>Ga0209536_100006918_pt1 | contig 17260 bp, 18 predicted proteins | sample DeeMarSeWOR28_12_FD_187461 | JGI IMG/M metagenome (GOLD analysis project Ga0209536, IMG submission 187461) | Marine sediment microbial communities from White Oak River estuary, North Carolina - WOR-2-8_12 (SPAdes) (version 2) | ecosystem: Environmental > Aquatic > Marine > Intertidal zone >... | reverse complement strand
GCTGTTAAAGTCATCTCAGTTATTCATTCCACTCATTTTGTCGCTGAATTTATTCCCCGAAAAAGAGAGGTCCAGACCAATCCCGCCGCCGCCAAATCCCAGCCTCAAAATCAAGATGAGAAAACCAGTGACTAAAGTGAACTAAAGCGGGAAGTGACGAAAGTTAAAGCTCACCGCAGAGACGCAGAGCGCGCAGAGAAAAATTTCTTTATAAAAAATCTTTGCGAACTCCCTTCGGTCTGAGCCCTTCGGTCATGAGCTCAGGGTCGAATGACTCAGGGTCGAAGACTGCGTCTCTGCGATGAATCAATTATAAAATTGACAGGATGCCTTAACTTTAGGCACTCAAGTCACTTTAGTTCACTTCTCACTTTCATAAAATTCGTCACTCACTTATATGCTTTTTTAATAGCTTCTATTTATTCCACGAAAACAAAGCCGCCCCCAGCGTTAAAAAAGCCAGCGTCATCAGCGAAAGAATCATAATTTGCGGGCCGACATCGATCAATCCGGCGGCGTCGTGCATGATTTTGCGGGCGGCGGTAAGCATGTGGGTCAGCGGAAAAATCTTTGCGAAACTTTTTACCCACCCCGGAGCCCCTTCCAGCGAAAACCAGACTTCGGACAAAAACATCATCGGCCAGGAGATAAAGTTTAAAATCCCCGTGGTAAATTCCTCGCTGGTGCCTCTGGAGGCCAGCACCAGGCCCAGAGCTGTCAGGCTCAGGCTGCCGAGAAAAAAAATGACAAACAAATCGATATAGGAGCCCTGGACCCTGAAAGAAAAAATCAGATCGCAGCCGGTCCAGACAATCACCAGGGTAAACATGAGCAGAAAAATTCGGGAAATGGCCTGGGCCGTTATATATTCAAAGGCTGTCAAAGGGGTGACTTTCAGTCGCTTTAACACGCCGTTTTTACGATAGCGCACGACCACATAGCCGACGCCCCAGAGTGCGCTGAACATCATGTTCATCGCCAGAATTCCCGGAAACAGCCAGTCGATATAACGGATTGCGAGCCCCTGGATTTCCTTCTTTTCGGCGTTGGGCTCGCCTTCGGGTGGAATCAGGCTGGCTTTAAACATTTGCTCGACCACATAACCCTTGGGAGATGAATCGCTGACCCAGTATTGGTGAGGTTCATTGCCGGTTTGTAACAAAAAATCAATACGGTGATGCTTCAGCTTTTCCAATCCCTGGGCAGCATCCGGAAACCCGAGAAATTTAAGATAGTTCATCTCTTTAAAACGCTGCGGGATGTTGAGTCTCTCAATGGAGACCTGCTCGGATGCGGATGGAAATACGCCGACTTTATATTCCGTATAGGTTTTACCGCCGAAGATAATTGCGAACCCGGCCACCAGTAAAAAGGGAAATAAAAAGTTCCAGCCGAAAGCCGAGCGGTCGCGAAAAAACTCAAGGTTTCTGGCTTTCAAAATGGCCCACAACCGTTTGAAGCTCATGATTATTCTCTCAGTTTGCGTCCGGTTAAATTCAGAAACACCGTTTCCAGATTCGGCGAGCGAACCGTGATGTCAGATAACTCGACACCATGATTGATGAGTTGCTCCAGGCATTGATTGACATCATCGGTTTTAATTTCGACGTTGTCTTTGACCATACGCACGGGTAGCGGAAAACCCTCCGGTATCGGGGCCAAACGATCTACAGGTATGACCACAGTCTTACCCCGGCTGTATCGTCGAATCAGCGCATCGGGAGATCCCTGCGCAATAATCCTGCCGTAATCCATGATGGCCACTTCATCACAGAGATACTGCGCTTCTTCCATGTAATGGGTGGTTAGAATAATGGTTTTGCCTTCGGCCTTGATTTTCCGAATCAGATCCCATAAATTGCGCCGGGCCTGAGGGTCCAGCCCGGTGGACGGCTCATCTAAAAAGAGCAACTCGGGCCGGTTGATCAGGGCCAGAGCCAGCAGGAAGCGCTGGCGTTGCCCGCCGGATATTCTGTCATTGTATTGATTCAGAAACTCAGCTAGCTGGCACAACTTCACCAGCTCGTCAAGGGCAGCCGTCGTGTTGAAAAAGCTTTGAAACGTTTCCAATGTTTCGCGAACCGTCATAAAATTCAATAGGGCGGTACTCTGAAATTGAATGCCGACTTCTTCTCTGAATGATGACGTTCGGGCTGCGCCCTTGTAAAAAATTTCGCCGGCTGTTGGCGGGATAACATCTTCAACGACTTCTATCGTTGTGGTTTTGCCGGCGCCGTTGGGACCCAGCAGGCCGAAGCAGACGCCCGGCGCCAGGGCAAAACTGACCCCATCAACCGCGACCACCTGCTTGTATTTTTTTACCAGATTTTTAACTTCGAGGATGGGCTGCATCACAGGGTTCCAGAGTTCAAAGGTTCAGGGTTCATGGGTTATAGGGTATCTTTAAATGGTTGATTGGTTGAATAGTCAATTCGTCAGAGGATTCAAAATTTGGTTCAATGGCCCAAGTAGCTGAGCAGTAAAATGGTCAAATAATTTAAACCCCTAACTAATCAACTATTTAACCGTTCAACGAATTAACGAGTCGACCCAACCCAAGGACCAGTCGCCGGCAACCTTTGAACGCTGAACCCTGCAATCTTGAAGGTTTTACTATAGTAAACCTTCATGTAAAGATATCAATACTTTTTTACACCTCAATTTGACTCAACTGCGACGGCGTAAATGGCTTGACATTCTTTTTTAAGCACCTTAATTTTCCCCTGCGGCATGGGCGCATAAGCGCTCATGGGTTTGGCCGTATAGCCCGTTGGGCCGGTTGATCCTGTTAAAAAAGGGAAAGTGTCCGATGTTATTTTCTTTGTACCCAATGGGCGAACGGATCACGGGCTCGATCCTTATTAGATAGTATCTAATTGGGCTGGAGCGAATTGATATCATAAATAAAGGGACCAAATTTTAGGTTAAAAGGTTGAACTATGCCACCGGTCGTATCGATAGTCGGGCGTTCTCAATCCGGCAAAACCACTCTTATTGAAAAGTTGATTCCCGAATTCAAAAAACGCGGATACACCATCGGCACCATTAAGCACTCGCATCACAACCCCGACATTGACCGGTCGGGCAAGGATAGCTCCAGACACAAAGCCGCAGGTGCCGATACCGTTATTTTTCACTCACCCGGAACCATTGCCATGGTCAGAAATGATCACAGCGGCGACCTGGACAGCCTGCTGGGCTATTTCGATGATGTCGATCTGGTCATTACCGAAGGTTACAAAGCGGGGAACAAGCCCAAGATCGAGATCGTGCGCTCTGCACGGCACTGCGAGCCGCTTTTAAAGGATGACGAGCTTCTGATTGGCGTGGTGACCGATGTTGATCTTCAATTAAGCGTACCCAAATTCGGATTTGAAGATGTGGTGCCACTGGTTGATATGATTGAAGAAAAATTTTTATGAAGCCCGCGTCGACTGCAACCGTCCGCGAGGGGATCCCCCGGCCCAAACTTATTTCCGGTACCCTGGTAAAGCGTTACAAGCGGTTTCTTGCTGATGTGAAGCTTGAAACCGGTGAGGCGCCTTCGGCACATTGCCCCAATACCGGCAGCATGAGCGGATGCGCCGAACCGGGCCGAAAGGTTTATCTGTCATCTCACAACCGCCCCAAACGGAAGTATCACTACACCTGGTAATTGATCGCCATGCCGACTTCACTGGTGGGCGTCAATACACGGGTCCCCAACCAACTGGTCTTCAAATCAATCGATCCGAGAATTAAATAAAAAACTTCCTTGCGAGCTTTAGCGCGGGTACTCAGCGGGGGTTTGACATCAGGGCTAAAATCAGATAGCCTCGTTTCTTTACTGAAAAAATAGACCCCTGAAATTTTGTCATGATGTCGGATTATTCTATAGAAAATTTGATGTGTCACCGGGATAACCTGGAAAATGTCCTGGATAACCTCAAGGAAGGGATTATTGCCCACGACATGGAGCGGCGCATCTTTTTTTTCAATACCGAAGCCGAACGCATCACCGGTTACCGGCGCGAGGATGTGCTGGGCCAGGATTGCCATGAGGCATTTGGCAGTCCGTTTTGCGGGGAGCGCTGTGTCTTCTGTGAGGATCCGCCCAAACTGGCCGAGAAATCGGAGTACGCGCTGAACATCACCACAAAAACCGGCGAGCAGCGGCGCATCGAGATGACGGTTACCCGCATGCGGGATGCCAGCAATCAGGATACCGGCGTGCTGGCTTCATTTAGTGATGTGACCGATATTTTCAGTCTCAAAGAGCGTGCCGCAGAGCTGAACAGCTTTGGCAACATCATCGGCCAGGACAGCAAGATGATATCGATCTTTAAACAGATCAAAGATGTTGCTGGTTATGATTACCCGGTTCACATCTCCGGCGAAACCGGCACCGGCAAGGAACTGGTGGCTGCTGCCATTCACGGCGAAAGCCATCGCAGCGGCACCCCTTTTGTACCGATTAATTGCGGGGCGTTGCCGGAGGGCCTGATTGAAAGTGAGCTTTTTGGACATGTCAAAGGTGCCTTTACCGGAGCCATACGGGACAAGAAGGGGCGGTTTGAACTGGCGGACAACGGAACCGCCTTTCTGGACGAGGTGACCGAGCTTTCAAATAATATTCAGGCCAAACTGTTGCGCTTTTTGCAGGAGGGTCAGTTTGAAAGGGTTGGCGGAGAGCAGACCATTCGCGTCGATGTGCGCGTGATTAGTGCCACCAACAAAAACCTGAAAGAAGCGGTTAAACGCGGCAGGTTCCGCGAAGATCTCTACTACCGGCTGAATGTGATTCCCATCCACCTTCCGCCGCTGCGCGATCGTAAAATCGACATTCCCCTGCTTTGCGAGCATTTTTTGCGGGAAGCCCGGGAGCGGTACGGCAAGAAAAAACTAAAGATTTCCAGCAAAGCGATGTCACTGATGTTGGATTACCGCTGGCCGGGCAATGTGCGCGAATTGCAAAATGCGATTCAGTTTGCCATCGTAAAATCCAAGGGGCGGGTGATTTCTGCTGATGATCTGCCGCTGGAGCTTCGCGATCTTGAAAATATCTGCGGGCGACGGGGACCATCCCGCAAACTGGATGCGGATGCCGTTCGATCGGCGCTGGAACGCACCGGCGGAAACAAGGTAAAAGCGGCTAAACTGCTCGGGGTGGGCCGGGCCACCCTGTACCGATTTTTGGGCAACCACCCGGATTTAATGGAAAAGGTTAACCTGCCATTTTAGGTTAGGCGGGTTTGTTGAATTTCAATTTTTAATTTCACATTCGCGCTTTTATTATTCACCGCAGAGACGCGGAGAGCGCGGAGATTTAATTTTTTTCATTTGTCGCTGAGACGCCGACAAATGAAAATCCTCAGCCGCTGCGGGCCGGGATTAATGTTCTAAATATATCAAAAGATAATTTTCGCAGCATTGTGCCTTAATTAACAGGTGGCTTAAAAAATTGAATATGTTCCGGGGGGCTTGGGTTTATTTCTTTTCGGCCTCTCACCGAAAAGAAATAAGAAAAAACCTCTGCGAACTCTGCGCCTCGAGCGAGGCAAATGTGAGATAATTCTGGAGCTTCGAGAAAGGTCGAATGAATGCTGACATTGGAAGAATTAAAGAAAGATATTGACCTCATCAATGAGATCGAATGGGACATGACGCCCGAAGAGGCCGTCAAACAGTACCTGGAATGGGGCAATACGGACTGGGGTAGCGGTAAATATGTGATCCGGTCCAAGAGCGATTATACGACTTACTTTGTCGTCAATTGCTGGCGCAAGCCCTATTTTATCTATTTGATCCGCCGCAACTCGGAAGAGGCTCAGGAGCTCGCAAAGTTTGAGCTTCCGAGCCGCTTTGAAAAAGATGTTTGCGAGCTCAAAGGCGTGTATGCGCTGGATGAGGATGTCAAAGCATGGTTGAAAAATGAGCTCGGTGTTTAGTCACTCTTGTGATGTATTTTTAAAATAGACTCAGGGAGACATTTGTGGAAATGGACAAAATCGAGAGCAGGCGGCAGCTGGATCAGTTGGCCAAAGAATTTCGCTATATTATCACCGATATTATGTGCCGGGCGGGCGGCGGACATATCGGCGGATCCCTTAGCCTGGTCGAAATCATCATCACCCTGTACTTCAGAATTATGAACCTCAAACCGGACAATCCCCGCTGGGAAGATCGGGATCGCTTCGTGTTATCCAAAGGCCATGCCGGCCCGACCCTCTATACGGCGCTGGCCTACAGAGGCTACTTAAAAAAAGCCGTGCTGCTGACGCTGAATGCCAACGGCACCCGGTTGCCCAGTCATGTGGACCAGGTCATCACCCCCGGGGTTGATCAAACCGCGGGCTCGCTGGGGCAGGGCTTGTCGTGTGCCGTCGGAATCGCGCTGGCCGGCAAGCTTCAGAAAAAAACGCATAATGTCTTCTGCATTGTGGGAGACGGAGAATCCCAGGAGGGGCAGATATGGGAGGCCGCGATGTTTGCAGCCCAGCATAAATTGGACAACCTGGTGGCCATCACCGATTACAATAAAATGCAAATCGATGCCGAAGTTGAAAACATTGTATCACTGGAACCACTGGTGGACAAATGGCGGGCTTTTGGCTGGGAGGTGTTTGAGATGAACGGTCATGAGTGGGACGAGATTTTTAATACCCTGAACCAGGCCATTGCCGTCAAGGACAAGCCTTCCATGATTGTCGCCCACACCGTTAAGGCCAAAGGAAACGAATGTTACGAGAATCGGATTGAATGTCATTTTATCAATATCCCGAATGCAGAAGAGCGCGAAAGGGTCATAGGGGGTGTTTGCACCGACGCAGATGGGGAGCCGTTTCATTTTAATTGGGCTGAAGGAATAGACCAATGATGCTGCACGAAAAAGAATTAAGGGCCGTATACACCGATACGCTCATTGAGCTGATGAGCGAAAACAGCAAAGTCGTTTGCCTGGAAGCCGATCTGGGGAAATCATCGGGCACGGTTCCCCGGGTTTGGGAAGCCTTTCCGGATCGGTTTTTTGATGTTGGAGTTGCTGAAGCCAACATGATCGGCATTTCGGCCGGTCTGGCAAACGAAGGCATGGTGCCTTTTTGCGCAACTTTCACGCCGTTTGCCACGCGTCGGGCCTATGACCAGATCACCATTTCGATTGCTTATGCCGAAAACCCGGTAAAAATCGTCGGCACCGCGCCCGGTGTCACCACGGCCAAAAACGGCGCCACTCACATGTGTTTTCAGGACCTTGCGATCATGCGCGCCATGCCCAATATGCGCGTATACTGCCCGGCGGATGTATATGAGCTTCGTTCCATGGTCAGATATATGGCCGACAGCAAAAAGCCGGAATACATGCAGCTGATACGAGAAGTCAAACCGCCGATATTTGACGATAGCTATGAATTTGATCCCCATCAGGCCCGGGTATTGGATCAGGGATCCGATGTTACGGTTGTGACCACCGGCCTGACGACCATATTTGCACGTGAGGCCGTTGCCATGCTAAAAAAGGATAACATCCATGTCGAGCATATTCATTATCCCTCGGTTAAACCATTTGATGTTGATACTCTCTTAAAATCGGTCAAAAAAACCCAGATGGTGGTAACTGCTGAAAACCAGAATGTGATCGGCGGGCTGGGAGGCGCGGTTTGTGAGGTCCTGGCTGAACACTATCCCGTAAGAGTCAAAAGACTGGGTGCTCAGGATCGTTTCGGTGAAGTGGGAGATGTGCCCTATCTAAGCGAAACGCTGGGTTTCAGCGCCAAAGATATTGCGTCAGCCTGTCGCGCGATGAAGGATGCCAAGTAATGTGTGAAGAAGTATTGCCCGGCCTGTTTCGAAACAAAATTCCCTTACCGGGCAGCCCATTAAAATATCTAAATTCCTATGTCATCAGGGATTCCTCACGGAATCTCATCGTTGATACGGGTTTGAACCACAAAGAGTGCCTAAAAGCCATGCAAAAGGGGTTGGTTGCCCTGGGAATTGATCTATCTAAAAGCGATATTTTTATCACCCATCTGCATGCCGATCATTTCGGCCTGGTCCCCAGGCTGGTTACCGATTCCACCGACATCCTGTTTAGCCGTCCGGAAAAGGAACTGATGGAGTCCTGGGAAGGATTCGGGGCCATGGTGGAATATGCCGCGCAAAACGGTTTTCCCGAAAATCAACTGAAAGCGGCGCTGGACAAACATCCCGGAGCCAAATTTGGCTCTGACTGGGTTCCGGAATTGAAGGTCCTCGATGACGGGGATGAAATTGCTATCGGCGATTATCATTTCAAATGTGTCACCACCCCCGGCCATACATTGGGTCACACCTGTTTGTATGAGCCAAGCAAAAAGATTCTGCTGGCCGGCGATCATATCCTGGGGGACATCACGCCCAACATCCAATGCTGGTCGGAAACGTCCAACCCTTTAAAGCAATATCTGGCCAGCCTGGACAAGGTCGAAAAATTGCAGATCGATCTTGTTTTGCCCGGACACCGCAGCCTGATTGACAATGCCGCTGCCCGGATCGAGGAATTGAAAATTCATCATGCGCACAGATTAAATGAGGTGCTCACCATTCTGCGAGAAGGTCCTTTGAATGCTTTTCAAATTGCTTCGCAGATGACTTGGGATATTGTTTGCGAAAGCTGGGATCAGTTTCCGGTGGCCCAGAAATGGTTCGCCACGAGCGAAGCGATCTCCCACCTGCGCTATCTGGAGGAAGAAGGCCGCATCGTTCGAATGGTGATGGACCATACCACAAAATATTCCCCGAAAACCTGATTCATACCCAATTTTGAATTCGTTTCTTTCTAGGCGTCATTCTTTCGGGGAAGGGTTGCCCTTTGCGGAATCATTTTGCTCTCAGGGATTTAAAACTTTTTCCAATTTCGTCAAACTTTCAATGCTGCCAACGGCGATGACAGACCCGCCGGCACGGATTCGGGTCGTGGCGGACGGGTTAAATATCATGGTGCCATCTTCATTGACAATTGATAGAATGATCAGGTCATAGTTTTGGCGTATTCCGGATTCCTGCAAGTTCACATCAACAAGGGTAGAAGATGCGTTTACGGTAATTTCCTCAATATGAATGTCTGTGCTTTCATCGGCAAAAGCCAATTCCAGGAAGCGGATGACATTGGGGCGCAGTACCGCATGCGCCATTCTTCTGGCGCCGACATCGTAGGGGGATACCACCACATCCGCTCCGGCGGCATATAACGGCCTTTTCGAGGCGTTCTGGCTCGCTCTGGCCACCACGTGCAGGTTCGGGTTCAACCCTTTGGCGAGCAAGACGAGAAAAACGTTGTCAGCATCCGTACCCAGGGCTGTGATCAAGTTTGATGCCCTTTTGAGCCCGGCTTTTAACAAATTTTCCTCTGACGTCGCTTCACCGGCAATATAAAGAATTCCGTCCGCATTCATGACCGGTATTCGGTCGGCATTTTTTTCGAGGGCCATGCATTTCAGCTTCCTCTGGGTGAGGTATCTGCACAGGGCGCGTCCCATCCGACCATAGCCGCAGATAATATAATGATTATTTAACTGGTTGATTTGCTTGTCCAATTTGTGTCTCCCCAAAACCAGGCGGATCCGTCCTTCCACCAAAAATTGTACCACGTTACCGATCACGTAGAGAAAAAAACCGACCCCCAGCACAATGAGCACCAGCGTAAAAATACGCCCCGGCTGGCTGACGGCATGAACTTCGCCATACCCGATGGTGGACAAGGTGATCACCGTCATGTAAAGCGAATCCAAGATCGACCAATTTTCAATCAACATATATCCAACCGTGCCGAGGGCAACCAAGAGGGCGGAAAACAAAACAACGATAATAAGGTGGGTCGTGCGATCCAAACTACCGTCCAAATTTGCGGGTCAAAATAATTTCGATGAATTATAACCGGAAGTATAGATATACCGTCAGGGGAGTGTCAAACAAAATCAATGGATGCTCAGAGGGCTGTTTGAAAATAAATCGTGCAACGAACTCCATTTTAGGTTGTCTCCACGTGGATTTTGATTTAGAGACACCAGGGACACCCCGTCATTTATTTTACGAATTCAAGGAGAGCGGTTATGGAACTAAAATGGGTTGAGAGCATCGGTTCTCAAAATATTGAACGCCTGGTCCAATTCAGAGTAAAGCCAGATGCGGATCTCTTAGAGGCGATCAAGGAGGCCATCCATGAAGAAAGCGTCAGGACGGGGGTGATTGTTTCCGGATTGGGAGCGCTTAAAAAGGCGATTTTTCGAAATCTAGAATATTTTCCCAAAAGTTATCCCGTAACTCCCGAAGATCGCGTCTAAGTAGAAGTCAGCGCGCCGATGGAACTCGTGTCATTGGTAGGATGGATTGCACCCAAAACCGGTGGCGGTGTGGAGGTCCATGCTCATTTTTCAGCCGCTACAGTAGAAAATGATAGGGTCGTTACCCTCGGTGGGCATTTAACTGAAGGCACCATTTGCGGGATCAAAGTCGTCGTCGCCGTTCTGGTGCTGACGGATGGCGATGTCTATGCGGCCAAGGATCACCATACGGAATCCGCCGATATATTTTTCAAGAATAATCCCAAGGGTTAATTTTGCGCCCCAAAAAAAATGGGGCCCGGGTTGGGGCCCCATTTTTATTCATCTTAGCGGCTGATGGGTTTAAGCCGCATCGATTGCACGGCGATCAGCCATATCCACCAGTGTGCGTTCCCTGGCCTTGTCGATGCCGAGGGCTTTGCGTTTCTTGTCGATATGGGCAATCATCATCCGGGCCATTTCATAGGGATCAGTGGCAAATCCCCACTTGCCCAAACCCAGTTGTTCAAGCTCTTCAAACAGGTGTTTATGGAATTTGGTGTTTTCGACAATGGGGAAGGTAACACCGAATACCGTATAAACGCCGGAGGCCACAAAGTATTGTCCGATACAGATGGCTTTCTCACTCATATATTCCGGGGCACAGCCGGCCGCCGGCAGGTCGGCGATGCTTTCCCCCAGACCACCAACCTTGACCATTTCGGATGCGGCGATTAAAATCCGGCTGTTGTCCACGCAGGCGCCCATGCCCAAAACCGGCGGCATACCGACGGTCTCGCAGACTTCTTTGAGGCCGGGACCGGCCAGATGGGCGGCTTCGGGCGTTGTCAGCCCGGCTTTGGCCAGCGCAATCTGGGAACATCCGGTCTGAAGCACCAGGACATCATTTTTGATCAATTCTTTAACCAACTCGACGTGAAGCCAGTCCTGTTTCACCCGGGGGTTTGTGCATCCGACCACGCCGGCCACACCACGGATGCGACCGTTGATGACATTGTCGTTCAGCGGCGTGTACGAGGAACGGAAAGTTCCACCGAGCATATAATTGATGTACTCATGGGAAAAGCCGTGCACGCCGGTGTTGACGATCTGGGGAATTTCGATGGGCATATTGCGGTTCTTGAAGCGGCCGATGGCCTGAATGACAATTTCATCGGTGCACTCTTTGGGTTTGTCTTCATGAAATTCGATGTGCGTGGCGCCTTCGATATGGCAGCGCGGATTGGTGGTAATCAGCTTGGTACCGTAACAATCCGCCACTTTAACCAAACCCTGTTTGATGCACTGCACATCCACACCCATGGCGTCAACGGCACCGGTAACCAAAACGGCCTCGGTGGACATGAAATTGCCGGCATGCGGAATGCCATGGCGGACAAACATCTCCAAACCCGAGCAGCACATGCCCACCAGATTGATCCCTTTGGCACCCGCGTCTCTGGCAGCCTGAACCAGCGTGGGTTCATTAACCGACTCCACGATGGACTCAAAGAGATTCGGTTCATGCCCGTGAATAATGATGTTAACCTGGTCTTCTTTTAAGACGCCCATATTGACTTCTACCGCCACCGGTGAAGGCGTGCCAAAAAGGATGTCGGAAATCTCGGTTGCCACCATAGAACCGCCCCACCCATCGGCCAGAGCAGTGCGGCTGCACTGCTTGGTGATGTTTTCGTAGTGCTGATCAACGCCCATATGGGAGCGATGCATGAGTTCCATAATTTCGCGCATCGCACCGCGTGGAACGATTCCCAGTTTGCGCCAGGTTTCCAGCGTTTTTTCAGGGACTCGCTGGGCAAAGGGAATTTCTCCTTCAACCTGGGTGTAGGTTCGTTCAAGTTCCTCGTAAAGGTCCATGGCGATGTCTTTGATTTCCCGATCGTCTGTTTCAATTCCAATGGATTGGGCAACTTCGATAAGCTTTTGCGGGTTTTTAATTGTATAGTCTTTGATATGCCCGTTTAGCACTTCACGGAAAAGGTCTAGCATGCCCATCCCGTGGTCGGTATGGGCGGCACCGCCGGCAGCCACCATGCGAGCAAAATTGCGCGCCATAATGGTATCGATGGTTGCTCCGCATACGCCCACTTTTGAATACGGATCTTTGGAATTGAGCCGGCAAGGACCCATGGCGCAGTGTTTGCAACAGGCTGAATCCGCACCGATGGGGCAGGCTTTCATGTTCGCCGCGCGATCAAATGCGGTTTCAACGCCATCTTTACGGGCTTTGATGAGCATTTGCGCAGTTGCATCGCATATGGTTAGAGTATTAACATCGAGCTCCTTCTCTTTTTTGGGGACTACTTTTTTTTCGTCTGGCATATAATTCCTCCCTTCGCGGAACTATCGATTTAGGTTAAATGGGATTGATTTTCATAAAGTGAAGATCATGAAATTTCCAGGAGCACTTAACGGGGAAACTTAGATAGTAATCATTCTCATTAAAACAAAATATGATTTTTGTCAAGAGCCTTGGAAAACCAGAATTTTTTTAGATTTTCTAATAATTAATGGCAAAATTTATGCCAATATTCCTTTTGCATTAAAGATAATCTGTAATAAACACTTAGGTAACATAACGCGTTGGAATAGAAAGAAAAATGTTGGACAACGGGTCATTGCCCCGGATCCCAAATGTGTGTTTGAATATCCTCGTCCGGCATCTTTTTTGTCTTATGATACAGGTATGTCTCACCTTACTTAAGAGACGAAACAAAACAAATACCTATTCGGATATACGCTTCCAAAGCTTTGCGTTACGAATTCCCCCCTATACATCGTTTTGCACTTTCTGATTGGACCCTGAATTGGCTTGCCATACGGGTGTCTCATATCGTCTCAAAATTTTATCGAGTCCCAGGCTTGAAATAACCAGCGATCTGTGCAAATACAAGCAGGCTTATTGCCAATTATCGTAAACTATTAGATATTTTAATTTACTAATTGAAATAATTTGAGTTTTATACTATTTTGCAACACGCTGATCTTTTCGACTGACAGATGGCAACAATTTCTGGGTCGAAGTTTTAGGTGTGAATTGTTGTTTTTAAATAAACGCAGTATTTTTGAAATACGCTGACATTCCAACCCAGCATTATGAAAGGATGTTCCCATGTCCCATCCGAAAGTTAAAATGTACTCGTTGAGCACCTGCAGTCACTGTAAAGCCACCAAGAAATTTTTAGGCGAATGTACCATAAAATATGAATTTGTTGACGTGGATAAACTCGAGGGCGAAGAGCGCAAAGCCATCATTGAAGATGTCAAAAAATTCAATCCACGTTGCTCGTTTCCAACCATCATTATCGGTGAAACCGTCATTGTGGGGTATAAAGAAAAAGAAATAAAGGAGGCTCTGGGAATGGAATGACACCACAAGAACTTTATGATCGCATGAAAAAAGTGCAGGAATCCAAAGGCTATTATTTCAATAAAGATAAAGAGCGGACTTTTGAACTGCTGGAAGCGTTGATCGCCAACAGGGAGAAATACGGCTACATGGGTTGTCCGTGCCGCCTGCTTTCAGGTGACAAGGAGCTGGACCGAGACATCTTCTGCCCCTGTGTTTACAGTGTGCCGGATATCGAAGAGTTCGGCAGTTGTTACTGCAACCTGTATGTTTCCAAGGAATGGAACGAAGGCAAAATTCCGCATGAATATGTTCCCGAACGCCGTCCGCCGGAAAAGATGCCCTATTGACATTCCTGCATCAAAAATCCATTTTTAGACAGGCACGATAAACGATTCGAGCAAAACCAGTTCATTTTTAAGAGGTGATTTCAAAATCGCAGATCAGGTTTCCCGCATGAACGCGGCATTGCACGTTTTGATTTTAAGCGTAAAGGTGTGCAATAAAGGCCCGCTTCATAAAGAAGCGTGGAAATGAGGTTTTGAAACCACCGCGAGCCCCCCTGTGGGGTCAGAAGATGAGGTGAATAATGGAAGAAGAATGCAGACCGATTTTAAATACAGGATTGCGCGGCGTGGTCATCGCCGATACACGGATCAGCGATGTCCAGGGTGCCGCCGGTAAATTAATTTACCGGGGATATCTTATTCAGGATCTGGCAAAAACGGCGTCGTTTGAGGAAGTGATCTATTTGCTTCTTTTTGAAAAGCTGCCGAATGCATCTGAATTGAAAGGCTTTAAGGCACAGCTGTCGGCCGAGAGGGATATCCCGCCGGAGATGGTTGCCGCATTAAAAACCCGGCCGAAAAACGCGTTGGTTATGGATATTTTGCAGGCCGGCGTTGCCATGCTGGCCAATCATGATCCGGATGTCACCGATCAAACCCGGGAAGCAGCTGCCCGAATGGCCGTGCGGCTGATTGCGAAGTTTCCCACCATCGTTGCCGCCTGGCATCGCATTCGCAGCGATCAAGAACCGCTAAAGCCCGCGCCCGATCTGGATCATGCGGCCAATTTCCTCTACATGCTCAAAGGCGAAAAGCCGGATGAAGAAGAAGCCCGCTTTATGGACGTCTGCTTGGTGCTGCATGCCGAACATTCATTTAATGCGTCCACCTTTGCCGCCCGTGAGGTCGCTTCAACCCGCGCCCACATCTATGCGGCCATCGGCGCAGCGGTGGGCTCTCTGTCGGGCGAGCTTCACGGGGGTGCCAACATGCGCGTCATGGAGATGCTGTCTGAGATCGGCTCGACGGATAAAGTCGAAGCTTATGTGAATCAGCAATTTGATGCCGGTCGAAAAATTTTTGGATTGGGGCACGCGGTCTATGACACCGATGATCCCCGCGCTCACATTCTGGCGCCCATGTCCAGGCGGATGGGTGAGCGCATCGGAGACACTCGGTGGTATGAAATGTCCCGGCTATTGGAAAAAACAGGTAAAGCTGAATTTAAAAGGCGTAAGGGTAAAGATATCTATGTAAATGTTGATTTTTATAGCGCCTCGCTCTATTATGCCATGGGAATTCCAATCGACCTGTTTACGCCGGTATTCGCGATTTCAAGAATATCGGGCTGGACTGCCCATGTCATCGAAGAGTATTTTGCCGGTGCCGCACCCAAGCCCATGCTGTACCGACCGGAATCCGATTATATCGGCGACTACTGCGGTCCGGATGTCTGTGAATTTGAGCCCCTTGAAAAAAGAGGGTAATTTTTAGCAGGAGGCATAGACAGTTTGCAAAAACATCCAAACCTTCGGATGACACGCCAGCGCAAGGTGATTCTAGAGGAGCTTCGCAAAGTGAATACGCATCCGAGTGCGGATGAGGTCTATGAGATGGTTCGCAAACGATTGCCGCGTATCAGTCTGGGGACGGTCTACCGCAACCTTGAAATCCTTTCTGCATCTGGCGATATTCAAAAGCTAGAATCCGGCTGTTCGCCAAAACGTTTCGACGGCAATTCGTCCGAGCACTGTCATATCCGCTGTGTTCGCTGCGATCGGATTGCCGACCTGCCGATAGACCCTGATTTTAAAATTGATCTGGCGCGCGTCAATTCAGCCGATTTTGAGATCATCGGACACCGACTGGAATTTCTCGGCCTGTGCCCGCAGTGTTCAGACAATTTCCGATCTGCTGAAAATTAAAATACGGTGAGCGATTAAAAATCACCGCGCGGTTCAGACAAAGATTTAAGGTGTCATTTTTTTGAGACAGGCGCTGGTAATAGCGGGCGGCACAGCCCGTTTTTTTTTGCTGTTTTGATGAGTGTTGCAGCGACAGGTATTTAGAGGCCATTTCAAAAATGTCTTTTGGCCTCCCGCCTTTTTCGGCGGGATTGGTGCCGCGCGCGGAAGCAAAATCCTATTTTTGAGACGGCTTCTCATTAATAGTTGGGTGAGCAGCATCGACTCGGCCGAGTTCATCGCGGGCTTGCTGCGAGATTCGCAGCGGCCCCGGTTAAGTCCTGCGGGATACAGACAAAAGCCGCTCCCTTCGGCTGTGCTGATGCAGTTGACAAATGATCGAGGGCTACGTACGATGGCCCCATGTTGCGCCGGGAGGAGGTGACCCATGAAAATATTTATCACAGGGGGCCTGGGATTTGTCGGCACAAACCTTTCGGGTTATCTTCTGGATAAAGGGCACTCCGTCGTCGCAGTGGGGCGGGCGGCCACTCAAAATCGGATAACCTCCGACAGATACCATTACATTTCAGGGGATACCACCCGCCCGGGAGACTGGCAGGCAGTCGTGGCAGATGCGGACGCGGTGGTTAACCTGGCAGGGAAATCAATCTTTAAGCGTTGGAGCAAAAGCTATAAAAAGGAGATATACGACAGCCGAATATTAACCACGCGCAATGTGGTGGATGCGCTGCCCGCCAATTCAGCGGCGGTTCTTTGCAATGCATCCGGTGCCGGGTATTACGGTAACCGGGGCGATGACCTGTTAAAAGAAAGCGAAAAACCCGGCAATGATTTTTTGGCATCTCTTTCGGTGGACTGGGAAACAGAGGCCCTGAAAGGAGCTGCCAAAGGAATCCGGGTGGCGCTGATGCGATTTGGTGTTATTCTGGGAAAAGGCGGCGGGGCCCTGTCCAAGATGATCCCGGCCTTTAAATTCTTTGTCGGCGGACCCATCGGCAGCGGCAACCAGTGGTTTCCCTGGATTCATCTGGCAGATCTGATGGCCGCGATTGTGTTTATTTGTGCGCATCCGCAGATCAGCGGACCGTTGAACTTTTGCGCGCCCAATCCAGTAAGAAACCGAGAGCTGGCAAAAGCCCTGGGAGAAGTTCTGGGACGACCGGCAATTATGCCGGCCCCGGCATTCATGATTCGCACCGTGCTCGGAGAGTTCGCCAACGTGTTACTGGACAGTCAGCGCACAATTCCCGACAGGCTTTTAAGCCACGCTTTTCAATTTCAGTACCCGGATATCAAGTCCGCTATTCAGGCAGTTGTCGCTGCCTGATGATAGGGTCATTTTATTTTTCACCGCAGAGGCGCAGAGTCCGCAGAGATTAATTTTTTTTCATTTGC
>Ga0209536_100006917_pt1 | contig 17261 bp, 16 predicted proteins | sample DeeMarSeWOR28_12_FD_187461 | JGI IMG/M metagenome (GOLD analysis project Ga0209536, IMG submission 187461) | Marine sediment microbial communities from White Oak River estuary, North Carolina - WOR-2-8_12 (SPAdes) (version 2) | ecosystem: Environmental > Aquatic > Marine > Intertidal zone >... | reverse complement strand
TGATGTATTTTTAAACAAATGTAAGAACCTAGGGAGAAATCCATGGCGAGCAAAATGGTGCCGATCAGCACACGGATTTCACAGGAAGACGTGGAATTTATTAGCCAATTAAAGGTGACAGGTGCCACTACACCCAGTGACAAGGTCAGGGCAATTATTGCCGAGGCAAAGCGGCGGGCGGAGGGCATGGAAGATTACCGTAGTGCTTTTAAGATGATGCAAGAATTTTTTCAGCCGGTAAGGGAGCACATTCGTGAGGCGGAGTTGGAGACCGGGCAACATTCCGAGTTGGTGACGCGGTTGATTGAGTGGTTACCGGACATGACAGCGTATTTGTTATCCACGCTGACCCGATCGGACCTCGATATTAATGAACAGGATTTGCTGGAATTGGAGAAGGGTATCACGGACCGGATTTTCCGCCTGATTGAATCGGTGATGCAGATGGGCGTGACGCAACGGTGTCCCTGCTATGACCCATCCGCGATCAACCAACAGATGACCCCGATTTTAGAATTGGCAACAGTTATTGCAAAGAACACTAAATAGAGGAGAAAAACGATGAGTGAAAGTATCACGAACCGTGTTGGGCGTATCATCAGCGGTAGTTTAAATGCGCTCGTGGATGCGGTTGAGAATGCGGTACCGGAAACTGTGATGGAAGAAGCCATTCGTGAGATTGATAGCGTGATTGATGATGTCCGCGCTGAGTTAGGTCGTGTGGTGGCTAACAAGCATCTGGCCAATACGCGGTTAATGGAAGAAAACAAAAAACACGAAGCGTTGAGTGACAAAATAGAAGTAGCCATCGGCGAGTCGCGTGAAGATTTGGCTGAAGCCGCAATTTCTCAGCAGCTGGATATTGAAGCGCAAATTCCCGTCTTGGAAGCCACTATTGGGGATTGTGTGAATCAGGAAAAAGAGCTGGAAGGATATATCAACGCGCTGCAGGCGAAAAAGCGCGAAATGAAAGACGAATTGCAGCAATTCCGGGACGCGAAAAAAGCGGCAGGTGCGACAGGTTCGGCTGGTGCCGCTGGTGCATCATCGCGTTCGGCTGAATCACGTGTCGACAAAGCCTCATCAGCATTTGACCGCGTAGCGGAAAAAGCCACCGGCGTGTTAGGCAGCACCAGTCCTGCAGACCGGGCGACGGCGACCAAGCTTGCGGAATTGGATGACTTGGCGCGCAAGAATCGTATTCAGGAACGATTGGCTGCTATCAAAAATAAAACCAAGTCATAGTTGTTGGACAATGTAAAGAGTGAAGACAAACCCATGATGCAACTAATAACCGCCAGTGAAAATTTACCCTTTACCGTCGCGCTTGCGGTGATGTTTGGTATCGCGCTACTCGAAGGAATCACCACAGTGTTCGGTGCGGGTTTTTCAGCCGTGCTGGATACCTTGATACCGGACATGGATATCGGTATGGATGTGGACCTGGATGGACCCGAAGTACGCACACCGAATGCGGTGACACGCTTACTGGGTTGGTTACGCGTGGGTCAGGTGCCCATATTAATGTTGTTAGTGATTTTTTTGACAGCGTTTGGACTACTAGGCCTGGGTATTCAATCCGTTACTCACGGCATCATCGGTGCCTACGCACCGGGCTGGATGGCTTCGATACCCGCGGTCATTTTCGCGATGCCGGTGGTAAGGGTCCTGGGTGGATTGTTAGAAAAGTTTATGCCGAAAGATGAAACCGAAGCAGTGTCTGAAGATTCGTTCGTGGGCCGCATTGCCTTGATCACCCTGGGCAAGGCGGAAAAAGGCAGCCCGGCGCAGGCACGACTGAAAGATCGTTTTGGACAATCGCATTACGTGATGGTGGAACCGGAAACCGAAAATGATGCGTTTGAACAAGGTGAGCAGGTGTTACTGATTAAAAAAATGAATTCCGTTTTTCTGGCTATCAGAAATACGAATGAAGCGTTAATTGATGAGCCTACAGAGGGTTAAGACGATGAACAATATTAATTTTGATCAAGTGTTGAGTCTGGGCGATATCGCGATGATTGCCGGAGTCATTGTTGTCGCGCTGATTGTCCTGGGTATGATTTTATCCCGCTTGTACAAACGCGCTTCAAAAGAAGTTTCTTTTGTACGTACCGGATTCGGTGGCCAGAAAGTAATTATGAACGGCGGTGCACTGGTATTTCCCGTGTTGCACGAGATTATTCCCGTCAACATGAACACATTGCGACTCGAAGTACGCCGCGCCCGTGAACAGGCGTTGATTACACGCGATCGCATGCGTGTGGATGTGACCGCCGAATTTTATGTGCGCGTGAAGCCCAGCGCTGACGCGATTGCCGATGCGGCGCAAACCCTGGGTTTGAAAACCCTGCACCCCGAAGAATTAAAAGGTTTGGTCGAAGGTAAGTTCGTCGACGCCTTGCGTTCCGTTGCCTCGCAAATGGCGATGGAAGAATTGCATGAAAACCGGGTGGGTTTTGTGCAAAAAGTATTACAAGGCGTATCAGAAGACTTATTGAAAAACGGTCTGGAATTGGAGTCGGTGTCACTGACCGGCCTGGATCAAACGGGTAAAGAGTATTTTAATCCGGATAACGCGTTTGACGCAGAAGGTCTCACCAAACTCACTGAAGAAATCGAAGAGCGCCGCAAGAAGCGTAATGATATTGAGCAGGATACCAATGTGGCGGTAGCGGCCAAGAACCTGGAAGCCGAGCGTCAAAAACTGGAAATCGCCAAAGAAGAAGAATACGCACGTTTGCAGCAACAACGTGAAATCGAAGTGCGCCGCGCTTCGCAACAATCGGAAATTGCACGTGAACAGGCCGAAAAACAACAGGCGGCGGAACAAGCGCAAATTGATGCAAAACGCCAGGTGGATATGTCGCGCATCATGGCAGAACGGGCGGTTGATGAAGAACGGATCGAAAAAGAGAGGATCGTGCAAGAAAAAGACGTGGCGAAAATTAAAGCCGTTGAGTTAGCCGAACAGGATCGCGCGATTGCCATTGCAGAGAAATCCAAAGAGCAATCGATGGCGCAAGCCGAAGCAGATAAAGCACGTGCGGCCGCAGTGAAGGAAGAGGAAGTGGTGCGTACGGTACGCGAAACCGAAGTAGCTGAAAGGATCAAGGCGGTTGAATTGGTGGAAGCCAGTAAACTGGCCGAGCGTGATGCGATTAAGATTAAGGTAGCTGCTGAAGCGGAAAAACAAGCCGCGGAAGATCAGGCCGAGTCCGTGAAAATCCTGGCCAACGCCGAAGCGGATAAAAATCGCATTGAAGCGCAGGGCGCTGCCGAGGCGGAAAAATTGCGGGCCGATGCGGCAGAGAAAACTTACGCGGTGGAGGCGGAAGGTAAGCGTGCGATCAACGAAGCACAAAATATTCTGTCGGCTGAACAGATAGCGATGCAGATTCGTATGGCACTACTCGAGAATTTGCCGCATATCATTCGCGAAAGTGTTAAACCCATGGAGCAAATTGAAGGGATCAAGATTTTTCAGGTGGATGGTTTGAATGGTGGTCATAGTCATGGTAACGGCGGTTCTAGTGATGGCGGTAATGGCAATCTCGCCGATCAGGTCGTCAATAGTGCCTTGCGCTATCGTAGTCAGGCGCCGCTCATTGATTCATTGATGGCAGAACTGGGATTGTCGGGCAAGGAACTCAATGGATTGACTAACGTGATTCAAGGATCTGCTGAATCTACGCCAAGCAAACCTGGCAAACCCACCAAGTCCAATTAAATTGAATCAGCCACTGCCCATCGATGTGATAGTCGGCCATCGATGGGCAGGGTAGGGAACGATTACGATTTGTGTTCTATATCAAAGTCAAACTTGTACAAAGCTGTCATCGGTGTGAGATGCAGTACTCCCGCCAGTTAACGCAATGTCCCCATTGTAGTGGATTGACGGACGAAGAATTGGTGTGGTTTAAACAACGTCGGGCACAAGAATTACAGGAAATCGCAGGACTGGGGCGTGTATTTGTCGTGTTAGCCATTATCGTGTTAATCATAACGGTATTCACTGCGGCAAGTTAACTTCCTTATTGATGTAGTAAACCGAAGAGGTATTCAACTATGGATATTACGAACATTGTCGTACTGGTCGTTATCGGTCTGTTGGTATTGTATATCATCGCTATCTTTAACAAGTTGGTGGCGTTGAAAAACCGGGTGACTAACGCGTTCGCACAAATCGAAGTGCAACTAAAACGCCGCTACGATTTGATTCCCAATCTGGTGGAAACCGCCAAAGGCTATTTAAAGCATGAACGGGAAACGCTCGAAGCCGTGATTAGTGCGCGCAATGCGGCTGCAGAGGGGCTTAAAGCCGCTCACGTGGATCCCACCAATGCTGACGCTATCCAGCAATTATCTGATGCCGAAAATGGTTTGATCTCAGCCATGGGCCGTTTGAATGTGGTGATGGAAGATTATCCGGATTTGAAAGCCAATCAGAACATGATGCAGTTAACCGAAGAATTAACCAGCACGGAGAATCGGGTGGCCTTTGCCCGTCAGGCATTTAATGACCAAGTCATGGAATACAATACTTATAAACAGTCATTCCCGCAAAACTTCTTCGCAGGTCCGTTTGGTCATAGTAAGGACGCGACGCCATTGGCGTTTGAAGACAGCAAGGCAATCCAACAGGCGCCCAAGGTGTCGTTCTAATCATTTTCTCGGATTAACGAGCGATGAATTTTTTTGAAGCGCAAGCAGTCGCGCGGCGTAATACGCTATCGCTGGTGATTTTGTTCACCTTGGCGGTAATTTCACTAATTGTGATTACCAACCTGCTGGTCATGGCAGTCGTGGTGTATCAGAGTAGCGGTCAATTGCCCAATACCTGGGAAACTTTGTCAGCCGCTTACGATCCCGCTCGCGGTGTTGGTATTGCGCTCATTATTCTCGTGATTGTCGGCGCCGGTAGTTTTTACAAAATGTCCGTGCTCGCCTCTGGCGGTAAAGCGGTGGCTGAAATGTTGGGCGGGCGTATCATTCCGCAAAACAGCCAGGACCCCCTGCATCGTAAGGTGCTTAATGTTGTCGAGGAAATGGCCATTGCTTCCGGCTCGCCGGTACCGTCTGTGTATTTGTTGGATGAGAGCGGTATTAATGCGTTTGCCGCAGGTTGGTCACCGAGTAGCGCGGCCATTGGCATCACGCGTGGCGCCGTGACTTATTTAACCCGCGATGAGTTACAAGCTGTCATCGCACATGAGTTCAGTCATATCTTCAACGGCGATATGCGGTTGAACATTCGCTTGATCGGCGTGTTACACGGTATCCTGCTATTAGGCATCATTGGCTATTTTCTGATGCGTTCGGTGCGTTATGTCGGGCGTTCGCGTAACAAGGAGGGTGGTAGCCTGGTGGTGGCCGTTCTGTTGTTAGGCGTGGGGCTGACTGTGATTGGATACTGCGGCACGTTTTTCGGCCAATGGATCAAATCGCTGGTCAGTCGGCAACGCGAATACCTGGCCGATGCCTCTGCCGTCCAGTTTACGCGCCAATCGGCTGGTATTGCCGGCGCCCTGAAAAAAATTGGCGGCTGGCAAGCCGGGTCACACTTATTATCGCCTTCCGCACCGGAATACAGTCATGCGTACTTTTCCAGTGGCATTAATGCTTTTTTATTTTCAACGCATCCACCCTTAAAAGAACGCATTCGTCGGATTGAGCCGCGCTGGGATGGAAAATTCATTGAGCCAAAACGGGAATTACCTGATGCCATACCGCCGGCGATGGACACACAACAAAGAAAAGCTGCCTTACTTAAAACAGTGACTGCGACCACGATCGGAGTGGCAGTGGAAGAAGCGATGCAGGCGATCGATCGGATCGGTCAGCCCAGTGAGAAAGAAGTCGACTACGCGCGGTCTCTGTTGGCGGAAGTACCCGCAACCCTTCGTCAGGAAGCCGAAGATCCGTTTGGGGTACGGGCACTGATTTATGGTTTCCTTATTCATCACAGCGTCGGGATCCAACAACAGCAATGGGAGCAGTTAGCCAAAAACGCCGACCCAAAAGTATTAGAAAAGACGCAACAACTGCACCCCGAGATCAGTACACTGCCGACGAAGCTACGCTTGCCCATTTTTGAGTTATGCATGCCCGCGTTGCAGAGCTTGTCGAATGCTCAGTACATTGTATTCAAGCGTAACATTGAGGCACTGATTCAGGCTGATCGCAAGGTGGATATTCGCGAATGGATCGTGCAACGCGTGATTGTGCTACAACTCGATAGAGCATTTGGTCATCGTAAACCACCCGTATTGGTTTACACTCATATTGGCGCAGTAAAAAACGAAGTAGAATTAATCTTGTCAATGGTCGCTTATGTAGAACATAAAGATGATGCGGATGCGCACTATGCGTTTAAAACGGCAATTCGCTCTATTGGGGCGACCGCACTTAAACCGATAGCGCGCCAACAGATTACGATTGCCGAATTGGACAAGGCCATGGATAAGATCGAGCGGGTTAAACCGATGGTCAAGCCGCGTATTCTAAAAGCGTTGGTGAGTTGTCTGACAGTTGACAACAAAGTGTCAGCAGGCAGTGTTGAGTTTACACGCGCGGTTGCCAGTTGTTTAGATAGCCCCATGCCACCGATCACGATTCGGTCTTAATTGAGGAGCACGTCATGCAATGTCCCAGCTGTAAAAAGAGCGCGCTGGTACCCACGAAGTTCGCCGACGGACTACCGAGTTTTACCTGTCCGTCCTGCGAAGGGCATCTAATCGAAATTTTAAGTTATCGGTTTTGGTCAGAGAGAGCATCAGTGACAGCGCGTGATTCAGTAAACCTGGTAGCAAGCGAACCCACAGATTCAAAACACGCCTTAGTTTGTCCCCAATGTCAGAAAGTGATGACAAAATTTTCGTTAAGCGGCTCGGCTACGAATAAAATTGACTTATGTGGGAACTGCGGCCGTTTCTGGATCGATCGCGGTGAATGGGCCTTAGTGCGATCCCTCAATCTCGACACCAGCCTCACCCAAATATTTAATGAACCCTGGCAAAAAGCCATTCGTCAGTCCCAAGCGTCATTAGCAAAGAGCCATCGATTACGTGAGACGTTAAATGCCGAGGAGTACCAACGCCTGGTTGATCTGCGGGAGTGGATTAATGGACATCCCGCGAAAGCCGCGATTCTTGATTTTCTACGTTTATCATGACGGTTGTTACTGAATCAGTCAGTTATCGAGGATAGATGGTGCGCTATATCAGTTGCTTAATTCCCAACAAGTAACGGGAGGTAGTGCGCTTCTAATTACTTCTTTTCATCTCACCCCACTAGATTTCTCTGTAATCTCCCCATCAGGTCACCAAAATAGGCATGAATTATAAAGCTTGCTCGCTTAGTTAGTGTCGTGCAGTCGCCAACCAATCTCCATACCTTTTCTTTTGTATAAGACAAAATAACATCGACTGCACATATATTCTTTGGTGAATTCGAGACACAGATTGCAGTGACGCAATCACGTAAGGAATATTTCGAAAGCCATAATTTGTCAGATTTTAACCTAAGAATTGACAGAATAGTTTGCTGTAATAAATGGAATTAATCCAGAATGGGGAATGAATAACAATGAGTAAAATGAGTTATGGTATTTGGTTAAGTCAATCTCATGTGGGGCGTATTTTACTTTTAGGACTACTCATCGTTCTTCTGCAAATACCGATCAAGTCCATTCAAGGATTGGTCTTTGAGCGCCAGGCGACGCAACATTCGGCGATCAATGAAGTACAACAAAAATGGGGTCAGGAACAACGGATCATTGGCCCGATTTTACTAGTGCCATACCGGGAAAAGCGCGAGTGGCAAGATACACATACGGGCGCTAAACAAAGCGCGACTGACACCAAACAAGCGATATTTTTGCCAGACGACTTCAAAGCATCAAGCGAACTGGTAAAAGAAGCGCGTCATCGAGGGATATTTGAGGTTCCACTGTACCAATCGGTGGTGGAGCTCGATGGTCACTTTAGCAAACCGGATTTTAAAATATGGGGAATCAAAGAAAATGACGTGATATGGGACAAGGCCCGACTGGTGGTCATGGTCTCGGATGCCCGCGCCATACAAAAACAGGCAATGATCAACTGGAATGGTAAGGATTATTATTTTGCCCCGGGCACCGATGAAGCGACGTCAAATTATGAAGGTTACCATGTCGAGCTAACAGGATTAGACCAGCAAAAATCGCAATACACTTATTCAATTAAATTACACTTAAACGGCAGTAAAGGCATTTATTTTGCGCCATTGGGAAAAGATAGTCTCATTAATATAAGTGCGTCCTGGCCTGATCCCAGTTTTCAAGGCAAGTGGCTACCCAGCTCGCGCCAGGTCACCAAGGATGGTTTTACGTCGACTTGGCAAATTCCTTATCTTGGGCGCAATTTTCCCCAACAAATGAAAAATTATTATTCGGTTCAGGAAAATATCCAGAATTCCTTTGTGGGTGTCGATTTAATAACACCCGTTGACAATTACCGCATGGCAGAACGTAGTACTAAATATGTCATGTTGTTTCTGTTGCTCACCTTTATTGTCATTTGGCTGATCGAGGTATTGGCGAAGTTGCGTGTTTATTTTCTGCAATATGTTTTTATCGGTGCGGCCTTGTGCTTATTTTACTTGCTGGAGTTATCGCTGTCTGAACATATCGGATTTTATTGGGCCTATGTGATCGCGACTACGGCGATTATCAGCATGGTCTCAGCATATTCTTATGTTGTATTAAAAACCGGTAAACGGGCTGCAATCATTGGTAGTATTTTGATAGGCATGTACCTTTATTTGTTCGCGCTGTTACAAGAGCAAAACTATGCCTTGCTGATTGGATCCATCGGCTTGTTCGCGATGTTAGGTGTCGTCATGTATGTAACGCGGAATATTGACTGGTTTAAGCTAACCCAACTATCAGTGCCGAAAAGCGCGCCCGCGGAGCAGTCCTAAATGTTTGTTGCACATTTGTTTGCCGGTTACCTCTGTACCCGGCACACGATATCTCGGATTAGAGATCAGTTGACTAGCGCAAAGCACTGGAAAAACTACATCGTTTTTGGTGTGTTTTGCAGTGTGTTACCGGATTTTGATTTGCTCTATTTTTATACTGTCGACAATCGACAACACTTGCATCATAGCTATTGGACGCATATACCAATATTTTGGGCGTTGGTAGCCGGCCTTGTTTATTCCGGTTGTCGCTGGGTGTTTAAAAAGCGTTATGGCTTTATTTGTCTGATTCTGCTATTGAACACATGGTTACATTTAACTCTGGATACCGTCGCAGGTGGCATCTACTGGTTATATCCATTGAGTGATGTCAACATACAGTGGATGCATATTACTGCAAGGTATGAGTGGTGGGTATATAACTATATTATCCACTGGACGTTCCTATTGGAGATTTGCATCATTCTGGCGGCGGTTTATACCTACCGTAGGGATCGATGCGCTTTCAATGAGGCAGCAAATCTAACGGCAAGTATCCCTGAATATCGTGATTAAACATATTCGAACAGTAACAGCTATCATTGGATTATTTGGTGGAATACCGGTTCTCTTCCTTGTGTTATTGACCCAGCCAATGTTATTTCCCGCCAAACAGGAACTAACAGCAGGCGTTTCCACACAAGCATTGCGTGGCCATGTTATCCAACTTTCTGAGAAGTTGCCGCGACGCAGCGACGACACCGACAAACTGGATTTTTCCGCTCGGTACATCAAAAATCAACTCAGTCAATACGGCAGTGTGGAAGAGCACATTTACGAGGTATGGGGAGTACCCTACCGAAATGTCTCAATAACTATTGGCCCGAAATCACGCCAACGAATAGTCATTGGTGCCCACTATGATAGTTTTCACGGCAACCCCGGCGCCGATGACAATGCCAGTGGTGTCGCAGGTTTGCTCGAACTCGCCCGATTGCTTAGCCTGGAGTTGCTTACTATTCCTGTTCAACTGATTGCCTATACCCTAGAGGAGCCGCCATATTTTCGTTCCCAGGACATGGGGAGTGCGGTACATGCGAAGCAGCTCAAAACGGATAATATTGATGTTGTTGCAATGATATCGCTTGAGATGATTGGTTACTATACTGATGATCCTAATAGTCAGGATTATCCTATCCCATTGCTGTCTTTAATCTATCCAACAAAGGGTAATTTTATCGCGATCGTTGGCAACCTGACAGGAGCAGGACTGGTACGCCAGGCGAAGTCCAGCATGGCATCGGCAATGTCATTACCTGTGGTTTCCGTTAATGCACCGTCTATTCTCCCGGGTGTTGATTTTTCGGATCACTTGAATTTCTGGAACCACGGTTACCCGGCAATCATGGTGACAGATACCGCTTTTTATCGAAACAAAGCCTATCATTCAGAAGATGATACGTGGGATCAGCTTGACTATGAAAAGATGGGGGAGGTGGTGAAGGGCGTGTATGCTGTGGTGATCAACTTGGCGCGTCGCGAAGTTCAGTAGTTTGAGTCGCTATTTAATACTTCCTTTAATTTTATTGTATGGAAGATCCTTAACTCGCCCATTCTTGAGACAGTCGCAGATCAAAAGCCAGTAAAAAGCATTAAACAGTCGACAATGCCTTCCGGGCAAATCCGGATTTTTAGCATTTATCAAACTTTCAGGTATATCCTGAAAACGTAGATTCCGTGCAAATCAAATTTGAAAAGGAAGAAAAGGAGTCACCCCTTTTTATTTTTAAATCACTTCCGCCATGTTCCGTAGATTCACAACTCACTTTCAATAAAAAAGGGCCTGAATCAGGCCCTTTTATTGTTTTGTTAATGACTTGATTGGTACGAGGTTCGGCCAGGTATTAAACTTTCTTATTTCTGAAAGCGGTCAACCCAAACAGGCCGGCGAGTAATAATGCAATACTGCTGGGTTCAGGAACAGATGCTGATGTTACATAGCTTATATTATCGATACCAAAGACGTCATTGTAACGGCCAGGGGCAATATTTTGAAAAATCATATAGGATGCTAGTTCATTGGAATCAAAATTGAATCCATAGAAACTTCGATCGCTATTGGTGAGTGATGAAGTATCCAATATTCCCAAAAGAATGTCGTTGGAATCGAAAACACTGATCGTCGTGTGACGATAGATTGTTTCATCGGAAATACCGGCGAATGACGCACCCCAGGCACTAACAGTATTCTGAAAATCGATGCGCAGGGTTTGCGTCTCAACAAGGTCAGCTAATAAGTAGGATGTACCGTCTATATTATAATATCCATTATATGCATAAGCCGCGGCATCAATTTTATTAGTGATGCCAGCATTATAAGGTGACGGCGAGCCGGTAATCAGCATGTTATTTGCTGCCACTGCTGTAGTCTCGAATGAAGAATCCGTACTGAACGCGTTAAAATTTTCCGTTCCGGAAATTGAACCACTGGCTGTACTCCACGATGTCTGATCGGTGAATGCGATCAGTGATGCTTGCGCTGGAGCAAAAGCGAGGAATGAGAAAGCAAAGACGACGTATTTAAAATTGTTCATAAGTACTCCATGTTTATTATTAATATACTCTATAGATGACTGGGCAAAAACTGTACCAGCTAATAATAATCATAATATACAATAGCTTACACGTAAATAATAGTGTGAACGACTTTTGCCTGTAAGAGAATTCGACAATTGATTTTTAATTCAACCTGATTCTAGTAAATACAGTAAGTTACAATAATATTAAAACCGATCAAATGGTAATAGACTATTAGTTGTCGAGATTTTTTACATCTACGGTTCAGATTTATTAAAAAGAATGGATGGGAATCACTACCCAATGAATAACGCACTGTGAAGTAGGCAACTTTATAGGCACTTTTATATGTCGCCACGTTACAGCTCCGAGCGGATAGGTCGGTGTTAGTTGTATGACAATGATCAGTATAATAGGGGATAGACTCCAATTAATTGTTCCCAAAAATACGTGAACGAAGATGTCAAAAAACGTCGGCAGGACAAGCCGCAAATGTTTCCAAAGATTTACCGTTATGTTGAAAAGGAAAACATGGCGACTCCAGCAGATTACAAAATATCTTGAGTCTTCTGCGGATCGTAAAATGTGCTTTCGGTGCGGGGAAATAAGAGAAGTAGGCTTAATGCGAATTAATAAGTGATAGAAATCGAGAACATGCATCGTGTATGAAAAATAGCAAATATATAACCGTCTTTTTTGTGTTGTGTTCGACGCTGGCTTTTACTGGCAAAAGCCATGCAGAATGCAATGATGATATACGCGATTTTTGTTACGACGTTTATAAGAAAGATGGCGATGTTCTGGGTTGTCTCGTCGCAAACAAAATCCGATTGTTACGATCCTGCAGGGAACAAATCGAATCAATCCGGGAAGCGTGGGACAACGTGCTTATTAAGTGTCAGAAGGAGATAATGAAATATTGCCATAAATCTACCGCTAAAAAACCCAAACCATTTCCTGACTGTCTCATGGGAAACAAACGTGGCGCTTACTAGGCCTGCAGAAGAAAAATCAGGGATTATGAATGGGCTATGAAAACCATCACCGATATTCCTATTAGACCAAGATCCATGGTTGATATTTCGTTGACTGCAAATGTTGATGGAGATAATCATTTTAGTCCAGTGAAAACTACCAGTGCATTGCTTGGATGCTGGAAACGCATCAATTTTTCAGAGTTGGCAATGCGAAATATGAATTAAACTGAGCCGTTTCCACTGGAACATCAATGGTATTGTTTTCTTGACGACGGGAAATACCAGGAAATGTTATCTAACAAGGATGATGGCAAGCGAATGGAGGATAGACTTAAACTAATGACAGCGTTTCCTGGACAGGACTATTCCTTACCGTCAGAAGGAATCGTTGCAATTAAACATCCTGACAGAAAGGAGCAAGCAATTTGGATGACAAGTATCATTGTCAAGAATATCAAGTTACTGGGTGTTGACTTAGAGCTGGGAGATATGGTGATGACGATACGGGATCCTGAGAGCAAGAAAGATATCTATTATCGCTTTATGCGCAAAGTCAGGAATTGATTGAAGTAGCGGGCAAACCATGAATATAGACGTCAGCATTTGGCAGAAATCAAGCGTAATAAAAGATTAATTACAAGCTATAAAGCAGTATAATTGGTCCGTGAATGGGGTGTTCTATAATCGAACAAGACGATATTCTTCCTTGGGCTATGTATCGCCGGCTTAATCTAAAGAGCATTATTACGCACAATGTGCATAACCAGGTGTCCACTACTCGTAGGTAAGACCACTGTAAAAGAAATATGAGTACAATAACAAAACTAAAACGCTTTTTTACCTGGCGCAAGATATTAGTCGTTGTGATTATTGCCCTTCTCATTACGCCCATTGTATTAATTGCTAGAATCAGTTCACCAAGCTCTGTGGTTTTAGAGACTGGATCGTTGGATGTAACATCTTCTGCTAACGCTAAAGCACTGGCCGTGCGCTTAAAAGATAAGGTGCTTTCCAGCTCAAACCTGGAAGAATTTTCTGCAACACAGGATGAAATAAACGGGCTTATTCAACTGGCAATGCGTGGATTTCCTCGCCTGGCAGGGCGTATTAACGTAACCGCATGGGGTATTGAAGTGGCGTTTTCTTTGCATCTACCGGAAAATCCATTTGGCGATTACATTAATATGCGAGCAGGATTATTACCGTCCAGTGAAGGGATAGTATTTGCGCATTCCTCTATTGGCCGAATGCAGTTTTCAGGTAATACCACCTTAGTGCTCGTGCGTTTATTTCTAGACCTACTGCTTTCAGATGAGCAGGGCACAATGTTTATCAATGCTGTGAAAACAGTAGCCATGCAGGGCCAAGAAGTATCAGTAACATTCAAACCTATTCCTGATCTGGAAGAAAGGCTACATCGTTCAAAAGAAAGATTCAAAGCTGTCAGAGATGATCTTGCCTTGCTGGGTGATCTTGCACTGGTTCAATTGTATTACAAAAAATTATGTGAGTTTGATAGTCTTCATGTGGGTGATTCAAAAGTATCGCTGGCCTGGTACATGTCGGCGGTCTTTGAATTAGCCAAACAGCGTGTCGACGGTGGTGCAGATATTGTTTTGGAAAACCGCGCGGCAATTCTTGCATTAGGCATATTTTTGGGTAGCGGACGAATCGAAACGCTTGTTGGCTCGGTTCGCACCAGTGAACTGGAAGCCTGTAAAGATAATCCTCATTATGTGGTATTAGCCAATCGTCAGGATCTGCGTTTGCATTTTATAATATCGGCAGTACTGAAAGTTATTTCTGATAGCGGCATGAGTGACGCAGCCGGCGAATTTAAAGAACTGCTTGATGCAGGGCAGGGAGGTAGTGGCTTCAGCTTCGCCGATCTCGCGGCGGACATGGCGGGTGTCAGACTAGCAGAACAGCTACTGGACAAAACAGGAAATGGATTACAAACACTGACGGTGCTGGCTAAAATCAAAGATGAAAATGTATTTTTTCCATCAATCGACGGTTTACCAGAAAACATTCCCCAGCTTCAGTTTGAAACTCAATACGGTAGCTTGCAGGATCCTCGCTACCTTTCAATGGTATCCAAGATTAATAATCGATTAGCTTCGTTGCCCATATATACTGGCAGATAGTAGTAAATATTTAAGTCAGGCAAAATGACAGATCTATACTTATTTTGTTGAAAAACACCTTGCTTCAAGCAACACCGTTGATATTTGTGGTGGTGTCAGTGTGTTGTTTAACAGTATTTAATGGTGTTCTCATTAAATACTGGTTATCGGTTGATACTGCGGTTTGTTGGTGGTGCCTTGTTATGCCTCAGGCACACTTATTCAGTTAAAGGCGGTGGTGGACCGAATATCTTTGCCATTCTTCGCAGATTCTGTACGGTCGCCGCCAATATAAACTCATCGTTCGCACCGGTCATTCCGCGCAGCCTTAACCGCGATAATTTCAAGATGCGTTTAAGGTGGGCGAACAACATTTCTACTTTCTTTCGGTCTTTGGCGGATTGCGCGTAAGCGGGTGTTTGGGTGATGGCTCTGTCAACATCACGAGAGGCTTCATAGATACTCCGGGCAATCTTGCGATGAGGTGTATTCGGACAGCAATGTGGTTTGTATTCACAAACATCACAATCAAATTTGCTGGCCCGATAGAGGATGGTGTTGTCTTTGGTGATTTCAGAGGTTTTGAAGTTACGCTGACGGCGCCGTAAAAATTTCCCACCTGGGCATTGATAATGATCCGCTGTATTATCCCAGGTAAAATCGGCTCGGCTAAATGTGCCAACACTCCCTTCCGATTTATCCCACACGGGTACATGCGGCTCGATGTGCTTTTTCGCAACCAACCAGTCAAGAATAGGGGCTGTGCCATACGCCGTATCACCCAATAGCCGATTCGGCTTTAGGGCAAATCGTTCCTCCACGCGATCGATCATCTTCTTCGTGGTGTTCACCTCCGCCGTGCTGTTCACAGATGAGGCTTCAACATCGACGATAATACCCTCGGCAATATCGATGAGATAGTTTGTGCTGTAGAAAAATGAGGCGATACCGCCTCGTGATATCCATGATGATAAGGGATCGGTCAGTGAAATCGCTTTGGGAACATGGCGAGGGGTATTGGTTTCTTCCAGCGCGCAGAGGTACTCACGCACGGGACGTGTCGCTGCTTTGGGATCACCCCAATCAATCGCATCCTCTCCAGGTATTCTGCGTTGCCGGTGTGCGTCGGCCTTAATGATACTGGCATCCGTGGCAAAGCCTTCGCCTTGGACCAAGCCCTCTTTCATACAGCGCTGTAACACGGATTCGAACAGATGCCGGAACGCATCACTCTCCCGAAACCGCCCATGCCGATTATTAGAAAACGTGGAATGATCCGGGATCTTATCTTCCAAGCCTAAACGACAAAACCAACGATAGGCCAAGTTAACCTGGACCTCTTCGCACAAACGTCTTTCGGATCGAATACCAAAACAGTAACCAATGATCAGCATACGCATCATTAATTCGGGATCAACCGAAGGCCGGCCAGTATGACTATAATAAATGGAGAGATGTTGACGCAGGTGATTCAGGTTTAGGAATGGATCAATTTGTCGTAATAGGTGGTCTTTAGGTACATAGTCATCAAGACAGAGTTCATAAAAGAGTTGATTCTGTCCTGCTGGAAGTTGTCCCATCATCATCGAAGTCCTTTTCTGCGATAACCATGAAAATTATCGCACAAAGACCAGTCGTCAGGGAGTTTTTCAACAGAATATACTGTTAGCTGTCTTTCGGGCTGAATTTAATTATCACACCACAACTCTTCAAAGCGGACAAGTAAGCCTATTTCGTGCAAGCAGACGTATATTCCATCTGAAAGGTATCCACACCTATAATTCCTGGGCCAGCAAGCAACAAAAACACAGGAAAATTTCCGTCTTTCTCTAATCTAATATCCACAATTAATGTCGCTAACTGACTGTTTTTTAGTTAATAATAGGTAAGATCGATGGGGATTTAGAAAATGTAATATGTGGAAATTTTTCCGCTTTTCATATTTTCGATATCCATGCAAAATAGATCTATGCTACTGAATACAGTTACGAATTGGAATTTTGAATGTTAGCAGGTAAAAATCCAAACTATGCATCCATCATTAGAGTTAAATTCTGAATCAGTAAATAATGAATAACTAAAAATTTTTATCTATTAGAAATATATGAGTAACTTTATAGTTAAACTATGTCTTTATTGGGGGAATAATGAAACACTTATTAGTCGGTCTATGTTTGTTTTTCGCCTTACTTAACGCTAAAGCCGCGTTTATCGATAATGGTGACAACACAATTACTGACGATGTATTAAGTTTAGACTGGCTTTCGCTAACAGAAACAGCAGGCCTGACTTACGCTGACGCATTAGCCAGTAATACAGGGTGGCGGTATGCGACTAATTCTGAAGTGGAAAGTATGTTCAGCCGATTATTTATCGGCTTTTTTGATAATAGTGGTGATGGATATGCTACTACTTGTTGTGGAGATCCAGTCTACTCCGGCATCGAAAATGACGTAAGTGTTTTTCAAGCGTTATTCGGTAGTACTCAGTCACCTACATTTTTAGGAATGTATCGTGATGAAACAAACACTCTAAGATTGCTCGGTGGACAGGAAATTATAAACAATCCTATATATGGCGACTATCACCTGGTTTATGGACCTGAATACATTGCATCGCTCATCGATCAGGTTAACTCCCC
>Ga0209536_100006916_pt1 | contig 17262 bp, 12 predicted proteins | sample DeeMarSeWOR28_12_FD_187461 | JGI IMG/M metagenome (GOLD analysis project Ga0209536, IMG submission 187461) | Marine sediment microbial communities from White Oak River estuary, North Carolina - WOR-2-8_12 (SPAdes) (version 2) | ecosystem: Environmental > Aquatic > Marine > Intertidal zone >... | reverse complement strand
ACGCGCTGCTTCCCGGCAGCGTCGCGATCGACTGGGTGCCCGTTGGCCAGTGCGTCGATGCGGATGGCTTCCCGCTCCTGACCGATCAGCGCGGCGTCTCGCGCCCACAGGGCCCAGCATGTGACTCGGGCGCCTTTGAGCTCGAAGACGGGACGCAGCCCATCGGAGCATGCATCAACGACGCCGATCGAGCGACCTACGAGTCGCTCGAATACATGGACGATCAAGGAACTCTACTCACTTGCATCGACGCCGCCGCGGCGATCGGTGAGGACTGTATCTTCGGGTCGCCCCAGTCGGAGCCTCCACTCGGCGGCTGTGCTGCTGAGGCTGGCTCAGTACTCGCCTGCTTCCCCAATTGCCCGGCGGAGGTCATCGACGCTCTTGGCGCGTGCATCGATTTCTGCACCGCAGAGGCCACGGGGCTCTCCTCGAGTTGTGTGGACTGCTACGGAGAGGCGGTGGCCTGTGGTGCTGCATTCTGCACGCCATACTGCGTCGCCGACGTCAACTCACCAGCGTGCGTCGCCTGCCGTATAGACAATGGCTGCATCCCGGGCTTTGACAGCTGCACGGGGCTTCCCGGAGACATTGACTGTAGCGGCACGGGAGGCTCGGGGGGCATCGGCGGCGCAGGCGGTATCGGCGGAACCGGCGGCACAGGGGGTGCCCCGCCCCTCGAGTACACCCAAGACTTCGAGTCTCTCGAGCTGGCTAGCCCGACCGCACTGAGCGATGACGGCTGGCTGATTTACGGCCAAGTCGTCGACGGCGACGGCACGTTCAAGTTCGGCTACGGGCCGTTCCCAGCGCCCAACGCCGCGGTCGATCCCAGCACGATCTTCTTCTCTGCCGTCGTCGCGGGCGAGGGAGGTCCCGGCCAAGGCGCGCAGCAGCTGCTCGCACTCAACGACTACAATTGCTGTGACCCACCGAACCAAGGCCACTTCAACGGGACCGACCGGATCACGTCGCTGGTCTTCCAAGAGCCGTTCACTCTGGGCAGTCCGATCTCTCCAGCAGAAGTCGGCAAGACCTTGGCATTCAGCTTCGACGCGAAGCGCGGCAACATCAACGATCCTACGGATCCGGGATGCATTGGGACGACGAACCCGCCATGCGACAGCACGGCAGTGGCGTTCATCCAGACGGTAGACCCCAATGCAGGTTTCGCTCAAACGAACTTCGTGTCCGTCGACATGACAGATCTGCCGGTTGGCACCTGGGACCGCTACACTATCGGACTGACCATCGATCCGAGTCTGGTGGGTCAGTACTTGGAGTTCGGCTTTCTCAACACCGCCGCGAGCTTCGAGCCGTCAGGTGTGTTCTACGACAACGTCGAAGCAGTGCTCGAGGCGCCCTGAGCGCCACTGAGGACACCACCAACCGGCCGCGCGGCCTGTAGCAGGTCCCCCGTTTCTACGGACCCCTAGTTGAGGATTTCGTCGATATCGCGCTCGACGGTCTCTTCGCGCACCCGGCGGGCCAGCGCCAGCTCGGTGATCAAGAGCTTGCGGGCCTGCTCCATGAGCTTCTTTTCGCCGTAGCTGAGCTCGCCTTTGTCCGAGCGGACCTTCGCGAGGTCGCGGAGCACCTTGGCGACCTTGATCGGGGAGCCACTCTTGAGCATCTCCGTGTATTCGCGGTAACGCCGGTTCCACGGCTGGGAGGTCACCGCCATCTCGTCCTTGCTGAGCTCCTCGAGAACGGTCTTGGCCGCCTTTCGGGACATGACCTGCCGGAGGCCCACGCGATCGACTGCATTCATGGCGACGCGGATGGTGCCTGCCTTCCCGTTGACCAGCTTGAGGATGTAGAAATCAATCTTGTCGGAGCCGATCAATCGCTCCTCGATCTGCGTGATCTCAGCCACCCCGTGCGCTGGGTGCACTGCTTTGTCGCCTACGCTGAAGCTCATGAGCTAAGTCTCCTTCGGATCAAAAACGACGAAAACCCGCGCACGAAGCGCGGGCGGATTTCCAATCGTCCACGGGCGTGCAATCGACTTCATGCACGTAATTTATATAGCAAAATTCGGCGGATAAGTCAACGACTCTGTCTGCGCAAACTCGTGTAATTTCGAGCCGTTGGATTGTTTTTGCAGAGTGATTTTACGGTTGACAAATCCGGGGCTTCATACGCCGGCGACGCGGCTTAGTTCGGGCGGGCGCGCTTGCTGGCGGACGCCTTCGCCGACTCGGCTGCCGCCGCCTCGGCCTTGGTCGCACCTTCGCTGTCTTCTTCGATGAGCCCGTGCTTCTGAAGCAGCTTCCGCTCGACCGCAGCGAGGATGTCCGGGTGTTCTTCGAGGAAGGCGCGCGCGTTGTCGCGGCCTTGGCCGACGCGCTCTTCGCCGTAGCTGTACCACGCACCGGACTTCTGGATGATCCCAGCCTCGACGCCGAGATCGAGCACGTCGCCGGTGCGGCTGATGCCCTTACCGAAGAGGATATCGAACTCGCAAAGCCGAAACGGGGGCGCCAGCTTGTTCTTGACGACCTTGACGCGGCAGCGGTTGCCGACTGCGGCGTCGCCCACCTTGATCGTGCCGATGCGGCGAATGTCAAGGCGCTGCGAGGCGTAGAACTTGAGCGCATTGCCCCCACTGGTGGTCTCCGGACTGCCAAACATGACGCCGATTTTCATGCGAATCTGGTTGATGAAGAACAAGGTGGTGTTGCTCTTCTGCACGGTCCCCGTGAGCTTCCGGAGGGCCTGGCTCATCAGGCGGGCCTGGAGGCCGACATGGCTATCGCCCATCTCGCCTTCGATTTCGGCGCGGGGCACCAGGGCCGCCACCGAGTCGATCACGATGATATCGACCGCTCCGGAGCGAACGAGGGTGTCGGCGATCTCGAGGGCCTGCTCCCCGTGATCGGGCTGGCTCACCAGGAGCTCATCCACGTTGACGCCGAGCTTGCGGGCATAGCTCGGGTCGAGCGCGTGCTCCGCGTCGATGAATGCCGCGATCCCGCCATTTTTCTGACACTCGGCGATCGCATGGAGGGTCAGAGTCGTCTTGCCGCTCGATTCCGGGCCGTAGATCTCGACGATGCGGCCTCGGGGGTAGCCGCCGATGCCGAGCGCGAGGTCGAGGGAGATCGCCCCGGTCGAAATCACCGGCACCTGGATCTTCGCGTCGGAGTCGCCCAGGCGCATGATCGAGCCTTTTCCGTAGGCTTTCTCAATACTTCCGAGGGCTAGATGAAGGGCTTTTTCGCGGTTCGAGTCGGCCATGGCGCGGTTTCCTTTGCGTTCAATTACCTGAACATGCGTCTAGTCGGCTTCTTTGCACGAGTCAAGTTTGCGTTCGGCAAAGCGCCCGATGAAGCCCCGCCCCCTGCATAGGACCGTACCCTACCCTGACTAGGCCCCTGCGAGAAAGGGATCATGGAGCTCCGGCCGCTCAGCGCTCGCCGAGGTCGAAGTCTCGCCCGAGCACGGCGCGACGGACGAGCTCGAGCGCGACATAAGCCGACAGCGTCTGCACGCGGTCCCGCCCCCACGGAAGCTTGCGGTGCCGGGTGATCGTGGCGGCTCCCCTCCGTGCGAGGCCGAAGAACACGGTCCCGACCGGCTTGTCCTCCGTACCGCCGCCCGGCCCGGCGACGCCGGTAATCGACACGGCGATGTCCGCGCCAGCGACCCGTAGCGCGCCCTCGGCCATCGAGGCCGCGGCTTCCGCGCTGACGGCCCCGTGTGCACGGAGCAGCTCGGGGCTCACTCCGAGAACCGACTCCTTGGCGCTGTTGGCGTAGACGACAGCATCGAGCAGCAGAAAGTCGGAAGCCCCTGGAAACCTCGTCAGCATGGCGCCCACCTGACCGCCAGTGCACGACTCGGCGACGGCCAAGGTCTTGCCCTTGTCCCGAAGCGCAGCACCGACGACCTCGGCGAAGGAATCGTCTTTCCCGCCAAACACGGCGTCGCCGAGAATGGTTCGGACTTCCTGGGCGATGGCCTCGGCGCGCTCGCTCGCTTCGCGCTCCGTCGTCGCGCGCACGTGGACCTTCACCTCGATCTCGGGGAAATGCGCTCGATAGCCGAGCGTCAGGCCTTGGTGCTGCTCTTCGAGATGCCGAAGGGCTTGCGCAACGCCGGACTCGGTCATCCCAAACGTTCGAATGTGTACTTGATGCGTTCGCCGTTCGGCAAGCGGTGCAATGGCCGGAAGGATCGAGTCGCGAAAGATGTGCTTCATCTCGCGAGGCACGCCCGGTACGAAGAACAGACGCGCGCCACCGATCGTCATGGCAAAGCCTGGCGCGGTGCCCACCAAGTTCGGGAGGACGTCGGCTCCCACGGGGAAGTCACCCTGCTTGGCGTTCGACTCCGGCATGACCCGCCCGAACGCCTTGAATTTCTGGCGAATGCCCTCGACCACGCGCTCGTCGCGACGCAACGAGACCCCTCCTGCCTTGGCCGCCGCCTGGGTGGTCAGGTCGTCGGACGTCGGGCCGAGACCTCCAGTTGCGATGACCACCCGGTGAATCTCCGAAAACCGCCTTAGCTGGGTCACGATTCGATCGAGATCGTCGTCGACCGTCCCGTGCTCGGTCACGTCGAAACCGAGCTTCGTCAGCTCGTCACCCAACCAGGCTGCGTTGGTGTTGATCAGCTCGCCACGAGTGAGCTCGGTCCCGATCGAGAGGATTGCGGCGGTCATGCGGGGCGCTGAGTCTCCGCAAAACCTTGTGAGGCGTCAACCGCTTTGCTCCCCTGGTCGTATGTGGTAGCGCCCCCTGGAAGCTTTTCCGAGCTTCGATGGTTGATAGGAGTCACATGAGCCGTGTTTTCAGGGGTACAGCACTGGGGGTGCTCGTCGGGGTGGCGACGCTGTTCGGCGTCGAACGGGCCGGTGCGGAGCAAAGCGCGACCGCGCTCTCGAACTTGCAGGTGAGCCGCGCCGCCCTCGACAACGGCCTGCGCGTGGTCATGAACCAAGACGGCACCGTTCCCACGGTGGCGGTCTCGGTCTACTACGACGTCGGGTCCCGCAACGAAGCCAAGGGCCGCTCCGGTTTCGCTCATCTGTTCGAGCACATGATGTTCCAGGGCTCCGCAAACGTGGGCAAGGGGGAACACTTCGGTTTGATCATCAACCGAGGCGGTAGCGCCAACGGCACCACGAGCAACGACCGCACGAACTACTTCGAGACTCTGCCCTCGAACGAGCTCGCCCTCGGCTTGTGGCTCGAAGCCGATCGCATGCGCTCGCTGGCCGTCACGCAGGAAAACTTCGAGAACCAACGGACGACCGTCATGGAAGAGCGTCGACAGCGTATCGACAATCAACCGTACGTCCCGAGCATGCTCCGCATCAACGAGCTGGCCTACGGCGACTATTGGCCGTACGCGCACTCCACGATCGGCGACATGCAAGACTTGCTGGACGCGCCACTCGAAGCGGTCCAGGATTTTTTCGACACCTACTACGCGCCGAACAACGCGGTCATCAGCATCAGCGGCGACTTCGATCCGAACGAGGCGATGGCGCTGGTCGAGGAGTACTTCGGAGGCATCCCAGCCCGCGAGACGCCTTCCTTCGATGCGCCACCACCGGCGAAGCAAGTGAGCGAGCAGACCGAGACGATGTATGACTCCAACGCGACACTCCCTGCGTTCCACCTCGCCTATCACATCCCGCGTAGCCGTACGCCCGATCACTACGCGCTCGAGATGCTGGCGCTCGTGCTCGGCGATGGCGAATCGAGCCGCCTCTACCAGCGCCTCGTGAAACGCGATGAGATCTGTCAGCAGATCGCGGTGGGCACCGATGACCGCCGCGGCCCCGACCTCTTCAGCGCGTGGGCCGTGATGTCGAGCGGCCATCCACCGAAGGCGGCCCAAAAGATCATCTACGAAGAGCTCCGTGCAATCGCCGAACGGGGCGTGACTGAACGCGAGCTCGAAAAGGCCAGGAACCGCGTGAGCGCCGCATTCGTGTTCGGGCTTCAGTCCAACATGGCGCGCTCACAACAGCTCGCCGAATTCGAGCTCTACTGGGGCGACGCGAATCTGCTCAAGCTCGAGCTCGACCACTACCTCGCCGTCACCGCAGAGGACATCAAGCGCGTGACCGCGCAGTACTTCGACGCGACGAACCGCACGGTGCTCGACGTCTTGCCGGGCGAGGCGCCCGCCGGGGAGGGACAGTGATGTTGCATCGATTTCGTTTCGCGGTCTTGTCGCTCTGCGCGCTCACGCTCCTTGCGGCCTGCGCGAAGGACGCACCCGAGCCCAACACCGCCAAGGACGCCGAAGCCAAGGCCGCACCCGAACGGCAGACCCCACCGCCGCCAGCGGAGGCGAAGAACCTGGTGCTCCCGCCCGTCCAGATCACCGACTTGGAAAACGGGCTGCAGGTCAACACGATCGTCACCGCGCAGCTGCCAGTCGTCTACGCAACCCTCGTCATTCGCAGCGGCGCCGAGTCCGACCCCGCGAAGCTCCCCGGCCTCTCCGGGCTGGTTGCGCAGATGCTCAAAGAAGGCACGACCAAGCGTAACGCCGCGCAGATCGCCGAAGAGATCGAATTCCTCGGTGCCGATTTGTGGACGAGCTCCGACGAGGAGAACACCTACGTCGGGGTGCGCGCACTGGCGGAGCACTTCGACGTGGTGATGGGCATTCTCGCCGAGGTCGCTGGCGAGCCCGCATTCAACCCCGAAGAGCTCGGGAAGCTGAAGCGCCGAGAGCTCGACCGCTTATCGCTTTCGGAGCGCGAGCCTCAGTACATCGCCCGAAGGGAGTTCTACGGCGCGCTTTACGGAAAACACCCGTACGGCCGCGTCGATACGACGCCGCAGGCCGTCAAGCGCGTCCGGAGGCCGGACCTGGTTCGCTGGCACCGCACACATTTCGTTGGTCGCAATGCCTTCTTGGTCGTGGCCGGCGAAGTCGACCCGAGCCACGTCGCCGAGGTCGCAGGAACCACGCTTGGTCAGTGGAGCGCAGGCAAGCGGGCGGTGCCGGTCTACGTCGACCCCCCGAAGCCGAGCGATCGGGAGATCCTCGTCGTGGACCGACCGGGCTCGGTGCAGTCCGTCATCTACATGGGCAACCTGGCCATCAGGCGCGCGGAGCGGGAGTGGATTCCCCTGATGGTCGCCAACCAGGTCCTCGGCGGGTCGGCCGCCTCGCGTCTCTTCATGGACCTACGCGAGAAGCGGAGCCTGACCTACGGTGCCTATAGCGCGATTGGCGAACGTGTGGATATCGGGCCCTTCGTCGCGTACTCGTCGGTGCGGACCGAGGTCACGACCGAAGCGGTGGGCGCATTCTTCGAGCACCTCGAGCGGATCCACCGGGAGCCGGCCGAGGGCGAGGAGCTGACCAATGCCAAGCGGTACTTGAGCGACTCGTTCCCTCTTCGAGTCGATACCCCGGGGAAGCTGGCCGAGCTGGTCGTGGAGCTTCGAACGTTCGGGCTCCCAAGCGACTACTGGGACCATTACCGAGATTGGATCCGACAAATCAGCGCATCCGAGGCCCACTACGTCGCGCGCAATTACATTCGCCCGAAGGAGACATTGGTCGTCATCGTCGGCCAGGCCGCCGACTTCGCGCAATCCCTCGGGCAGTTCGGCCCCGTGACGGTGGTGTCGCCCGACGGCGAACTGAAGGCTCGGTTCGAAGACGCGAGAAGCACCGGAACAGGTGCAACCCGGGGTCCCATCCACTAAAGTCAAAACATGTGCGGAATCGTCGGCTACGTCGGTGACGAAGAGGCTGCGCCAATCCTGCTCGACGGGTTGCGGCGCTTGGAATATCGCGGATACGACTCGGCAGGCGTTGCCGTCCACGAAGCGGGCGGCATCCGGATCGTCCGCGCCGTCGGCAAGCTGCGTAACCTCGAAAAAGCGCTCTCGGACCAGCCGCTCCGCGGAAGCGTCGGCATCGGGCACACCCGCTGGGCGACTCATGGCCGCCCTTCCGAGGTGAACGCGCATCCGCACGTCGCAGGACCGATCGCGGTCGTCCACAATGGCATCATCGAGAACCATCTTCAGCTTCGCTCCGAGCTTGAACAGGGTGGCTTCACGATCACGAGCGATACGGACACGGAGATCGTTTCTCACCTCATCCATCGAGAGGCCCAAGCGGGCCACGACATGGTCACGGCGATCCGCCGTGCGCTCGAGCAGGTGGAAGGGGCCTACGCGATCGCGGTGGCCTCGGAAGCCGAGCCACGCCGCATCGTCGTCGCAAAGAGCTCGTCCCCCTTGGTGATCGGCGTGGCGCGAGGCGCCACCTATTGCGCGAGCGATATTCCCGCGCTCCTCCCGTACACGAACGAGATGGTCTTCATGGAGGACGGTGAGGTCGCCGTGCTCGATCCGGACGGATTCTCGCTGTCGACGCTCGACGGCAAGCCTCTGAGCCGACGTTCGCGCAAGATCTCGTGGTCGCCGGTGATGGCCGAGAAGGCCGGCTACAAGCACTTCATGCTGAAGGAGATCTTCGAGCAGCCACGCGCTCTCGAAGATACGCTCCGCGGAAGGCTCGACCGAGAGCGTGCCGACGTCACCACAGCCGAGATCGGCCTCAGCGAGCAAGATGCGAAGGAGATAGAGCGCGTGATCTTGTTGGCGTGTGGCACCAGCCATCACGCCACCATCGCCGGCCGCTACTGGATCGAGGAGCTCGCGCAGGTCCCTGCGATTGCCGAGCTGGCCAGCGAGTTCCGGGGGCGCGACGCCGTCATCGGTCGAGGCGATCTCGTCATTGCGGTGAGCCAGTCGGGCGAAACCATCGATACGCTCATGGCCGCGAAGGAGGCCAAGGAGCGCGGCGCGAAGGTTTTGGCCATCGCGAACGTCAACGGCAGCGCAATCCCGCGCATGGCCGACGCCAGCTTCTACACGCACGCCGGCCCGGAAATCGGCGTCGCGTCGACGAAGTGCTTCATGACCCAGCTCGCCAACCTCCTGATGTTCAGCATCTGGCTCGCGCGCAGGAGAGGTACCCTGAGCGAGGGTGAAGCCCGCGAGCTCGTCGAGGGGCTGGCGCGGATCCCGCACCAGATCGACGAGCGGCTCAAAGTCACCCACGAAACCATCGCCGAGATGGTTCGCGATTTCGCGAACGCGCGCGACGTGCTTTTCCTCGGTCGCGGTCTGAGCTTCCCGATGGCACTCGAAGGTGCGCTCAAGCTCAAGGAGATCTCGTACGTGCACGCCGAAGGCTATGCAGCGGGCGAAATGAAGCACGGGCCGATTGCGCTACTCGACGCGCAGGTTCCCGTGATCGTTCTTGCGCCGCAGGATCGGCACCACGAGCGGGTCTGCAGCAACCTACAAGAGGCGCGCGCGCGTGAGGCGAAGATCATCGGCGTGACGACCGAGGGCGACAATCAGACACAAGCGCTTTGCGACGCGTTCGTGGAGGTCGCCTCGACGCACGAGGCCCTGAGCCCGTTCCTGACCATCGTGCCACTTCAGCTCTACGCGTATTGCGTCGCCGATCACAAAGGCACGGACGTCGACCAGCCTCGGAACCTCGCAAAGACCGTCACCGTGGAGTGAGCTCGATGAGAGTCGGCCTGCTCACGACGGGGTTCCCGCGTTTCGAGGGCGACCCGAGCGGCGCGTTTCTTCTCACACTCGCCCGCGGGATTGTCGCCGGTGGACACGAAGTACGGGTGCTCGCGCCGGAGCCGGATTTCCGTCAGCCGCCACCACGATGGCCCGGCATCGATCTGCGGTGGATTCCCTACGCCCGACCGCGAATGCTCCAACGGACGTTCTACGAAGCCGGAGCGCCGGACAATCTCCGGCTTCACCCTCTGCGCTGGGCGGGAGCCGCGAGCTTCTCGGCTGCGCTGTTCGTCGCGGCGGAGCGCGACCTCGATGACTGCGACGCGCTGCTGAGCTCCTGGTGCCTTCCGAGCGGCTGGGTGGCCTCGACGGTTGCCCGCGGTCGCGACCACCTCTGCATCTGCCACGAAACCGATATCCGTTGGCTCAGCAGGGTGCCGTACGGTCGCATCGTCGCCCGCAGCATCGTCGCGGGAGCCAGCGGCTTTTGGTTTCTCAGTGCTCCACATCGCGACCGCTTCTTCGCCATTGCTGACCTCGACCCGCCGGCGGCGGCGCACATCGGTCCGATGCCGATCGAGCCTCCGCGCGACCCCGGCTCGAGCCGCATGGAGCTACGGCGTCGGCTGGGGCTTCGCCGCTTCACCGTCCTATTCCTCGGCCGGCTGGTTCCCGTCAAAGGGGCCGATCAGCTCTTGCATGCCGCGGCTAGCCTCGCGGAGCCGGTCGACATTCGCGTGGCGGGGGACGGGCCGGAGCGCGACCGTCTCAGCGCGCTCGCCCGATCCCTCGGGATCTGCGTGACTTTCGAAGGATGGGTCGAGGGCGCCCGCAAGGAAGCACTCCTGCGCGCGTGCGACGCGCTGGTCGTGCCGTCGCGCGCAGGCGACGGCCTGCCGATCGTTCTGTTCGAGGCGCAGCGCAGAGCGCTTCCCATCGTCGCAACCCGCGTCGGCGCCATCGCCGAGGCGCTCGAGCCCGGCCCCTGGGTTCGCTTGGTGCCGCCCGACGACCCCGAAGCGCTCCGTCACGCGATCAACGCTCTCAGGGCGTCACTCGCTCCGTCCCTTTCGGGGGACGGTAGTTGAACCGCTTGTCCGGCACGTCTCGGTTGAACTCGATCTTGGAGAAATCGAAGCGGTTCCGATTGCCGGCGGAGTCGATGATGAGGACGCGCTGTACCACTCCTGCGCGCTTCCCGTCCGCCGTGAGCGTCCGCACGTAGAAGACGAGCTGTTCGTAGTTCGGCGTCGGCTTCCTCGGAATGAGCTGCAAGACGTGGCCGGCGGCGAACTTCTCGTTGCCATGCTCGAGGAGCCGCACCTCGAAGTCCTCGTCGAGGTCACCACCCCCGGTGAGGAACGAAAACGCAGAGGGCAGCTGATCGTCGCCGAGCGCGCGCTCGATGAGCTGGCCGCGTTTCTCGCCTTCCTGGGGCGGTTGGTAGATCAGCAGCTTCTTGCCATTGCTCACGAAGACCTGCCCGTTGGGCTTGGCGTAGTCCCAGCGCATCATGCCCGGCTTCTTGAATGCAACCTTTCCCTCGGCGCGATCGTAGCGATCGTAGAGGCGGGTGTACCGAGTCTGCTCGAAATCCGCCTGGAGGGTCTTCGTTTGATCGTAGAAAGCCTGCACCAACGTCACGACTGCCGCGGCGTCGAGCGGCTCGCTCGGTTGCGCGTTCGCAAGCCCGAAGGCCGCAACCAACGAGAAACAAAGACCGATTACCGCGACTCTCGAGCTCATCAACGTCTAGAACGCTCCCCCCATTTGGAGTATTCACCCTGCCCAAAGGGATACAAGGCGAGCAGATATGCACAAACCTGGGATTGATCATTCGGGGTAGTAACCTTAGGATAAGGAATGAGGCGCTTTGTGCGCCCGCGTTGGCTTGGCTTTGAAACCCCGTCCACCCCTGGAGGTGACATGTCCAAGCAGCACGCTCGAACCATTCCGCAAGACCGCACGCGATCGCACCTCGAAAAGAAGCATGCCGAGTTATCTGCGCGCGTGGAGGCCCTCGACAGCCGCATGAGCCTCACCCCGAGCGAAGAGCTGGAGCTGCACCAGCTGAAAAAAGAAAAGCTTTGGGCGAAAGACGCCCTCGAAGCGGTCGGCTGACTTTCAGCCGGGCCACTCTCTTATCCCCCTCTCCTGAAAGTCCCCGACGACGGCCCACCTCACGGCAGGTGGGCCGTTTTTTTCGGGAAGGAGAGCGGCCTCGGGAGCCGTTAAAAGGCAAAATGGGCCGCTAGCGGCAGCCCATTTCGTACGAAAGATTCGATGCTATCGTGGTAAGCTAGGTGTTAAGCCAAGGCGCGAAGTACCCAAGTTCACGGAGTTAAGGACGACCCATCGCCGCGCGGATGCCGGGCAAGCTGGAAAGTGCACGGCGAGGGTCTTAAGCAAGTCCCGAGGGCTATTGCAATCGCGATGCCAACCTAGCGTCCGCGGAACCCCTGGGTTTTTTTCGCCGACTCCTCGATCACCAGGACATTTCTGTCGTGGTCTGGCACGAGATGTCGTGGTTGCTTCACGGCGCGCCTCCAGGGCCTGGAGCACACATTCGCCTACCCCGCCGGTTGAAGTGGGCCATCGGTCCCGCGTATGATCTGGGCTTCGGAGAAGCGGGGCCCGATGCCAACGTGCAAGAGTTGCAGCGCCAAGGTCGTGAGGACGGACGCTTTCTGCGGAACCTGCGGCGAGCCGGTTCCTGGCGCCAAGCCGGTCGTCCCGATCGCAAGGCAGGCGCGCCCTCCGAGCGGCGTGCAGGCTGCGCCCGAACGGCTGCACGGAACCTTTCCGCCGCCAGCCGCGAACGGGGGCTCAGCCCACGCGATGGCCGTGGTCGCGCTGTCGGAGCCCGCTGACACAGACCGAGTCAGCGCGAAGCCAAGCGAGGTCAATCAGACCGCCGTCCGCGAGCGGGCCGCGAGCGAGCCGGCCCCGGTCTTGCCGCTGCGCCGGCGTAAAGACGACAGCCTGTCCGAGGACGAGCTCCGTCGCGCGACGAGCCCGCATGCCGCCGATGGCGCCCCGAACAAACGAACGGAGGCACGCCCAGCGAACCGCGAGGCGAGCCTTCCGAACATACCGGTCCCCGCCGGACCGCCGATTCTGGCATCCGACCTCCTGCGGGAACAGATGATGCCTTCCCACCCCGGAGCCAAGACCCTCCGTGTGGTCACGGTCGTGCTGAGTGTGCTCGGGCTCATCGGAGCCATGCTGGCGGGGGGCGTCCATGCGCTGACTTTCGTCTCGGCGGCCTTGCTCATCATGCTGGCCACGCTCGCGCTCACGCCGATGTCCTACAAGACGCGCGCGATCTCCCTCGTCGTCGTCGGGTCGATCGCAACCGGCGTTGCCCTGTGGCAGCAGACGCGGCATGGTTTGTCGTCCGAAGGCGCCATGCTCGCAGGGGCTACCGTCGTGCTGAGTGGCGCCCTTCTATTTCGTGCTTACTACCGGGGTGCACGCCTTTCACGCTTCGCAGTCGCGCTCGGGGTGACCATGCTGGGCGCTTGGTTCGTCGTCTCGGATGGTCATGAGAGCCTCATCATGCTGGAAGGCCACTGGCAGTCATGGGCGCCGGCGAGCACCCACATGACGTTTGGCCTTCTCGGGCTCCTCTCGCTCATGGCGTTCATGGAGAGCAGCACCCGCGGCGGAGCGCACGTGTGGGCGGGGGCGCTGTTGGCCCTGTACGCGTTGGATGTCGGACTCCTGATCGCCAGCGAGGTTTGGCCGGTTGCCGGACGAGCCGCGAGCATCACGGGGCCAACCATTGCCGCCTGGCTGACGGGCATTGTGGGCACGATCATCGCCGGCATGGCGCTCGCGCAGGTCTTCGTCGCGATCAGCCAAGCTGCATCGAGCCGGGCCAGAACTTCGGGTTAGGCCGCAGGAAGCAGCGGCACCGGAAGCCCCGTCAAGGTGCCTTTCGGGGCCAAGAGGCCAGCAGGATGACCGCGCAGGTGCGTCCCTTGTCGTCCTTGGCTTCGCCAAAGCCGGCGTCCGTGAAACGCGGGTCGGTGACGGTCATCCGGTGACTCGGGCTGTCCTCGATCGCGTGGAGTGCCTCGCGCATCGTCCTCGCCCTGGCGACTGCCTCACCGACGACGCGTGCTTGAATCCCGCGCTTCAGGAGCCGAGCCTCGGGGTCGCCGGCCGGGTCGAGCTCGTGCCCGAGCTTCCCCGAGTCGCAGACATCCTGGGCGTGGCTTGTCGCCTCCTTGCTGAGAAGGCGATTGGTGCGGACGGTCCGGGCACCGCTCGCGCGCCGGATCTGCATCAACCAGGCTTCGGGCGACTGTGAGCCTCCTTGAACCGGCGCATGCTGAGGGATCTTGCCGATCCAGCGTTCTGCGACCGGGCGCGGGCCATTCGGACCGGTCGCGACGAGCTGCACGAACAGTGGCCGGACCCACTCGACCGGGAGCGTGATCGTGGACCCATAGGCCTCGCCATCGACGGCGACTCGCCGGGACGCTCCGGATGCGTCCCGCACCATGAGATACGGGTCTCGGAAATCCTCGATGACCTCCGCATGGAGGCGGTTCTTTCCAGCAGGCGTGAGCGCCCCGGCCCGCACCGCAGCCACCAGCACCACACGCTCGCCCGAGCTTGCGCGGCCGCAGATCAGCGGCGCATCCGCCGTCTCGATCAGATCCTCGACCCAGGCCTTGAAGCTCGCGACCTCCCCGGTCACGCCGAACTTCGCGTACACCGGGTTCGCATCCACCCCTTGCTCCCGCGCGGTCTGAACGAGCTCCGACGACGGTGGAATCCGCTGTAGGTCGGCGAGGATCTGCGCGACCTCTTCGAGCTTTTCGCTTCGCGTGCAGAGAGGTTTTGCGGGTGGCGCGGCCGCTTGGCCCTCGTTCGGAGCTTGGCTTTTCTGGTCAGCGCCGGCCGTCGCATGGAGCGCGAGCAGCGACGCACAAAGAAGAATGAATTGGCGCAGCATGGGTTTGGATCACGACCGATAGTCGGCGTTGATCCGAACGTACTCGTGACCGAGGTCGCAGGTCCAATAATGACCGACACCGCGCCCGCGTCCGACCGTCAATCCGATGACATACTCGCGGCGCTTCATGACGCTGGCCGCCTTCGCCTCGCTCTTCGGAGTCATGATGGGCACGCCCTCGTCGAAGATCGAAACCTGCCCGATCTTCATCGAGACGTGATCAGGATTGAAACCGGCGCCCGAGCGCCCCGCGGCGGCCAGGATCCGGCCCCAATTGGGGTCGCAACCATGAAGCGCGGTCTTGACGAGCTGAGAAGAGGCGATCGTGCGCGCGATCTGGACGGCCTCCGCATCCGACTTGGTGCCGCGAACCTCGATTCGGACGAGGTGCTCGGCTCCCTCCCCGTCCGAGACGATCTTTTTGGCGAGCGCCTCGAGCACCTCGGTGAGCGCTTCGGTGAACCTGCGGCCCGCGGCGCTCTTTTCGACGACCGGGCGCCCGGTGGCCGCGCCCGAGGCCAAGGCATAGATGGAGTCGTTGGTGCTGGTGTCACCGTCGACTGTCACCCGATTGAACGTCTGCTCGGCGGCGCGACCCAGAATGCGGCGGAGCGTGGTTCGGTGGACCGACGCATCGGTCGTCACGAAACCGAGCGTGGTCGCCATGTTGGGGTGAATCATGCCCGCTCCCTTGGCGATGCCGAGAATGCGGCAGGTGGTCCACCCGACCTTGACCTCGGCCCGCGCGACCTTGGGGCCCTGGTCGGTCGTGAGAATCGCGCGGGAGAACCGCGCGGCGCCGGCCTCCGACAGGTCGTCCACCAACGGCGCGAGTGAGCTCATCATCTTCTCGCCCGGCAGCTGCACCCCGATGACGCCCGTCGACGCGGGCACGACCAAGGCCTGAGGGATGCCCAACACCGCTGCTGTGGCTCGCGTCAGTGCGAGTGCAGTCTGGCGTCCCTGCCTCCCGGTGCATGCGTTCGCGTTCCCGCTGTTCACGAGCACGGCCTGGCAAGAGCCACCGAGCAGGCGGCGCTCGCTGATCACGACGGGGGCGGCACGCACGCGATTCGTCGTGAAGACACCAGCGGCGGTGGCAGGTTGATCCGCTGCGATCAACCCGAGATCGAGCGCATCACCCTTCTTGACTCCGCCATGCACACCCGCAAAGCGAAACCCTTTCACCCGTCCGCTCATGGCGATTCAATTACCAGATGCGGCTCAGCGCGGCGAGGCTGCAGCCTGGTCTTCTCGGTAGTGGCAGTTCTTGTATTTCTTGCCGCTACCGCAATAGCAGGGGTCGTTGCGGCCGAGCTTGGGGCGATCTCGTGTGACGGTTGCGGGCGGCGGAGCTGCCTGCGGTGGAAGCGGCGCTGCTCCACCCGCCCCGGCACGACGGTCTCGCGCTGCCGCTGCACGGCGCTGACGCCGGCTGAGCCCTGGTTGCTGGGGCCTCCCCCCCTCCGGACCCGCTTCGCCTTGATGGGTCGCGCGGATCTGCCGTTGGCGGCGCTCGGTGGCCTGCCGGCGACGCTCCTCGAGCTGCCGCAGCTCCTCTTCACCGGCGCGCTCCACGGTGAACATCGACAGGGTCACCGACGACTTCACGCTCTGCACCATCTCGAGGTACATGTCGAAGCCTTCACGCTGGTACTCCTTCTTGGGATCACGCTGGCCGTAGCCGCGCAGCCCAATCCCATCACGAAGGTGATCCATCGCCTGAAGATGGTCCATCCACTGCTTGTCGATCTCCTGCAGATAGAGATCGCGGAACAGGCGCAAGAAGTTCTCCGTACCGAAGTCTTCTTCCTTGCGAACCAGCACCGCCTCTGCGTCCCCATAGAGCTTGGTGAGGAGCTCTTCCCGATCGGTGATGTCGCGGATGCCCGTGGCTGCGATCCCGAACTGCTCCTTGTAGGCGCGTTCGAGCCCATCGAGATCCCAATCTTCGTAGTGCTTACCAGGCGGGCAGGCGTGCTCGGTCATCGTGACGACGATCTCGTCGACCAGGTCGAGCAAACGCTCTTTCTGCTCGGAAAGGGACATGCCGACCGCTTCCTCGACGCGCTCGTACGCGCCAACGGGATCGTTTCGGTACTCGTCGAGGGGGACGACGCATCCGAACCAGAGGTAGATGTCCTTCTCGAGTTGCTGGACGCGGACGTTGGTCAGCGACGCCAGATCCGACTCCATCGCACGTTGGCGGTGCGCGGGAACCTCCTCTTGGGTGAGGCCCGCATCAGGCAGCGGGTACGCGTGGAACTTCACCATGTTCGTCAGCACGTTGGCAACCCGCGAGACGAGCTCCGCGTCGACCTCGTCGACGAAGGGTTGGGACTCGATGCCCGCCTTGCGCTCCTCGTCCGTCGGCACGCTGCGGTACTCGCCGCGAAGGACCTGCTTGCGAAGGGCATACATGCTCTTGCGCTGCTGGTTCATCACATCGTCGTATTCGAGAAGGTGCTTGCGGATGTCGAAGTTGCGCTCTTCGACCTTCTTTTGTGCGTTCTCGACGGCCCGGGTGACCCACCGGTGCTCGATCGGCACGTCCTCTTCCATCCCGAGGCGGTCCATCATCGCCTGGACGCGCTCGCCCGCGAAAATGCGCATGAGATCATCCTCGAGCGAGAGGAAGAACCTCGACGCGCCGGGATCGCCCTGCCGTCCGGAACGGCCGCGGAGCTGATTGTCGATACGCCGTGACTCGTGACGCTCCGTGCCGATGATGCGGAGGCCGCCGGCGTCTTTGAC
>Ga0209536_100006914_pt1 | contig 17263 bp, 18 predicted proteins | sample DeeMarSeWOR28_12_FD_187461 | JGI IMG/M metagenome (GOLD analysis project Ga0209536, IMG submission 187461) | Marine sediment microbial communities from White Oak River estuary, North Carolina - WOR-2-8_12 (SPAdes) (version 2) | ecosystem: Environmental > Aquatic > Marine > Intertidal zone >... | reverse complement strand
AGATATAAGGTTTGAAGCTTACGGCAAAGACATTGCGGACTCCGTGAAGATAAATGACCGCATCTGCCGCGAGGTTCTCTGTTTTGAACCACCGTCTCATGCAAAATACGAAATGTTCTTGGATAAGGGCGGTAAGAAAATTTCCAAGTCAGCTGGCAATGTGTTTACGCCGCAGGTTTGGTTCCGTTATGGCTCTCCGCAGTCGCTGTTGCTGCTGATGTTGAAGCGGTTTGTTGGCACCCGCAGCCTTGATGTTTCCGACATTCCCTCTTACATGAATGAGCTTGATGAGCTTGAAGATGTTTACTTCGGCAAAAAACAGGTAAGCACAAAAGAAACTGCAAAACTCAAAGGCTTATACGAGTACTGTTGGGTCATGAAACCTCCCGCTAGACCCAGCGTCCACGTGCCGTATAATCTGCTGGCGTTTTTGGTTAAAATGGCGCCAAAAGAATGCCTGAAACAGTTCCTCACCGATAAGCTTCAAAGCTACCGCTACCTGCAGAAAAACCAGCAAGTTGACGCTGATCTAGCAAGGCGGATTGCGTACACGCTCAACTGGGTTCAAGACTTCGAGGAAATTAAAGAAACACCCGTAAAACTCACCGAAACAGAAGAAAAAGCCGTCACAGATCTAATTAACGTTCTAGAAACTGTAGATGAGCCTGACGAAATACAGAACGCCATTTTCCACGTTGCTAAAGCCAACAGCTTAAAGCCCAGCGCCTTCTTTAGGACTCTCTACTTGATTTTGATGGGTGCTCCGCAGGGACCTAGACTGGGACCATACATACTTGCAATGGGCAAACAAAATGTTGTTAATGCTTTGCGGAGAGCGTTAAGCAAGATATAGCTTGTTGACTAGAATCCTTTTAATACAAGCCTTACGACGAACACGTAAAGGATTAGGATAAGCAGGATTCCTGTGCCCGCTCGCCGCGCAAAATCCCTTAACTTTTTGAAGTTCTTTGCAGACGCGTCTTGTGTCCGCTTCATGAAATACAGTAGACAAGGAACTAAACAAGCGAAGGCAACTAAATACCACTCTAGAAAGGGAATTAGAGACAAGTTCAGCAGTTCGTAGATTATCGGAAGGGTTATTGTAACTAACAGCGAAACGGTAGCAAACCTTAGGGCAGTTTTTTTGCCGTACTTGACAGCGAACGTGTTAATTTCCGCCAAAGCATCTGCCTCGCAATCTCCAACCACTTGATAAATTTGACCAGCGCACTGAATAAGAAAAATTGGCATCACCGCAAAGAACACGTCTTGATAACGGCGAACAATCCAATAATACTCCAACTCCAAAGTCAAAAGAGGCACACTTTGTACCCCTATGAGAAAAGGCAGCACTCCTGCCCCAACACCGCAAACAACAACGTCCAATCCGGCTCTGCTTTTAAAACATACAGGCGGAGTAGAATATCCTATCCCGAGCAACATGAAAGCAAGAAGCAGCAAGAAAACACTGATGTCAGTGAGAAACGCGCTTGTCAAACTAATCGAAGTGAAAACGAAAAACAGCGTGAGTGCCGTTCGCGGAGTAACCTCTCCAGATGCAATCGGCAAATCTTTCTTCAGGCTATTCGATCTATCATTCTCATAATCAAAGTACTGGTTCAAAATGAACACAGCGCTGGCAGCAAGCAAAAACGCTACCAAAACCACCGCGAAACGCTCTATCGCTGGAAGCTCGAATAAGATGCAGCCAAGCAGAAAATTAAACAGCCAAGCCTGCCAACTATCAAACCTCAACAGTTTAACGTAAGCGCGGAGTTTTCTTGGCATAGGCATTTTCGTCTATCAGCTTTAACCTAAAGAACGGTTATAAAAATATATGTGTGCACATGGCTACTTGCCCAGCATTTATATTATGCGAGTAGAATAATCTCGCGCTGAGGGCCCGTAGTCTAGTACGGATTATGACACCTCCCTGCGGAGGAGGAGACCCTGGGTTCAAATCCCAGCGGGCCCGCCACTTTGTTATCTAAGCAATAATGAACTGAAAAGATTTTAAGGATGAAAACCGCACTCTTCGACTTACTCGTTGTATCAGTCTTGAGTGTAGTGGTTCTAGCCGTTGGAATATTGTTATTTAGAAAATACGGGAAGGGGTAACAAAGGCAGCCAGCACTACTTATATTCCAACATCGCTTCTCTTTATTTATGGTTCTAAAAAGAGAGGGCCTAATCTTGCTTCTTGTAATAGCGGTTTTAGCAGTGGTTATAGCTTTGCTGTTTTGACCTAGCGCCTTCGAGGCGGACCCTACACGCGCGACTGTTAGGTTTTTTGGGCTTTTTAGCTTTCTGTTTCTCAGCTTGGCAACTTTAACCACGCCATTTCTGAAAGGAGTCACACAAGCCTTCGGCAAACCTTTCCTGAAAGTTCACCACAGTTTCGCTATCCTCGGTGTAATCTTCATCACACTACACCCTTTATTCAACGCGATAGAAAGAAACCTATCTGTTTTTGTCCCCCGTTTCGATTCATGGGCTCTTTTGGAGGCTCGCAGGCAGACCCGCATTTGTCCTAATTTACATTGCCGTTTTTGCAGCTTTCTTAAGAGCTAAAAACGTTGAAGTACTGGCAGGCTTTTCACGCCTTAATGTACGCGGTATTGCTTTTCGAAATATTGCACGCCAACCTCATTGGTCACGACTTCGAAAACCTCGCCATAATGATCATTCTCAACGTGTTGTTCGTTGTGTCTCTTGCGGGTTTTGCGTTCAAAAGGTATAGAAGTTACCAGCTGAAAAAGAAAATCCATAGCTGACCGTCAACTTTTACTTGGAATTTCTAGTTTTCTCTCCTGTTTCCAAAATAAAATCTTATTTACTTCAATGCTTGACACAAAAGAGGAGACTTGAATATATGCGAGATGGAACAGACGAAATAATAAAAACCAAATTATACGGCGAAATCGAGACGCTCGAGAAGCAGTATCATGCGCTTAAGGGTTACCTTGAAGACAAGGAAGATGACAGCTTGGAAATCGTTGCCAGTTTGAAGGGATTCAAAGATACCTTAAATAAAATCAGCACGCACGTCCTTACGTTGTACACTCTGGAAGGGCAAAAAGCCAAGATAACCTGGGATTCACTCCTCACAAACATAGATCACGCTTTGGAGACGCTGCAGTCTTCACGTTCTGAGCCTAAACCAGCAATTCAGTTAGCTCTGAACATTTCTGAACCCAAAATCGAGGAAGTCATATCCTACCTTTTGACCCTCAAAAAATCCCTGCAATAAGTAGCAGAGGCTTACTCCACAATTTTTTCCCAGTTTTTAACCCGATCCAGAACTTCTTTAACATGTTTGCCACCGTATCCTTCCAACGTTTTGCGTAGTTCAATCTTGTCGACTGCTGCCTTCTGAAAGTCCCTGATTTGGCTAGCGCCGTTCGCCAAGTAGAGGATTCCATCGATGCCTGCTCGCGCGCAGCGAACACTCACAGACAGAAGCTCAGAGGCTGATGGTACATCTTTGGCGGTGTCGCCTGGACCGTAAACGTATAGGCTGATGTACACTGGCTTCTTGAGTAGCTTCTTAAATCCGCGCGTCAGCATCTCCCAGTACCATGGTGTCGCGTAACTTTTACTGAACATCACAACGTTGAAGGCGTCAGCGTACTCGGCTAGGTCATTGAAGTCGACGCCGTAGCGTTCACAGGCGGTTACCGGGTCAGGCTGAATACACATGACCAGCTCTTTTTTCACGCGCATCCTGATTTGGGCAATATAGTCAGTGACTTCTTTTCTGCGCCATTCAAACCAGTTGAGTCCGCTTTTCTTCCAGAGTTCTTTGCAGCGTGGGCAAGTGCAGTGACTGTGATCTGCGAAGTACTGGCTGTTCAGCCACACACCAAGCGAGTGTCTGTCAACATCCTCAATATAATCCAACTGTTCAGCTCGGTGCTCAGGCTGCGTGGCACACACAACGCTCCAGTAAATGTTAAAGTTGTTATTTCCCATTCGTGCTGGACCAAGAGGCGACTGCGAAATCCAGTCCGGATGACTACGTATAGCCGCATTATCTGCGAAAATGGCAATATTGCTGTACATGTCCTGAACCGGAGGAATTCTATTACCTGTTTCCAATTTAACGCGCAAAACGTGGAAGTCAAAACCCGCAGCTTTCTCCGCCTCATACAAGTACGCACCAAACTTCAAATCATATACACCTTACGTCAAGCAAAGAAAACGGGATATGATTATAAGGTTTCGGATGAAGCAGCCGCAACATTGCTATGGGGCCCTAATCTCCCGGAAGTTCAAAATCTTGTTGCTTCTTCAAAGCAATATTCACGCTCCCCTTTTCACTCAATTTTAGTTCGCCTATACGAGAATAAGAAGATGGCGTTATTGCGCTAGCCCAACTTCAAAAGTTATAATAGTTTAAGAACTGATGAAGCTTTGAAGTCCATTGCGCCAGTGAAAACATGGAACTCAAAACAGCAATGCGCACCCATATCGGTATCAAAGTTAGATATTCGCGGTAATTGATTTTGTAATATTCAGAATAAATGTGAAAATGGTCAAAAGAGAAGAAAATCTCAAAATTAGCTTAATCTACGCTTGCATATAACTTGTATGTGCTCCAATTACATAACATACACGTCAGCAACGAACTGGAACCAGTTTGGACCCGTACTTCTCACAACGTGGATTAAAGGAGCGCCAAAATTAACGCCTAAAACACGAAGTGCTTCTGCCACCTTTGACTTAGCCTTATCCACAAGGCTTTCAGTTTTCTTTGCATGCTCAAAATCGTAGTAGTGTATCCAACCTCCAGACGCCTTCAACGCAGATAAAGCGCAAGGCAGGTATTCAATGGTCTTTTCTGGCAAAGGCATTAAAACGCGGTCTGCCACGCGTTGCAGTCGATTGTGGATGAGTTCCTTTGAGTCGCCCAATAGAGGGATTACCTTACTGTAAACTCTGTTAAGCTGGATGTTCTCCTGCATGAACTGAATCGCCACGGGACTAACGTCTATGGAAAACACTTTCCTAGGTTTTGCATGTTTCGCAATCATGATTGAAAAGCAGCCGACACCCGCGAACATGTTGACAACAGTTTCGTCAGGTTCAACCCTCGTTGCGATGCGCATTCTTTCATGGGAAAGTCTGGGAGAAAAATAGCATTTTGTCACATCAACAGAGAATGAGCAGCCGAATTCCCTGTGAACTGTTCTGGTTTTGTTTTGACCAGTTATATGCGTCAAGCGGCGTAGCCTAAGGTCGCCAGAAACAGGGCTCGCTTGAAGTAAAACCGTTTTCACGTCCTTGTGGCGACTCATGATTGCATCTGCCGCGGTTTGAGCGACCACCGACGAAGCGCTGGGCAACCTGATTATGGCAATGTCGCCCACAATGTCAAAAGAATTATAAACTTTGCCTAGTTCTTCGGAAGAAAGAACAGCTGAAAGGTTTTTGCGTAATCGTTTTCTCAAGCTTTAACCTTCGTTAATTCAAAGAAAACTGGAAACATTTAAAAGCAAAATACTTTTCCTTTGTAGGAAGGGTGAACTCCGATGGAACAAACAGGAATTGTTTATGAATGTATACGGTGTGGTGCGCGGGTCCCATCTGAAGAGCTGGACCTCCGAGGTGGAGAAATAAAATGTATAATCTGCGGCTACAGAATTCTGAAAAAGATAAAGCCGCCCGTAGTTAAACGTGTAAAAGCCAAATAAAGATGGGTAGGATAAAACTTACGAATTCAAGCGTCATGTAACGCTTTCCGTTTTGACAATTTCTTTAAAAAAGTTCTCTGTCTCCAATCTTGCGTAAGGCTTTTCCTCTAAGCTTTATCGATTTTCCTATTACCTCTTCAGGTTCCCTTTCAACAGTTTTTCGTTTAACGGTTTCTCCGCAGATGCCCCGCGGCAGCAAACGCCTTTTAACGCAGAGGGCATAGGTACAGTTCGAAACGTTGCATGCATCATCAGTCCATCTGCACCATATAGTGTCGCGGCGATAGAAAGCGGCGTTTTTTACGCATTTAAAGAATTGACAAGTGGGAGAACAGGTTTTTGTTTGCGCCAATAGATACACCTCTATTGTTAGTCAATAAAATTCAATGTTGCAATGAATTCCCAAAAATGTATTGCTCTTGGAACCCATATAAATTTTTTTATCTCAAACTCATGATTACACATTTAGCTTTCACTTTTAGCAGGTTTAGACTGTTTCTTTCTGTAAACTTCAATGGAGACAAACATGATTATTGCAAGCAGAATTACAATAAGAGTTGCTAGTGCACTGTTCTCAATTAGGAACGGTCCTATAAGGATGTACTTAGCTAGTTTAATCTGGATTTCTTTCGGTTCCTCAACGCGGAGGCTAATTGCTTCAAAAGAGCCTTCCATGCCTTCAGGGTAGGCAATTATTTGCATGTTGCCACCGATAATATTACTAAATGTCGTTGTTCCATTACTATGCGTCGTGGCATACCTAGTCCCTATGCCTGGTCCATTGAGCATGACGTTTATGTTAGGGATAGTATGCTCGAAATAATCAATGACCGTAACTGACACCTGAATGTTGTAGAGACTGCAACGAATATCCATTTCAGTGTCGCTGTAAGCCTCAATAAGGATTTCATTCAGTAAAACATCGTCTTTGTAAACTCGCAGCTGGTACTTACCGAATGTAACTTCTACAGTTACTTTACCTTCAGTGTTGGTTACGGTACCATGAAATAAACCGCTTGTTACTTCAAACATTTCTATACGCGCGTTAGGAATCGCTGCTAGATTGTAATCGATTATCTTAAGGTTTAAAATTCGATTTGGGCATAAAATCATTACTTCGGAAACTGGCTGTACCATAAGACCAGTGACAGTGTTATTGCCAACATTAAATACTATGCCGTAAAGCGAAGCGTTTATGGTGCAACTTATTTCAGGCAGAATAGACTTCAGAATAAATGTTCCTGAAATATCTGTTTGACCAGATACATGATCCGTTTTTGATACTCCTTGTTTTGTTGTAATATATTGATATGTGATGTCCAGATTAGCGAAAGGTATTAGATTTCCAGGTTCATTTTGGACGCTTATTTTGAGATTAGACAACTCACAAGTCAAATCAAACATGCTTTCTCCAGTTATAGAGAAATTGACCTTGCTGACTTCCACATCATTCCAGAATGCGCTTATAGTGTGATACCCCTTTTCCAGGTTCAAACTGGCTATTCCGTCAACTGTGCCTGTACCGTTATATATTGTGTTTGTCGCTTGGTCAAGAGCTTCAACTACTATTTGAGGCACAGGTTCGCCTGCCAAATTTAAAGTTCGGATTTTGACAGTATAACCTGAGACACTGAAGATTTGCGAGTCCAGTATTAGCTTAGTCATATTCTCTGTTGTTATGGTTATATTATAATCACCAATTAACGCATCAGATGGAACTGTCCAAGAAGAGTTAATTATGCCTTCGCTTGAGGCAGTGGTTGTCTCAGAGTGTACAATAGCAGTGTTTTTTGTGTATTTAACGGATATTGTTGCGTTTTCGTTAGGTTGATATCCTATAGCGCGTATCATCACGGCTTCACCTCTATGATACTCGCTTAAATCAGTGAATCCCACGAAAATATGATTTTCAGCTAGTAGTTGAGTCTTATTGAAGTAGACTTTGTATGAACCTGTATAATTAGTGATTGAGCCTTCAGGTTGAAAAGTGCCGCTCGGATATGTGACCTGTGCAATTGCAATGGCTTCTTGATCTGAAACAATAAGTTCAACTAGTTGCGAATAACTTGTATTGGATAGTGGTGTCGGAAGTTCAACTGTAACGTTTGCGTAGTATGAAGTGTCTGGTTGCAAGCCAGTTAGTTTTACATTCAAAACAACGTCGCTTCCTTCTTGAAATTGTTTGGGTGAAGAAGGCATGAGAGCTTCAATGTAGTAAGCCTGTGCAATACTGAATGAGTAGGTTGCGTTGATGTTTTTGCTGGCATCTCTCATCGTTATAGTATAGTCCCCTCCTGGCAGCTGGGGGATTGTGAAATTTGCGTTTACATAATATCCATCAGAAGTATGGTTTGCAACAAGTTTTTTGTCAAACCAAATTTGGTACTCGCCATTTGTTGTGTCTATGGTGCCTTGAAGGTTAACCGTTTGCCCTACAACTCCCTCTTCCTCGGGGTTGACTAAGTATATGTTCACGCCAAGTTGCCCTAGAACTATCGAGAGCGGCATGACCAGAAAGGAAACACTCAGCAACATTAGGAGAGTAACTGTTGTAGATTTTCTCTTCAAACGAGACTTCTCCTCTATTCAGCAGGTTTTCATTGTGCCAGAACATTTTAAACTTTGCCTTTGAACTTACACATGTTTTTAGAGAGAGCATTTTATAAAACGGCTTCTAATAGTTGTTATCCTATACTAAAATCTGGATGGAACTGTGAAGAATTTTGGAACAGTCTATTCCACTTCCGCTACTACAAGTTTTAAAGAAGCATAAGTACCATCTTGTCGGCAAACACTCAGCAGTTAAGAGGTGTAACTGGCTTTACGAGTCTCTAATTCACGGTAGGTCATGCTATAAGCAGAAGTTTTACGGTATAAAATCGCATCAGTGTATCCAAATGTCGCCCTCGCTTTTTTACTGCACAGAAAAGTGCCTTTTTTGTTGGAGAGCACAAAGCGGAGACTTGCAAATTAAATGGAATGAAATGAAACTGCCAAATTGGGATCCAGCTGAAGAAATTGTGCAAGAAAGCTTGAAGGCGCAAACCAAGATTTTAAGCGGGTATAATGGTAATCCAAAAACAAACTGGAAGAAGTTCGCAGAAGCCTTAACTCCTAAACATGTTGCTATAAGTTTGGCGGGTGAACCAGCCCTTTATGAGCATCTCGGAGAGTTGATTGGCTTGTTTCACCATAAAGGGTTTACGACGTTTCTCGTTTCTAACGGCACTATACCATCTAAGCTTGCAGAATTAAGTGAAGAGCCAACACAGCTTTACATCTCAGTTTGTGCTCCGAACGAAGAGGTATTCAAACGCGTTTGCCGCCCCCAAGTTCCCAATGCTTGGGCGAAGTTGAATGAGACACTCAGTATGCTGCCGAATTTCCGATGTCCGACTGTGACCCGCATGACACTGGTGAAAGGACATAACATGGAACATATAGATGGCTATGCGGACCTTGCTGAGAGAGCGGAGCCCACGTACATTGAGGCTAAGGCGTACATGCATGTTGGGTTTTCAGGACTCCGTTTAGATTATAAGAACATGCCTTCACATAAGGAGGTTCATGCTTTTGCGAGGCGCTTAGCAGAGAAAACAGGATATAAAATCTTGGATGAGGCAGTTGAGAGCAGAGTTGTATTATTAAGCAAACGCAGGAAGCCTCTGCGTTTTGATACTCCCTGAATAACCGAATAATACATACAAACAATTCAATTTCAGGGTCTATCAATAGTTCTTAATACAAGTTAGATGGAAAAAGTGTAAGTTAGCTTTAAATATGTTTTTAGACGCCCTTATCATTGAACTTCTAATTAAATTCAACGGGTGGTGAACTATGGTTAGTGAAGGAAGAGGACGACTGTTCAGGAGAAAGGACGGTAAATACCTGGTTTATTTGCCGAAAGACCTAGCTGAGGACAGTATGTTCCCATTCAAGGGAGCCCATTCTATTTTTGTCAAAGTAAGCTTCAAACTAAAGGACGACAAGTTGCTGATTGAGAAATGGATAGAGCCTGAACCTGAAGAGTGAGACAATTAGAAGAGGTGATTTTCCTTAACACTTACTTTTTTTAGTAGTTATTTAATAAATAGTGTGTTTCAAAGTTAGAATGGTGAAAGCTTGCCAACTTTAAAGGGTATTTTGAAAGATGTTGAAAAAGAGCTTATGCAAAAAGACAGCGTCCGCGAAACTGCACAGCAAAACATGAGAAAGGCAACGAGTCTGTCTAAGCAGTCAATACTGCTTATGCACCAAAAAAAGTATAAAAAAGCCAGAAAAACAATTGAAAACGCGAAAGAAATCATTTCCAAACTTCAAGATTCGGAGAAGGAAAACCCAGACATAATCCATAGTGGCATGTTCAGCGCTGCGCTTCAGGAGTACGCTGAGGCAAACATTTTTGCAGCGTTAATCCAGGAAGCGCGTTTTATCACACCTGAAGAAATCATCGTTCCCTCTGTAGACTATGTTTTGGGTTTAGCCGATGTTATAGGCGAGTACCGGCGACTCGTGTTAGATACATTACGCGAGGGAAACGTGGAAAAAGGTGAAACATGCTTGCAAACGATGGATGAGATCTACATTGAGTTAATGGCTATGGATGAAGCATACATGCTTGTCCCCGGACTTAGAAGAAAATGCGATGTAGCAAGGCGAATAATTGAAACCACTCGGGGAGACATCACTCAGGAAGTGCGGAGAAAATCGCTGGAGAACTATCTGAAACAATTTGAAAAAACGCAGAGAAAAACGCGGCAGCCCCGAAAGGGTTAACCGATGCGAGCTACTCTTGCTGCGGTACAAAATTTTTCTGTTTTAAAAGCCCATGAAACACAATTATGCTTATCCCATAAGATTATTACTGAAGATCGCTTACCTAAAAAAATCAAGTACGTCGCTGGTGTTGACGTCGCATACATAGATGACTTAGCAATTGGCGCTGTAGCGGTTTTAGACTATGATTCGCTTGAACTTTTAGAGCAGCAAACGGCAACGTGCCGAATCAAGTTTCCGTATATTCCTACCTTGCTCTCGTTCAGGGAGATCCCACCGGCAGTTGCATGCATCAAAAAGTTGAGGCTACAAATTGACGTATTGCTTGTTGACGGGCAAGGGACCGCACACCCGTATGGGTGCGGTTTCGCCAGCCACCTCGGACTTATAATTAAAAAACCCACCGTTGGGGTGGCAAAAAGCAGATTGGTTGGCGAGTTAAAAGCTGTTGCGGGGCGGGAGTTTTTGGTTCAAAAAGGTCAAATTATAGGCGCGGTAGTTGCAACTAAAGAGGGAACGAAACCAGTTTACGTTAGCGTTGGTCATCTGATATTGCTCGGAACAGCCATAAAAATCACAAAACATTGTGTGCGTAACAGCAAAATTCCTGAACCAATTTTGCAGGCGCATAAGATAGCGACTAAGGAGAAATGTAAAGTTCAGGAGCAACGCAAAACTTTATAATTTCATCACGTGTAAGAACGACAAGTGTATATTGAAAAATGGAAATTTCGTTTGAAGAGTTTCAAAAACTGGATTTGCGCATAGGTAAAATTACGGAAGCAAACCAGATTCTTGGTTCGAGGAACCTTATCAAACTCGTGGTTGATTTTGGAACTGAGACAAGGCAGGCAGTCGCGGGGCTTGTGCGGTGGTACCAGGCGCAGGAACTAGTAGGCAAAAAATGTTTGTTCATCCTTAACCTTAAAAAACGCAAGGTTATGGGTGTAGAGTCGCAGTGCATGATATTGGCAGCTGAAGACGCTGAAGGCACCGTTACGGTGTTGCAGCCAGAAAAGGATGTTGCTGAAGGCAGTAAAATCCGCTAGCCCGTCTTCAACTCAAAAGCGTGTTGATTTTGCCAGCTTTTGCTTTGCTTTCAGCGATGTACTCAATCATTTCTCGGTCTAGGTCAAGCCACTTCGCGATTCCAGCAGCCATTTGAACATTGCCTTTAAAAATAATTCGAAGGTAAGGTAGAACTTCATTTGAAGCGCGTTTTGCTGAGATGTGAAATCTGCGTCTGATTTTTAGACCTATCTTCTTTCGTGTCGCCCGTTGAGTCTTTGAACGTGACAGTGCCATAATGCGGCTTGGAAATTTGAACGGGATCCATCCACTGACTTTGGAGTTCTGTCTAGCCATGGCCACACCCGCCGTCATGTAATCAATAACGTAGCGTAGCAAGCTCCAATCCTGAGAAGCTCGGATTCTGCCGCGGTAGACATCAGCCATGGAAAGAGCATTCATAGCCTCAGCTAAATCGTGCGGGTCAGTGAGGTGTGAGGGCGCATTTTCGTAAATCCATTCGAAAAGCATGTCGAGATCAACGTCAGCCATGTTTACTGCTTTCTTTGCGCCGAGAGAGGTTCTGCCGTAAATAATCAGTTTAACCACATTGAAAATTGAGTCCTGCCTGTCGCGGTGAGCGAGCCAAGAAACGTCATTATATGTTAACCGTTTTTTCCCTTGAGCTAAAGCCTGAAAGTCATTAACCGCTGAGCGAACATCACCCTCTGCGCGTTGAGCAATAAATTTCAAGACTGTCTCTTCGGGTTGAATCTCTTCACGAGTGCTTATGCGTTCCAGAGTTTTCAATATCATGCCTGCGGCGGGTTTTTTGAATTCTATAAGAAGGCAGTAACTGCGGAGAGTCCTGAACCGCGGGTTATAAGCGTTGTTTGCTATCAGAACTAATGGGCACCGAGCGTTTTTAACAATGTTTATGATTGCTTTCACTCCACCCTTGTCGGCATTTCCCATCAACCCGTCTAATTCGTCGAGCAAGATGATTCTTTTTCCACCGAACAAGGACCCGTATTGCGAGGCTAATCCTGCGAAACGGTTTATGGCGTCTTCTGTTCTGTAATCGCTGGCGTTTTTTTCCACAAGTTCCATCTGCAATTCGTGAGCCAAAGCTTCAACGGTGACTGTTTTTCCGACCCCAGCTGGTCCATGCAGAAAGGTGGCTCTCTTTTTGGGTATACCCTTCTCCCAAGAGCGAAGCCACTCCCGCAAAGCCTTGATTGCTAAGATGTTTCCAACGATTTCACAGGTGGATTTCGGTTTGTGTTTGACGGTCCATGCCGTGTACAAAAAACGCACCTAATTTTCTTTTTTCATTTCATTACCGGCCTCAGCGATCCGCGCCAGCAAAGCGCTCAATTGTACCTCCTCGTCTGAGCCCTCTATGAGGCGAAAATCTATCTCGCCTGTGACGGTGGCTAGCTTCATTTTCCAAGGTTCTGGAATCTCGGCTTTAAAGATCTCCTTGTGAATCTGTCGAATTATATCGACGCCGGCTACACCGTACTTTTGAATCATATCGCGCAGTTGTTTCCTTGCTCCCAGAAAGTCGCCGTTAATAGCCGTATTAAGCATTCTTTGCACGTCTGCAGGGCTGGCTTTACCAGTAACAGAATAAACAAGCAGTGAATCAACAGGTTTATTCATTGATGCGGCAGCCTGTAGAGTATTTATAGCTCTTCTGAGGTCTCCACCGCAGACTTCAAAGATTGACTCTACTCCGTCGGGCAGCAGCTTGACGTTTTCACGTTCTGCAAGTTGCTTAATGTATGCATCATGTTCTGCCCTGGGTAGAAAACTAAACCTGAAAGGGGCACATCTCGACTGAATAGGCTCAATTATCTTGCCGCTGTAATTCGCGCACATAATAAACCGGCAAGTTTCAGTATACCTTTCCATTGTGCGTCGTAAAGCTTGCTGGGCATCCGAGGTCATGTTGTCAGCTTCGTCTAGAATTAGGATTTTGAAGGGAATCTCGCCGATAGAGCGAGAGCGAGCAAAAGTCTTCACGGTTTCTCTAACAACGTTGATACCTCGCTCATCACTGGCGTTCAATTCCATGAGGTGTTCACGGTAGCTTTCACCGTAAAGGTCACGGGCCAAACACAGGGCAGCCGTGGTTTTGCCAGTTCCCGGTGGACCAGCGAATATACAGTGAGGCACATTTCTGGATTTAGCAAAGCTCTTTAAGCGTTCCACAATCGTTTTTTGATCTATCATGTCGCTTAGCCGCTTAGGCCTGTATTTTTCAGCCCACATTTCAAAACTCAAGCATAATCCTCCTTTTCGTGTAACATTATCAACAAGGGCTAATAAATGCTAATGGTGCAACTTGTTCTTGACCGGACGCTCTTTTTTGCAGAAAACATCAAGCATTCAATACGTATATTAAGCTAAAACAATTTTTTTGTTGTTAATTACGAAAGTGCCTGTTTCTGGATCAAGGTTCAGGCTATGTGGAGACATCGTGTACAATAGTGTGCGAAGTATACAATCTTTTCACTGTTGGTCATATTCTTCTACTTCTTCCTTCATTACAACCAGCTCTACACCAGCTTGCCTAAACAGTTCTATAGTGTCTCCGTCAGCATGATAATGCTTTTCGCAAACTACACGTTCAATACCCGCATTTATTATCATCATCGCACAGGTTCTGCACGGTGTCATTTTACAGAAAAGTGTTGCTCCTTCCAGAGGAATGCCAAACCTAGCCGCTTGTATAATTGCGTTTTGTTCAGCGTGAAGTGTGCGTACACAATGCTGAGTGATTTTACCGTTATAATCAATAACTTTATGCATGTCATGACCTACCTCATCGCAGTGTGGCAAACCTGCTGGAGCTCCAACATAACCAGTGGTCATAATTCGCTTGTCCTTAACGATAACGCAGCCGCATCTACCACGATCGCATGTAGCACGCCTAGCAATAGCTTCACAGAGATCCAAGAAATACCTGTCCCAATCAGGTCTTTTATCAGTCAATAGTTCCCCTATCCTTCACAGATTAAACATAGTTTACAAACCAAACTAATAAATCTAAACAAGAGTTGCCTCTCTGTCTTTTTCGCTTAACTTTTTGAAAACGTGTATTTCCCTGCCAATTTTATGCCTCCTTTCAGCGTCAACAAGCGAAGCCATTGCCAACAGATTTTCAGGCACAGAGGCATCTCTGGCGAAATGCTTTCTCTTGAACGGGTACACCCTCTCAAAGCCTATATCAACTGCTTTTTCCTCAATTTCCATAGTAACAGGAGTCCCTGAACGCGTCTTAATGTAAGGCGACACCAAAACTAGCAGTCCACCGCTCTTCAGCACCTTGTTGGCTTCCTCTAGCAAACCATAATACAACGGTTCTAGCTTTTCAGTGACTCTCAAAGCGTACGAGGTAGTAGGAACTTGACGCAGTGCAGGACCTAAATCAGGTTCAGTTGTCACGCAATCAACTTGTTCCCAACCTATCTTCTGAGATAGTCTATGCACATCTCCCTTGAGAACTCTATACTCTGCGTTTTCTAGCGCATATTCATCCTTGAGCCACTTCAGGTTCCGTGTAGTCGCCTCAACACACCACCCGTTTATGTCAACGCCAATCGCCGTAGCCTCAGCTAACAACGCTTCCTGAAGAATCGTGCCCACACCACAAAACGGGTCCAGTAGCACTTTTCCTTCCGTGCAAGCAGCAAGATTTACCATGATTCTAGCAAGCCTCGGAGATATTGCGAAAATCTTGCGCTGGACAGGTTTGCCCACATCACGCTTCTGGAACTGAAACGGGTCATGTACCGCTACAGTATTGGCAACAAACGTCCGCTCTCTACCTATGCAAAACAGTATCTCCGCCTTGTTTTCAACCAAGTTCTTCTTCAATACTTCAACATGACTCAGCTGAGGAAGCTTTCTGTCTCTGGCGAACCCCATAAACCTAGATTTCTTGCCGTAAACCGACATCTCGCTTTTAATGAAGCTTCCAATGAAGCGCTGAATAATCTTGGAAATTGATCGAAACGGTCTCTCTGCGCAGTACACGCTAACTCCGAAAAGCGTCTTCTCAGACTCGCCTTTAACCATGGCATCAACCAAACCACTAGCTACAATCTCCCTGCCGATTTGCGCCTTAGCTTCTTTGTCTTTCTGAAGAAACGCTCTATTTACAATCTCCGTGGGGAAATCAACTGCTGAAACGCCAATTTTTATGGTACCACCTAAAGCATCGATAATTGACGATTCAGCTTTCTCCTCAGTGCTGACCACAAAGAATTCTCTTGAGAATGAGAACACGACAAATTTGACGGTTTTAGCCTTTAGGAAAGAAACAAGCTCCGCTAGTGACAGTCGCCAATTCTTTCCCGGAATAAATAGTTGAAATTGCATGCTCACACTTGCTAAAAGCTGTTACTAAATATATAAGCAAATGACCCCGAACGATCAAAAAATCTTTACCAACTTGACGCAGAAACCTTGAAGAATATACAAAACTAAGAACGATATAGTTACAAATCGTTTAAATAGCGCCTAGGCTGTATGCTAAAAAAGGGATGCTTTATGCACGCAAGAAATTATCGACCTGTAAGGGGCCAAGCTTACACGCGCAAAAAGTTTGCGAAGGGTTTTCCACCCCCCAAAATCGTCAAGTTCACGATGGGTGATACTAAAGGAACCTTTGAGGTCGAAGCGAAACTCGTAGCTTCAAAAAGAGCTCAGGTTCGCCATTGCGCCTTGGAAGCAGCGCGTATAGCGACAAACCGCCTACTAATGGATAAACTGGTTAACGATTATCTAATGCAAATCCGTCCATACCCCCACATCATTCTAAGAGAAAACAAAATGATCTTTGGAGCTCACGCTGACAGGCTTCAGCAAGGTATGCGCAGGTCTTTTGGGAAAGCCATTGGCACAGCCGCCCGAATACAACCAGGCCAAACAATAATAACGGTTAAAGTTAAGGCCAACGCTGTTGACACAGCTAAAGAATCCCTGAAAAGAGGAGGCGCAAAGCTACCTATCCCCTGCAAAATAACTGTTGAGAAGTTACAATCTCCCGATGCAACCAATAAGTCGGAGATGGGGAAAGCTTGAGTGCTAAAACCAAATCTGATATTCTATGGTTTGAAACACTGAGAAACACTGACGTTCCGATTGTTGGAGGCAAGAACGCCAGTCTCGGTGAAATGATTAACGCTGGAATGCCTGTTCCTCCTGGTTTTGCCGTAACCGCATACGCTTATGAAAAATTCATAAAGCAAACGGGAATAGCTAAGAAAATATATGAAATAATCAGTGAAACAGTCACTGACCCAAATAACCCGAAACAGTATGATGTAGCATCAAAGAAAATACGCAAGCTTATAGAAGACACTCCGATGCCGGCAGCAATAGCAAAATCAATCAAAGCCGCTTATAAAGAACTCAACAAGCGGTTCAGTTTGAAGGATGTTTTTGTTGCTGTGCGTTCAAGCGCCACGGCAGAAGATTTGCCTGACGCTTCTTTTGCAGGTCAACAGGAAACTTACCTGAATGTGAAGGGTCCAGACGAACTTCTTGAAAAAGTTGTTAAATGCTGGTCCAGCTTGTTCACACCACGAGCTATATTTTACCGAAACGAAAAGGGTTTCGAACACGAAAAAGTTTTCATAAGCGTTGGAGTCCAAAAAATGGTTAACTCCGGAGCCGCTGGAGTCATGTTCACAATAAACCCTGTTACTGGAGAAACGGACGAAATTGTTCTTGCAGGCAATTACGCACTCGGCGACACTGTAGTAGCAGGAGCA
>Ga0209536_100006913_pt1 | contig 17264 bp, 15 predicted proteins | sample DeeMarSeWOR28_12_FD_187461 | JGI IMG/M metagenome (GOLD analysis project Ga0209536, IMG submission 187461) | Marine sediment microbial communities from White Oak River estuary, North Carolina - WOR-2-8_12 (SPAdes) (version 2) | ecosystem: Environmental > Aquatic > Marine > Intertidal zone >... | reverse complement strand
AACTTTTTCTTTCTGAACCTGTAAAGGCCATCTTTTTTTTGGAGGTAGTATTTGCCCTGTTCAGAGATAAAAATTTCCCTAATCCGTTCGAGAAGCGTATTTTGACGGAATACTAACTTGAGTGTAGATTTTTTAACTTTTCTCTTTTTCACTAGTTCCCAACCACTGGTTGAAAATTTTTGAAAAATTTTTCGATACTCTAGTAGCTAATTTTTTTATAGAAATTAATTTTTGACAGAGCTTTTAGTTCGTTTCTTCCGTTTTCTATGAGTTGGACTACCACCGATACCACGACGATGAGGGTTTTTTCCCAAGCGATACATGTGAAGAGGGCACTTTTTATCAATGCAAATCCTAACTTCTTTGCTCTTACCACCCTGGCAGTCGAGACACTTCTCCCTGATAGCTTTAATGGGTGTTAGTTTTCTGCCTGTTGAATGTTTCCTGAGCGGATAGCGGCGACAATAGCCTGTGCCCTGGCCTCCTGTTCACCTTCTTCATTCTGGTCATCTACCGTCTCGGTGGACACATTCCCTCTCCTGGTATCAATGCCGATGCGCTGCGTCTGTTCTTTGATCAGCAGACTGGCACCCTCATGGGCTTGTATGACATGTTTGCCGGGGGAAATCTGAGCAACGCCACGATTTTCGCTCTGGGCATCATGCCTTACATCAGCGCATCGATCATCTTTCAGCTTTTACAGGCGGTGATTCCCTATTTCGAGAAGCTGGCCAAGGAGGGTGACGAGGGGCGCAAGAAGATCACCCAATACACCCGTTATGGCACCGTTGGGTTAGCCATGGTCCAGTCGTTTGGTATCAGCTTCGCTTTGGAGAGTATGCCGGGTGGGATTGTCGCTTATCCCGGAATGGGTTTCAAATTGATGACAATGATAACCCTGACGACCGGTACGGTGTTCGTGATGTGGTTGGGTGAACAAATCACGGAACGAGGTATCGGCAACGGAATATCTTTAATCATTTTCACGGGAATCATCGCGCGTTATCCGACCAACGTGCTCAATACCCTTCTGCAGTTGCAGTCCGGGGAGATGCACTGGATGAAGCTGCTGCTGATCATGGCTTTCATGTTAGTGGTCATTGCCGCCATCATTGCCATCACTCAGGGGCAGCGGCGGATACCGGTTCAGTACGCAAAAAAGATAGTAGGCCGGCGCGTCTATGGGGGCGCGAATACTCACATCCCACTTCGAGTCAACACCGCTGGTGTGATTCCCATCATTTTCGCTCAGTCGATCATCATGTTCCCGGGAACCTTGGGGACCATCTTTCCGAATAATGCGTTCATGGAGTTGTTGGCCAACTGGTTCCGGCCTCCCAACGTGATATATATCCTTTTTTACTCGGCTTTGATCATCCTATTCGCCTACTTTTACACCGCCGTGATTCTGAATCCGGTTGATCTGGCGGACAATATGAAGAAGAACAGTGGTTTCATTCCTGGTGTGCGACCGGGGAAGCGGACCGCCGAGTACATCGACAGGGTGTTGACCAGGGTGACGTTGCCGGGAGCGGTTTTTTTGGCCATCATCGCTATTCTTCCCGACTTGATGATTTACTACCTCAACGTACCTTTCTATTTCGGAGGCACCGGGTTGTTAATCGTTGTCGGTGTTGCCCTTGACACACTGCAACAGATCGAATCCCACTTGGTGATGCGCCATTACGATGGCTTCATGACTAGGGGTCGCATGCGGGCGAGGAGGTAGTTGGGATGAATTTGATCATTATGGGACCGCCGGGATGTGGAAAAGGAACCCAAGCGTCCGGAATCGTTCAGAATTATTTTGTCACCCACATTTCCACGGGCGATATGCTGCGCGCGGCTGTCAAGAGTGGCTCCGATCTGGGTCAAAAGGTCGCGTCGATTCTCGCAGCCGGTGACCTCGTCTCTGACGAGTTGATGATGGATTTGATCCGGGACCGATTGCAGCAGGACGACGCCCAATCGGGATGGCTCTTGGATGGTTTTCCCCGCACACTGCCTCAGGCAGAAGGGCTCGTGAAACTGTTGACCGAGATAGACCAACCAGTCGGTGCCGTAGTCTCCTTAGAGGTCCCCGATGAGGAGATCGTGCAAAGGCTCAGTGGCCGGTTGACGTGCCGAGAGTGTGGTTTTACCACCAACAAAGCTCAGTTGAATCCTGCCGAACGGGACAAATGCCCGCAGTGCAAAGCCAGCGCTCTGTACCAGCGGGATGATGACAAAGAAGAAACAGTGCGTAACCGCCTGTCTGTATACCGGGAGAAAACTTATCCGGCGGCGGCAGCCCTAGGTGACTATTATCCGCTCGTGCGGATCGATGGAATTGGAGCACCGGACGAGGTGAAACAGAGGATCACCGATGCCCTGGCGCAAGCGGCAGATTAAGCTAAAGACTGCCGACGAGATCGAGAAAATGGCGGTTGGTGGCAAGATTCTCGCCGAGGTTTTCCTGGAGATCCGAAATTTGGTCCAACCAGGTGCCTTAACTGCGGAAATCGACACCGCCATCGAAAAAATGATTCGTGATGCGGGCTGCGTACCCTCTTTCAAGGGGTATAACGGATTTCCCGCGTCAGCCTGCATCTCGGTGAACGAGGAAGTGGTGCATGGCATCCCCACTCAGCGTGAACTGCTGCCTGGGGATATTGTCGGGATCGACGTTGGGCTCATTTGGGACGGTTTTCATGCCGATTCGGCGGAGACACTACCGGTGGGCCAAATCAGCGACCAAGCCGTCCAGCTCTTGAGGGTGACCGAGGAGTGTCTCGAGAAAGCGATTACCAAGGTCCAGGCGGGAAACCGGATCTCGGACATCGGAATCGTGGTCGAATCACATGCTCGCGCCCATGGATTCGCGGTCGTGGAATCCCTGGTGGGTCATGGCATTGGGCGTGATATGCACGAGGATCCGCAAGTGCCAAACTACCGCTGTTTTACGGCACCGGATCCGGTGATGGAAGAAGGATTGGTCATTGCCGTGGAACCGATGATCAATACTGGCACGAAGAACGTGGTCACTACCACCGATCAATGGACGGTCGTGACGGCTGATAAAAGCCTATCCGCCCATTTCGAACATACAGTTGCGGTTACGGCAAACGGCCCGCGGGTCCTGACCAGGCGCTAAGCTTACGACCCGGGGCAGAGCAGAGGTAGGAAACTGATGGCGAAGGAAGAGGGAATCAGCGTCGAAGGGACGGTTATCGAAGCCCTACCAAACGCCATGTTTCGTGTCGAGCTCGATAACAACAAGCATTTGGTCCTTGCTCACGTTTCGGGCAAGATGCGGATGCACTTCATCCGCATCCTGCCGGGTGACAAGGTCACCGTGGAGTTGTCGCCCTACGACTTGACGCGCGGGCGAATAACCTACCGATACAAGTAGCAATACCCGAGCGCCGAGCGCCCGAGGAGGCACCATGAAAGTTCGCACATCGGTCAAAAAGATTTGCCCTAAATGCAAGATTATCCGGCGCAAAGGTGTCGTTCGTGTGATTTGCATCAATCGGCGCCACAATCAGCGTCAAGGCTGACGGGATTAAAACGAAGGGTTCGCAGACGGAAATAACCGGCTGTCTGGAATCCAGTTCCGGTTTAGGACGAAAGGAGCCATGGTGGCTAGAATCGCCGGTGTTGACATTCCCAACGAAAAGCGGATCGGCACGTCGCTGACCTACATTTACGGCATTGGGCCTGCGCGTGCAGTCGAGATCTGTGGAAAGGTCGATATCGATCCCGAAACGAAGACTCGCGATCTGACCGAGGAGCAATCCCGTAAGATCATCGGGATCATCGATAAAGAATACCAGGTCGAAGGTACTCTTCGCACCGAAGTAAGCATGAATATCCAACGCCTGATGGACATCGGTTGCTACCGTGGACTCAGACACCGCCGTAAATTGCCGGCTCGTGGCCAGAATACCAAAAATAACGCGCGTACCCGGAAGGGACCGAGGACACGGCCGGGCGGCAAGAAGAAGTAGGACGGGAGGTCGAGAGTGGCGTCACCCAAAGATAAGCGGGGTAAGGCCCGGAAAACCAAGAAGAAGAAACTGGATGTGATTGGCGTTGCCCACATCAAATCCAGTTTCAACAACACCATCATCAGCATTTCCGATATGCAGGGGAATGTGATCACGTGGTCCTCTGGTGGGCATCAGGGTCGGTACAAGGGCAGTCGTAAGTCAACCGCCTTCGCCGCTCAGTTGGCCGCCCGATTCTGTGCGCAGGAAGTCCTGTCCGGCGGTATGCGAAAGGTCGAGGTGTGGGTCAAGGGACCCGGCTCCGGCCGTGAAGCTGCCATCCGGAGCTTGAAGGCCGAAGGGCTGGAGGTGGCACGCATCAAGGACTGCACAGCGATTCCCCATAACGGTTGCCGACCCAAAAAGCGACGCAGATTGTAGTGAGACTCAGAGTTTTGAGGAAGCCAAATACACTAAACACGCCGCAAGATCAGTTCGGTACTAGGTTTGAGGAGGTTCAACTCAATGGCCAGGTACACTGAGGCCAAATGTAAATTATGCCGCCGCGAGGGGATGAAGCTTTTTTTAAAAGGCGAGCGTTGCTACGGCAGCAATTGTGCTATCGAACGCCGGCCTTACGGGCCGGGTATGCACGGGCGACGCCGCGGGCGTAAACCCTCGGACTATAAGCTGCAGCTCAGGGAGAAGCAGAAAGTCCGTTCGGTTTACGGTGTATTGGAACGCCAGTTCCGCTTGTATTTCGCCGAAGCAAGTCGACAGAAAGGCGCTACGGGCGAGAACCTCTTCAATCTCCTTGAGAAACGACTCGATAACGTAGTTTACCGGCTTGGATTTGCGCCGTCACGGTCAGCGGCTCGCCAATTGGTTCGCCATAAACACGTTAAGGTGGAAGGTGAAATCTGTGACATACCGAGCCGGCAAATGCGGATAGGTCAGACCATATCCATACGGGACAAGAGTCACAACATACCGCTCATCTTAGAATCCTTGCGAACCAATGCCAAGCGTGAACGTTTGCCATTCGTGGAAGCAGACGAGAAAAATCGGGAAGGCCGCCTGCTGGCCGAACCTCAGCTGGTCGATCTGCCCATACCGATTCAGGAAAACTTGATCGTGGAGCTTTACTCGAAGGTTTAAGGTTTGTTTGCAGGCCCTTCCGGGCGAAAGGGATGGTCCAGAATATGAAGTGGATCAACATGATGATGCCAGATGGGGTCACGATCGTCGAGGGGACCCAGACGGATACGTTCTCAGAGTTGGCCATTGCCCCTTTGGAAAGAGGATTCGGTCACACCTTGGGCAATGCGCTGCGGCGCTCATTGTTGTCTTCCATTCACGGCCACGCCATCACGGCCGTGAAAATTGAAGGTGTCAAGCACGAGTTGAGCACAATACCCAACGTTCTCGAGGACGTAACCGACATCGTGTTGAATTTGAAGCAGGTGGTTTTTGCTCTTTCTGACGCTCCGTCCCACTGGGCGACGATCCAAGCGTCAGAACCGGGCCCCGTGACGGCGGGTATGATCGAGGGGCATGCCGATCTTCAGGTTTGCAACCCCGATCATGTCGTTTGCAACATCACTGAACCAGGCGATTTCAAGGCTGAACTGTACGTGGACATGGACCGTGGTTATGTCGATCGCGAGTCCCATGAAATTCCAGACGAGGTCATCGGCGTGATTCGCTTGGATGCAAATTTTTCACCTATCAAGAAGGTGAGTTATCGGGTCGAGGACACCCGCGTCGGCCAGCGTACGGACTATGACAAGCTCGTCCTTGCCATCACTACCAATGGTGCCATAAGACCCGAGGATGCTGTGGCCTTCGCCGCCAAACTGATCAAAGACCAGCTACAATTCTTCATTAACTTTGACGAGGCGCCCATCGATGCCCAAGAAGTCGAAGTCGACGAGGAACAGGAGAGACTGGTGGAGTTGCTGTCACGGAACGTGGAGGAATTAGAGCTCTCGGTCCGGTCAGCTAACTGTTTGAAATCTGGTAATATCCAGACTCTGTACGATTTGGTAACGAAAACCGAACAAGAAATGCTGAAGTTCCGCAACTTCGGCCGCAAGAGTCTCAACGAGATCCAGGAGATCCTCGAAGGTATGGAATTGGGATTTGGTATGACCTTCGATCTCGAAATCGCGGAGAAAGTGACCGAGAAAGTCACGGCGGAATGATCAGTCTAGATCTGTTCTCCGTACTGAGCGGGTCGCACCAGATCCTTATGAGGTGGAAGAATCATGCGTCATAACGTGAGTGGACGGAAACTGAACCGGACGCCGAGTCACAGGCGGATGCTTTATCGAAACCTTGTGACAGAGCTATTCCGACACGAGCGCATTCAAACGACTGTTCCCAAAGCCAAGGAAGCTCGTTCCTTAGCCGAGCGGTTGATCACTTTTGCCAAGGCCGGCGATTTGAATTCACGCCGCCAAGCTGCCCGCAAGCTCAACGATCCATTGGTGTTGAAGAAATTGTTTGCGGAAATTGGACCACGTTATAGCGACCGACCAGGTGGTTACACGCGCATCTTGCGTCTGAGTGGAGGACGCAAAGGTGACAACGCAGAAGTAGCCATTTTGGAACTTGTCGATACGAAGGCCAAGCCGAAGGTTCAGGATAGCCAGAAGCGTAAAACACAACGACGTATTTTGAAAATGGAAGAGAAGGCCGCCTCGGTTCCTGTCGAGGAAACCGCTGCCGAGACCAGTCCTTCCGCAGAGGATGTGCCGGCCGACCAAGACCGTAAGGATGAAGAAAACCTAGACAAGTCCCCAGACAAAACCTAAGCTGCGCCACAATGCTCGCCAAAGGGTCCCCGGGCCGAGGCGCGGGGGCCCTTCTTTGTATCCTTGCTCACGAAGTCGCCAGTATCTAATTTTCAACGTGGCGTATCGCTTTTCCCGATCAAAAGGAACCGTTGCATGTCTTCAAGGAAAGGATACACGGCTGGGATTACTGGTGTCGGCATGGCTTTTCCCGAACGGCGGTTGACCAATGCTGATTTAGAGGAAATGGTCGAGACCAACGACGAATGGATCGTCGCAAGAACGGGCATTCGTGAAAGGCGAATCTGTGAGAAAGGAGTTCCCGCTTCTTTTCATGGGGTGATCGCAGCCCGCCAGGCAATGGAACAAGCGGGGATTACGGCAGAAGATATCGACATGATCCTGGTTCCGACTGTCACACCCGATACGATGTTTCCTTCCACGGCTTGCGTGATACAGGAAGAGCTGGGAGCTACCAAGGCTTGGGGTTATGACATCAGTGCCGCCTGCAGTGGTTTTATCTTCGCGGTGCAAGCAGCCCGTGCCCAGGTGGAATCGGGAGCTTACGGAAGAGTACTGGTTATCGGTACGGAGGTCATGTCGTCCATACTCGACTACGAGGACCGTAATACTTGTATCCTGTTCGGTGATGGCGCGGGCACGGTTGTGATCGAACGTATTCCCGATGAGAAAGAGGGGATCATCGATTCGGTAAACTACATCGACGGCAGTGGCGGCAAGTATCTCTACATGCCCGGTGGTGGTAGTCTCAATCCTCCCAATCACGAAACTGTGGATCGCAAGATGCACTGCGTGCACCAGGAAGGGCGTGAGGTATTCAAATTTGCCGTTAAGGGTATGACGAGAGTCACACTGGAAATCCTCGCACGCAACGGGCTCAAGTCCGAGGATGTCACTCTCTTTGTACCCCATCAGGCGAACATTCGTATCATTGACGCGGTTCAAAAAAGAATCGGATTGACTGATGAGCAAGTGGCAGTCAACATCGACCTTTATGCTAACACCACCTCAGCCACGATCCCATCGGCCTTGCGTATGGCGTACGACGAAGGTCGCCTCCGCCAGGGTGACATTGTTGTGTTTTGCAGTTTCGGTGCTGGTTTCACTTGGGGGGCAACCCTTCTGCGGTGGACCATAGCCTGACCGTCTCCAGTTGATTCTTAGCGCAGTCACCGCGCATGCACCCGGGAGGCCACCAATCGGTTCGGTTGGTGATCCCACGAACGTGATCATTTATTTGCGTGGAGGGAATATGATCGAAGTTGACTCGCTGACGCGGCACTTCGGCGCAACAGTTGCGCTGTTCAATGTTTCCTTTTCCATCGCACCTGGCGAAATCATCGGTTTCCTCGGCCCAAACGGAGCTGGGAAAACCACGGCGATGCGAATTCTAACCTGCAGTCTCGCTCCATCCGCCGGAACCGCTCGCCTTGCCGGCTTCGATATCGCTACCGATCCCATGTCCGTCAGAAATTGTATCGGTTTCATGCCGGAAAATGTTCCTCTTTACCCCGACAACAGCGTTCAAGATTTCCTTCGCTTCGTTGCAAAGCTCAAAGGTGTTACAACCGCCACGTTGGAGAAGCATCTGGATGAAGTAGAAAACCAATCGGGTTTGACTGAGGTCCGTCACAAACTCATCGGTCACTTGTCTCGGGGATTTCGTCAGCGGGTCGGTTTGGCTCAAGCCCTGGTGGGTAACCCAGAGATCCTGATTTTGGACGAACCCTCCGCTGGTTTGGATCCCCATCAAATCGTTGAAATCCGGGAGTTGATCAGACGTTTCCAAGGTCAGAAGACCGTGTTGCTCAGCAGCCACATCTTGAATGAGGTGAGCTTGACCTGCCAACGGGTGTTGATCTTGAACAAAGGGCGCCTGGTGGCCGAGGAATCACCCGATCTGCTGGCGCGTGAATTGGAAGCGAAGCCCTGCATTGCCCTGGCTTGGGACGGTAAGCGAGAGGAAGTGTGTCAGCAATTAGCACAACTCCCTGGGGTAGTGGAGGTTATACGCACGGAAGTGGGTGCGGAGGTTTCCTTGGCAGGAGATCCTGGTGAGCTCAATCCTCAATTGGTTGAAACGGTTTTGTCTGCCGGTGGGCGGTTGCAAAGTATGACCAACCGTTCTGTTTCTCTGGAGGATCTTTTCCTCCGGCTGACCGAAGACCGGACTCAGGGGGAGTCGTGAGGCAACTACAGACCATTGCCCAGCGAGAGGCCGGCGCCTTTTTCCACAGTGCCATGGCACCAGTGGTGATTACCGGCTTTTTAATTCTGACAGGCCTCTTTTTTACCCTTTTCACCTTCGGCTACAGTGAGATGTCGTTGAACGCTATCAAAAGCGGCCGTGCCAATCCCAATCTCAATCTGTCCGAGGGAGTGTTTCAACCATTAGTAGCGGACATGACAGTATTCTTGCTGTTTCTACTGCCTGCCATCACCATGCGCCTTTTTTCAGAGGAGTACCGGTCGGGCCGCTATGATCTCATCATGAGTTATCCGGTTGCGGATCATATCTGGGTCTACGGAAAATTCTTATCGGTCTTGGCGGCCGCGCTGGTCCTGATCTTGAGCTCGGGAGTTTATTTCGGTGTGGCCGCGTGGTTGGGACATCCAGAACCGGGACCACTGTTCGCGGCAGCCATCGGACTTATTTTACTAACAGCGACTATTGCCGCTTGGGGCATCTTTTTTTCGACACTGTTTCAATACCAGGTGATCAGCTATTTTCTCACTTTCGCCTTCGTGTTGCTGTTTTATACCTTGGGTGGACTGGAGCCTCACTTGCCCTATGCCTTGGGGCGTCTCTCGGTGGAATTGTCCTTGGCGGATCACTTCGTACGCTTTTCTCGCGGCGTTGTCGACAGCCGAGATATCGTCTTTTTCTGCGGCTTCACCATTCTGGGCTTGTTCGCCGCAACCGGATCGTTGGCTAGCCGGCGCATGGCTTTGGGCCGGCGTTGGCTTCGTTGGCTACCCACCGTCATCCTCGCGGCATTCCTGGTGCTTCTTTACATTATCGCCCTGAAACACCCCTTGACATTGGATTGGACACGTAACCAACGGTACAGCCTGGCCCCCCAAACAAAACAAGTCTTACGGGCTTTGGACAAGGACGTGACCGTTCATGCTTTTTACCAGCGGCTGGATCCTTACCGCAAGGCGGTAGAAGTGCTGTTACGCGCTTGCCGGGACAATACACCACGTCTGCGGTTCGAGATGGTGGACCCGGATCGGGATTTGGGTTTGGTCCAAGAGTATGGAATCACGAAAGCTCGTACGGTAATCCTCGAGGCTGCTGATCGCAGAGCTGAACTCTTGCTGCCAGACGAGAAAGCGTTCATCAATACCCTTTACCGACTGGCTACCGGCACCCGCCCGGTGATCTACTATCTGCTTGGCCATGGAGAACACAGGTTGGATAGTGACGACAGGGGGGGATACACCGGCTTCACGGAGTTGCTGTCCGCCCAAGGCTATGAGGTGCGGGCTCTCGTGTTGGCGGAAAAGACGATGGTACCGCCCGACGCGGATATGATCGTGATCGCTGCGCCCAAGTTGGATTACACAAGGGCAGAAATTGCGCTGTTGGATGATTTTGTTCTTGCAGGTGGCGCCCTCTTAGCCATGCTCGATCCCGACACTCCCGATACATTATCTTCCTGGACAGAGAGGTATAACGTAAAGCTGGGTAATGACTTGATAGTCACCGCTTCCGGTGCCCGACGGCAATTCGGAGTGGATCAGCGCGTGGTGGTGATCTATGACACTTACGCCGAGCACCCTGTTACCCGCGGTTTGGAGGGCCTGCCGACCCTTTTTCCGTATACTCAATCCCTCTCCTCGCTTCGCCGCAGCCAACCAGGATTGTTGGGCAAGGCCATCCTTGTGACGGATACCGATACCTGGGCCAAGAAGACCCGGACGAAATGGGTGGCGGGACAACTCCAATTCGAGGAGGGAGTGGACCAACCCGGTCCTCTTGCCTTCGGTGTGGCACTCGAGGTCCAAAGGAGTCAATTCCAGGTGGTGGAAAAATATTCATCCAACAGTGCTGATGAATCAGACGCTCAGACGGGCACTGGACTCGACAAGCCGCCTGACGCGCCAAGTCTGCGCACCAGGCGAGTGCAGCAAGCCAGTGAGCAAACCGGCCTGCCAGCCTCGATTTTCACCCAGGCTGAGACGTCGCGGTTGGTTTTCCTGGGAGATTCCGATTTTGCCGTCAACGAGAATTTGAATTTATACGGGAACCGAGACTTGCTGCTGAACATTTTGGGTTGGCTCGCACGGGAACAGGTTCTCATCGCTCTGCGGTCCCGTGGCTCCGTGGGCGAACCGGTGGTGTTGACTGTTGCGCAAAAAGAGTTCATCGGTTGGATGTGTATCCTTGGATGGCCTGCCTTGTTGGGTACAGGCAGTTTGGCTATGGTGATCCGCCATCGCCGCCGGCGGTAGGTAGCATTCATGGCCACCCAGTACAGACGTTTACCGGCCAGCTTGATTCCGTTGATCATCCTATTGGTGGCAGCTGCTGTCTGGTTGCTGTTTTTCGAACCCTCCGTCCAGAAGAACGACGATCCACACAGCGGTGGTCTCCTTCTGCCGTTCCTTGCCGATTCGGTCGCCCGGGTGGAAGTGACCCGCGGGGGTGAAATTTTTCTGTTGCAGGTTTTAGGACACGATTGGCAACTCTCCGGGCACAATGAAGCCGGAGTGTGGCATGATCGTGTCGACTCGGCGGGAACGGAGATGCTGATCCGGACTCTTTGTGAGAGCCGAGCATCACCGGTTTTAAGCGATTCCACGGCCCAAAGGTCGCAATACGGATTCGGCCTCCCTAGGACCTTGACAGCGGCGGTCACTGATTTTTCAGGGCAGAGTCTGATTTTTTATCTCGGCTTGCGTAACCCTGTCACTGACCGTTACTACGCGACCGGAGCCGGCCGCAGTGGCGTGTTCACTATCCCCGCTAGGGTTGGCCAGCAGCTGTATGAGCTGCCAGGTCCTCTGCGTCTGCGACGTTTGTGGCCGCCATTCCAGCGGAGCAAGGTCGAGACTTTGGCTATCAGGCGCGCAGGAGCGAGCTGGGAGGAACTCTTCATCCGGTCAGCCGACGGACTCTGGTGGACGCGGTTGGTAACTCATCGATCTGGATCAGTCGGAAAAATCGTCAGGGATTACGATCGATATTACAGTGATCGTCGCTGGGAACAAGGAGGTGAAACTTACTGGCGGGTCGATGAACGTACTATCTCCATGTTACTTTATTATTGTAACGAGGCCAAGATCAAAGGTTTCGGTCCTTTGCCGACGGGCGAGGAAGAACTCCGGCGGGAAGGCCTTCTCCCGCCAACGGTTTCCCTGCGGGTGGTTCCGCAGCATGCAACAGCTGCTCTGCTAGCGGCCTTTGGCCATGTTACCGAGGATGGTTTCGTGGCCGGTATGCGAGACGGTCGCGCCCAGATCTTCTGGTTGACAGGAGAACTGAGAGACGCCCTCGTGGTGCCACAATCAGCATTTTTGGCCACAGACGTGTTGGCCTTAGCCTGGACGCAGGTCGACTCGTTTTCCCTGCGTTATGGTGAGCAGGACAGCCTTCGGGCTATACGGATCGATGGGAAGTGGCGGGCATTTCTGCCAAGAAGCAGTCCAGGCGTGGATACGACTTTGGCCCACAATGCCTGCTCTGATTTTGCGCACCATCTGGAAAGGTTACCCATACTGGTTGTCCGTCCCCCAGCCCGGACCGGTATTCCCTTGACCAAGAAGGAACGTACCGTCTTGACACTTTGGTCCGCCCCCAAAGGAAGGGGACGACCCAAACAAGTCGTATTTGGATTTCTTGAGGAAAATGGTGAACCGGCTGCATACTTTCCCGCCGACGGGAAAGTCCTGGTCATCTCACAGGAATTGTTGGTCAGTTTCCGTACAGTGTTCAGGGCTCTCCGGCCACGGGAGCGCCCGTGAGCGGCGGTTCCTCTGCAGACGGGGGCGGTTCCCAAAGGGTCACCAAAGGTGCGGGACGGGCTAGGAAAATCGGGTGGGGGGCAGATTCACCAGGGAGATAGTCCAAGGTTCGGTTGTAGCGCTCGGTGAGCGCAACAAAAGCATCCCGATTGCCCTCGGCCACCGGCTCTGCTGGTGGCAGTTTCACTTTGCGGGGATTGACGAATACCCCATTCTTCTTGATGCGGTAATCCAGGTGAGGACCCGTGGCGTAACCCGAGGCGCCGACATAACCGATCAACTGGCCCTGCCGCACCTTTTTCCCAATCTTGATGCCCGGGGCGTAACGTGACAGGTGCAAGTAGTAACTCTCGTAAGTACTATTGGTGTGCCTGATTTTCAAATAGCGCCCGTTGCCTCTCTTGCGATTCATTTCGACCACCTTGCCATCTCCGGCCGCGCGAACTGGTGTACCGACGGGAGCGGCATAGTCGACTCCGAGATGGGGCATGTAGCGCTTCAGAATGGGGTGAAGACGTCGCCATGAGAAGCGGCTGCTGATCCGGGAGTAAGCCAGCGGAGCACGCAGCAGCTGTTTTTGCAGATTGCTGCCATCTCCGGTGTAGTATCCAGGTCGTCCCTCGTCGTCGACGAAGCGGAAGGCCCGGTATTGGCGAGATTTATTGACGCATTCGAGGGCTAGAATGGGTCCAGTGCGCACGAATTCACCCTGTTTCCAGATCTCCTCGTAAATGATGCGGTACGTATCTCCCAAACGGAGGTCGCGCTGAAAATCGATCTCCCAACCCAGGATGTCATTCATTTTCGAGGCCAAAGATAGAGGCGCCCCAGCTGTCTTGAGACTCGCATAAAGGGAGTTCTGAATGGCGCCGCTGACCGCGGAAATCCGGTGTTCCACGGGATAGTTCCGTTCGAGAACGCGATATCCGTCACCTTCCTGGGTGAAGACCAGATAAGACTCGATGTCGAGATCGAAGCTGAGGTTTTTAATCCTACCGTCCGGAAAGGATACCAATCGGAACAGATCGCCGTGCTGGACATTACGCAGGTTGCGATAAGGCTTGCAGGCTTTCACGAGTGCCATGATGTCTTCGTGGGGAGCGGAGTGGGCTCGCATGGCGTCGTAGAAACTCTGGTTGCGCTGGATGAGAACCTCGACGCCAGTTGGCGTCACCCGGCTGGCGGCTTCGAGACTATCCTCCAGTGCGAGCATCGCCGTCGTTTCAGTGGGCAATAGCGACTCGGCGGGCCCCCCCGTGCCAGCCCCCAGTGGGATAGAGGGGGGAGAAGGAGCCAGGAAAACCAGACCGTACAAAACCCCGAGTCCACCCACGCTGAGGCACAAACGGGCTATTATTTGCCAAGTTCGAGTCAATTGTGGGAATTCCTTTCCATGGCTTCCTAGCTGGACCACCTCAGTAGGTGGCAAATTAACAGCGGAATCAAGACTTTTCTACCCTCACCTCAATGGGTATGATTCTCGCTAAGCCCAAGAGCCCCCCCTGCGAAACCGGTTGGAGGTCTAATTGTGGCGAAAAGCAATGCCTGTGCCTTCATATCGCTCATGTGCATTTTGCCCGCCTTGGCTGCTGCGGAGGTGTTCTTGTACGATCCTTTCCCGCCGGCGGGGACCGGCCTGAACTCGTTCGGAGCCGCCATCTGCGAGCTACGCCAGCAGAGCGACGATCCTCTCAGTTCCTTCGGCTTACTGGTCGGTGATCCAAATTTTGGCGCCAGCGCCAATGCGGGCCGGGTTTACCTTTGGTTCGGCGGTACGGAACTGACCCTGAGGGCTAATTTGGTGCTGACAGGCCAGTACAACGGGAATTTCGGCTATGCGGTGGCTCGGGTCGGCGACCTGAGCGGTGACGGGTACGACGATTTTGCCGTGGGAGAGCCGTCTTACAGCCAATCTGGGCTCAATGACGGCCGGGTTTATATCTATTACGGAGGGCCGCTGCTGGATGATGTCGCGGATGCGACCTTGGAGGGGAGTTTGGTGTTCGTCGGCTATACGGGTGGGCATTTTGGGTTGTCGGTTTGGGCGGCGGGTGATTTCAACGGGGATGGCGATGACGACCTGATTGTGGGGGCTCCATACACCAATGCGCCGGGGCTGAATCAAGGCGCAGCCTTCATTTATTACGGCCCCATCAGCGGGAACTCCCGCCAGCCAGATCTCCAATTGAGCGGGGAGTTTCCCGGTGATCTGTTCGGTTGGTCTGTGACCGATGCGGGCAATTACTTCGGCGGGAACGAGGACGCGGTTGCGGTGGGTGCGCCGAGTCATTCCGCGATCATCGGCATTGAGGCCGGAGCCGTTTACGTCTTCGAAGGTTCGTTGTATCCCTCCGATCCCGATTCGATTGACGACGCCAAGTTCGTCAGTAACGCCTCGACCAGAGCTTATGGTCGGTTCGGATTCGCGGTACGCGGCATCGGCCGTTGGAACACTGACTCCTACGACGACATCGCCGTGGGAGCCCCCAATTATCTCCCGCCGGGTCCACCGACATTGACCCGGGGTCGGATAGAGGTTTTTTTTGGTGGGACGTCCCACCCCCGGGAGCCGATTGCCGATCGTTATGTGGATGGCGAGGTCAACCAAGATTTTTTCGGTTTTTCCCTCGCTCGGGTGTGGGACTGGACCGACAACGGCCGGGACGATCTCCTGGTCGGGGCGCCTGGCCAGGATGCTGACGGTTTCGACAGTGGCCGGGCCTATGTCTACGAGGGCAACACCAGCTCGAGCGTCCACGATGCCTCCTCTTTGATCATCCTGCCTGCCAACAGTGTGAATCCCCAGGCGCTGGCCAACGGTTTTTACGGCTTCGCCGTTGCGGCTGCTAACGACTTCGATGGCGACGGCCAGGCAGATTTGGCGGTGGGTGCACCCCATGGCCGCATCTGGAACGATTCCCTGGCTGGCACTGCCCACGTGCTGGACAGCAGCGGTACCGTAACCGGTAATTTTCTGTTGAGCTGGTCCTCGGCCTGGACCGAGGATGGGCGGGTTCACTTGGAGTTCCGCTTCGCTGAACCAGTCGAAATCCTGACTTGGCTGACGCTCAGTCGTGAAGTTCTGCGGAATGGCGAGAGTTTGGGCTCTCCGGTGGTTGTATACGATGGTCCCGCTCTACCCGGAACGGGATCGCTGGAGGTTCGCAACGGGACTTGGATCCTCGAGGAACAGCCGGAGACTTTACCATCGGGAGTGAGGTTGGTTTACGATCTGGTTGTGATTTTGACCGACGGACGGGAAATTAGGCTCGACCGACTGGCCGGACCGACAGTTCAGTCGATACCTCTCTGGCTCGAACTGTCACCGCCCCATCCCAATCCGTTCAACCCCCAGACTACCATCGGATTTCGGGCACTCGCGGGACAGGAAACCGTGTGCCGCATCATGGATATGCGGGGCTGGCACGTAGCCACGCTCTTTTCCGGGCCCGCCACGGGAGCTTGGCAGGAAGTCCAGTGGAGCGGTCAAGCCGACGACGGGCGCACCTTACCCGCTGGCATCTACCTGATTCAGCTGATCGCCGGTGATATGTCCACCGCGCGACGTCTGGTGTTGGCGAAGTGAAGACAATGTGAGGGTGAAAAGTTTTCACTCGATCTCCAGCGCCACGAACATCATCCTACCCGAACGTTCCACTTGCAGGACTGCTGAATTCCCTAATTTCAGACTATTGAGAACTCGTTTCAGACTGTCCAGGTTGGTGACCTCTTGTTTGTTCACGGCATGGATCACATCACCGGCTTGGAGCGTACCCTCCAGAAGTGGTGAATCGAGGGAGCGTGCCGCGACTACAACGCCGGTTGCCTTTCGCAACTCCGGCAGCATGGCTACGATTTCCCGATCCAGATCGATACCCAGAATGCCGAGGCGAGGTACCAGGTTCCGCTCGGGGGAAACCAGGTTTTGGAGTTTGTATTTGCTGCCCGGTCGTTCGACGACTTGGACGCTTATGGTGTGATGCTTGGTACCGCGGAGTAACTCCAGTTTGATCTTGCCACCGATCGGTTTGCGGTAAATGTTCACATCGAGTTGGCGGCCGTTCTCCATCACTTTACCGTCCAGGGTCAGGATAATGTCGCCGATCTGCAAGCCTGCGGCTGCGGCCGGGCTGTTGGGATAGACATCGGCCACGATGACCCCCCAATCTTGAGCGAGATCCAGTCCCTGGGCCAACCATGGTGTGACAGTTTGGGCGTACAATCCGATCACGCCACGGCTGACCTTCCCTGACGTTCGCAATTGTTCGTAAACGGACCGAACGATATTACTCGGAGCTGCGAATCCGATGCCCTCGCTCCCACCGGATTGGGTGTAGATAAGGGTATTGATGCCGATGACCTCTCCCGCCACGTTCACCAGGGGGCCGCCGCTGTTACCGGGATTGATGGCCGCGTCGGTCTGGATCCAAATCATGGGGTCATCCGAACGAAGCTGGCGGGCGACGGAACTGATGACGCCGAGGCTAACCGAATTCTCCAGTCCCAAAGG
>Ga0209536_100006912_pt1 | contig 17265 bp, 15 predicted proteins | sample DeeMarSeWOR28_12_FD_187461 | JGI IMG/M metagenome (GOLD analysis project Ga0209536, IMG submission 187461) | Marine sediment microbial communities from White Oak River estuary, North Carolina - WOR-2-8_12 (SPAdes) (version 2) | ecosystem: Environmental > Aquatic > Marine > Intertidal zone >... | reverse complement strand
TTTCCAGCCGCGAAATCAAATGCCGCGGCTGGAAAGCCGCCCCTACCGATAAGCTGGTTTTATGGCAACTTGGGCTTTTTAGATAACCAGATAACTTTAATTTAGCAATGCTCCTTGATTTTATTATGGATTTTTGTTTTGCAGCAGATAGATCCCTCGGAAAGCTTGCCAAATGGCTGCGTATAATGGGATTCGATACACAGTACGAATCAGATACATCACGTCGATCATTTTTGGGAAAACTGGAAAAAAAACGGATTCTTCTGACTCGAACCGAAAAAATTCAGAGAATGTTTGCTGACCACCGGATGGTTTTTATCAATTCAAATGACCTGACCGGGCAGCTCAAACAGGTCATCAATGACATTGGATTGACCATCAAGGATATTCGTCCGTTTTCAAGGTGTATACGGTGCAACACACCGATTATTGATATCCGCAAAGATTCCGTCTTCGGATTCGTGCCGGATTATGTCTGGGAGACCCAGGAAAGATTTCACATGTGCCCGCTGTGCGATCGAATTTATTGGCCTGGAAGCCATGCCAAACGCAGTCTGCAGAAAATCAGACAGCTATTTCAATAATTGCCTGAGAGAGTGGTCATTCCTTACGTAGGAAATCATGGATAAGGACACCAAAATCATTGCTTTAGAGGGGCGTTTGAGAGAGTGCCATAATGTGATGACGTTAGGCGTCCGAACAAATTTTACGGATTACACTCCCGAAGAGGCCAATTTGATACGAATGGCTCAGAAAATTTACTACCCCTCTGCGTTTTATGCGGATTTATTCGATGCCGTCGGCAAGGCAACCTTTCCAAGTTATCACACCTATAAATGTGCTCAGGATAAAATCAAGCAGACGGCCCTTTTTGAGTTGCTCGACATACCCCACCCACGTACCCGCGTGTTTTATGGCAAACGTCAAAAACTCACCATCACCGACCATTTTGGGTATCCCTTTGTGGCCAAGATTCCACGCGGTTCCGCCATGGGCCGCGGCGTCTATTTCATAGAAAATAAGGACGCTTTGATGGATTATCTGCAGATAACCGACGTGGCTTACATTCAGGAATATCTGCCAATTGATCGTGACATTCGCGTTGTCGTTATCGGCCAAAAGATTGTTCATGCGTATTGGCGCATTGCACCCCAAAATGACTTTCGCAGTAATGTGGCTGTCGGTGGCAGAGTGACTCTTGATAGCGTTCCGTCTATGGTGCTCGATCTGGCGCTGCATACAGCCGGATCATGTGGATGGGACGATGTCGGCATCGATATATGTCCCTATAAAGGGCAATATTACGTCATTGAAGCAAACATGAAGTACGGTAAGGAAGGTTTCCGACTGGCCGGTATTGATTATTATAAACTAATGGAAGAGCTTATAAAAAGTGAAGAAATATAGAGAGGATGGTGTCCTGGTTGCACTAAAGGCATTACTCGACCGGAAGGAGACGGAGAATCTTTCTTCTCTTGCGACATTGACCACCCAGGGAATTCGACGATTTTCGGAACCTAAAATCGATTCCGGATATCGTCAGGGATTTTCAGTAGATGTGGATCGCATTCTTCACTCACTCGCATATGCTCGTTATATTGATAAAACCCAGGTGTTTTATCTCGTTAAGAATGACCATATCACCCACAGAGTGCTTCATGTGCAACTGGTTTCGAAGATCGCCAGAACAGTCGGCCGATTTTTGGGTCTAAACGAGGATTTAATTGAGGCGATTGCCTTGGGCCATGATATCGGGCATACCCCGTTCGGGCATGATGGAGAACATTTTCTTTCGGAAATTTGCCGGTATCACGGTATTGGATCTTTTCATCACAGCCTGCAGAGCGTTCAATTCCTCGAACGCGTCGAACGTAAAGGTCAGGGCTGGAACCTATGCCTCCAAACCCTCGACGGCATTCTTTGTCACGATGGCGAGCTTCACGACCAGCGCCTGACACCGTCAAAGAAAAAGACATTTGATTCTCTGGACCAAGAAATCGCTCTAAAAAAGTCGGATCCGACAATGCCTCTTACCCCAATGACCCTGGAAGGTTGTCTGGTGCGTATGTGCGATACCGTCAGTTACATCGGCCGTGACATCGAAGATGCCATTCGGCTCAAATTGATCCAACGATCGGATTTGCCACGGAACTGCGTGGAGGTGCTGGGTCAAACCAACGGGACCATCGTCTTTAACCTGGTTACGGATCTGATTCGGAATAGTCATCAACAAGCTAACATCGTTTTCAGTCCAGACGTGTCTGCCGCATTAAAACAACTCAAAAAATTCAATCTAAACGTTATTTACTTGAACCAAAAAATAAAAAAGTATACCGCTCGCATCAAAATACTTTTTGAAAGGCTTTTTGAACAATACCTTAATGACCTAAACACGCAGCGAAAATCGTCCGCGATTTATGGCCAATTTCTGGAAAATATGTCTGAAGAATATATTCAACGCCACGCACCGGCTGAGATCGTCAGAGATTTCATCGCGGGCATGACCGACCGCTACTTCTTAAATCAATGTCCTGAATCCATGAGGCCCGAATTTCAAGCATTCTGAATTAATATCGACTTCGGCAATGTGATGTCACTACTGCATTTTTGCTTTTGGAAGATCTGGGGAAATTTCGGCTTTGAAATACTACACTAGAGACGAGGGGCAACCGATGCATCAGGTCCGTAGTTACAGAAATATCATTCATTCGAACAGCCTGCTCCCGTTCAGAGTCGTTGTGCAGGAGACCGACCTCTTAGTCCATGCCTACACAAAACTGGAGCAGGAAACCAAGGAGTTGGTTTTACAGGTTCGAGGATATCTGGAAGCCTTCATCAAAAGGCATCCTGCCTTTGCCACCGCTCTTGCCCCTTGGGATTTATCAGAACCTGCACCGAATATTGTTGCCGACATGGTGAATGCAGGCAGAAAAGCCCGAGTCGGACCGATGGCCGCGGTTGCCGGAGCCATCGCCGAACATGTGGGTCAGGGATTGCTGAAAATGACAGATCACGTCATTGTTGAAAATGGAGGAGATATCTTTTTCAAAACAGACACGCCGGTAACTGTCGGAATCTTCGCCGGTCAATCACCGCTGAGTCTTCAACTTGGAATTCGACTAATTGCCGATCAAAAACCGGTTGCCGTGTGCACGTCTTCTGGAACCGTCGGACATTCATTGAGTTTTGGAAACGCAGATGCCGTATGTGTCGTATCGCATTGCTGCGCACTGGCTGATGCGGCCGCAACATCCCTTGCCAATTTAATAGAGTCCGATCGAGATATTGAAACAGCTATAGAAAAAGGAAAAGGCATTGACGGGATTCGAGGTCTAACGATAATTGTGGGCAATAAAATCGGTATGTGGGGAGAGCTGGAAGTTGTTCCCCTGACAGGAAAAAAGGGGTTGAGTTTTCCGCATAAACAGCGTAAGTTATAAAATTAATACCGATTTGCAATCAATCTTCAGCGTAATAGCGGGCACATATGTGCAGTTAAAACACTAGCCATGTGATCGTTGATGATTGACGAGCGACGATTCGAGGACGTTTTGTAGTTGCAGTGGGTTTGTCATGAAAACAATGTGGGCTCCCTGGCGTATTGAGTATATTCTGAGTGAAAATCAAAGCGCATGTATATTTTGTGAAGCTCTTACCCCAAATGGTGATTTGACGCTGTATAAGGGAACGGACACTATTGTGATCATGAATAAGTTCCCGTACATAAACGGTCATCTTTTAGTTGCACCTGTGCGGCACATATCCGCTCTGGATCAACTCAACACGCGCGAAATGGGAGAACTTTTGGCAACGGTTGAACGTTCCGTGGGCGTCCTAAAAAGCGTCATGAAACCCGACGGGTTTAATATCGGGCTAAACCTGGGAAAAGTTGCGGGGGCAGGCGTAGAAGAGCATCTTCATTTTCATATTGTACCGAGGTGGTTTGGCGATGTGAATGCACTCACTGTGCTTGCAGATGTGAGGGTAATCCCTGAACACATCAAAGCCACATATGATAATTTAAAGCCACACTTTACTATGTCGGATTTAAGTAAAAAAAATTAATGGAGAAATTAAATGAAAAAAGCTGCACTAATTATCTGGTTTATTATCTTCGCTATCCTAGCATTGGTGATTTTTCAAAATCAGGCTTTTTTTCTAACTAATCAATCCATCCGGATTAATCTTGGCATTATTGATGAATACCACACCCCAGAGATGCCCATAGCGATCCTGTTTTTATTTTTCTTTTTTTCCGGTATCATTATTGCCTATCTGTTCAACATTGCGCCTCGATATAGAGCCAACCGCACGAATAAAAAACTCAACGCAGCCGTTGCGGCCCACAACGACGAGGTGACCGAATTAAAACGCGAACTCAATTCTTTGAAAGGCGAAGAGGTCACGGAGCAAGTTAAACCGGCAGAACCCCAAACCGCGATAAGCGGCACCCAAAAGGAGCCCGGTATGAACGCAACCGGTGATTCTTCTGAGAAAACCGAGAAAATTGAGATTGAGAAAAAGACGGCGAACCCCACCGATGCCTCCAATAAACTATCAAACGAAAAAACTACCTAAAATTGGTGTCTTCATTTCCTCATTTGATCCATGAGTCCGTCTAAATCTACCCCGATGATAAAACAGTACTTATCCATCAAGGATGAGTACCCCGGTGCAATTCTGTTATATCGCATGGGTGATTTTTATGAAATGTTTTTCGAAGACGCCCAAGTGGCCTCCCGTATCCTTGAAATTACGCTAACGTCACGCAATAAAAATGACAAAACTCCTATTCCCATGTGCGGGGTACCCCATCGAGCAGCCCCAACCTATATTGCCCGGTTGATCGATCATGGATATAAGGTGGCCATTTGTGATCAAATTGAAGACCCTGCCAAAGCTAAAGGCCTGGTCAAGCGGGATGTTGTGCGGGTGATCACGCCCGGAATGATCATTGAAAATGAGTTTCTTGATGAACGCGCCAACAATTACGTGCTGGCTGTCGCCCGACATGGAGACCGCAACGGTATCGCGTACCTCGATATTTCTACCGCTACATTCCGGGTCGCCGAATCAGGAAATTTTCAGTTGGTGATTGAAGAGATCCAACGGGTTTCACCGAGCGAAGTCCTTTTGCCGGAATCCTCAAAAGATGATCCTCTCTATCCACCGATTACCGCGACGTCGTCCAAAATATCCATTTCTTATTTGGACAGCAAGGCCTTTGAATACCAAGAGGGGTACCGCCGCCTTACCGATCAATTTAAAACCATCACGTTGGGGGGATTTGGCTGTGAACACCTAACGGCAGGTATCTCAGCCGCCGGTGCGGTGGTATATTATGTACGAGAAACTCAAAAGCAAAAACTGGAGCATCTTAATCGGCTGGAATCTTATCAGCTGGAAAACTACCTGTTAGTTGATGATCTCAGTTGGCGCAATCTCGAGCTTTCGACAAATATTCGAAGCGGATCACGCAAGGGAACGCTGCTTGCTGTCATTGATCGTACCTTAACAGCCATGGGAGCCCGATTGTTAAAAACCTGGCTGCGTTACCCCCTGATGGACACCGAGGAAATTCAATTAAGGCAAGATGCGGTCGAAGAAATAAAAACGCACGTGCAACTGCGGCGCAGTATTCGTGATTGTCTAAAAGATATCTACGACCTTGAACGCCTTGGAAGCAAAATTGCCATGGGGCATGCCAACGCGCGGGATCTAACTGCTCTGAAACGCTCTTTGCAAATGCTGCCTAATCTTTGGACATTGCTTGCTCAATTGAAAGCAGAATTCGTTCGCCCGCAGATGAATTTGGATGATCTGAATGACGTGGCCGATCTCATTGATCGCGCTATTCGAGAAGATGCACCCCCGACAATCAACGAAGGCGGTATGATAAAAACGGGATTCAATAAAGAGCTGGATGAGCTATTGGAGATCAGCAGGGATGCTAAGGGCTGGTTGGTCCAACTGGAAGTCCGGGAAAAAGAAGCAACCGGCATAAACGCTCTTAAAGTAAGGTACAACAAAGTTTTCGGTTATTACATCGAAGTGCCGAAGACCCGTTCAGCATCGGTTCCCCCCCACTATGTCCGCAAACAAACACTGGTAAATGCCGAACGATACATTACCGATGAACTCAAAACCTTTGAAATGAAGGTGCTCGGTTCAGAAGATCGCCGGGCCGTTCTTGAATTCGATTTACTTAACGAAATTCGTGAAGAGGTAGTCAAGCATCATCAACACACTCAGAAGGTGGCCGAATTAGTGGCCCGTCTTGATTGTGTAGCAAACCTGGCGGAAATTGCCGACCAAAATAACTACTGTCGACCGCAAATAACAACAAATGGATGCATTCACATTGAAGACGGACGCCATCCAGTAGTGGAAAAAATGATCACCGCAGAACGGTTTGTACCTAATTCCCTGACTGTGGATAATCGGGAGAATCAAATTCTAATTATCACCGGACCCAATATGGCCGGTAAATCAACGGTGTTACGTCAGGTGGCGTTGTTGGTCATCATGGCTCAAGTAGGATCATTTATCCCTGCCAGCCAGGCGTCGATCAGTATAACCGACCGAATTTTTACGCGGGTAGGTGCCCTGGATAACCTCTCTCAAGGCCAGAGTACCTTCATGGTTGAAATGGAAGAAACCGCCAATATTCTCAACAATGCGACCGATAAAAGTTTGGTGATTTTGGATGAAATAGGTAGAGGCACAAGCACGTTTGACGGTCTGAGCATTGCCTGGGCAGTGGCGGAGTATTTGCATGATTTAAACGGCACGGGGGTGAAAACGCTTTTCGCAACGCATTACCACGAATTGACAGAACTCGCTCAGACCAAAGCTAGGGTAAAGAATTTTAATATCGCCGTTAAAGAATGGAATGATGAAATTATCTTTTTGCGTAAGCTGGTAAAAGGTGGAACCAACCGAAGCTACGGTATTCAAGTAGCCAGGCTTGCGGGAATTCCATCCCATGTAATTCGTCGTGCTAAAAAAATCCTTTACTCCATTGAGCAGGGAGGACACCTGGCCCGGGAACTGCCGTCTTCGGATGAGGGCAAAAAGGCAGTTAAAAAAGGCCCCGTACAAATGGACCTTTTTCGGAAGGCTGAAAACCGCCTCATCTCCAAGTTGAACAAGGCCGACATTGCTAGAATGACACCCTTGGAAGCGCTGAATTTTTTAAATGAGTTACAAGAGAACGCCAAAACGGATAAAACTTAAACGTCTGACGACTAAAAACACCCATGTCTAAAAAAAACAAACACATACTTCTTTTTTCACTTTTTTGCTTTGGGGTCTGTCTTTTTTTGCCGCTAAACGGGCAGGCGAAGACGCCAAAAAACGCATATTTCGAGGCTGAAGCCTGCTATAAGAAGCTTCGCACCTCCTCCCAGAAGATGAAATATCGTGAAAATTGGCTGCGCTGCATTGAGAAGTTTGAGAAGGTCTACCGTTTGGATCCGTCTGGATCGTGGGCACCAGCAGGTTTGTACATGTCTGCTAAGCTTTATCAGGAACTGGCAAAGCGATCAGGAAAAAAATCCGATCAGCAGGAAGCGTTGGATAATTATGAACGTATCATTAAACGTTTTCCAAACAGCCGTTATCGCGATAAAGCCGCCGGAGAAGCTCGAACGCTCTCGGCTACCATGGGTTCGGAGCCCGTAATTAGTAAAAAGGCACTTACTACGACGGCGGATAAAGACGGTAAGGACAAATACCTGGATGCTGAAGCGTGCTATAACGCCTTGCAGCAAAATTCTCGTAAAATGAAGTACCGCGACAATTGGCTGCGATGCATTGAAAAATTTCAATCGATTTACCATGATAATCCTACCGGCCCCTGGGCCGCCGCCAGCCTTTATATGTCCGGTAAACTATATGAAGGACTTTATCAGTACTCAAAGCGAAAATCTGATCTCCAAGCCGCCTATGATGTCTATTCTCAAATTATCGATGAATTTCAGGACAGCCGCTTTAACGTGAAGGCCTCTTTGTTGATCGATCGTATGCCAGAATCTGTAAAACGGCAATCTACGATTCAAAGGGATGCGATTGCGCAACACATAGAATCAAATTCCGAAACACCATCCCCCAATTTACATGGTGACACGGTAATGGTGGACAATTTGCGGTTTTGGTCCAATCCAAATTACACGCGGGTCGTCATCGATACTAGCAGCGAAACTTCATATGCTCACCATCTTCTAAAACAGGATCCTTCCATTAATAAACCCCAGCGACTTTACGTTGATCTAAGCAACAGCCGGTTGGGTGAGAACATAAAAAAGACCATCCCCATCAACGACGATTTGCTCAGTGATGCCCGTGCAGGTCAGTATACCAATGACTCGGTCAGGGTCGTCGTTGATATCAAATCATTTGAATCCTATAAAATTTTTTCCCTAAAAGATCCGTTCCGAATCGTAATTGACGTGTGGGGTACGGCCGGACAGACGTCGGATTCGCAACAGCCCCCCATCGTCACATCCAAGAAAAATGGTAAACTTCCTGCCAGCTCATTGGCCAAACAACTGGCCCTCGGTGTAAGCCGAATTGTTATTGATCCTGGACATGGCGGTCAAGATCATGGCGCTCCGGGATATCTAAAAGGTGTTTTCGAAAAAGACATTGTGCTTCAAATCGCCCGGAGATTAGCCAAAAAGGTTCGAAAAGAGCTGGGCTACGAGGTCATCATGACTCGCAACAGCGACAGATTCCTAACCTTAGAAGAGCGCACGGCCATTGCCAACACCAAAAATGCCGATTTATTTATATCCATTCACACCAACTCCCACAGGGATCGCAGAGCTTTTGGCATTGAGACCTATTTTTTAAATTTGGCGACCGACGATGAAGCCATTCGAGTCGCGGCGATAGAAAATGCCACCTCAACAAAAAATATCAGTGATCTGCAGACGATATTGTATGATCTAATGCAAAATGCAAAGATAAACGAATCCAGCCGTCTGGCTAGCCATGTGCAAGGCCGCGTGGTTGGGCATCTAAAACAAAAACGTTACAGCCGTATCAAAGACAAAGGCGTCAAACAGGCACCGTTTTATGTTCTGCTGGGTGCCCAGATGCCGGCTATTTTGATCGAAACCTCATTTATCAGCAATCCGCGGGAGTGCAAACGATTAATGGATCCAAAATACCAAGAGCGTTTGTGCGAAGCTATTATCCAGGGCATTCGAGGCTATGTCAAAGAAACAATTCCCACGGCATTTTATAAGGCCCGTCCTGATTCAAGGCCTCAAAGCTAGATGAAAAAACCAACTCAACGGTTGGTCTTTCTACTGTTTTGCTTGTTGGCTTGTTTATTCTATCGGCCATCTCACTTGCGGCAGCGGGTGAGAAAGCATAATTCTTTTCTCGGCTGTCACCCGCGACAGCCATGAGGTTTTCAAATTGACAAATAGAAGCTGATGCTTTATCCAACAGGAATTTATTTAATATTTAACGTTGACGGAGGTGGAAAATGACATACGAAAACATCATCTATGAACAGAAAGACGGTATTGTAACCATTACGTTCAATCGGCCAAAAGCATTAAATGCACTGAATGAGGCTTTGCTCGCTGAATTATCACAAGCTCTAGATGAAATTTCAGCAAATTTAGATATACGTGTTCTGATTTTGACCGGTGCCGGCGACAAGTCATTTGTCGCCGGTGCTGATATCAATGAGCTTGCCACGCGCAATTCACTGCAGGCCAAGTTTTTTGCACGTAATGGACAAAACATCATCGATAAAATGCAAAAAATGCCGATTGCCGTAATTGCAGCCGTAAACGGGTTTGCTTTGGGAGGCGGTGCGGAAATCGCACTGGCCTGTGATTTTATTTATGCGTCGGAAAACGCCAAATTCGGTCTCCCGGAAATAAATCTGGGTCTCATTCCAGGTTTTGGGGGCACCCAGCGTCTGCCTCGACTGATCGGCAAGAACTTGGCAAAAGAATTAATCTTTACCGGCAAAATGATATCCGCTGCCGAAGCACGTCAGATCGGCTTGGTCAACAACGTCCTTCCCTCCGACGCCCTTATGGAAGAAGTGGGCAAAGTCGCAGCGGAAATTGCCTCCAAAGGGCAAGTCTCCTTGCGAGCTGCAAAACAGGCAATCAATGACGGACTAAACGTCGATCTGGCAACCGGCTGTGCAATCGAGATTAACTCATTTGCCCTTTGTTTTGCCAGTCCGGATGCCAAGGAGGGGACGACCGCTTTTCTCGAAAAACGAAAAGCCGATTTTAAAGGAACGTTAAAAGGCTAAGGTGTACTCCACGGCTCAAATTCTCACTTGCTCCCATTCCGAAATGGCTTTTTTTCTCCGGCTGTAAGCTGTAAGTCGGATTCTTCGCGGGCTTCCTGCCTGTTGAAAATAGTATTTGCGGATGGGGACTAACTTACGACCAACATGACGGATAAACATAAAGTATATATTCAGCTGGGTTGGGGCACCTTACTAACCTTAGCGGGTATTGGCGTATTTTTTCGGATACCGCAAGTCATGCCTCAAATAAAGCAAATCGAATATTTCGCTTCAATTATATGGTTTGTGTATTTTTGTTTTTATATACTTGGAATTTTGTTGATCTTGGGAGGATCAAAAAAAATCTATACCAATTACAAAAAAATAAAACACCAAAATTCAGACGATGCGTGACCAGCAATCAGCCAAAACTGCCAATTCACCACCCGCCACCTCGAACGCCAAGGACAAACAAATTAGACATCTTGAGTCCAAGGTGGCATACCGAACTCGTCTGCAAGAAATCTGCAATAAAATAAATGCCGCCGTACATCTGGATGAGATCCTCATTGATCTAAAGGATGAGATTACCTCACTCTTCGGGGCAGATCGAATCACTGTATATGTCGTAGACGTCCAAAAACGCGAACTGGTCTCACGATTCAAGTCTAAGAGCGAGATCGAAGAAATTCGGTTACCCATATCAAGGAATAGCATTGCAGGCTGGTGTGCCTTAAAGAATCAAATCATCAATGTAAATGATGCCTACGATGATAATGAGCTGGCTTCAATCGATTCTGAGTTACGATTTGACAGGCGCTGGGACATTCAAACCGGTTTTAGGACGCAACAGGTTTTGGCGCATCCGATCGTATTTAAAAACTTCCTGCTTGGCGTCATCCAAATTATGAACCGAAATGTAGCAACCTCATTTATGCCAATAGACGAGCAATCCCTCAAAGAGGTTGCCGACATTCTTGGAATAGCCATGTACAATCAGAAGCGTCTGACCGAACGATTTGCTATGGGGAAATTTGATACTCTAATTAAAAATCATCTACTGAGTCAACCGGAATTAGAAAAAGCAATTGTGATTGCCCGCCAGAAGCAGTTACCGATTGAGTCGATTTTAATGGGCGATTATAAAATTCCCAAAAAAGACATTTTGCATTCTCTGGGCCGGTTTTACAATACAGAAACCGTGTCCTTTTCTCCGAATACGTCCACTGCAGTAAATCTTTTGGCCGGTCTGAAGGTGGCATTCATGCGCACTAACTGTTGGGTGCCGTATCACGAAGAAAATGGAAATCTGATGATCGCCATTGACAATCCCCACGACCTTCAACGAATTGCCGAAATAAACGCGCTATTTCCTAAGAAAAAATTAACATTTCACGTTGCGTTGAAGCGGGATATACTTGATCATATTAAACGTTTTTCCGGGGATGAACCACCGACCTCCGACATTGAGAACATTATTTTCCAAATGCGCGAGGAGGCTGAAGAAGTTGAGGAAACCGAAAGTTCGGTTTATGAAGATGACAGTGCCGTCGTCAAACTCGTCAATAAGATAATCCTTGAAGCATATAAGCTCGGGGCCTCCGACATTCATATCGAACCATTTTCAGGCAAAGATAATACCCAGATTCGATTTCGGATTGACGGTGATTGCATGGTCTATCAGACGATCCCCTTCAGCTATCGTAACGCCGTCGTTTCCAGGATCAAAATAATGTCTGACCTTGATATTGCCGAACGTCGCAAACCTCAGGACGGAAAAATCAAATTCAAAAAATTTGATAAGCATGACATTGAACTTCGTGTAGCGACCATTCCCATCCACGGGGGTCTCGAAGACGTTGTCATGCGTATCTTGGATGGCAACGAACCGCTGCCTCTTGATAAAATCGGCTTTTCAAAAAAAAACCATGAAAATTTTATTCGCGCCATATCCAATCCGTATGGCATCATCTTTGTCTGCGGACCCACCGGCTCCGGCAAAACCACCACGCTTCATTCAGCACTGAAACATCTTAACAATCCCGAAACCAAAATCTGGACCGCCGAAGATCCGGTGGAAATCACCCAAAAAGGATTGCGTCAAGTACAGGTTAAGCCCCAAATAGGTTATGATTTTAGTGCTGCACTGCGTTCATTTTTAAGAGCTGATCCCGATGTCATCATGGTCGGTGAAATGCGTGACAAAGAGACGATCTCCATCGGTATCCAGGCCTCGCTGACCGGACACCTGGTGTTATCTACCCTGCACACCAACAGTGCTTCGGAAAGTATTACGCGGTTGCTGGATATGGGAATGGATCCCTTCAATTTTTCAGATTCCATTTTATGCATATTGGCACAGCGACTTGCAAAAACCCTCTGCAAGGATTGCAAACAATCGTTCCATCCAGCGTTGGAGGAATATGCATCGCTGGCACGGGAGTCTGGATATGAAGATTTTAGCAAAAACGCGGAAATTTCTTACTCCGATGAATTGAAATTGAACCAAGCGGTTGGTTGTGGATCTTGCAACCACAAAGGGTACCGCGGCCGAATGGCTTTGCACGAGCTGTTAATGGGAACCGACGATATAAAAAAATTGATCCAAAATAAGGCCAAGATTGATGAAATCAGGGACCAGGCTATAAGGGATGGCATGACGACATTGAAGCAGGATGGGATCGAAAAGATATTCGCCGGTCACTTGGATCTGTTGCAAGTGAGAAAAGTCTGTATCAAGTAGCGTCACTTCTTTCGAAACTCGCCTTTGACGAAAAGGCAACCTAGATTAATTCGCAAGTGCATTTTTAAATTTATCCAGCTGGTCTTTGTAGTAGGAGCGATTTCCCTTCGCCAGGGCCAAGGCGTGTTCACCGGCATTAACCGCTTCAGAATACATTGCGTTTGTAAAATAGCTTTCCGCGAGAGTATCCCAGATGTGAGGAGACTGCTCTATGTGAATTGCCAACTTTGCCAATGCCAGCGCTCGATCGGGATTGCGAATGCGTTTTTCTTCACAGGTGGCATAAAGCCAGGCCAGATTATTGAGTACCTGGGCATTTTCAGGTTTCAGTGCCAGCGATGTTTCATAGGCATCGCGAACCCCCGCATAATTTTTGCTGTTGTAATAAATATCTCCCAACAGACTATATAGATTGGGATTCTTAGGGGATTCTTCGAGTTGCCTGAGAATGACTTTTTCAAAGAAATGATTGCTCAACTTGTCTCCAAACGACCCCATATTTAGTTGGTACCCCAATCCTCCCAACATCAACAAAATCGCCAAATAAACACCGATGCTTTTTTTTACTTTTTGTTCATGCCGGGTAATCCAATTTGAATCCGCCTCGCATCTGTTGAGATAATCGATTCGTTCTCTGATGCTGTAATGATGCCAGTTGGGGCGGTCCGCTGATTGTCCGCTCGACGCCGCAATTTTTTCTAAGGTAGTAATTAATGGTTTGGCGCTGTCAAACAGGGCGTAGACATAGGTATCCGCCTGGCGCTCGAAATTGCGCATAAAAAATCCAAAAATAAATCGGAAATAGATCAAAAAGACACAAATAATAACGACACTGAATATGCTGGAGACGACGGTGGTTTGACTGAAGCCGGTTTTGTTAATTAACCAGTAGACGGGCTCGGCAAAAATTATGGCAAATATAATTAAATCAAGAGTCACATACGAAAGGAGCATGTACCCAACGAAAAAGGCTAAATAAAATAGCAGGTGTTTTTTTTTGATATGCCCGATTTCATGCGCAATTACGGCATCGATTTCCTCAGGCTCAAGCAATTGGAGCAACGACGGCGTAATCAGTATGTAGCGGAATTTTTTAATTAGCCCCATTACGCCGGCGGTAATCATTTTACCACCGAATATCGGCCAATAAAGGATATCGGAATACGCAAGACCGGCTCTGCGACACAGATCTTCAATTCGAGTTCGATAATATCCCTTTTCAACCGGTTTGCAGCGCCAGAATTTTTGGATCAATGCAGGACCGATAACTGCGACCGCCACCAGAAAGAATAAGAAATAAATGACTTCGCCTTCGGTGGTGTTCAAAAATTGTTTGGGCGCATCAAACGGCAGGGTCTGAATGACATCGGCGATCCCGGAAAGAAACAACCACGGCAGAAGAACAGGAACGGAAAACGAAATATTGGAGATCACATAGTTGCGTTTGGAGATATCTGCGCGATAAAGCTTTTGATAAGGACCGTGAGCGAATGCCCATACAATGGCGAGATAGAAAATAAATAGTATCAGGAAAAGCAGCGCCAACAGAGTCGGTATTGTTGCAAACAGTGAAAAGCTGATCAAAAACGATGATAGATTCAGACCGTAAATGTCGATGGCGAATAATAAAACCGCCATTACCGATTGGCGCAGCAAGGTAGAATTGAACTGGTGGTCGATATTGAGATACTGTCCTTTATCGATGCGGCGTTCAATTCTTTGAAACTGGAATCTGGTAAAATAGGTGAAAATGATAATTAAACACAGAAACAGGGAAAACGACTCAACGGCATTGAAGTTGGTTTCTTCTGAGGGATGATACGTAAGATAAATGAGAAGTACGAGAATGAAGTATATAAAATTGCCAAACATCGCTATAGGTTAATCGTTCAACTGTCAAAACTCCAAAATGGGTGTTGTTTTTGAGTTTAGTTTTTAGTTGGTTAAGATTCCAACGGCAAAACTACGAATACGAAACTCCATCCGCCCATAAACCTGAGGCTTTCTGCGTTTAAGACGGACCTCTGGACTCATTGTCGGTAATACCTTTCCTTTTCACTGTATATGCAGCCACAGTATTGTTGGCGGTACAAGTTTAAATCTTTAGAGATTTTGATTCCTTCCTTCCATCCGGATCGGAAATCTTGGTAAAGAAACGGTATTCCTACGGAGGCACCAACGGATTCTCCTAAAGTTCGAATTGTATCGTGTCTTTGGAATTTGCTGTAAAGCAGGGTTGACGTAAAGTAATCAAATTTGCCCCGTTTTGCCAGAAGGGCCGTCGTGCGCAACCGGTCGTGATAACAATAGGCACAGCGATCGGTCTCGCGATATACCACATGTTGAATAAAACCTTCCAAATCGTAACCTTCCTGAAAAATAATCCCCAGATTGATTTGGTCTGCATAGCTCTGCAATGTTTCCTGTCGTCTGAGGCATTCGCTATAGGGATGAATATTGTGCCGGTAAAAGAATCCCATGACGTCCATACCCTCAGATTTCAGCGTCGCAACCGGGTATATACAGCACGGAGCACAGCATATATGCAGCAACACCTTCATTGTCGTTCTCCAAAAATGGCCGTACCGATACGAACCAACGTTGCGCCTTCCTGAATGGCAGCTTCAAAATCCCCGGTCATGCCCATGGAAAGTTCGTCCATGCAAATAGCGGGTATGCCTTCAGCCCGGATTTGATCCCGCAGCTCTCGCAATGCCCTGAAGAAAGGTCGAACCTTTTCGGGGGCATTAAAATAGGGCGGCATGGTCATCAGGCCTTTAACGCAAAGATGTTCAAGCTTGCCGATATCTTTCACGAGCGGCAATGTGTCTTCAACATATATTCCCGATTTTGTATCTTCTCTAGCAACATTGACTTGGATTAATATGGACTGAACCTTATCAATTTTTTGAGCATATTTGTTCAATTCTTTGGCTAGTTTCAAGGAATCGACCGAGTGTATTAGATCAAACATTCGGACGGCATATTTGGCTTTATTCGACTGCAGGTGGCCGATGAAGTGCCAATTTGCCGGATAGGTTACCAGAGCATCAATTTTTTCACGGGCTTCCTGGATGTAATTTTCGCCGAGATCGGTCACACCGGCATCAAGCGCCTCCCTGACGACATCCACCGGCATTGTTTTGCTGACAGCCACCAAGCGAATGGATTCTGCAGGTCGGTTACAGGATTCCGCCGCATTTTTTATCCGCGTCATGACGCTTTCCAACCGGGTTTTCAATGCACTATCCTTTCTTAATTAATCCGCGGAGCTTCAATATAACAGCATTTTTCAGTTTTCACAAAATGGCTTACAAACTTGCAACATGCTATTTATCAGCGCGGATTAATTAGGGTCTTATCAGACGGCGTGTTTTTTGAATCGTAAATCCAAGACGCCCACGTTAATTAGGACGTCGACGACTTCACAAACCGGCAGTCCGACCACGTTAGTATAGGATCCATTAATTCGCTTTACCAAAAACGCCCCGATGCCCTGAATAGCATACGCTCCAGCCTTGTCAAAAGGTTCACCGGTACTAATATACCAGTCAATCTCTTTTTCCGACAGGGTTTTAAAACCGACATCGGTTTGAACAGTCGCTGATAAAAAGTGCTTTTCCGCCTTGCAGCTGATGCAGTATCCGGTTAACACGCGATGCGTTTTACCGCTCAGGTGTTCGAGCATTGACCGCGCTTCTGTCCGAGATCCTGGTTTGCCAAGGATCTTTTTATCAATAACCACGACCGTGTCCGCACCAATAATCCAACTGTCAGGATACTTTTCTGATATATCTTTGGCTTTACCCTCGGCGATGCGCCTGACAAAGGCGTCAGGAGTTGAAAAGCTGACCGAACTTTCATCAAAACTGCTGGGAATGACAGAAAATTCCAATCCGGCCTGTTTCAGAAGATAACGCCGACGCGGTGATTTTGAGGCCAGAATTAGTTTAGGACATTTATCAGGTTGTTTCATATAAACGTATTATCAAAAGAAACATAATTTGACAAGCATGCGTAAATATAACCAAGGGTATTCAATCCGGATTTGTCATTTTGGATAAAAAAGAAAACTTGAAATCCTTTTCAAATTCGAGTAACAAATTATTCAACATTTCGATTGCGCCCGGGTGGCGGAATAGGTAGACGCAAGGGACTTAAAATCCCTCGGGATCATGATCTCGTGCCGGTTCGATTCCGGCCCCGGGCACCAGTAAAATCAAGGGGTTAGCATATATTGCAAAATCCCTTTTTT
>Ga0209536_100006911_pt1 | contig 17266 bp, 12 predicted proteins | sample DeeMarSeWOR28_12_FD_187461 | JGI IMG/M metagenome (GOLD analysis project Ga0209536, IMG submission 187461) | Marine sediment microbial communities from White Oak River estuary, North Carolina - WOR-2-8_12 (SPAdes) (version 2) | ecosystem: Environmental > Aquatic > Marine > Intertidal zone >... | reverse complement strand
GCCCTGTTCCACCCCATCTCCAAGGAACGTTTTATGGACTCAGGGGAAAAATCCAGGATCCAGCCCAGGTGGTCGGTGGGTTCGATAATGAGGTTGTTGTACTCCCTGTACGCCTTGCCCTTGGGATTGCTGAGGGTCACTCCCTGGGCCGCAGCCTCCCGGACGTTGTGGTTGATGTGGGTGAATTCGTGGATGTCCGAGTAGATGATGCCCGCAGAGGAGATGTCCAGGGCCCGGATGGCAAGGTCCAGGATGTTTTTGGGCGGGCTGGCCAGGGGCGCGTGGTGCTTGGGCCAGCAGTTGATGATCACCACCTCGTCGGGTTCGGCGTCCAGCACGTCCCCGATGGGGGAGAAGCGGCGCAGGCTTCCGTCCACCATCATCTGGCACTCGTCAGAAACGTACTGGGGCGGCCAGATGACCGGCACCACCGTGGAAGCCAGGACCGCCCTCTTTATGTTGGGATCGTCGCCCGTATAAACGGTGTAGCGCCCGGACTTGAGGGACACGGTACCCACTCTCAGGTCCTTGACGATCTTTTCGGGCTCAACCTCCCGCTGGACGATGGCTGCCAGGGGGTCGTTGCTGTAGATGGACAGGGCGCCACGGTAAAGCCTGAAAAGGGTCAGCAGGTTGACCTTCCCGCTAAAAACGACCTTCCTGGATATGCTCCGCCAGATCTCTTCGAGACGAGCGTACTTTCCCATGGCCAGCATGGTACCGTTGAGGGCCCCCACTGAGACGCCGCCGATGACGTCCCAGTTGTAACCGAGCTCCTCCCGGAGGTATTTTTCAGCGCCGATCTGGAAAGCCCCCTTGGCGCCGCCGCCGGAAAGGACTAAAGCTGTTTTTCCCATAACGACCTCCAAAAACTTCCAAGTCAGGATTGGCGATTCAAAAGGTTTGATCCGTCCGCCGTGGTTAACTCCCACCGATCAGCTTTGGCGGACAAGAAATCCAAAAAATCCGGAACAGGTACGTAGAACCGGGATTAATTCACTCAGGCGTCAGTTCGCAATGACAGCGCCAGAGCCGTTGCTTATCTCCTCTGGCCTGCATTCTCGATTCTACATTCTATTAGGTTACTGCGTGCTGAACTTTCCATCCTTCCAAAAGTTCCCCTGTACTATCCCTCAGGGATTGGGCAAAGGCGTCTCCCTCCTCCAGGGCCTTTTCCAGCGCGTCGAGCACATCGTAATAGAGGTCCCAACCCTCTTTTTCTCTGAGGTATCTGCCTCGGACTGCTTCCGGATCACCCAGTGCGGCCATCGCATCACCCAACCTCGCCGAACCCGTTCGGACGAGATCCGCCCCTTCCCGGATTTCCTTTTCATTACCGCCCGCGAACATGCCGGCCGCCTTCAAGGCCATGCGCAGGCAGGTGACGGTCACAGGCAGGCGGGAGATAAAACATCCTGTAAAAGGGTCGAACGTTTCCTTAATGGCTTCCACTCCCCAGGGAAGAGCCTTGGCATAGGATGTAAAATTCCAGATCCGCACGAGATCCCCCACAATTTTCCCCACCCTGGCCGCTTTAAGCGCGTCGCCGGCGAAAGCCTCCTTGTCATGCCTCATGATGAAGCCGCTGGCGTGGAAGTACCGGAGAGCGGGTCCCTCTTCCGGTAAAAAGACCGAAAGGAGGTAGGCCTGGTCCTCGGCGCGTCCGATCCAGCCCGGCGTGAAGGGACGGTGCCGACGCAGGTGTTCGACCCTGATCCCGGTGGTACCGCCGGTCACATGAACCCTCTGCAGGCACGAAGTCTGGCCGTCAAGGCCATCGACGCCGTAACGTGCCATCATCTCCGACTCGGTGGAAAGAGCCTGGGGCCAGGTGCTGGCGAAGACCCACTCGTCCGGGGCCGGCCCCCCTATAGGCCATTTCACGTCAGGGGAGAACAGGCCTTCCCCGATATCAGCTTCGTTCACCAAGGCACCGGCCAGCATGCCGAACTGGATATCACGCCCCAGGCTGTCTGTCCCCTTCCCTCCCCAGAGGGGATCACACAAGTGTTCGAAGGCCGACCTTCCGGTCAGGGCAACCAGCTCCTCCTGGGGGAAAACCTGGTCCAGATCGAACTTGTAGGTGGCCCTGATTTTACAGTCCACCATCACCTGCCAGAAACCTGATACAGCTTTTAAAAATGAGTAGTGGCGGCCGTATTCCCCATCCACCCCGAGAACTTCTGCAAGCGGCCCAACGTCGCGACCAGGGAGCAGGTGCCCTGCCGCTGGAATGATGACCTTGTCGAGCAGCTCGCGCACATCCCTTTGAGCAGCGGCGTAGATCTCAAGATGCCTGACACCGCCTGCTTTTACCAGCTCACCCGCCAGGTATTCATGGGCGAGCGCCTGAAGCCCGTGGTGGGTCGTGGACATGGACAGGAGGACCGGCACCCTGCTGTCGGCCGGTGCGTTTCCCCTTTCGATCTCGAACCGGATCGCGCGGTCCATGGCCCTCAAACCATAAACGGCCTCGTTCCTTTCGTTCTTGATCCCGATGGGTATGGGATGATCGTACCAGAACGCCTGCTCCTCGGCGGCTGCCTCATCCAGGGCTTCTTCCAGCTCAGGGGGAAGGGACGGCCTGCCGGAAAACTCACCCAGGGGAACCGTCAGGAGGACATTGGATGAAAACAGGACCTCCTCGTGCGGCCTCGTTATGGGGTCCGGGTTCAGTTTTTTTACCTTAACCGTTCTTGTCCGCCTCAGGTCCTGGACCGCACCTTCCGTATGACTCGCCAGACCCACCCCCTCCGGGAAAAACAGGGACCAGTATTTTTCAAGAATTCTGACGTCGGACATGTCAGTGGAGGCATCGAGATGACGGACAAGATCACGTGCATGCGCGGCCAGGTCATCCACATGGGACCCGGAGAGTTCCTCCTCCATACGATCAAGGGCCTCAAGGTAAAATCGTGCAGTGCTCCCCCAGTGACCACCGCCTGACATGCTGTAAAGATACCCCATCGCCGGGTGGGAAAGGCGTTTCCCTGTGAACGCTATGAGAAAAGCCGCGTTGAGGTTCCTGGCCGCCGCCGTATCGCCTCCCTCCTGGGGGCGGAACTGGGCCCTGAAACCGGGCAGGACGGACGGATCCTTTAACAGTTGATGGATGATGACCCCCAGATCCGCTGCGAGAGCAGCCAAAAGAACCTCCTGCCGATGGAAGATCGCCCGGCTCCTCTTCAGGAACCGTTTCTCTTGACGCCAAAGGACAAGTCCGTTACATCTCGACCTGCGTCAAAATCCTCCTGGTAAGGACCCGCTGGTATCTCTTCAGAAAATCTGAAAAACCACGGTAAAACGTTGATGGAGTAAAGTAAAGACAGCTGCACCGGTATGGCAAGTATAAATTGAAACTATTGCATCGTTACAAGAATTTGAGCTCCGGGACCCTTTTAAAGAGGTACAAGAGGTTTCTGGCAGACGTGCGGCTCGACGACGGGCAGGTCATCACAGCGTTCACTCCCAATTCCGGCAGCATGAAGACCTGCTCCGATCCCGGAGCAGCCGTTATGATCCTTCACGATGCGAAGCCAGGCAGAAAGACCCATTACAATCTCGAGATGGTTAAGGCAGGCGATACCTGGGTGGGCGTCAATACCGGGCTCGCCAACACCCTGGGCGCGCGGATCATCGATGCCGGCCTGACGGGTCATCAGCAGCTGGAAGGGTTCAGGGTTCAAAAGCGCGAATCCGTCTGGGAGGATTCGCGCTTGGACCTGGCGATCTCTCGCGGCGGCGAGAGCGGTTTCGTGGAGATCAAGAACGTCACCTACAGGTCGGGCGACAGCGCCCTCTTTCCCGACGCCGTGACCACCCGGGGCCGAAAACATTTGAACACTCTTATTCGCGCCCGCAGGGAAGGCTACACCGCCAGCAACCTTTACATTGTCCAGAGGTCGGACTGCCTTGATTTCGAGCCGGCCCGGGACATTGACCCTGATTATGCCGACACTTTTCTTCGTGCTGTGGAAGAAGGTGTCGTCATGATGGCATGCCTTCTCGATGTTCAGCCTGAAGGGATCAGGTTTGAAAGGATGCTTCCGGTAAAGACAAGATAGATTGCGGATCATTGATTACTGATTACAGGAAAAAAGTTTGCGATTAAAGCGGATTGTCAATGTATAATTCGCAAACCGCAATTCAAATTTTCAATATGCAATGCGGAATCCTCAATCCGTAATTGTTCCTGTAACCTCTTGAAAGGAAGACAACAAGGAACATGGACAAATCCGATTCCCACATGTATCTCCGCGACATGCGCTGGGAGGGCAAGCAGATCATTCTCCATACTGACGGCCTCCTTTGTACGACACCGGCAGAGGTGATCACGAGCAGGGCTTTTGAAACGGTCCTCAACCGCTATCTCGATTTTCTGGCCAGCCACGACGACCCTGTCCTCAAGGGGCTGCCCAGCGGACACAGCACTCGCCAGGAGCGCAGGCTTCTTCTGGTCTTTCTCAGGGCCCTGGCAGACATCCCCCTGGAGCATGCGGTACGCACCATACCCGGCACAGAAGCCTACCTGGGAAATTCGAGGCCCCTGTACCTGCTGGTGGAGGGCATGTACGACTTCTGGAGGTCCCACGACCGGTACCTGATCTCCCACTCCGAGCGTGGGCCTCTTAGTCAGGACAAGAAGCCTTACCGCACCTTCAACGCCACCATCGAGCGTCTCACGGACACAACCAGGGCCATGTACCGGGATGTCTGCGAGAATATTACCGGGAAACACTTGAGGATCTACCGCCAGCTCCACGCCGGCTGCAACGTGGGACTCATCGCCGTCCGGGAGAAGTGCTCCCTCCCCGACGCCTGCGCCGGGATCCTGGAGGACATTCCCTTTATCCGGCAGGTCCTCATCAACCCTCCTCTCATCATTGATCCGCCTGAAAACAGAAGGACGGGACAGTTCGCCCGCGTTGAAAAAAACCCGCTGGACGGGCTTGAACTGGCCAGCGACGAATGGTTGTGCTACCCGGCCCAGGTAGGCCCGGTGATCATCTTCGTCTACTTCCACCAGCGTTTCATGGGACTGGGATCTTCCCTTGCCAACCTCTTTGAACTGGCCACCGACGAACAGCTTGCCAGCGGTCCGGACGCCATCTATCTTTACGGTGTCGATCCCGGGCACATGAGCCAATACGGCGATCTGCCCACGGTCTTTTTCGATAATGACGAAAGGGATCTCCTGGTTGGAGCTGTCCCGGGAGAGGACCGGTTCGGCTATTTCGGTTATCTGAAGAAGATGATGCTCACTTTGCACAACATCAAGATGATGAAAAAGGGCATGATGCCCTTCCACGGAGCCCTGGCCCGCATCGCCCTGAGAAACTCCGCAACGGCCACCATCCTTCTCATCGGGGAGACCGCCACGGGAAAATCCGAGACCCTCGAAGCCCTCAGGACCCACGGCACAGACCAGATTAGCAGGCTGTCCATTTTAGCCGATGACATGGGATCCATCGAGATCACCGGCGACAGGGAGATCGTGGGCTACGGTACGGAGACAGGCGCCTTTATCAGGCTGGACGATCTGGAGCACGGGTACGCTTTCAACCAGGTGGACAGGGCTATTATCATGAGCCCCCAGAAGGTCAACGCCAGAGTCGTCCTTCCTGTCGCCTTCATTGACGACATTCTCGCAGGCCAGAGGATCGACATGATCCTTTACGCCAACAATTACGACCAGGTCGACCAGGATCACAACGTCATCAGCGGTTTTTCTGACGCTCACGAAGCCTTGACCACCTTCCGGGAGGGGGCGGCCATGGCCAAGGGGACAACGACTTCCATCGGCCTGACCCACAGCTATTTCGCCAATATCTTCGGCCCGCCCCAGTACCGTGAGATCCATGACAAGCTGGCTGAGGAGGTGTTCAAGGCGGCCTTTGAAAAGGGCACTTTTGTCGGGCAGATCCGAACCCGGCTGGGTGTGCCGGGGTTCGAGAGGGAAGGCCCCCTTGAAGCCGCCAAAGCCCTTCTGGATCTGATATCAAAGGGCTGACAGGTCTGACGGAAGGACCTCCGAAAGAAGGCGTCCGGGTCGGCGGCCGGTTAAGGGACGGGGGGATGTTTTCATGAAAAAAAAACTCTGTTTTCTATTCCTGCCGGTCCCGATCGTCCTGATCCTCTTCTCTGCTCCCTGGAAGGCCGCTGCCCGGCCGGAGTTCGCCAGGTTCACCGGGAACCCCTGCAGCGCCTGCCACATATCTCCCCTGGGGGGAGGCGCCCTGAAACCGGAAGGGGAGAAGTTCAAGCTAAAACTCAAGGACCTCGATACCGCCATCGATCCGAAGCTGAAGCTTTCCTCCATTCAGAGGGTGCTGAACCTGGTCCTGTACCTTCTGCACATCCCCTTCGGTGTGGCCTGGGTGGGGCTGTTCCTGTACACTTACGCACCTTTCGTGCGCAAACGAGGCCCTATCATGCCTCCGAAACCCTATACCCGTCCAATGGTGTACAGCGCCACAGCAGTTTTGGTCACCGGGCCTTTGATGGTTGCCTTCCGCATGAAGATGGTGCCCCGCCTTTTTACGACGCGTTTCGGAATGCTGCTGCTGGTCAAGATGGCCGCTGTCCTGGTGCTGCTCGTCTCCACCGCGTCCCTCCTCTGGTACGGGACCGTGGTCCTTGCCCGGAGGTATAGAGGCATGGCGCGGGCCATAGATAAGGGATCCGAGCTTGAGCTGAGTCCCGGTGATCTGACGCTTTTCAGCGGCCGGGAAAAACGCAAATCCCTGGTCGCCGTCGACGGCAGTATTTACGATGTCACCAGCCGGAACCTGTGGCGCAGGGGCATCCATCCCGGCGGGCACCGCGCCGGGCATGACCTCACAGGCGACTTCGCCAAGGCTCCCCACGGTAAGGAGGTTTTAGAGCGGGTTGTCCGGGTGGGCAGGGTCACGGAACCCGGGACCTCAAAAGGGAAGAGATTCCTTTGCTGGGCAGCGCAATCGGGGTTTGCAGCTTCAGGGATCATCCTGGTGGTGGTGGCGCTATGGAGGTGGTGAAAACTTCGGAATTCAAGATTCAAGATTCAAGATTCAAGATTCAAGATTCAAGATTCAAGATTCAAGAAAAGTGTGTTCACGCATTAAATGCCGTCAAACATTTTTGAATTTTGAATTTTCAATTCGTCCTTCAACCCAAAGCCAGATTCTCACACTCGAAATATTCCTTGAATCTCAGAGTGTAGCGCGTCCCCCCATCGATCTTTACCTCCATGGTTCCATGAAGGTTTTCCATCAGCGAACGGACGAGGTTCATTCCCAGGGTAGGCGGACCGGACATGTCTTTCGGATCCGATATGCCGATACCGTCATCGATAATCTCCAGCATGAACCCTCCACTTCCGATCATTTTCATGGATATGAAGATCTTGCCGCTGCGTCCGCCTGGGAAGGCGTGGATCAGGGCGTTGGTCAATATTTCATTGATGATAAGGCTCACAGGCACGGCTGTGTCGGTGTTAAGATATATCTGGTCCAGGTCGTAGTGGACCTGGATTCTTGTGCTGATATCCGGGTAGAGATTCAGTGCATGGCTGACCAGCTTTTCCGTGTACTTACCGAATTCGACCCGGGTATAGTCCTGGGTTGAGTAGAGGAGCTCGTGGATCATGGACATGGACATTGCCAGCCCCTGGCCTTTCTGAAATATCTCCCTGTCCCTGGGATTTTCCACGGCACCAAGGTGCGCCTCCAGGAGACCTACTATCGCCTGGAGATTATTCTTGACCCTGTGATGGATCTCCTTGATCAGGAGGTCCTTTTCCCTCAGTGAAGCGTGCAGGGCTTCCTCCTTGTCCTTCAGTTCCAGGACGTTCCGGGCGTTGTCAAGGGCTGTTGATGTTATTGAGATGAGCCCCGGCAGAGGGTTGTCAATGACCCTTTCCTCGGGATAGCACTTTCTGGGGTTGAGCAGCAGGATACAGGCCTGAACCCTCATCTGCCTGTCGTAAATGGGGATGGCTATACGATCTGATATTATATTGTCCGCGGAATTGGAGAAAGGGCAGGATTTATGGCATTTTTTATCACTGCACTTTATCGGTTCCATGAAGCTGGACATGCATTTGAGTTCCTGCAGGATATTACACTGGAAATCACCCGTGAAGCGTTCTCCCTTCCAGTGCCATTCCCTGAACCGCAGTTCTCCATCCTCGACGACCGCGGCGGCTCCTCCTTCGGATTCCCACAGCTCAAGGGCAGCAAGGATAGTGGCTCGAAGGATTTTCGAGATATCGAGGACGGAGTTGATCATGTAGCTTGCCTGATTCAGCACTTCAAGCTGCTTACTGTTGTGCCTTAATATTTCTGTTTTTCTTTCCACTTCATGTTCGAGGATCTGCTTCTGATCCCTGACATTATCGTAATACGCCTTTACCTTGAGCAGGGACCGGACGCGGGCGACCAGTTCAAGCCTGCTCACAGGTTTGGTGAGGAAATCATCAGCACCCTCGTCCATGGCTCTGACTTTTGAATCCTGATCGTGGAGGGATGTCACCATCACCACCGGGACATTCATCGTTTCAGGAGCTGCACGCAACTTGCGGAGGATGCCGTAACCATCGATGCCCGGCAGCATGATGTCGAGCAGAATGAGGTCAGGGCTTGCCTCTGCGGCCAGTTTCAGGGCCTCATTGCCTGACTGGGCCATGATGGGATGGTGCCCCTCGGCGGTGAGGATGGCGTCCAGGAGTTTCAGGTTACGCGTATCGTCGTCAACGACGAGGATACATCCGGCTTCCGGATCCGAAATCTCAACACGTAATGGGGATCCAGTTTTCATAACAACCTGCCTTTGTTGATGATACGTTTCTTCATGACCGTCAGCCTCTGCCCGACAAAAGTGTTCCTTTTCCGGGTATCGCCGTATTGTTTCTGGTCTTGCCGCATGCGCTGTCTTTTTCGACCCTTTCCTTGGCAAGGGCTGCCATCTGTTCCGCAGTCTGGGCCTCACCCGGGAAGGTCACCACACTGAAGGTCAGCGATACCGCACTTCGGTTCAGGTCATTCACCAGTAAGACGGAACTGTCTGTCAGGGCTTCCCTCATCCTTGTGACAACTTTGGCGGCCCCCGATTCCTCGCAATATGGCAGGAGTACCGCCAATCCCGCTTCCTCGTATCGTGCAACAAGGTCGATCTCCCTTAAAACACGTTTGAGGATCGAGGCCATTTTCCGCAGTACTCCGTCGGTGGCCGCGCCATCGCTGTCCCCGGCAGGCAGTCCGGTGTCATCCACAAGGATCTTCAGCAAGGAAGTTGAATAAGAGTGGCGCCTGCTTCTTTTAAGCTCCAGTTCCATGAACTGCATGAAAAAATCTCTGTTGTGTACCCCTGTCGCCGGGTCCATTATCGCCGCATTTGAACCTTCGATGTAATCCTGTTTCAGTTTATCCATGTACACCTTTTTCTTTAAAAGCGCCCTCAGCCGCGTCTTGAGCTCCCTGGAATTTACCGGTTTCACCAGGTAATCATCGGCGCCTAGTTCGACACTTTTAATTTTACTTTCAGGGTCTGTCAGACAGGTTGTGATAATCGTCTGAACCGTTTTGCACCCGTTCATATTTTTGGCTCGCTCAAGGACCTCGAATCCGCCCATATCAGGCAGTTGGATGTCCAGCACAATAAGATCAACCTTGTTGGCCCGTAGGATATCAAGGGCATGACGGCCGGTACCGGCCGTCACGATCTCATAGGGCTCCTTCTCCAGGTAGGCCCGGATAAGATCCAGGTCCTCCGCGCTGTCTTCGACGACCAGGATCCGGAATACAGGGAACCCCTGGAATTCCTTCCCGTCTTCCTGGTCCTGGTGGAGTAAGCCGGCCGCTTGCTCCCGCAGAGTCACCTGTTTCCGCAAGTCCCCCAGCCTTATCATGGATCTCGTTCTTGCAAGCACCTCCGCCCTGTTCACCGGTTTGATCAGGACTTCTTCCGCGCCGGCTTCCAGGCCGCGGACCTTTTCGCTAGTGTCTTCGAGGGCGGTAACGAGGATGACAGGGATGTGGGATGTGTCGGCGTTCTCTTTAAGGAGCTTCATAACCTCATAACCGTCCAGGTCCGGCAGCATGATGTCGAGAAAGATGAGATCCGGCAGGCGGGTAAAAGCTGTGTCAACGGCTGCCACACCGTCGAAAGCCTCAAGGATTTCATATTTATCTTCAGGAAGGATGGTTTTCAGCAGCTTTACGTTGGTAGGGTTGTCATCCACGACCAGAATACGCCTTCGATCAACCGGGTTCCCTTTATGGTGCACGTCGCTGGCTTGTTGATATGTTTTGTTTGTCAGGAAGTGCCGCAGCAGTTCCATAAATTTCCGGGTGTCGATGGGCTTGGTGATATATTCACAGCACCCTGCCTCGAAAGCCTTTTCCCTGTCACCCTCCCTGGCCATGGCCGAAACGCCGATAACCGGCAGATCTTTTAATCCCATCTCCTCACGGAGGATCCTGGTAGCGGTCAGCCCATCCATACCCGGAAGCTGAATGTCCATGAGGACCAGGTTCGGATTCTCCTCTTCGATCACCCTGAAAGCGTCTTCCGCCTTGCAGACTTCGCTGATCCTGCAGCCCAGGAGACGCAGGATTTCCCTTGTTAATTTGAGGTTCGCAGGGTGGTCCTCGACCACCAGGACATGCTTGTCCGTCAAATGTCCCTTTCTGGCGGTCATTTCAGGACCACCTTGTGGTCCGGGAGCAATGCCGAAGCACCGGGTTGAACATCAAAAGGCAGCGTGAAGAAGAATCGGGACCCCTTTCCTTCATCTTCGCTTTCAGCCCATATGCGGCCTCCGTGCATTTCGACAAACCTCTTGCATAGGGCCAGCCCCAGACCTGTACCCGGTGTTTTGTTGGCCAGTCCCTGCTCCGTCTGGTAAAATTCATCGAAGATTTTTTCCAGTTCTTCAGGAGCGATACCGATACCTGAATCGCAAACGGAGACAACCAGGTCGTTCCCGGATTTTGCAGCCTGGATCTCGATCCTGCCCCCGTCAGGGGTAAATTTGGCTGCGTTGGAAAGAAAGTTGAAAAGGATCTGTTTCACTTTTCTTGCGTCCGCCGTGACTTCAAGCGTTTTCACATTTTCATCGACGGACGATTCTATGATCAGCCCATGTCTGTAAGCCTGTTCCCTGATCATGACCAGGGAATTGTCGATGATCTCACAAATGTCTATGGGACTCGGCTCCAGTTCGTCACGGCCCGATTCGATCTTGCTGATATCAAGGATGTCAGTGATGAGCGCGAGGAGGTGCTGTCCGCTGGCCATGATGTCGGTGAGGTACTCCTTCTGTTTATCGTTGACATCACCGAAATGGCCGTCTATGAGCACTTCCGAAAAACCGATGACAGCGTTCAGCGGTGTGCGTAATTCATGGCTCATGCTGGTCAGAAAGTTGGACTTTGCCGTATTGGCCGTTTCTGCTTCTTCTTTGGCTTTCTTCAGTTCAATGATGGCATTCTTCAGGTTCCTGTTTGTCCGCATCAACTGGGCTGTTCTGAAATTGACCGTTTTCTCAAGATCCATCTTGTGTTTCTGGAGCAGGTCATCCCTCGATTGGACCTCTCTAAGCATGGAGTTGAAACCGTCGATGAGCTGCCCCAGTTCGTCCTCACTGGTTTTTATTACCTGAAGGGAATAATCTTCCTCATCCGCAACCCGATTCATGATTTTCAGCAACCGATGGATAGGAACAGTAATGAAGCCCTGCAAACGTTCCGATAAAAGCACTACAATAACGAACGACATAACGGTTATGGAGAAAATAGCAGCGAGGAATTTCCTGATACGGTCATACAGCGCGCTGTTAGATGCGGTGAGAAGAACCGTGCCGATCGGTTCATCTTCGAAAAGGATGGGCCTTGAGACATCAACGCTATTCCACCGGAATCGGGACAGCCCTTCCGTGTACAGGAATTCTTTAATTTCTTCCCCCTGGTGGTTCAATAAATTCCCCTTTTGCCCGGATTGGTAGAGCCGGCTGCTTACGAAGCTGGAAAATATCTTTCCCCTTTCGTCGATAATTGATGCAACAAGTACAGCAGGATCCACTTGAAGGGTCGACAGGCTCTCCAGGGCAGCCACCTGATCCTTGAACAAGAGTGCAGAAGTGCTGTTGATCGCTACAATGTCCGCCACCGCGGACAGCCTTTCAATAGTACTGTTGCGGTAGCTGAAATAATCAAACACCAGGAACTGGAGAGCACCGATGGTCAAAACAATCGATGTTACCAGGAGGATGATCCAACTCAGCTTAACCCGGATAGGGGAATTTCGAAGATTCCAGTTCATTGGGCCTCTCCATATATGGAAAGAGCCAGTTTCATGACGTTGGAGCTGACCACCAATCCAGCCTCTGTGGCAGCTGACTGGTTCACTACAAAATGGATCCTTTTGTTCGCGGCGACCAGGCCGATGATCCCACCCGCCTCTGCGAAACCTGTTTGATCACTGACAGTCAGGATGGGTCGTCCCGCCACTTTATCCAGTACTTTCGAGATTTCTTCCTTCTCCGATACGTCTACAAGCAATATACGGCAATCGTAGGGAATATCTTCATAGGTACTGATTTTTGCCACCGACAGTGTCCTGTTGTGAACCATCCTGCCATCGAAAGGGTCAAGGGCGCTGATGAAGCGATCACCTCCAAGAACATAAAGAACAAAGGGCTCTTTCTGATCAACGAAGGTTTCCGCAGGCCATTGTACAAATTTGGCAACATGATGGACAAAAGCGGCCTTGATTTGGATATCGGTGTTTTTCTCAAGGTTCATGGAATCAGGATAAAAGGGAAGTTCTTCCGCCAGGGTATGTGCAAGGTTTGCAGTTGAGAGCATGGCGAGAAATGAAAGAAAAACCATCATGTTTAAAACGGTTTTACGGTATTTGACCGGTTTCCGTCTATGAATGGACCTAGACCTAATCATGGCCTACCATCCTCCAGGTGCTAAAACGGTCTCCTGCATATCAAATGATCCTCAAATTGCACTTTCCATAACTCCAGGTTTTCAGAGCCTGACGCCCGGTCCACCAGGTCATTTTCAGTGATGGCGTAATCATAATCTGCCTACCACTCCATAATTTAGTTACAATTTTGAAATTAAATTGCAATAAACATTCCACCGGAGAGCCTTTACCGGCAATAAATAATGCTTTTAAAATAAACACTTAACTCACAAGACATCGGAAATGAGAGCAGACGCTCGAAAGACAAGCAAATATAACGGTCCCATCTGACAATTTGCGGCAGGGGAAACTCCCTGGAGAATATCGAATGGGGAATTGAGGATTACGTAAACAACGAACCTTGAGGAGGAAAGGCACATAGCTTTTTTTGTCGATTTACCCCTGTTCCCTTTTTACTGTTCACCCTTCACCTCTTCCCTGCATAATGGGAAATCATGGGCTCAAAAGAAATATCACTTTCCCTTTTCATTCTCCTGCTTCTGGCAGTTTTCAACTGCACCGGGGAATATCACACTTTTGCCGATCACACCGGGTTTGAGGAGTATTACCGGGGCAGGTGCAACCCCCCGCCGCCTCCCATCACCGATGGGGACCGAATGCTGCTGGAAAAGTACCGTCCCAGGTTCATCCTCCCCCCCGGGGGCTCCTATCCCATGGATTTTTACAGGGATTACCTGCCCTATACAGTCTTGAGGTCCTGGCCTGGGAAAAAAGTGATCGCGGAGGATGTGACCAGGGATCTCCTCCTGGAACATCGAGCAGACCGAGGCGTTTACCTGCATTTTGACACTCTCCGATACAGGTCGGACGGGATGGACCTCAAATGGGAGGATGGCCGTTCTGCCGACCCTGAAAGGACGCCTGTTGTGTACGGACGTGTCTACCGGGAGCGGGTGGCCTTCCCTGAGGCCGGAGGCGGTTCCGAAGAACACGACTTTATATTTCTGAAATATAATGTTGTCTTTGCCACAAGCGGTCTGCCTGCTGACCTGTCCTTCTGGTCCAGCTTCCTGCTTACGCTGGGCGGATTCGACAAGGAGGACTGGCACGCCCTGGACAACTTCGTGGCGGCCCACGTCATCCTGGATTCAACGGAAGTCCCCGTAGCCGTTGTCCTGGCCCAGCACAATCATCACCGGACCTGTCTCATCGGAAAGGACATCGCTGCTCCCACTGACGGACACCTGTTTTTTGACATCGCCCTGCGTTCCAACGAAATCTATCCGGCGTCGGATTCGCCTGCTGCTGTAAATCACAGGGTGATCCGCTGGAGCCTTTATCTGGACTATCTTTTGAGCGGGGAGAACGGCCCGGCACTGAAGGGCGCCGACATGACCTGGGGAAAAAAAGCCGGCGGTCGCGAGTTCGCTTACGATCTTAAGGTTCTATCCCCCTGCGACCCCCTGTACACCTCGGAGATCCTCCTCGGACAGCCGCGTCCCTTCATGGGCATTTCCATGGGGAGGGACGGCCCGCCGGGGAGCGATTATTACAACGTACCGAAGCTTCTCCCCATGGGCAACATGCTCAAGTTCGCCTACCTGCACGATGATGACCTCGAGGACATCGCCATTGTCCGGCGGGCAATCGACAGGAAGAGCAGAATTGTGGATTACGAAGTTATCCTGGAGTACGGTGGAAGGCGGTTCCTGGAAGATTGGAAGCTAATAAACAAATTGAGGATTGATAATTGAGAAAATCCGATTACGGATGGCGGATTGAGTATTCAGGATTCCAAACGCAAAGGCGCATAATGCCTACTTACAATCTGAAATCCTCAATTCTCAATGCGGAATTGGATTATCTTAATCCTTAACCTTCAATTTTTAATTGGTATTTGACGTCTTTTTCTTTTTCTCCCTGTGCGCCCTGCCTGTCAGCTTGGCCACGGTAAAGCCGATGATCATGCCCATCAGCACCAGCAGGGGAAAGGCGATGATCCTGGACATGGTGATATCCCAGAAGAACACCTTGAAGGTCACCACTTCCATGTTCTGGAGGAGGACCACGGCGCACAGGAAAAGAAGGATTATGATCGTCCACGTTCTGGCATTCATGAGCAGACCCCCGAAGGCGGATTACTGATTGAGTATTCCGGATTACGGATTAAAGACATATTGTCGCTGCTTTCAGGAAGTTTTCAACTAAAACTTACTTTTACCCATCCGCAATCCGATATCAGCGATTTGCCTACCCCGATCCGTAATTCTCCATCATCACTTACAAGACAATTTACTCCCTTGTCTTGTAAGTGACAACCCTCACCAGCCCGATAGCCGCTCCTTTATCGTCCGTTGTGACGGCGTCGCTTACCGAGATGACCTTCTTGATTTCTTCCCGGGCGAGGAATTCGTTGACCTGCCTGTCAAGCTGCTCGAGCTCCTCGTGAGCGTGGAAGACCTTGATCGGGATAGAAAACGTTTTGACCTTAACCATGGGAAACCTCCGAAAATCAGTTTTGTGTTTTGAGCTATCAACCTCTATTTTCTAATTTAACCACACTTCTAAGGAAATAACCTTTTCTGTGCTCCGTGTCCTGCATACCAACTATTCTCTTAACGCAGAACTCTGAACATTGAACACTGAACTTTCCCATTGGTCTTACCAATCCCCCTTGACATCTTTTTCTATTTATCTAGACTGGATAATATAAGACATATGTTGGCCAGTGTTAGGGGTGCTCGTTAATCGGGCTGAGAAAACACCCTTATCAACCTGACCCGGATAATACCGGCGTAGGGAAACGGTTCTGGCGATTGCCCAATGGCCAAATGATAAACCGTTTCCCGCGAGGAGGCGGTTTTTTATTTTGACTCCATCGAACACACCACTGACGGATACCGAGCGGGACATATACAGCCGGCACATCCTTATTCCGGAGATCGGGGAAGAGGGGCAGCGGAAACTGCTTACCAGCAGCGTTCTCGTTGTAGGGGCCGGCGGTCTTGGCAGTCCGGCTCTTTACTACCTGGCGGCATGCGGGATCGGCCGTATCGGTATCGCCGACAGCGACAACGTGGAGCTTTCCAACCTCAACCGCCAGATCCTCCACGGATTTGCCGATTTGGGCAAGGGAAAGACAACCTCGGCCCGCAGAAGCATCGAACGCCTGAGGCCCACCGTTATAGTCGAGGAGCACCCCTTTCGGATCGACGAACAGAACGGACCCGATATAGCGGCGGCCTACGATTTCGTCGTGGAAGCCACCGATAACTTTGAGTCCAAGTTTCTCATAAACGACACTTGCGTCAGAGCGAACAGGGCCTTTTCACACGCCGGTATCCTTGCCATGTACGGGCAGGCCATGACCGTTATTCCCGGTCAGAGCCCCTGCTACCGATGCGTGTTCCAGGAGCCTCCGGCTCCCGGCAAGGTAAGATCGGCATCCCAGGGAGGCGTTTTGGGAACGGTACCCGGTGTTTTCGGAGCCATCCAGGCGACCGAGGCCATAAAATTTCTGCTGGGGATGGAAGGGCTGCTCACCGGCACCCTCCTCACCTTCGACGCGGCGGCCATGACCTTCCGGAAGGTCAGGCTGCCCATGGACAAGCGCTGTCTGGTTTGCGGTTAAACTTTCCTGGCGGCACAATGAAAGGTTGACTGTATGGACACACCCCTTGTGATCGGAGGACACAGCTTCACATCGCGTCTCCTGATGGGTACCGGCAAGTTCTCATCCCCTGAGGTGATGAAGGAAGCCCTGCAGGAGTCAGGCGCCGAGATCGTCACGGTGGCCCTCAGGAGGGTTAACATCCACGACCCGGGCGACAACATCCTTGCCAATGTGGACCGGGAGCGGTACACCCTGCTTCCCAACACCTCTGGAGCAAGGGACGCCGAGGAAGCAGTGCGCCTGGCACGCCTGGCAAGAGCCGCCGGAGGCGGGGATTTCATCAAGCTGGAGGTCACCCCGGATCCCAACTACCTTCTTCCCGATCCTGTGGAGACTCTGAGGGCCGCCGAGATCCTTGTAAAGGATGGCTTTATCGTCCTGCCCTACATACACGCCGACCCCATCCTGGCCAAACGCCTTGAGGAGGCGGGGACCGCCACCGTCATGCCCCTGGGTTCCCCCATAGGCTCCAACAGGGGCATCCGGACCAGGGACGCCATCGAGATCATCATCGAGATGGCCAATGTACCTGTCGTGGTGGATGCCGGGCTGGGAGCGCCGTCCCATGCCGCCGAGGCCATGGAGATGGGCGCCGACGCGGTGCTGGTCAACACCGCCATCGCCACCGCGGCCGACCCGACCGCGATGGGGCGCGCCTTTGGGGAGGCCGTGGTCGCC
>Ga0209536_100006909_pt1 | contig 17271 bp, 16 predicted proteins | sample DeeMarSeWOR28_12_FD_187461 | JGI IMG/M metagenome (GOLD analysis project Ga0209536, IMG submission 187461) | Marine sediment microbial communities from White Oak River estuary, North Carolina - WOR-2-8_12 (SPAdes) (version 2) | ecosystem: Environmental > Aquatic > Marine > Intertidal zone >... | reverse complement strand
ATGAAAGAACAGGCAAGAGTGGTCGTTATCGGTGGCGGCGTCGTGGGCGTGAGTGCGCTCTATCACCTCGCAAAAAAAGGCTGGGGCGATGACGTAGTGTTGCTCGAAAAAGCCGAGCTGACGTCAGGCTCGACCTGGCATGCTGCCGGCCTGTTGCCGCTGTTCAACATGAGCTACAGCGTCGGCCAGGTCCACAAGTATTCCGTCAATCTCTACAACGAGCTCGAGCAAGAGACCGGCCAGCCCGTGGGCTTTGCGCGGGTCGGCAACCTGCGCCTCGCGATGAACGACGACCGCATGGACGAGTATTACCAGTACGCAGCGACGGCTCGTACCATTGGCATCGATGTCAGGTTCCTGACGCCGGAAGAGATCGGCAAGCTGTGGCCGCTCTGCGATACCGAGGGTCTGGTGGGCGGTATCTTCCATCCGGAGGACGGCTACATCCAGCCTGCCGACCTGACGCAGGCGCTCGCCAAGGGCGCTCGCGCGCGCGGCGCGACGATCTATCGCAATACCGCCGTGCTGAACATCGAGCAGGCGACGTCGGGCGGATGGGTCGTCGAGACCGAGAAAGGCAGTATTACCTGCGACCACGTCATTTCGGCAACCGGCAACTATGCGCGCAAGACCGGCGAGATGGTCGGTCTCGATGTGCCCGTGATACCGGTCGAGCATCAGTACATCGTTACCGAGCCGCACGCTGCGCTTCAGGAGCGCAAGCGGAACGGCCTGCCCGAGCTGGGCGTGCTGCGGGAGTCGGACGGTTCCTGGTACCTGCGCGAGGAAAACAATGGCTTCATCCTCGGGCCTTACGAGAAGGGCGCGCCGGCCTGTTACGTGGATGGGCCGGATCCGCGCGCCGAGTACGAACTTTTCCAGGAAGACATCGAGCGGCTCGAGCCGCACATCGAGGCGGCGATGGCGCGCGTCCCCGCATTCGGCGAGGTGGGTATCAAAAAAGTCTATAACGGCGCTATCGCGTACACACCCGACGGCAACCCGATCATCGGCCCGGCCTGGGATCTCGATAATTTCTGGCTCAACGAGGGGCACAGCTTCGGCATCACGGCCGCCGGCGGTGCCGGCTGGCAGCTCGCGGAATGGATCGTGGAAGGGGAACCCACGATCGATATGCTGGGCGTCGAACCCCGGCGTTTCGGGGACTATGCCACGAAGAAATATCTCATCGAGAAGAACGAAGAGGCCTATGCGCACGTCTTCGTAACTCATTACCCCGACGAGGAACGGCCGGCTGCCCGGCCGTTGCGGACGGCGCCGTGCTATGAGCGTATGAAAGCGCGCGGTGCCGTATTCGGCCAGAAGTTCGGCTGGGAGCGGCCGAATTTCTTCGCGACGGACGGCATGCCGCAGGAGGACGACTGGTCGTTCCGGCGCTCGCGCTGGTTCGAGGCAATTCGCAGGGAAGTCGCGAACACGACCGAAAACGTCGGCCTGCTCGATATGACCGCATTTGCGAAGTGCCGCGTGTCGGGGCCGGGTGCCGAGGACTTCCTCGACTACTTCGTGGCCAACAGCCTGCCGAAAAAGGTCGGCGGCGTGAGCCTCGCGCATGCGCTCAACAGCAAAGGCGGCGTGCACTCCGAATTCACGATCCGGCGCGAGTCGGATGATTCGTTTTACCTCGTGTCGGCGGGCGCCCTGCAGCGGCTCGATCACGACTACCTGAAGAAGCACATGCCGCGCGACGGATCGGTGCAGTTCACGCAGCTGACCGGCGCCTATGGCGTGCTGGTGCTGGCAGGACCGAAAGCGCGCCTGCTGCTCGAGCGCGTCACGGATGCTGATTTGTCGAACGAGGCGTTTCGCTGGCTGACGGCACAGGACATCGTCGTCGGCATGGCGCCCGTGAACGCCATGCGCGTCAACTTCGTCGGCGAGCTCGGCTGGGAGCTGCACCACCCGATCGAATACCAGAATCATGTTTTCGATACGCTGTTTGCGGCGGGCGAAGACCTCGGCCTGCAGCCCTTCGGCATCCGTGCCATGGATTCCATGCGGCTGGAGAAGTCGTACCGTATGGTCGGCACCGAGCTTTCGATCGAATACTCGGCCTACGAGTCCGCGATGGATCGCTTCATCAAGCCGGACAAGGGCGATTTTCTCGGCCGCGACGCGCTGCTCGCCTGGCAGGAAGCGGGGATGAACAATCGCCTGGTGACGCTGGAGGTCGAGGATGTCGATGATGCCGACGCGTTAGGCAATAATGCGCTCCTGGCGGACGGGGAACTGATCGGGCGTGCGACGGGTGGTGGCTACGGTTTTCGCGTCGGCAAGTCGCTGGCGCTGGGCATGGTCAAGCCGGAATTTGCCGAGCCGGGGTCCAGGCTCGAGATCGAGATTCTCGGCAAGACCCACGCCGCCACCGTCATACCGGACAGCCCTTTCGATGCGAACAATGAGCGCTTGCGGGATGTGAATGGAGCCAATGACTGACACGTCGGGAAGTTGCCTTTGCGGGGCCGTGCGATTTACCGTGAGCGGTCCGTTGGGCAATGTCAGCTATTGCCATTGCTCTCAGTGCCGCAAGACCAGCGGCCATTTCGTCGCGGCAGTTGACTGCAGCCCGGCAGATCTCCAGCTGCTCGAAGACAAGGGCCTGCGATGGTTTCGTTCCTCGGCAATCGCACAACGGGGCTTCTGCGAGTACTGTGGCTCCAGCCTTTTCTGGCGTCCGGAGCATGGCAGCCACGTGAGCATCATGGCCGGGGCCCTGGATGTGCCGACGGGTCTGCAAGCCGATGAGCACATCTTCGTGGGCGACGCCTCGGACTACTACCTGATCGACGACGGTCTGCCGCAGTTCTCCGGCGACTCGCATCGGGAGGGCGAGGCGTGAAAAAGTACTCGGCATTCAGCCTGATCTGGAATGCGCTTACCCACAATCGCAAATGGCGCGAGGCGTGGCGCAGCCCGGAGCCGAAGCGGGAATACGACGTCATTATCGTGGGCGGGGGTGGCCATGGCCTCGCGACGGCCTATTACCTGGCGAAGGAACACGGGTTCCGGAACGTAGCCGTCCTCGAGAAAGGCTGGATCGGCGGCGGCAATACGGGCCGCAATACGACGATCGTGCGCTCGAATTACCTGTGGACCGAGGCTTCGCTGCTCTACGAGAAATCCATGCAGCTCTGGGAGGGCCTGAGCCAGGACCTCAACTACAACGTGATGTTCAGCCAGCGCGGCGTTTACAACCTGGGTCATACGCTGCAGGACATGCGCGATATCGAGCGTCGGGTAAACGCGAACCGTCTGAACGGCATCGATGCCGAAGTAGTCAGCGCCGCAGAGATCGCCAAGGCCATTCCGTTCATCAACACCTCACCCGATGCGCGCTACCCGATACTCGGGGCCTCGCTGCAACGGCGCGCGGGCGTCGCACGCCACGACGCGGTCGCCTGGGGATTCGCGCGTGCTGCCGATGCCCGCGGCGTGGACATCATCGAGCAGTGCGAGGTAACCGGAATCAATCGCGACGGCGGCAAGGTGACCGGTGTAGAGACCACACGCGGCACAATCAACGCACCGAGGATCGGCGTGGTCGTGGCGGGCAATGCGAGCGTGCTCGCCGCGATGGCGGGGTTGCGCCTGCCCATAGAAAGTCATCCGCTGCAGGCGTTCGTATCGGAGCCGCTGAAGCCCGTGATCGATACCGTGATCATGTCGAACGCCGTGCACGGTTACATCAGCCAGTCGGACAAGGGCGAACTCGTGATCGGTGCGGGCATCGACGCCTACAACGGTTACGGCCAGCGGGGCAGCTTCCATACCATCGAGCACACGATGCAGGCGATCATCGAGTTGTTCCCGGTGTTCAGCCGCGTGCGTATGCTGAGGCAGTGGGGCGGCATCGTCGATGTGTGTCCGGACGCCTGCCCGATCATCTCGAAGACGCCGGTCGGCGGACTTTACTTCAACTGCGGCTGGGGCACGGGCGGTTTCAAGGCGACGCCCGGCTCCGGCTGGGTATTCGCCCACACGATCGCGCAGGATCGTCCGCACGAACTCAATGCACCGTTCGACCTCGAGCGCTTCACGACGGGCGCGCTGATCGACGAGCACGGTGCCGCGGCGGTAGCCCATTGAGGAGACGCGGATGTTACTGATCGAATGTCCCTGGTGTGGCAAGCGCGCCGAAACCGAATTCAGCTACGGCGGAGAGGCAGGCATCGTGCGACCGCCGGATCCCGACGCGCTGAGCGACGCCGAATGGGCCGACTATCTCTTCAATCGCAGCAATCCGCGCGGCGCGCACCGCGAACTCTGGAATCATGCCCAGGGTTGCCGTCGCTGGTTCCGGGTCGAGCGCGATACCGTGAGCTACAGGATATCCGGCAGCTACCGACTGTCCGGCGATTCTGACAGAGGGGAGGGCTAGGCGCGTATGCAGCCGCGACGATTACCAACCGGAGGACGTATCGACCGTTCGAAGCCGCTCCGCTTTCGCTTCGACGGCCGCAAGTTCGAAGGCTACGCGGGCGACACGCTGGCTTCCGCGCTGCTTGCGAACGGCGTGTCGATCGTCGGCCGCAGCTTCAAGCTGCGGCGGCCGCGCGGCATCGTCGGGAGCGGCGCGGAAGAGCCCAATGCCATCATGCAGATCGGCAAAGGCGCGCATGCGCAACCGAACCTCCGCGCGACCCAGGTGGAGCTTTATGACGGCCTGGTGGCGAAGTCGACCAGAGGCTGGCCCGACGCGAGGTTCGATCTCGGCGCCGTCAACGATCTCTTCGGCAAGGTATTCAGCGCCGGCTTCTACTACAAGACGTTCATGCGGCCGAAGTCGTGGTGGCACCTCTATGAGCGCTTCATCCGCGCGTCGGCGGGTTTCGGACGGGCGCCGAAACGAGAAGACCCCGATCGTTACGAGCATTGCAACGCACACTGCGACGTACTGGTTGCGGGCGGCGGTCCCGCAGGGCTCGCGGCAGCGCTCGCGGCCGGGCAGGCGGGCGCCCGAGTGATACTGGCGGATGAGCAAAGCGAGTTCGGCGGCTCGTTGCTGAGCACGAGGCGGCACATCGGTGGAGCGCTCGCAGAGGAGTGGGCCAGGCAGACGGTCGAGGCGCTCGCTGCGCTCGACAATGTCACACTGCTCCCGCGCAGCACGGTGTTCGGCTACTACGATCACAATTTCCTGGCGATCGCCGAGCGCTGCACCGACCATCTGCCCGAACAGGACCGTGCCGGGGTTCGGCAGCGGCTGTGGCGGGTGCGTGCGCAGCGGGTTATCCTCGCGCAGGGCGCGTTCGAGCGCCCGCTCGCTTTCTGCAACAACGACCGGCCGGGCGTGATGCTCGCGTCTGCGGTCTCAACCTACGTCAATCGATACGCGGTGCAGCCGGGCAAACGTGCCGTTGTGTTTACGAACAACGACTCGGCCTACGAAACCGCGATCGACCTTGCCGAATCCGGCTCGTACGTCGTGATCGTAGACAGTCGTGCCGGCGGCGCAGGTTCGCTCGCGGAGCAAGCAGCGCAAAAGGGCGTTTCCATACTTGCCGGCCACGTCGTTACGGACGTCGTGGGCCGTCGCCGCGTGCGCGGTGTGCAGGTTGCAGGATGGTCGGGCGATCCGTCCTACCTGGTCGAAAGCACGATTCGCATCGATTGCGACCTGCTTGCCATGTCCGGCGGCTGGAGCCCGGCCGTGCACCTTCACTCGCAGGCCGGCGGCAGGAACGAGTGGGATGCGGTGCGTCACTGCTTCGTGCCCGGCGAGTCGATGCAGGACAACGTCTCTGCCGGCGCGTGCAACGCCACGTGGTCGTTGCCGGACTGCCTGCGGGAGGGCTTCGAGGCCGGCAGGGCAGCGATATCGCAATTTGGTTTCGACACAGCGAACATCGAGTTGCCATCGGCAGCCCAACTCCACCACAACCCGTTACAGCCGCTTTGGCGCGTACCGGCGGACGCTGAGCCAGATCGCTGTCCGAAGCAGTTCCTCGATTTCCAGAATGACACCAGCGTCGCAGACATACGCCTGGCGGTTCGCGAAGGTTACCGCAATGTCGAGCACGTCAAGCGCTACACGGCGCTGGGCTTCGGTACGGACCAGGGCAAGCTGGGCAACATAAACGGCATGGCGGTGCTCGCGGAATGCCTTGGCAAGTCGATTCCGGAAGTGGGCACGACCACGTTCCGGCCGGCGTATACGCCCGTGACGTTCGGAGTCGGCGCCGGAGAGAGCGTCGGCGATCTGTACGACCCCGTGCGCAAGACTGCGATCCACGAGTGGCATGTCGCCGCCGGCGCACCAATGGAAAACGTCGGGCAGTGGCATCGCCCGTGGTACTTCCCGCGGGACGGCGAAGACCTGCACGCGGCCGTCGCGCGCGAGTGCCTCGCCGCACGGCAGTCGCTCGGTATCATGGACGCGTCGACGCTCGGCAAGATCGACGCCCGGGGACCGGATGTGGTCGAGTTTCTCGAACGCATCTACACACACAAGGTCGGCAAGATGAAAGTCGGCCGTTGCGCCTACGGCATCATGCTGGGCGAGGACGGCATGGTCATGGACGACGGCGTAATGGCGCGGCTGGGCGAACGGCGTTTCTATCTCACGACTACGACCGGTGGTGCCGCGAACGTGCTCGCCTGGCTCGAGGCGTGGCTGCAGACCGAGTGGCCCGATCTGGAGGTTTACCTGACCTCCCTGACGGACCATTTCTCGACGATCGCCGTGGTCGGCCCGAACAGCCGCAAGGTACTCGAATCGATCGGGTGCAGCGTCAACCTCGGCAAGGGAGATTTCCCGTTCATGTCGGTGAAGGATGCCGAACTTGGCGGTTACCCGGTACAGCTTTTTCGCGTGAGCTTCTCCGGCGAACTGGCGTTCGAGGTCAACATCGACAGCAACTTTGCACTGGATATGTGGAAGATCGTCATGTCGGCCGGGGAAGCATTCGGCATTACGCCCTACGGCACCGAAACGATGCACGTGCTGCGCGCCGAGAAAGGCTTCGTGATCGTCGGCCAGGACACGGATGGCTCGGTTACGCCGGTCGATCTCGGCATGAACTGGCTGCTGGCGAAGGACAAGGACTACCTGGGCAGACGATCGCTCGCCCGGCCCGACTGCATGCGCGGCGACCGCAAGCAATTCGTCGGGTTGCTGTCGTCGGATAACAGCACCGTGCTGCCGGAGGGAACGCAACTCGTGGACGCTCCCGATGAGCCGGTGCCGGTACCCATGTGCGGCCACGTGACATCGAGCTACATGAGCGCCTGTCTCGGACATCCGATTGCGCTGGCGCTCGTGGAGGGCGGCCACGCGCGCAAGGGCGAGACGATTTTCGCTGCACTGCCCGGGCGGGAACCGCTGCCCGTGACGATCACGGCGCCGGTCTTTTACGACCCGAAAGGAGAGCGGCAGCATGTCTGAGTCCCTGATTCGGCACCATGGTCTCGCATCGTTGCTGGCGGAACTGGCCGGGCCCACCTCGACGGATCCGGGAACGACCGTCGCAGTCCGTGGTGATCTCGGCCATATCAATCTTCGCGGCCGCGCGTCGGATGCCGGCTTCGTGCGCGCGGTCGAACAGGCACTCGGCCAGCCATTGCCGGTGGAGCCGAACACGACTTCTGCGGGTCGGCACCGGGTGTGCTGGCTCGGTCCCGACGAATGGCTCGTGGTCACGCCGGTCGCAACGGCGGCGGAGCTGGCCCGGCACCTCGAAGAGGCGTTGTCGAACTCCCATGCATCGGTGAACGACATCAGCGGAGGCCAGGTTGCTTTGATGCTCCACGGGTCGAAATGCCGTGAACTCCTGGCACGCGGCTGCACGCTCGATCTGCATCCGCGCGAATTCCGGGTGGGCGACTGCGCCCAAAGCGGACTGGCCAGGGCCGGTATCCTGGTCGCGCTTGTCGACGATGCGCCGACATTCATGCTCGTGGTTCGGCGCAGCTTCTCGGACTACCTGTGCCGCTGGCTGGCGCATGCGGGCGGTGACTCGGGCATCGTCTTTGAGGACGCCTGATACCGGGAAGACGCCATTTAGGCGGCATTGAGTTCCGCCAACCCGCAATTCATACTCCGGTCGATGAACCAGGGTTCCCGCCCGATGATCGACCGCGCACCGTTACAGCTGCCGACTCGCTTCGGCTTTCTCCTGGTCGACGACTTCACGCTGATCTCGATGTCATCCGCAATCGAAACCCTGCGCATGGCCAATCGCCTGATGGGGCAGGATTTCTATCGGTGGAAGACGATATCGGAGACCGGCGATGCCGTGTGTGCGAGCGATGGCCTCTGCATTAACGCCGACTGCGGCATCGATGATCCCGAGGTTTTCCAGGGTATCGATGCGGTCATCGTATGCGGCGGCAGGCGCGTGGATCAACGCGTGACGGATCCGATGCTCCGCTGGCTCAAAAAAGCGGCGGGCGCCGGACTGCAGCTCGGCTCGACGTGCACGGGCAGTTACGTGCTCGCGAAGGCGGGACTCCTGGACGGCTATCGCTGCAGCATCCACTGGGAAAACATCGCGTCCCTCACGGACATGTTCCCCAAGGTGCAGGTCAGGCGCAGCATCTACACGATCGACAGGGATCGCCTCACCAGTTCCGGCGGCACGACACCAATCGACATGATGTTATACCTGGTGCGCAGGCAATGCGGTGCCGACATCACGGCAGGCGTCGCCGAACAATTCGTCTATGAACGCGTTCGCAATCCGGATGACCTTCAGCGGATTCCGCTGAGGCACTTTGTCGGCAAGCAGTCGATGAAGCTGGTTACTGCCGTAGAACTCATGGAAGCGAACATCAGGGAACCGATCAGCCAGATAGAACTTGCCGACTACGTCGATCTCTCGCGCCGGCAGCTGCAAAGGCTGTTCCAGAAATACCTGCTGTGTACGCCGTCGCGCTATTACCTGCAGCTGCGGCTGCAGCGGGCACGCGAGCTGTTGCTACAGACCGATCTGAGTCTCATGGAGATCGCGGCGCAGACCGGTTTCGTATCGAGTTCGCATTTCAGCAAGAGCTACAAGGAGCTGTACGGTTATTCGCCGAGCAGCGAGCGCCGCGGCGGCAGTCCGGGCTCGCAGGGTCGTCAATGAACCGTGATGCAGGTGCAGGGTGCGGAATGATTGACTTTGTGCGACACGCTGCCGAGTAGCAAGCCGCCAAAATCACCAAGCCCACGGCTTCCCAGGACGATGCAGTCAGACGCATTCTTCCTGGCTGACTTGACGATCTCGTCTGCCGGGTCACCACCGCGCAATTCGGTTGTCACCTTGCCAGGCAACGTGTCCTCGGCGAATTCGTGCGCGGCCTCGATCAAGGTGTGGCCGGCTTTCTCGATCTGTTCGCGCCCCGCATGAATCATGACGGACGCACCGCCGAGCACCATGACGCGATCGGCTGCGGCGCCTTGCGGAACGTGAACGATATGTAACGAACCGTCGAATTTTTCTGCCAGTTCACACGCAAATTCGAGCGCCTTTTTCGAATACTCGGATCCATCCACCGCAACGAGGATCTTCTGCAACATGCTGGCCTCCGGGCCGCTCCTGTTTTGTTACCATACAGAACAAGGATTAATGGTGTCGAGGACGACAAGGTGGTTGCGAATGTTTCTGACCGAAGATAACGAACACTCCGGGTCTGCGGATACACTCGGCGGCCGCATCGTATACGCGCGCGAAGCACAGGACCTGACTACGTCGCAACTGGCCCGCCGAATGGGAGTCAAGACCGAAACTCTGCAGGGCTGGGAAACGGATCGTGCGGAGCCGCGCTCGAATCGCCTGTTGACGCTGGCAGGCATGCTCAACGTCAGTCCGACGTGGTTACTGACCGGAGCCGGAGAAAGCCCCGTCGATTCGCTGACCGAGACGGAAATGATGCATATTCGAGATTCTGTCGTTCGCATGCGCGAGCAGGTGCTTACGCTCGTCGACGAACTCGAACAACTGCAGAAACGCCTGGAATCGTACGAGAGCTACCAGGCCTGACCGGCCGAAGATCGGCAGCGTCCTTACGCCAGCTTTGCGCCGTTCGGTACTTTACTGTCGACGGTCGCGAGCACGACCTTGCCGTCGTCGCGGTGGAAACCCGTCACGAGACACTCTGACATGAACGGGCCGATCTGTTTTGGCGGAAAGTTGACGACTGCGACCACTTGCTTGCCGACGAGGTCGTCGGCGTCATAGAGATCGGTGATCTGCGCGCTCGACTTTTTGCGGCCAATTTCCGGGCCGAAATCAACGAGCAATTTATACGCCGGCACGCGGGCTTCCGGAAATGCCTCGGCGCTGACCACCGTCCCTGTCCGCAGTTCGACGCGTTCGAAATCGCGCCACTTTATCTGGTCCATTCAATGTTCCTCCTCGGCAAGGTGCTGGATTTCTTCTTCGTACACCTGCGACGCGGTGTGCGCCGTTGCGAGCGCGTCGCCGAATGCCATGTGCGCCTCGTCCGGAGCGCTCTCCCGGCGCAGCATGCGGAAGATCACGTACGCCGCCAGGCACAGATGCACGATACCGGTGTACGCGTACAGGCCTGCCGCATTCGTCCAGGTCATGATTGCCGAAGCCGCGAAGGGACCGATTATTGCGCCGATACCGTACATCAGCAGCAAGCCGCTTGAAATCATTACGTAGTCGTCGGCTTCCGCAAAATCGTTCGCGTGCGCGACCGCGATCGCGTACAGGGGAAATGCGATAGCTCCCCACAGCAAGCCCGCAACATTGGCGGAAACGAAGGTCAGGCTGTCGATTGTCAGGACGATGACGCCGGAAATGCCGACGCCGATTGCTGCCGCAGCAATCAGTATCTTGCGCCGCCCGATCCTGTCAGACAGATACCCGAGCGGCCATTGTGACAACGCACCGCCGATAACGGCCGCTGTCATGAACCAGGCCGCGAGCGAGGGCTCGGGCGTTATGGATTGCGTAAATACCGGCGCAAGTGACCAGAAAGCGCCATTGGCCAGCCCTGTCGCGAGACAACCGATTGCCGCTGCCGGGGAGATACGGAACAGCCGCCGAAGATTGACCTCTACCGATTGCGGGATTTCGGGTGACGGCGATGTCGACAGTGCCACCGGAATGGCCCCGAGCGAGACCAGCACGGAAGCGATCGCAAAAAGCTGCAGACCCGATGGATCGTAGAGCAGGGTCATCATTTGCCCGGCCGCCAGAACGGAAAGGGAAATCATGACGTAGGTCGAGAACACTACGCCGCGATTCTCATTGGTGGCGCGTTCGTTCAGCCAGCTTTCGATGACGACGTAGAGCACCGCGAAGCAGAAGCCGGAAATCATCCGCAACAGCGCCCAGGCCACCGGGCTGAGGAACAGTCCGTGTAGCAGCGGCGCGGACGAACCGAGGGCGGTCATTGCGAGAAATACGCGAACGTGCCCGACGCGCCCGACCAGGTCACCGCCCCGCAGGCATCCAAGGGTGAAGCCGAGAAAATAAGCGGCACCCATGGTGCCGATGGAGACGGTCGAGAACGCTTCCAGCGAGGCTCGCACGGGCAGTAGCGTGCCCTGCAGCCCCTGGCCGGTGAACAGTATGGAGACGCCGATCAGCAGGGCGGCGACAGGGGCGAGCGCGTATTTCATGGCTGCGAATTCTGTTCTTTAGAACGTCGCTTGGGAAGCAAAAAAACGCACGAATGACCGGAAATGACCAGCGGACTGCGCAAGCGGACAAGAGCGTCGGCGACGTGATCCGGAAAATACACGTCGATGCCGATCATTGGCCTTATTGGAGACCGACGATGACCAGCAAACACGAAACCGCAAAAGCACGACGGTACCCGGGATGGCTCTGGGTATGGGGCGTTCTGATCGTCTTTTTCGCGCTCGAGGCCGCGAGGCTGTCATGAGCCTGCGCAATGGTTATATCCGGGTCTACGAGGAGGCCGGACTCGACGTGGTGCCGCCGTTTCTCGTGGGAGAGGTGGCGGGCAGCCTGTCGGTCGACGAGGATCGCGAGCAGCTCAGGGCGTTCGCCGAGTCTATCCTCGAGTGGCTTGCAGAAAGCGGACAGGAGGGTGGGGCCAGGATTTACCGACTGCCCCGCGGCTGATGCGGTCGACGGTCAGCCTTCGCGGCTGCGCATGATCGGCCGAGCGACGCCGACGGTCAGTTTTTCGCCGAGCACTTCGCGACGGAAACGGAACAGCTCGGCGGGGCGGCCCCGGCCAACGGTCGAGGTACGCCCAACCGGCTCGACCAGGTCGGCCGAGGTGACCAGGCGCCGAAAATTCTGCTTGTGCAATTTTGCGCCCGAGAGCGCTTCGACGACGCGCTGCAGCTGCAGCAACGTGAACTCACCAGGCATCAGGTCGAACACGACGGGACGGTACGCCAGTTTGCCGCGCAGCCGCCCGAGTGCAGTCGCGAGAATACGGCGATGATCCGAGGCGAGCGGTATCCCCATGTCGGCATAAGCGGAGACGTCTTCGGTGCAGGCTTCCCGTCTTGCCGCGCAGGCGTCCCTGACAGCCTCGTAAACCAGACCGGCTTCATACAACAGTTCGAAGCGTTCGTGCGCGAGTACAGCGTCCATGTCGGAAGCTTCCGGGCCGCCGAACGTGACGTTGACGCGTTCCTGCCGCTCCCTGCGTTTGAGATCCTTTTTCGCCTTGTTGGCCCAGGCTCGCAACGAGGGCTCGATGTGATTGTCGAGAACAGCGGGCCGGCCGCGCCGCCAGTCTTCCCAGGGCATGAAGCTGTACCAGTCGTGCCACGCCGCATCGTAGGATTCGACGGCGTCCTCGTGCGTCAGCGCGATATAGGCGACCGAGACCACGCGCGGTCCGCCCTCGATCTCAACGGGGTCGCGGAACCGGTTGCCGAACGTATAAAGCTGCTCCACGTAGTAAAGGTCCAGTCCGGTCTGCGCCTCGACCCAGCGCCGCAGGCTGCTCTCGAGGCTGGGATGTGTGGCCGGTTCGAACGGGCCGTTGGGGAGCGCGAGCGGCGTATGCCCGGGTGTCGATGCCTCGCCCTGGTCGACGATCAACAGGCGCGGCGTCTCGTCCGTTACCGCGACGATGACGGCGATCAGGTTGATCACGGTTTCCGTAACTTGCTGTATCACAGAGCTTTTTTACACTTCCTGCAGAGATCGCCGGCGGCCGGCTTGACACACTATATGCTCTGAGTGAGTATAACCACATATGCTCACTTGGAGCATAATTATTTTGTCCCCATATACACACGAACGGTGCGCGAAATGCGGGTGAATCATGCTTGCCAATCCTGACTATACGCCGGAAGTCGCAGCCGCGACCGCCACTTATTACGATCACGTGAAGACCGTCATTCCCGAGATTGAATGGCCCCTGCACGCGCCTTACGTGGCCGCAATCAATGCGTTGAAGAAAGAGCGCAATGCGGTGGTGCTTGCGCACAACTACATGACGCCGGAAATTTTCCACTGCGTTGCCGACATCACCGGCGACTCGCTCGCACTGGCCCGCCGCGCCGCGGAGACGGATGCCGACGTGATCGTGCTCGCGGGCGTGCATTTCATGGCGGAAACGGCGAAGTTGCTGAATCCCGACAAGACCGTGCTGATTCCGGACCTGCGTGCCGGCTGCTCGCTGGCCGAGTCGATCAGCGCCGCCGACATCCGCAAATTGCGCGAGCAGCACCCCGGCGTGCCGGTCGTCACCTACGTGAACACGTCTGCCGAAGTCAAAGCCGAGTCGGACATCTGCTGCACCTCCGGCAACGCGGTCGCCATCGTCGAGTCGCTTGGCTGTGACGAGGTGATCTTCCTGCCTGACGAGTACCTTGCGAACTACGTGGCGCAGCAGACCGACGTGAAGATCATCACGTGGAAGGGACACTGCGAGGTTCACGAGCGCTTTACCCCGGAGGAACTGCAGGACTACCGGGCCAGCTACGAAGATCTGACGATTATTGCGCACCCGGAGTGTCCGCCGGATGTCCTCGACGTGGCGGATTTCGTGGGTTCAACCGCGCAGATGAGCCGGTTCGTCGAAACCCGCCGGCCGAAGCGGGTCCTCATGGTCACGGAATGCTCCATGAGCGACAACGTCGCGGCCGACGTGACGGACGTGGAGTTCATACGGCCCTGCAACCTGTGCCCGCACATGAAGCGCATCACGCTGGCCAATATTTACGAATCCCTGGAGAAGCTGGAGCCGCGCGTCGAGATCGACCCCCGGGTCGCGGACAAAGCGCGCCGCGCCGTGGAGCGCATGCTCGAGCACGGTTAGGAGTATTTCAATGCTGGAACAGCGGCCCCTGGATATAGCAGCCGATGACATCGTCGTCGTCGGTACCGGAATGGCGGGACTCATTACGGCCTTGTCGCTGGCCCCGAGGCCGGTAACGCTGATCACCAAGACGGCGGCACTCGAGAGTGGCTCGAGCCTGTGGGCCAAAGGCGGCATCGCCGCGGCAGTAGGGCCCGGAGACACGCCGGAGGCCCATGCGGAGGACACGCTGTCGGCCGGTGCCGGACTCAGCGACCCGCAGCGAGCCCTGGCGTTGACGCGCGAGGGTGCAGATAGCCTGCGGCTGCTGATCCACGAAGGGGTCCCTTTCGACCGCGCGCTGGACGGCACGCTCGAACTGGCCCGCGAGGCTGCCCATGGCCGGCCACGCATCGTGCATGCAGGCGGCGATGCGACCGGCCGGGTGATCATGAGCGCCCTTATCGAGCGGGCACGCAGGGCGCCTTCCATCAATATTCTCAGGAGCACGTTTGCGCACGACCTGGTCGTGCAGGACGGAGCGGTGCGGGGCCTGCTCGTCTTCGAGCATGGCAAGGGCTGGAGCTGCCGGCATGCATCGCACGTCGTGCTGGCGACGGGCGGCATCGGCATGGCCTGGTGGCATACCACCAATCCGGCCGAATCGACCGGTGACGGCCTGGCGATCGCGGCGCGCGCCGGCGCAGAACTGGCCGATCTCGAGTTCATGCAGTTCCATCCGACGGCCCTGGCCGTCGATACCGAGGCGGGCAAGCCGAACCTGCCTTTGCTGACCGAGGCACTGCGCGGGGCAGGTGCCCTGCTCGTGGATGAGGCCGGCACTCGCTTCATGACATCCGTTCATCCCGCCGCCGAACTGGCGCCACGAGACGTCGTGGCGCGCGCCATCGAACAAAAGCTGGCGAACGGCGACAGCGTTTACCTGGACATGCGGCCCGTCGTAGAGAGCGGGCACGAGAGAGAGTTTCCGGAGGCCGTGCACGCGTGCCGCGATGCCGGTCTCGATCCCGCGCGCGACCGGCTCCCCATCGTTCCGGCTGCGCACTATCACATGGGCGGCATTCACGTTGACGACAACGGCCACAGCTCGCTGGAAGGCCTCTGGGCCTGCGGCGAAGTCGCGAACACGGGCGTCCACGGCGCGAACCGACTCGCCAGCAACTCATTGCTCGAGGCGGTGGTCTATGCGCGACGGGTCGCGAAAGGAATTCTGAGCAGGCGCACGGTGCGCGACGAAATCCCGTTGCCGATTCAAAACGCACCGGATGTGCCTGTTGCGGGGACGGAGCACGACCTCGAGGCGATTATCGCGACCACGCGCCAGTCGGTATCGCGCCATGTCGGCATCGTCCGCTCCGGGCCCGGCCTGCAGCAGGCGCTGCGGCAGTTCCGCTCCCTGGATCGGCGACTCGGCCAGGTTGCCATGGGTGAGCTGCACGACCCGGCGGCCTCCTTCGATCGCGTGTTGCGATGGAGCGAGGCCCGCAACCTGCTGCTGGTCGCGCGCCTCGTCGCATCGGCAGCGCTCGATCGCGAGGAGAGCCGTGGTGCACACTACCGCGAGGACTTTCCGCATCCTTTGCCTGAGTGGCGGCGTCACCAGTCGCTGACCATGGACCGGCTTACATAAGCCGGCCCCGGCCGCGATCTCGGAATCTGCGGACTGACAGCCGGCTACCGATGCCCGACACTCGTATGATCGGGCTGTACGTGAGCGGAGTTATGTAATGGCTGTGGGTCTGTTCAATCGCGCAATCGCAGCGGCAATGCCGCTTGTGCCTCGGCCGCTGGTGTGGCGCTTTTCGCGTCGCTACATCGCCGGCGTCGATCTGGAGGATGCCTACCGGGCGGTTGCTGAACTGAACGCGTCGGACTGCTCCGCAACCATCGATGTCCTCGGCGAAGACAGCACCAATCCGGAAGAGGTGCAGTCGGCCATTGACCTGTATCTGAAAGCCATTCGCGACATCCATGCCAAATCTTTGCGGTGCGGGATTTCCGTGAAACTCTCCGAACTGGGACTGCGCTTCGACCCCGAAGGGTGCCGGCATGCTGTCCGCACGCTTATCGCCAGTGCCGCCGATCATGACCGGTTCGTTCGAATCGATATGGAGGATTCGAGCGTAACTTCGGTAACGCTGGATATCTATCGCGAGATGCGAGGGGAGTTCGAGAACGTAGGCATCGTGCTCCAGTCCTGCCTGCGCCGCAGCGAACAGGATATTGCCGACCTGCTTGAAGAGGGCGTGACGGACGTCCGCCTGTGCAAGGGAATCTACATCGAGCCGGAGGCAATCGCGTTTCTCGATCCGGACGAAATACGTAGTTCATTCAATAACTTACTTGAGCAGTTGTTTGAGGGCGGCGCGCGCCGCGTGGCGATCGCAACGCACGATCCGTTGCTCGTCGAGCATGCCGAAGTGCTTATCGAGAAGCTGGGTCTGGGCGAGGATCGCTACGAATTCCAGATGCTGCTCGGCGTCGCCGGCAGCCTGCGTCGGGAGCTCGTGGCCCGCGGTCATCCAATGCGCGTCTACGTGCCGTTCGGCGACCGGTGGTATGCCTACTCGATGCGGCGGCTACGCGAAAACCCGAACATCGCGGGCCACGTGGTAGGCAACCTGCTCAGCCGCTCGTAGGAGCGCGCCCCGGCGCGCGTTGGGTCGCGGTTCGGGAACCGCTCCTACTTGCCGGGGCCGGTTCCATCTGCCCGACCACCCCAATAAAAAAGCCGTCCCGAGCAAGTAAGGACGGCTTTTTTGTTGGAGTGGTCGGGGTAACTGGATTTGACTCGCGGCTTTGCCGCTCGCCCCTGCGGGGCGCACTCGCTGCGCTCGCGCGTCCAAAATCGCTGCGCGATTTTGTGAACTTGCCGGGGCCGGTTCCATCCGCCCGACCACCCCAATAAAAAAAGCCGTCCCGAGCAAGTAAGGACGGCTTTTTTTATTGGAGTGGTCGGGGTAACTGGATTCGAACCAGCGACTTCTACCTCCCGAAGATAGCGCTCTACCAGGCTGAGCTATACCCCGATGCGGATCTCAG
>Ga0209536_100006908_pt1 | contig 17272 bp, 13 predicted proteins | sample DeeMarSeWOR28_12_FD_187461 | JGI IMG/M metagenome (GOLD analysis project Ga0209536, IMG submission 187461) | Marine sediment microbial communities from White Oak River estuary, North Carolina - WOR-2-8_12 (SPAdes) (version 2) | ecosystem: Environmental > Aquatic > Marine > Intertidal zone >... | reverse complement strand
GGTGGCAGCGGCAACGGCGGCAGCGGTGGCGGCGGCAGCGGAGACGGCGGCAACGGAGACGGCGGTAACGGTGGCGGCGGCAACGGAGACGGCGGCAACGGAGACGGCGGCAGCGGAGACGGCGGCAACGGAGATGGTAGCAACAACGGAGACGATAACAGCCCGGGTGCCCAGGCAAAGGTTCAGCATCAACATCAGAATCAATATCACCATCAAGATCAGCAGGAACCGCAGCAGCAAAACCAGCTGCAACACCGTAACCACTACCGGCACGGGCAGAGCCCGCAATAACCGCCGGCAATGACATTTAATTGCCCCGGTGACGGCAGCCAATTCTGTTCGCATTTTTGAATTGGTTCTATAACCGTCGCCGGGCCTGTCATCAGCGCCCCCCGAGGAGGTTTTGAGGTTTCGATTTTATTCGGCAGCCAGACGCGTTTGCCCAGCCTGACGGTATTGTGCTATAAGACCCGTCGGCGGCTTTCACTGAAACGCATTGAAATAGGAATCATTATGCCGAGAAAATCCGTACGGTCATCCGTCCTCATCGCCAGCGCCTGCGCCATTTTCTGGCCGGGAGCATTTATCTTCGGTTTCCCCGGGGTCATGCGTTATCACTGGCAGCAAGCCTTTAATGCCGGCGGCAGCGCTATCGGCCAGACGATTTTTTTTGTTCTGACCGGCGCCACCTGCTTTATGTATCTTTGCGGGCGCTGGCAGGAAAAATACGGCCCTGGAAAGCTGGCGGCCCTGGGGGCCGTCCTGTGCGGCAGCAGTGTGATCTGGCTGGGCCGGGCTGAGAGCATGACGGCTGTCTATGTCTGGGCGTTTTTGGTCGGCGCCTCATCGGCCTTTGTCTATGTACCGGCACTGACGGTGGTACAGCGCTGGTACCCCGAGAAGCGCGGGCTGGTCTCGGGGTTTTTCAATATGGCTTTCGGACTTGCTGCGGCAGCAATGTCTCCGGTATTTACCGCCCTTTTGTCAAACTGGGGCTATGAAACGACCAACCTGGTGCTTGGCTGTATCGCACTCATTTTCGGTCTGGCTGCTTCGGCCCAGATCCGGTTCCCGGAGCATCACCTGCCGGCATCGTCAGCAGAGGCGGCGATCGGGCCGAACAGCCGCACTGTGGCCGAAGCCTTGAAAACCCGCGCATTCTGGGGCCTATGGTCAACCTGGGTGCTGGCCGGTGCGGCCGGCGCCAGCATGCTGGTGCTTGCCACAGGGTTCGGTTTGGCCCGCGGGCTGAGCCTCAGCCGAGCCGTGGTTCTGCTCACCGCTTTTAATCTGACAAACGGAAGCGGCCGGCTGGTGAGCGGATTTTTCTCAGACCGGCTGGGACGCACCCGTACCATGTCAGTCAGTTTCGCAGGTGCGGCCTTCGCCTATCTGATCATGCCTCATTTGAATGGTATCTGGCTGTGGGCCTCCCTGGCAGCGGTTATCGGCTTTGCCTTCGGAACCCTGTTTGCGGTCACCGCACCGCTGGCCGGCGACTGCTTCGGCATGGACCATTTCGGGGCCATCTTCGGATTGATTTTCACCGCCTACGGGTTCTTGTCCGGACCGTTGGGCCCGTGGCTAAGCGGCTATATTCTGGACCTTACCCAGGGCGACTACACTCTCGTTTTTTCTTATCTTGGCCTTATGTATCTGGCTTCAGCCGGACTCATCCTGCTGGTCCATCCCTGGAGCGAATGCCGAATGTAAAATCAAAGACAACCGTCTTTTTTTGCACCTCATCCCTCCTTATCCACTTTTTAAAAGCACGGTTTTGGTGCTAAAAATTGCCCTTCAAGCCAAAAATGGCCGCAAACATCATTTATTCATATATAAAATCAAAATGTTAGCACGGCCGGACCCGAACCGTCGGGGCCGTGCCGACAAATCTTATACCCAATGTATTTTTCGGTATATTTATTTCTTAAAATAGAGTAAAACCGCAGAGCCTTGACCCGGCAGAGCCTGTTCAATGACTCCGCACCGGGCTCTGTTGAGCCTATGAAACTGGCTGCAGGTGAATCATGATAAAAACCGTTAAACCTTTTCTTGCCTTGCTGTTAGCCACCACAATTGTGACCATGGGCGGCGGCCTTTTGAACAGCCTTCTCAGCGTTAACATGAACCTTAACGGCTATTCCGAGCAAATAATCGGGTTGGTCATGGCCTGCCACTACCTGGGAATCGTTTTGGGCATTTTCTTCTGCCAGCCGATAATACATCATGTTGGCCATATTCGCGCATTTGCAGTATTTGCCGCCGCCATAACGGCCATATCTTTGTTGCACGGTTTATATGTCTCGCCATGGCTCTGGGCGGTATTGCGAATTTGCAGCGGGCTGGGCGTTACCGGGCTTTTTATGGTGATCGAGAGCTGGTTGAACGAACAGGTCGAACCGAGGTTTCGCGGGCGATTGCTGTCGATCTATATGATCCTGGTCTATTTTGGAAATGGAAGCGGCCAATTTCTGCTAAACGTCAGCGATGTGCAGGGCAAAAGCATTTTCATGCTGACCGGAATCATATTTGCCATTTGCCTGATACCCATTTCCGTGACCCGGGCTGTCAATCCACAGCCCCTTCAACTGCCTCGCTACAATCTGATCAAGCTTTTTCGGCTGGCTCCCTTCAGTATGGTGGGCAGCCTGGTCTCCGGTTTAATCAACAGTTCGTTTTACGCCATGGGACCGATGCTTGGCCTGGAAATAGGCCTGCAAATCTATCAGGTTTCCTGGTTTATGAGTCTAACCGTCTGGTCGGGGCTGTTTTTTCAATGGCCTGTCGGGCTGCTGTCCGACCGCCTCGATCGACTTGCGGTTTTATCGATTCTGGGATTTCTGGCAATGCTTGTAAGCATCGGCATCGCAATTTGGGGCGGCACGAGCCTGAGTGTCCTTCTGCTGCTGACAGTCTGTTTTGGGGTAGTTTTCGCCATTTACCCGGTAGCCATGGCAAGGGCTCAAGACAACATCAACAGAGAAGATATCGTCCCGGTCAGTGCCGCCTTGATTCTCTTTTTCGGGCTGGGTGCCTGCTGCGGTCCGGTGATCGCATCTGCGGTCATGGCAAAAACCGGCCCATGGGGTTTATATCACTTCACCGCCGCCTGTGGAGGGGTGCTGGGCGCGGCTGCATACATCGGCCGGAAAAAATTGGCAGGCAGGATGGAAGATCAGGTCCCGTTCGTTGCCATCCCCAAAACCTCGCCGGTGGTCAGCACCCTTGACCCGCGCGGCAATCCGGCAGGCTATTCCGATGACAGGCAGATCAATGAATGATACCCGGCAGTTGGGGGCTTTTGGAAGATGTTGATTCAGCTTCTGCGAAAACCCAATGAAGCCCATCGCCTCATTGGGCCGCCCGTTATTGATCTTATCAAACACATCTGCTATAGGGGCTTGGGGAGATGGAAATGATGCAGAAAAAGGAGCGAACATCGATTGACAGACGTTGCGGGGAAGATAGGCGTGTCGCATATGATCTGGATTATTTCCAAGTCGGCGGCAAAGAGAGACGCAAGGCGATGAATCGCAGATCGCAATCCGAAAGACGTGATGGCTGGGTGCGAATCGGCAAGTGGCTGAGCGTAGAAATTCAGGGCTTAAAGACCGCAAACTCTGTTCGTTAACCTTAATAAGATTGCCTAGACGCTTGCTTTTCAGGTGCCTGCCCATCTTTTCTGCGGGCCTGTTCGAACTTAAATTCAGGATGGTGCATCCGGGTCAGATAACGGCATGTTGAGAAACCGCGCCGTTTTGAGTCGGTACTTTCCGTGGTTTCAATTTTGGTTTATTACGGGCATCGACAATGTTTCACGGTATCAACCGCCATAATCATTTCACCCCAACAGGCTATTCTTTAGCCGGGATGTCTCCGAGAATCTGAGGCGCCAACCTCGCGGGAATTTCCGGTATATTTTTAGGATACCCCAAAATGATGGGGGCAACGATTTTATCGTCTTCCGTCATTCCCATTGATGCTAAGAGCTCAGGCGCTTTTATGTATGTTCCCAGACCTATCCAGCAGGTGCCCAACCCTTTGTCCGAAGCCGATAACATGAAATAGCTGGCTGCGAGCGCGCAGTCTATCGAAAGTGACCTTATTTTCCCGGAGCCTGCGATAAAAACAAGACATGGGGCATTGTAAAATACATTAAAATTTGGATCACGCAGGGCTGCCTCATATTTTTTTACCGGTGAGGCCGGGTTCTTTTCAAGATCGGATAAAAGACTTTTCTTGCTGTCATCGGAAAGTTTCTCAATAAAGGATCTATCACTGACGATGATGAATTTCCAGGGCTGTCCATTCCCGGAACTGGGAGCAAGACAAGTTTCCCTGATAATCTCCTTAACGATTTCCGGCGGCACGCCCTTTTCCTCAAAATCTCTAATGGATCGCCTGTTTTTCAACAAATCTGAAAAATTTGCCATGCCCATCCCCTTTTCTCAATCAAGATGAAATTTGTTTAAATTGAGTTTGCCTGCAAGTTCACCCTTGTCGAAATTGGCGCTCTCCTTCACGTGCCGTTTTTTTCCCGGAGGCATCTCGATTCATGAATTTATTTGAGAATTAGCGCCGGAAGAGATTCACACAAACCATGCCAGGCCTAATGTAATGCCGCCAGACCCTTCCTCTTTATAAAATGACCGTTGGAGGCTATTCACCATCCTATGGCCTCTCAATATGTGTTGAAGGTTGGCGGCTACTTATAATAATAAGCATAAATTCTGTAAAAACCATAGATGCAGTGCTGATTTGCCCCAAAAAGCCCAAAAAAAAAATACGGCACGAGCGCCACAAGATCGGATAATGCATAAAACGGACACTTTTGCACGGACTGTCCCAGGGTCACCAGGAAATTTCTGGTACCTTGCAATGTAAACGTCAGAAGGGGGTATCACAGAGAAAGGGCTGAAAATATGAGCCGAAAAACAGATCCGCCGGTTTTTGCACATTGCTGCTTATTATGAATATGCGCACAAGCGGATATGCTGCCGGGACAGGGATCTGATTCCCGCGGAATGAAGCGGCAACGCGTTGTCTCGTGGTCGACACGGAAATTGTATATCTCCCCAAATATTTTGATCCGCAACAGATCCAATCCCTTTCCACCGGCCCCGAAATCAAATGGCTTTCTGGTTGAATAAAGGTTTGTATCCTGGGCGTAATAGAACCCACCAAATATCTGTTTGCGGCTTTCAGGGGTTATTCCGACACCCGTATCTTTGACTTCGATGATGACGGAATTTTGAGCACGCCGCAGCGAAACCGTTACGTCGCCGCCATCGGGTGTGTTTTCAATGGCATTTTTTATCAATCCAAAGGCAGCTTTTTCAAGCGCGTCTGGAACTGTCCGCATAAAAACATCTTCTTCTATGGCTGTCGATAAAATGACATCACGGTGGGATGATGACCGCTCGGCGCGATCCGCCACGGTGCGCAGGAGGTTGCTGATGTTTACCTCCCGGGCTTCGTTGGTATCGGCCAGAAAGAACACATTCATTCGCTGCCTTAAAGCGTTAAAAGCTTCTTTGTGCGCGGGCTCTTCTTCCGCCAGGAGTTCAATGAAATCTAAAGTTTGTTCCAGCCAGGGCAAATAGCTCCGGTTTTGCCCGGTTTCACGTTTCTCCATGATGTCTTCGACTTCTATTTGGATCTCCTGCAGCCGCTTGAGATTTCGCTTGATCCTTTCGAGCGCTTTTTCCTTCCTTGTTGATTCGACCGCCTTTAAAGAAGCAGAAATAATGGACAGCGGTGTTCTGAGTTCATGCGACAGATGGTTGATAATCCGATGGCGTGCGCGTTCCAATGCTTTGGATTCGGTAATATCCTTGAAAACAACCACAATGCCCGTTTGCCCCTTCTGCCCGCTCTCCTTCCTCAAAAAGGAGGTCGTCACTGCAAGGTCGAGATAGTCACCCTCCATGTTCTTGAACGGAACCTCGCGATACAACCGGGTTTCCCCGTTCTGGATTCCATCAAAAAGGATGTCATTAAAGGCATCATTCTCAGGATCACCCATGAACAACTGCATATAGGTATTGGCGGAGATCTCCTCCCTGCTGAGCCCTAAAAGCTTCAGGGCTGCTCGATTGATATGGGTAAAATAGCCCTGGAAGTCGAGTACAAACAGGCCGTCACTCATACTGTCGATAATTGCCGAAGATATGGAATCTTTCATCTTAAACGATACTGCGCCGAATTTTATCAATCACTGATCGATCTATGATCTTATCAAATTTGATATGAATGGAATAATCCTCAAAAGGATAGGGATAAACTCCGACAATGATTCCGTTGGAATCTATCTCAATGCCGGGCTGACGCCCGGGGATTCTGAAATTTGCATTGATTTTCCGGCCTAATAATAATCTGGCCGTGTCTTCCTTTGAGATCCGAATTTCAAATGCCATTCCGCCCGCCGAAATATCGGTAAGTTCTCCCTTGAAAGATTTGGCGATGGGCTCACCTGCCCGATTCAGCAGGTTGAATAGCCCTATACCTGAAATTTTTATACGTTTCTGAGATCTGCGATCCATTTTTTTTCTATTCAACAAATCGGTGACATTCTGAAAGCCGGAACAATAATCGAGTAATTTTTGCTTGAGATTGGGGAATTCTTTTTCCAACTCGAGCATGCTGTGTTTCTCAAAATATTTCAAATTAACATTGGTCAGGGCTATCGCCGAGGTTGTGCATACCGTATTCGCAAAAAAATTATCCTGACCGGCTAGTTGACCGGGGCCTAAGGTATTCAGCAAGACATCCCCATCTTTGTCGGTATAAATCACCTTTAACTGGCCCTGGTTGATAAAAAAGAGATTCGGGTTTAAATCACCCTGCGAAAAAACGGTCTGGTTAATTGTGTAGTTTGCATCTTTCAAAGAAAAGTAGAGCGCATTTTTTTCTTCGGTACTCAGGGCATTATACAGCCTCGACCATATCTCTGTGTGGATGGGATCTAACGACTGCTCTTTTTCCTCGTCAATAATCTCCTGTGAGCTGATAATCTCATTGAGCGCCAGTGGATCCACTTCCAACAGCCGTTCCCTCAATTGTTCTGCTTTTGAGAATTTTTTTTGCCTGGCAAATTGGACAATCATTTTGTAAAGCAGGTCAACGGCGGCGCGAAAGTCACCTCTGGTGACAAGTTGCTCAACCAGTTTTTCGGCTTCATTGATATTAACCATGCGTTGCACCTCCAACATTTAGCTTCCTGCAAGCCTTGTGAAAAGCTTTTCTTTAATTATTGCATAAATATGCCGGGAAGGGAAGGTCGGGCCGCAGTAACTTATTGATATTTCATAAATAAGGCCTAAATAAGGCCACATTTTGGACCTTAAACGGCTATTTTTGAGGTCCAAATGGACCGTCTAAGCAGCAGCAGGCAAAACTGCTGGGAGGCAGGATGTTAAACGATGCACGCTTTTAATTTCTTGACCGCCCCAATTGAACACTAATGAGTATAAGCCCAATCACGGCCGATGCGGTAAGCACCATATAAACGATATCGTAGCTTGCAGTCACGTCAAACAGACGACCGGCCATCAATGGGCCGACGGCACCGCCGATAGTACCGCTGAACAGAACAACACCGAACAAAAGCCCATGGGAACCGATTCCAAAAAACTCTGCAACAGTGGGAGAGACCACCGTGAATAACCCCCCATGGGCAAAGCCGTAGATCACAGCAAAAAGAAACAGCATCCAGGCCTTGTCGGCCGCTTGCAGCCATATGAGGCTGCAAATCAACAGGATAAAACAGATCATCAACGAACGCTTGCCGCCTATTCTATCGTTGCAGGCGCCCATCACTATCCGTCCCAGCATACTCACACCCCCAATGGTCGAGAGAACTCCCGCGGCAAGCACAGGAGACAGGCCGATGTCCATTGCATGTGGTACAATATGAACAATGATGGTCAGCAGGCAGAAGAAAATGGTGAACTCTGCAAGGCATATTGTCCAAAACTGACTGTTGCGGATGGCTTGACTCAAATGCACACCTTTTTCTTCGGGTTCAACCCGGCCATGGACAGTCCCAGTGACGTCACCGTCAGGCAGCAGGCCTACCATCTGCGGGTCCCTGCGCAGCAACTGCGCCACCGCCACAAGTATTATCAGTGACAGTGTCCCGATAATAAGGTAAGCGTTGCGCCAGCCAAAAGTCGCGATCAGTGCAGCAGCAAAGAGCGGCACTGAAAGTTGGCCTGCTCCCGTGCCGACCTTGACGATGCCGGACATCAGACCCCGGCGTCTGACAAACCAGCGGGTCACAGTGGACAGTGTAATGACGTCGTGCGTACTGAAGCCGATACCCACCATCAGCCCGTATAACAGAAAAAGCTGCCAAGGTGCCTGCATGCGGGACATTAACATATAGCCCAGCCCTAAAGAAATCCCGGAGACCACGATAAGGGCCCTTGGTCCTATCCTGTCGTTTAACCGGCCGGCGAGTATTCCCGCCGCTCCCATGATCAGAAAGGCCAATGACGACGCGCCTGAAATCGTTGCCCTTGACCATTGGAACTCTGCTTGAAATTCTTTGAAGAAAACCCCGAAGGTAAACATCGCGCCGATGGAAATAGCCTGGATGACGAATCCGGCTGTGACGATGTTGTAACCGTAGAAAAAGCTCACGTGCGAACTTGCTCCCTATCAGATGTTATGGATCAAAAATGACCAGCATATCTTAAAGCCAATGCCTGCTTTAAAGCAACTGTAATATTCGAATTTTTGTTGCAAAGGAGCGGGCATGCGGGCCATACCAACGTCGACTTGCCGCAGTGTTCATCAAAATTGCTTGACTATTGGAGCAGCGCTTTGATAACCACTCACTTCGGCCGTCTTAAGGGGGGCAAACAAGCGGCAACCAGGGGCGTTGAGATTTGAAAATTTTTGATATTTTTGTCACCAGGCTACCGTACGGACTTCGAATATTGTTCAAAAATTCGGCTGTCGTTTATCTAACCGTCGGAGCTGCCATTATCAGTTTTTCGGGTGTGTGGGTAAAAATTGCTGATGTAACACCGACGATGGCCGGATTTTACCGCGTATTTTTTGGTGCCATCTTTTTTTTATGCGCCGCTGCCTGGAAACGGCAAATCAAATGGAAAGGCTGGGGGTACATGGCGTTAGGCCTGCTCGTCGGGTTCTTTCTGGCACTGGATCTTTTCTTATGGCACACTAGCATTCAATACATCGGTCCGGGCCTGGCGACCATCCTCGGCAATTTTGAGGTCTTTTTACTGGCGGCCGTGGGTGTATTGTTTCTGGGTGAAAAACTAAGTCTAAAATTTTTATTTGCCATCATAATGGCCATCGCAGGTCTTTTTTTAATCGTCGGCCTTCAGTGGAATCAATTCGGGAACTCATATAAAACAGGCGTTTATCTGGGCCTGGCCACGGCAGTTGCTTACACAGCCTATCTTCTTGGGCTCCGCAGACTCCAATCCGGTCAAGAAGGCATTCCCGTATTCTACAGCCTGATGCTCGTATCATTTACCACCGCCTTTTTTCTCAGTTTAAAAGCACTGCATTCGGCCGATTCGTTTGTCATCCCCAGCGCACAGAGCTGGATCGCGCTTTTGCTGTTGGGCCTGGCAAGCCATGGCATCGGCTGGTTTCTGATAACTACTGCCCTTCCGCGCGTTCGTGCCTCTTTTGTTGGCTTAATTCTTTTACTGCAACCCAGTTTGGCATTTATCTGGGACGTCATTTTTTTCCAGCGAAATACTTCATTTGTTAACTGGATTGGTGTCATCATCGTGCTTTCAGCCATCTATCTCGGAATGACGAGAAGCTCCGCTGACGGTTAGCAGGTTGGAATATTCACAGAATGCTTTTTATTAAAAGCGCGTTTCCCAGTGCTCCGCGATATTACCATAGATATCGGACATAGGGTACACTGTTGCGCCGGGATGCGTTGCCGCCGGCGCGATACTTCATAGTGACTGTCAAAAAACGTTCCGCTTCGCGGATTTTTTTTGCTGCAATCACTTATGCCGCCATCCTTTTATCGGAACATCATTATGACAATCGGTATAATAGGGTGTCAATCAAATCTGGCTGTTGTAAATATACTTCGCACCACCGGCAAAACCCGGTATTGTTGACTTCAATAAAGCTGCATGCTACAAAAGCACGAGATAGAATGCCACAATCACTGATCGGACTCCGCAGCCCCTATACATCATGGCCGGCTTGTAATTGTTTTTTGTTCGGACAATGCGGAAGTGGCGGAAATTGTCGACATGGAGGATTTTCTGAAGGCCTAGCCATTCTGACCCCACTGATAAGAGAAATGTTGCAATCACTCAAGGGGAGTTTATAATTTGCGGGGTGCCCGCCCGGGGGCAATGCCCGGCGGTCCGGCGGTCAACGATGATCAAGGCAATGTTTTCTACGCGGCACGGGTGTTGGCGAAAACACCCTGCCTTCTCAATTATTTTGATTTACCATTTTAGCGGAGGAAATGGCAAATGAAAAGCATGGATAAGAAAGCGGATCTGGCCGGCCCGGGAGTGAGCACTTATGAGGAAGTGTCGAAAATTTTACCTGTCGGATACAAACCGTTGCAGCAGCCTATGGAGCGCATGCAGGCCCTGTTTGAGGCCAAACGGTATATTGAGGACAATCTCTGCCGGGAGCTCAACCTCCAGATGGTTCAGGTCCCTCTGATTGTGGACAGCGAAAGCGGGGTTAACGACTACCTTGACCGTGATGGTTCCCGGACCCCCATTGAATTTCCATGCGGGTTGGGGCTGAAAAAGCCCATCTCAGCCCAGGTGGTGCAGGCCGCAACCAAATGGAAGCGCATGGCCTTAAAACAGTTTGGCTGCAAGGTGGGTGAGGGCATCTGTACAGATATGAAAGCGGTGCGCAAGGATTATTTCCTTGATCACGACCACTCTGCCTATGTAGACCAGTGGGATTGGGAGCGGGCAATCACCGAAGAAGACCGCAATTTGGATTTTTTAAAGACTATCGTCACCCGGATCTGGAAAGTCATCTACGGTGCGGGCAAGCACATCCAGGAGCGCTTCCCGGCCCTGCAGACCGACAGATATCCCGATTTTCCCGAACATCTGCAATTTTTCCATGCCGAGGAAATCCTCACGCGCTATCCGGATCTGCCGCGTAAACAGCGTGAAACCGCGATGCTGCAAGAAATCGCACCAGCTCTTTTTATCATCGGGATCGGCTGGGTGCTCAAAGACGGCTATCCCCATGAAATGCGCGCGGCCGACTACGATGACTGGGTTACCGAAACCATCACCAAAAACGGAGAAACCCTGCATGGCTTAAACGGCGACATCCTGGTTTGGAATCCGGTCACCCGCCGGCGTCATGAACTCACCTCCATGGGCATCCGCGTCACCAAGGACTCCTTGAAACTGCAGCTAAAAATATCGGGGCAGGAGGACTTTCTCAGACTTCCCTATCACCAGGCAATCCTCAATGACCAGATCCCATTATCCATTGGCGGGGGCATCGGCCAGTCCCGAACCTATATGTATCTGCTGCGCACCGCACACCTCGGCGAAGTAAGTGTCACGGTTTGGCCCAAACAGCTCAAGGATATCTGTTCACCCAAGAACATTCATGTTCTTGAATAGAACAAAACCACCATCGGCTTGCAACCGATCTCAGTAGAACAGAAAAATCGCTAAGGGGGAAAATCGATGAGACGCTTGATTAAAACGATTACACTTTTCCTGGTCGTACTTGTCGCCGTTGTGGCGGGTGTATTGCTTTACGGTTTGTATAAATTTAAGTACTTCCCCGACATTGACATCGTAACCGAAACCATCTCCACCGACGCCGAGCAACTTATACAACATATTGAAAAAATCGTATCATTCGGTGTGCGTAATCCCGGAACACAGGGAGATGAAAAAGCCAGGGCCTATATCATGCAAAAATTTTCTGAATACGGCCTGAAGCCGGCAGCACCGGATAGATTTGAAATCAAAATGTATCATCCCGAATCCTGGAGCCTTTCTCTCATCGATAGTTCAAGCGAAAAAACCGTCGAGATTCCGTGTTCATACATACCGTTCTGTGCTTCAACAGAGGCCAGAGGAATCAGGGCACCGCTGGCATACGTCGGCCTCGGAGATAATCTCAAAGATCAAGACCTCTCGGGCAAGATTGGTGTTTATGAAATGAAGTTCAGACCCAAGGGGCTGAAAACCTATTCCAAAATACTTTATATGTACGATCCGGAAGACACCCTGGAATCCAGTGCCCGGGTTGTCCGGCCGACCCTGGAGTTTGAGTACAAGATGTACGAGTTGCTCAAGTCACGGGGGGCCATTGCCATGATCGGGCTTTTATCCGGACTGCAATGGGACTCCGACCGGTACTATCCCCAGATGAGCTTTGGCCTGGAAAAAAGCATTCCCGGTGTTTGGGTTCGGCCAAGTGAATGCGAACGCGTCCGGCAGTGGGCCAAAAAGGAAAATGCTGTCGCCAACCTGACGGTGACATCCGAGACCACCGCTGGAAAGACGGCCAACGTTTATGCTTTATTGCCCGGTCAAATCGACGAATATTACCTGGTTTTCAGTCAGCACGACACCTATTTCGACGGCGCCGTCCAGGATGCATCCGGTGTGGCAGTGATCCTGGCCCTGGCCAGGCATTTTTCCGGCGCTCAAAAGCCGCTCAAACGCGGAATTGTCTTTATGTCTGTGGCGCACACCAACGGTAGGGTCGGAGAAATCAATTTCATCGAAAACCACCGGAACGATATTTTAGCCAAGACCGCGATGGTGGTTGCCGTCGAACACATCGGCCGGGAGCTCGACCCGCAGCCGGATTTAAGTTTCAAGGTGTCCCGGAGGCCGTCTTTTAGAATGTTTTTTACAGCACTGAATCAAAACATCAACGGCATCGTTAAGTCCGCCATTGTAGGAAACGACTTTCAAAGAAGCGTGATTGTACCCCAGTGGCTGGTCGAAAAAATTACCGGCAAGGCCCGCGGGATATCGGCTGAGTTTCACGAAATCGGGCTTCCCGTCATTGGGTTTATGTCCAACCCGCCCTATATGTTTTTCCCGGAAGATACCCTGGATGCGGTAGCCACCGATCAACTCGTACCCACAGCTAATCTGATTGCGACCATTCTCAGGAATGCGGATGCTTTTTCATTCGACGATCTTCGATGAAGGATATAAAAAAATTATCTATAATTTGATTCTTCCCAAGATTCGATATGGTGGATCAGGTTCAGGGGATAAAGGGGAAAGAGACGGAATACACTTTTCTTCGCAAAGCGGGTTTTTTTCTCAGGGTTGCTGTTTCCGGCTTATCTTTTTATTTGCGGCCTCAAACGAGCGCCGCATCTCCGATTTTTCTTTTTCCATCTAACTGTTGGCTTCGGCTTAAATCAAAAGTTCGGCCCTTTCCGCAGCTTGAAAGAAAGGTCTTGGCGATATTCGACGTGTAGACGATACTTTGCTTCATCAGATCCATCAGCTCCAGATGAACCGTGTGGGTCTCTACAGACTCTTTTCGCTGGTGTCTGAGCCGAGCGAGATGCCGGACGCGGTACTGGGCCTCAAGGTCCAGATACTTCCGTTCCTTGGCCATGATCTCCTTTGCCTTTTCCGGGCTTCTCTGAGCAAAGGCCTCCTTCAACAGGTGCAGTTGTTTGCAGACCTTTTCATGGTAAATAACAAGCTCTTCTTTGCCTTCCTGGGAAAAATCTGCTTCAAGGGCCTGTTTTTTGGGAACCATCGGAATCATATTCCGATGAATCAGATCCCCCAGGCTTTCCATGTCTTTTACGATCGAAATCATTCCATAGACTTCATTGGACTGCTCATCGGTAAGCTCCTCTCTGGCCATCTTCAGCAGATAATCTGTTAGTTTTTTCTGAAGAAAATCAATTTTCGCCTCCCGCATTTCAATGCCCTGCAATAGCGAAAGCTTCGGGAAAAATTCGTCCTGTCTCGGCTCTTTCGTCAGAAACGGTACGATAATAGCACGCTGCATTCGCCCGAGCAGTTTGGCCATTCTGGAAATTTCGGCGCGGGCCAGATCGATGGCAACCGCCGGTGCCAGAATCTTGTTTTCATCCAGGTGCCAGGTTGTAACTTTGAGACCGTTTTCTTCGGGCTGATCCGGAAGTATCTTCACAACCAGGCTCGCAAATGCAGCCGTGCAGGGGAGAAACAAAAGCCCCAGGCTGACATTGAAAATCGTGTGCGCATTGGCTATCTGGCGCGCAGTACTCGAGCCAAATTTGACGGCAAGGATGCCAATCAATTCCGCAAATTCAGGAATCCAGAAAAAAAACAATGCGACACCGGCCACTTTGAAAACGACATGCGCCAGCGCAACGCGTTTTGCCTCTCGCGAGGCACCGACACTGGCGAGGCCTGCGGTGATACAGGTACCGATATTCGCCCCCAGGATCATGGGTATTCCGGCTTCAAGGCTGATCAACCCCTGCTGGGCCAAGACGATCAGAACGCCGGTAAAAGCACTGCTGCTCTGAACCAGGGCTGTGAAAATGGTTCCAGCCAAAATTCCAAGTATCGGGCTTTCCAGCCCCTTTAACAGTTCAATGAAATTCGGATAGGCGCGCAAGGGGTTCATGGCATCGCTCATTAATTTCATTCCGAAAAACAAAATGCCGAAGCCCAGAATAACCTCACCGATATTTTTGGCATTTTCTCTTTTAGAGAGCGTTCGCAGTCCAAAGCCAAAGGCAATCAGCAGCAGCGCAAAGTCTGTCAGTTTGAACGCGATCAGCTGTGCCGTGATCGTCGTACCGATATCAGCGCCCAGAATGACCCCCATTGTTTGGGCGTAACTCATCAGCCCTGCTTGCACAAAACTGACCAGCATAACTGTTGTAGCGCTGCTGGACTGGACAACCATGGTCACAAAAATGCCCACGCAGAACCCGATAACCCGGTTTCTCGTTAGAGCCGCAAGAATGGATCGCATGTGGTTGCCGGCGGATTTTCGCATGCCCCCGCTCATTTTTTCCATGCCGTAAAGAAACAGGGCCAGCCCGCCAAAAAGACCGATCATCAGAAATGTCCAGGAAATTGTTGTGGTCGCGCTATCGGCTGCGAAAAGGGTGCCGGCAGAGAGAACCCACAGTGCAGTTGCAAAAAGAAAAATCTTCAACAGACCAAGCTTCATGGATGCCATCGAGACCATTTCCCTTGAGAATACCTATCGGCGCCTGGATATACAATCAGGCCGTTTCCATATTGTTAGAATCGGCATTTCTACCGAAAACTTGAGACAGGATCGCCGGAGTATGTCGGACCGCCAAAAGGGGATACACTCCGGAAGCCGGAGGAATATCGAGCTGGCTCGGCTTGCGCATTGGCATGGTATCAGCACGCTAAAAACCGGAAATCATGTGAGACCCTGAACGGTCGGCTTGGGGGAGTAAAAAAAGCGGGACAAATTGCCCCGCTTTTTTTGCAGTTCTAGATTATGGCTTGAATAGTCGATTACTCAACCAGTTTTCCTTCTGAATATTTTACCGTTGAAACCGCCGGCATGGCACCCATACCATGTTCCTCAAAATCGGGCACAGAATCCAGATCGACATCATCGGCCTGGGCAACATCGGGAACATCCAGTCCGGTGGTATCAGCCAGTTGATTCAAAAACTGGCTGATTTCAAGTGGTTTCAGAACATAGGTATCGCCGGTGGCCGACTCGGTCAGCTCGGTGAGCGCAGGCAAATTGATGATTTTGTCTGCGATCTCAGGGGTCATTGTCCAACTGTTTTTGGCCAGCTCGTCGTACATCATGGGCAATCCCATCATCCAGCCGTCGTACTGCAGGGCCAGGGTCTTCTCATCGCCGCCATTGTTGGTTGCGGTGATGCTTTCGAACCGCATGGGATCATCCAAAAGTTTGTAGGTTTCATCTGCATTCAACAGAAATGTCATTGAACCCCAATCATTGTCACCTGCATCATATTCCCAGTTGTAAAAGGCTTCGAGCGGGTTGCCGGCGATATAGGCCTGCAGACCCCAGAGATCAGCCTGGACCACGCCCCCGATTTCCACCCCTTCTTCGGGATCCCCGTTGGCATCTCTGTCATTGTCGCCGATGGTTTTGTAAACCAACATGAGGTAATCGGGATCATCGGGGTCGGTGATAAATTCATAGGTAGAGCTGCCATCCGGGTTCCACTGATTCTTAAATTCCGTTTCGGCCTCAACGACAGAAGTTGCATTGGACGGATTGGCCGCGGTCTGGAGCTCCAGCTTCGTGGTATAGGTGGCGCCGTCACGCTTTACGACATAATTGGCACCCTGCATATTGATGTAGAGCTCTTTGCCGTTCGGAAGGGTATATGGCAGATCATTGTCACCGAACTCGGGGGTCCAGGTTCGGGTATCAAAATTGATCAACTCCTTTTCCATCCAGCCGGTGCCGTTCCACTCGACATAGATACTCCCGCCGATATAAACCCAAAGTTGCGGTACGTTATCGGTATCGATTAACTGCCTTGGTTCAATCACAACCGGCTCCATACCTTGCCAGGTCGCCCTGTAGAAACCGGCCTGCTGGCCGTTGGCGTCGCTGGCCAGCTCGTAGACAAACTCCACGGGTTGATTCGCATTGATATCCCAGCCGTTTATGCTGACATGCTTTCTGCTGTTGCCCTCGTCGACAACCAGCGATGACAGACCGATCTCGGCATCAAAATCGACGGGTGCAACAAGACAGATGTTATTCTCCCAGTCCCATTGAGCACAATGCCACCAATTGCCGCCGGCATAGCTCAGGTTGTAGGAGTTGTCGATCCATATTTCCACCGGAATGTCTTTGATGTCATCGATATGGGCGTCTACCAGCGTTCTTCTGGTCAGCGTTCCATCAAAGGTCGGACCGACGATGTAGGTCTCGGCCTCATCCGGGGGCATATCCTCGCGGGTGACCTCGGTACCCTCGGCAATGGAATCTGCACCCTGCATGGACCAGATTTCATGGCGACCCTGCCAGGCACCGTAATAAGCATGCTGGGTCAGGCCATTTTCAGTATAGCGGATGGGGAAACCGAAGGATCGGGTCTTGAGGACATCTTCTCCGGTTGTGGCATCGTAGACACCATAACGGTGGGTCATTTCGGTGGCGGAATTTCTGTCTTTGTAGGCCGTGGCGGAATCACCTTCTTTTACAGCAAGATAATCGGCATTGTAGGCATATTTGGCCTGGACATGGGGGATTTCCGTCAGGTTTTCGAAATCGGCTTCAGGCCCGAACAATGATTCGAAGTCCG
>Ga0209536_100006907_pt1 | contig 17274 bp, 11 predicted proteins | sample DeeMarSeWOR28_12_FD_187461 | JGI IMG/M metagenome (GOLD analysis project Ga0209536, IMG submission 187461) | Marine sediment microbial communities from White Oak River estuary, North Carolina - WOR-2-8_12 (SPAdes) (version 2) | ecosystem: Environmental > Aquatic > Marine > Intertidal zone >... | reverse complement strand
ATCTCAGAAATAATGGCTACCTTCTGATATGGCTTTTGAGGAAACTCCCCGAGATATTTTTCCTTATAAGAGTGACCGGACCTGCCGAGGTTTTTTATGCAATTATAGGTGAGTTCCACAAAACCAATGCCACCGGTGACGAAGTAATTAGCCCTGGTGAAGACTTTGGGTACCAGCTTTGGTAGTCCTTTGGTCATTTTACCTTCGATCTCCAGAATTTCACCCTCTCTGATGACCTTGACCTTCAGGGGGTCACCTACTCTCTTGCGATTGAGCAGCTCTTCAAAGTAGATTTTCTGTCCCAGGGGTTCAAAGTAGATATCGCCGAAGTTGTCTACCTCATGCCCATCTATTTCTAAAAGGATGTCATTGTTGCGAAGTCCGAAGGTGTGGGGACCTCCGTCTGGAATGAGGTAATTGAGAAGCACGCCCCCTTGGCTGGCCTCTAGCTGGTAGTAATCTTTTAGGCGGGGAAACATGGACTGGGCCTCGTACTGCCAGCGTGGAATCAGTTCTTCGTGCTGCAGCAAGCCCATGAGGTGTTTAACCAGATTAATGGGAATGAAGTAATTGATTCGGTCACTGGCACTTACTCCCTGGAAGGCAATTCCAACTACTTTTCCGTTTTTTAAAACCGGACCGCCTGAGTTTCCCCGGTTCTGCTGAAGTGAGGCCTGGACCATGAGCCAATATTCCTGGGAGTAGGTATAGCGGTTCACCTCGATCCTGCTGATTTCACCTTCTTCTGATTTACTAATCCTCTCTCCACCGAGGGGATATCCCCAGCCCAAGACTTTGTCTCCCACGCGCAGCTTATCACTGTCACCAAGTTGCAGCGGAACAACCTTACCGTTGCGGGCTTCGTATGCCTCCAGTTCCTGGGGTTCCATCTGGAGCACGGCGAAATCGGCAGAGTTGCATATGCCTAGCAGCTTAACCTCGTAACGCCGTTTCTCCCGGCCATTGGAAACTCTTATACTTTGAGCCATGGCAACAACATGGGCGTTTGTCAGGATTAACCCTTTCATCTCTGGAAAATCTTTGCTATCTCTGAAAAAGAAACCGCTGGCCGCAACAGTTTCGAAATTAGGGCTCTTCCAGGGCTTATGATAGTAGGCCTCTTTCTTGGTGGCCAGGACCCGCACCACCTGTGTGTCAATAGCTGAACCGGCTTGCTCGCCGTAGCATAGAGAAGTTAGCTGGAAGAAAATCAGAGTAAGCAAGAGGATATGGGTCCTGTGCTTCATTCTAAGAGACTCCTTTTGTGATTCATTTTTCCTGAAAGAATACCAGAACTACTATAATTTGTAATATCCAAATATAAAATATATTTGGAAAATGGCGAAATTAGGAACTGCGACTTTGTCTTTTTATCATTGAGTAATGTAGGCAAAAATATTGACACCAGGTGGACGCCGTGATATCAGTTCTATCTGACTGAGCGCTCGTTCAGCAAAAGCTGGAGCATAGGGCAAAGGGCATAGAGTAATACGGCAAAATTTTTTCTGCTCCATGCACCATGCCCTATGCCCTATGCTATTATGCGTCAGAACCAAATGCTCAAGTAAGACAAAAACAGGAGATACATATGAGAGAAGCGGTCATCGTTAGCGCTGTGCGCACTCCAATAGGCAATTTCAATGGTACCCTGACTAGATTTGGTGCTACCCAGTTGGGAGCACTCGTCATTGCGGAGGCAATAAGGCGGGCTGGAATCACCAAAGAAGATGTAAACGAGGTGAACATGGGGATTGTCCTTCCCTGCGGCTATGGCCAGAATCCGGCAAGACAGGCCGCAATTAAGGCCGGTCTACCCTGGGAAGCAGAGTGCCTCACCATCAACAAGGTGTGTGGTTCCGGTCTAAAGGCTGTAATGCTAGCAGCTCAGGCCATTCAAGTGGGCGATGCCGATGTTGCCGTTGCCGGCGGCATGGAGAGCATGAGTCAATCACCCTACTTCCTGGAGAAGGCACGGTTCGGGTATCGCCTTGGTAATGCAACCGTCTATGACCACATGATACGCGATGGCCTGTGGGACCTCGTCAATGATTTCCACATGGGTATGTCCAACGAGCTCTGTTCTGAGAAATACAATGTCACCCGAGAGGATCAGGATCTTTACGCAGCCGAATCCTATCGGCGCGCCCTCTCGGCCATTGAGGCAGGCACGTTTAAAGACGAAGTTATGCCCGTCTCAATACCTCAAAAGAAGGGTGGCCCTCTCGTATTTGATCGGGACGAATGCCCCAGGGAGTCGACCTACGAAAGTCTTGCCCGTCTAAAACCGGTTTTCAAGGAAGGAGGAGTCACCACTCCGGGTAACGCCTCCATTATTAGCGACGGGGCAGCCGCCGTGGTCGTTATGGCAAGAGAAAAGGCAGAGGCAATGGGCTGCCAAATCATGGCCACGATCGGCGCCCAAGCTTCAGCGGGCATTGATCCCAAATATCTGCTGGTCGCGCCCATCCTCGCCGTGCCCAAGTGTTTGGCAAAAGAGGGTCTCGCCCAGGAGGATGTGGATCTCTTCGAAATCAATGAAGCCTTCAGCGGCTCCACCGTTGGTGTTTTGCGTGAATTGCAACTGGATCCGGACAAAGTGAATGTTAACGGGGGCAGCGTTGCCCTCGGTCACCCAATCGGTGCCAGCGGTTGTCGCGTTTTAGTGACTTTGCTGCACGAAATGATCAGACAAGACCAGAAGACCGGATTGGCATGTCTCTGCCTCGGCGGTGGCGAGGCTGTGGCGATGATTGTTAAAAGATAGAAATCCGAAATCCGAAGCACGAAATTCGAAACAAATCCGAAATTCAAATTTTCCAATGTCCTAAACGAAATGCATTAGAGGTGAAAATTTACCTTTTGGTCATTTGGATTTTGTTCATTTGAGCATTGTTTCGGATTTCGATATTAGGATTTCGAATTTGATACGATTGCGTAAGGATTATGATTGCCATAAGACAACCACGGCAGGAGTGACGATTATGGAGATAACTACTATCGGTGTTGTTGGTGCTGGTCAGATGGGAAATGGCATTGCTCAGGTTGCAGCCGTGAGCGGACTGCGGGTAATCATGAGCGACATCAAAGAAGAGTTTGTCCAGAACGGTTTGCAGAATATCGTCAAGCTTTTGAGTCGCAATGTAGAAAAAGGCAGAATGAGCGGCGAGGAAAAAGATGCGACACTGGGCCGCATAAAAACAACCGTGGATACCAAAACACTGTCAGGATGCGACTTTGTCATCGAGGCTGCGACCGAGAACGAGGAGATCAAGTTCAGGGTTTTCCGTGACCTTGACGAAATCTGCAGGCCCGAGGCCATCCTGGCCACCAATACTTCTTCTATTCCCATTGGCCGGATTGCAGCCCAGACCAAACGTCCCGAACAAATTATCGGCATGCATTTCATGAATCCCGTGCCCCTCATGCAACTGGTGGAAGTCATTCCAGGTCTGGTCACCTCGGAAAAAACGTTCAAAACCACCTGGGATTTGGCCGTCAAACTTGGCAAAACGCCGGTAAAGGCCAGGGATTACCCTGCCTTCATAGCCAACCGGATCCTCATGCCTATGGTCAATGAGGCCATCTTTTGCCTGTACCACGGCGTGGGTACCAGAGACGACATTGACACCGTGATGAAACTGGGAATGAACCACCCTATGGGGCCCTTGGCTTTAGCTGATCTCATTGGCTTGGACACCTGCCTCGCTATTATGGAAACCCTCTACAACGGCTTTTCTGACTCCAAGTACCGACCCTGCCCCTTGTTGCGCCAGTATGTGGAAGCCGGATGGTTGGGGCGTAAGACCGGACGGGGATTCTATGATTACACCTAGCGAGTGGCAAGACGGGGATCAACAGGGAGCTGGCAGCAGGCAGAAAAGAGCTGCAGTCAGGGAGCAAAATGGAGAAAACCATGATTCGCAAGTGCGATGACCGTGACTTCGAGACGGTCTACGAGATCATAAACGAGGCTGCTCAGGTGTACAAGGGGATTATACCTGCTGATCGCTGGAAAGAGCCCTATATGCCCAGAGACGAACTGAGACACGAGATCGATTCCCAGGTCCGATTTTGGGGGTATGAAGAAGACGGTGAGTTGCTCGGCGTCATGGGGATCCAAGACGTACTGGACGTAACCCTCATACGACACTCCTATGTGCGTACGGCCCAGCAAAACAGAGGTATTGGAGGGAAACTCCTGTCCCATCTTCGCGCCCTGACCTCGCGCCCGATTCTCGTTGGTACCTGGGCAGATGCCACGTGGGCCATCCGTTTTTATGAAAAACATAAATTCCGCCTGGTCACTCCAGAGGAGAAGGACCGTCTGCTCAAGAAATACTGGTCAATTCCTGACCGACAAATCGAGACCTCGGTTGTTCTTGCTGAAGAAAGCTGGTTAGATGAAACCTAAAATCCCCCCTTAGTCCCCCCTTTAGGAAAGGGGGGAGCAGGGATCGTCCCCGTAGGAAAGGGGGGAATAGGGATCGTCCCTTTAAGAAAGGGGGATGACAGGGGATTTTATTTGCCAAAGGGAAAGGTCAGACATGCTCACACTCACAGACAAACAGATTGCCGAATATTACAAGCGCAGCTACACGGCCGTAGACGGGCTCTGGTTCATGAAGGTTGAAGAACTCTACGGTTTTGACACAGCCCTTGACGTCGATGACGAGGTCTGGAAGGTCATGCCAAAAATTCAGGCTCGCAAGCTGAAATCCATGGGTTGCCTAACAGACGGCCTGGATGGACTTCGACAGTGCCTCACCACCAAGCTCACCCTTGACGGCTTTGCCTTCGAGGCCGAGCAAAGCGATGACATGAAATCATTGAAAATAACCCTGAGCGAATGCCCCTGGCATACCATTATGATCAATTCAGGGAGAGAGCATCTTTCCGGGCCAGTGGGAACTCGCATCTGCACTACTGAATATCAGGTTTGGGCCGCTGAATTTGGAGGTGACATCAAGTTTGAGCTCGGAGATCAAATCTGTGAGGGGTTTAGGTGCTGCACCCTGCTGTTCACAATTGCCAGATAGATTGTCGCACCAGGACGTATCTTGTTCGAATTATATTACTGTCCTGTATTATCCTGGAGCAGCGATTAGGTATTTTCGTACCCTTCCATGCAACCCTGAAGAAGATTCTGATACATTCTAGACAGCCTCCCCATAGCACAATGAATAGCCACCACATCCCGATTACCACCTGGCCTTGACACATCTGTCATCTTCAACCTATACTCCTCTCATTCAAGGCACCTTCTTACCAACATTAGCTCCTAGGTCAACAGCTATCCAGGTAGTGTACTTTAAGTCTCAGGTCGTCTTTCCTCATGATGAACCGTCACCCGGGAGGTGATCATAGTGAAAGCCCCCAACTACCCTGAGTGTCCATTTGACAGCATCGCCCTCTCCTTGTCAGGAGGTGGTGTGCGTGCAGTGGGGTTTCATCTCGGCACCATGGCTTACCTTGATCGTATAGGACTCCTAGAAAAGGTGAGAATTCTATCCACCGTGTCCGGGGGTACTGTGGTGGGAATGGGCTATGCGGTTTACCTCATGGAAGGTAAATCATTTGGGGATCTCTATGCTGATTTGATTAACGATATAGAGTGCGGCCCTGATGAACCCAGTGTCCTGGAATCCATATTAAAGCACCTGAAAAAATGGAAACCGCCGTCCCCATCGGGACGGAGGAATCTCGTTACTGCCCTGGCACAGGGGTACGATGAAGGATTCCAATTTTGTCAGGGCAGACAATTTGACCTGTTTTGGGCTGATAAGAAACCAGACTTTCATCTGGAAGACATCATTTTCAACGCCACGGAATTCAAGACAGGAATAGGATTCCGCTTTCACTACTGCACCCGCGAAGAACCATGTAACAGTGGCAGCGATAGAGTGGTCTTGCTGGAAGAGTTTGCCCGCAAGGCTCGTCTGGCTGATATCTTGGCTGCTTCTACGTGCATACCCGTGGGTCTCGAGCCTCTGGAGTTCCCCGACGATTTCCGCTGGCCTGACGACGGCGACAAAGCGCCAAAAAAAGATAAACGGATGGTCTGCAAGCACATTAGAAAACGTTTCAAGGAGACCTTTAATGAAAGCTCTGTGGCCCTGATGGACGGTGGGGTGTACGACAACCAGGGCATAGCGAGCGTGCTGCGGGCATTGGAGTTAAAGAAAAAACAGCCGAAAGCACGTCCTGTTGTATCTGAAGCCCCTAAGACCCGAACCGATTTAAGCCTTTTGGGACTAATGCGAACCGGAACCAGAGAGCCAAGCTGGTTGGAACTCATGAGCCAACAGCAAACGGTTATAACCCAACCTCGAGAGCCGGATGATGTTGAAGAGGCTGTGCTATTAAAGGGGACATGTCCAAAATGTCGAAACTCTCGGCTCGAGATTACTGAGTATTTTGGTGTGGAGGTGGAACGCTGTACAGATTGCCACGGCGTCTGGTTTGATGAGAAGGAAATTCACGAGTTAATTGGCCAGGAAAGTGATTTGGGTCTGTTTATCGTTTCGGACACCCCGTTACGTGAGGATCCTCTTTATCAGATCAAGGAGTTGCGCAAGGGAGGAAAAGTCAGTTTGCGAATGGTGAGGTGGATAGCAAACATAATAATCGGGATGGCCTTGCTATCTGCCGCATTCATGATCCTCTACCCAGTATTCCATCCGCCTAAAAGCGCCTTGGAGGGAATACTCAAGTTCATCCTCATTGGCTTTCCCTTTATCATGCTGTTCATCTACTTGTTTTTCGCTCTGACAACTGGCCGTTGGTTCAGGAGAGGTTTGCGCAGCATTCCCGGTTTGAGTGGTAGCGCCTGGAAGTACATTAAAAAACTCAAAGTTACCGATGCCATAAATATGATCTATTTGCGTTTATCTTCTACCTGGGCCATGACTTCGGACATTTTCATGAACCGCATCCGCTTCCTCGGCTATGCCCTACTTTTCGCACAGCGGAGGCTTAAACGCAAGGTTATTGCCAATGAAATTGATTCCCTGCGACGGACCGAGCATATCAGGGATTTGCCCGAGTGGCTGAGACCTACGTATCAGATGACCGAGGTTGTGGTGCAAAAGGCAGCAACAATGCCCACTAAGCTCTGGTTAGATCCGCCTACTGATGAAAGCCGCGGCGATTTTGAATTTCTCATCGCTTGCGGCCAAGCCACCATCTGCTACAACCTCCTGGCCCACATGTGGTTCAATTGTCCCAGAAAGGAGGGAAAAGAAGAGGAATTTGAAGATCAGGAGGTGCAAAAGCTTTTCAATGAGGTCAAGAAAGATTGGCTGCACTTGACCAGTGACGCCTTCGTCTTCGTGGATGAGCGCAAAACAGCCTCAGACATAATGGCGCCTATAGACTAGCCATGAAAAAATCGGACGAGAAAAAGCGAATCCTCATCGTTAACTGTTATTTCGACGAACTGCGACTCCCAATCCGCCGCCGGATGAAGCTCCCACACTCCATGACGCCCGCCTATTTGGCTGGGCTTTTTTGTTCCAAACATTGCGAAATTAGGCTCTATGATGAGATTTACAGCGGGCCCCTGGAAGATGAAAAACTCTTGGCCTTCCCTGACATGTTGGTATTGACCGGCCTCAATACTTCCTTTGATAGAATGCTACACATAACCGCCTATGCTCGCACGAAAAACAGCAAGGTTGTTGTGGTTGCAGGCGGACCGGCCATCCGTGCTCTACCCCATTACTCCAAGAATTTCTTCGACTATAGGTGCACCGGAGATATTGAGCAGCTGGGTGAAGTCATAGAAGATGTCTTTGGCAAAGGGTACATTTCGGAATCTTTTCTTAGCAGCGGCTGGGTCATCCCTCGCTATGATCTTGCTTACTGGACGAGACTCTTATCCTATGTAGAATCGAGTAGAAATTGCTACTTTCGCTGCACCTATTGCTCGCTCACCGCTGAAAAAGGGAAATATCAGCCATATACAATAGAGTATCTTCGCCGTCAGTTCTTGGCCCTGGGCAAACAAAAGTTTGTCCATTTCCTCGACAACAACTTTGCCTCCATGGATCAAAAGTTCCTCTTGGATAGATACGGGCTTCTCGAGGAACTGTGGGAGAAAGGGTATTTTCGCAAGTGGACTGCGGAGGTTACAAGTGACTTTTTTCTGAGGGATGAAAACCTGGAGCTTGCATGCCGCACAGGTTGCGGCGCCCTTTTCTGCGGTATCGAGTCTTTTGACAAGCAGGCGCTGTTACATTTCAAAAAGTACCAAAACATGAGCCTACCTCAAGTAAAAATGATTCGTACCTGCCTGGAGGCTGGCATTGCCTTTCATTATGGAATCGTCTTTGATCTATCAAGCCGCCCTATTTCAGAACTCAGGGAAGAGCTTGACTTCATGATCGGCAACCCGGAAATTACCCTGCCCTCCTTTCTCACCTTGGCTATACCCCTGTTGGGAAGTCCTTTCTTCCACCACTGCCTCGAAGAAAGACTCTTTTTCCCCAATGTCAGGCTCCGCGATCTGGATGGCGCAACAATAAACCTAAAGCCTCTGGATTCCCTGGCAGATGCCATACAGTTCGTTAGCGAGATTCAACACCTCCGAGGCTATAAACGTCGAATTATTCGCCGGGCCAGAGAATTCCACAGCAAATACAAACATGTTATTCCCGGCATGAACATGGTCTCGGCCCAATTCAATGCCCTTCTTCTCTGCACCCCCACACTTTCAACTCTCGGTTCCGCAAACGGCAGCCCTTTTCTCTGGCCGTCTAGAAAAGGGCCGCGAACTTTTATCGGTCCAACCGAACCACTGGATGCTGTTTATCGCCCTGCCTTTCCAATTGATTCTAGATATGAAAGTTTTTTCCAGCCGACGATGCTGACTGATAGAGAAGGGAACTTAGTTGAAGAGCTACATCAGGATTTGCGGTAAGATTGAAATGAGAAACCTAAAATCTGAAACCTACCATTAGCCATTTAGAAACTCGCGCACCTCTCCCAATTCCCTCGTCAAACCACTGGCCTCAAACAGGACAGCGGCTTTCTCCCAATGCTCCCGCGCCTGGGCCAGGTTCCCACGGTCATGACACAGCAGGCCCCAGACTCTGTGAGTGCGGGCAGCTTCAAGACGGTTATGCCCTGCCTCCAGTACCTTGATGCTTGCCGCCAATTGAATTTCAGCCTCGTCCCAACGAGGTGATTCAAAAGAGCCTAAAGCTTGGCCCCACACCCGTCGGCCAATGCCTTCTGCCAGGATGCCTCCCGTCTGCTGCGCTATAGTCACAGCTTGCTCCGCCAGAGCGAGGGCCTCATCTAAGCGTCCAGAGCCCAAAGCTATTTCTGCCCTGGCAGTTGCGAACAGATCAGCCATAATGACGCGTCCCCCAAGTTCCTCTGCCACCTCCTGAGACCTTGCCAGGCAGGAAACGGCCTCCTCGTATTGGCCATTACGACATGCGGCCCAGGCCCAGACGCCGTAGCCAACATAGGCATAGATTCGGTCACCTGACTGCTCCGCTGCAGTTACCGCTGCTTTTGCCGCATCCATGGCTTGGAGGTGATCGCCGCCAAAGAGGTAAGCGTAACCGAGACAGTTGTTGCTCACACTGATTCCTGTGAGGAAATTCAACTCTTTTGCCCGGTCCTGAGCGTGTTGCACTTCCTCTAATCCCTGTCCGTAGTCTCCCATACTCGCAATGGCAGTGCCGCGAAATCCCTTCGCCTGAATCCATTCCGTCCAGTTGCCTGCCTGTTCGAATAGGGGGATCGCCTGACCAAGGAGTTTTTTTGCTTCGTTTAGATGCCCCAGTACTGCCATGGCCTGACCAATGGCACCGGACGGGATGGACAGAAGCTCGCGGTCGCCATACTCTTGGGCCACCGGCAATACTTGCCTGAAATACCCAATTGCTTGCTCCATCTCACCACGTGAGTAATGCACTCGGCCTATCCAGAAGTGCACCCTGGCCAACCGCAAAGAATCACCCTCAATCGCCCCTTCCCGGCTGGAAAGCCCTTTCGCCAAATGCTCCGCCTGGCTTAAACGGTTCAGATTTCGCTCGGGTGAATCCGCCCGCCAGGAAGAAAGTGTTTGCTTGATGATAGTGTCCACCCGTCGTCTGCGATTTGCCTCCGTATCATCTAGATGGTCCAATGCTTCAATGGCACGGCCGTAGTGCCTCCTGGCCTCCGCGTGGGAATACAGCCGCGCTGCCGAGTCTCCTGCTTTGTCCAAATACTTGAATGCCTGCTCCCATGCTTCTCCTCTGAGGAAGTGTTCACCGATCAGGCTCGTGTACTCCGCCAGGCGATCTGCAAAAATCGTCTCCATTGCTTCACCCACTTTGCGGTGCAAACCCTTCTTCCGTCCGGCCAGTAGACTATTGTAGGCAACCTCTTGTGTAAGCGCGTGTTTAAAAATGTATTCCAACTCGGGAAAGAGGCTTTTTTCATAAATGAACTCCAATCCCTGAAGGCTAAGAAGATATGCTTTGAGTTCATCTCGCGCCTCGGTGATCCTTTGAAGGATACGAAAGGCAAAGTCCCTGCCGATCACGGAGGCGATCTGCATTGTCCTTTTAATGTTTTCCTCCAGGCGGTCTATACGCGCAGCGATAATACCTTGGATGGTGTCCGGCACCTGAATGTCCGAAACTTCCCTAGTGAGAAGGTACCTGTCTTCTTGCTTTTCAACGAAACCTTTTTCTAACAAGCTTTGGGTAAATTCCTCGATGAACAGGGGGTTGCCCGACGACCTTTTTAAAATGAGGTCTTTTACCGCCAGGTCAACCTCTCCATCTTCGAAAAGTACCTGCAGCATTTCGGCGCACGAGGAAATGGTGAGTTGATTGAGGCCGATTTTGGTGTAATAGGATTTGCTCCCCCATGGATGGTTGTATTCTGGTCTGTAGAGAAGGACCAACAGCACCCGGGCATTGGCCAACCAATCAATCACGTAGTTTAAAAACTCTTCCGAGGTCTTATCAATCCAATGAAGGTCCTCTACAGCGATTACGAGGAGCTTGTCTTGACTAATCCGAATGAGCAAGTCCCGGATTGCCTCAAAGGTCATATCCCTCTTTTGTTGTGGCTCGAGCTGGCGATAATTCTCATCATCCAGGTTGAGCGACAAGAGTTCCTGAAAGGGCGGAATCGCTTTTTGGAGCACACTATCGAGAGAGAGAATTTTCTCCTCCAGCTTCCTCTTGATCTGAAACTCACTGTCACCTTCCTCGATTGCAAAAAAGGACTTCAGAATATCCAGAATAGGAAGATAGGCCATTGATCCGCCATAGTGGAAGCATCGCCCTTCGAGGTAAAACGATTCATCCGCTGGCAGCATGTTTTTAAATTCCATGAGCAACCTGGATTTTCCCACACCCGGCTCTCCTACGAGGCCGACCACCTGTCCCGCTCCATTTTTAACATGTGTGTAAACCTCCCAAAGCGCAGCCATAGAGTTCTTCCTGCCCACCAAGGGGGTCAGACCTCTGGCTTGCATGGCCCCTATCCGGGTCAGCACCCTCCTTGCCCTCATGAGTTGGAAAGTTTCTTGAGGTTCAGATTTTCCTTTCACTTCGACTGTTGCATGGGATTGGAAAGCAAAAAAATCCTTGGCAAGTCTGTAGGTGTCCCTGGACACCAGGATCATGCCAGGTTCGGCCAAGCCCTCCATTCTGGCCGCCAGATTAGTCGTATCACCAATGGCGGTATAATCCATTCTTAGATCATCACCAATCGACCCCACAACTACCGGGCCTGAGTTGAGACCGATGCGCATGGAAAAATCAGTTTTCCATCTGTCCTTGATCTTGCTGTTATAGTCACGAATCGATTTTTGTATTGACAAAGCCGCATGGCAGGCCCGCTGAGCATGATCCTCATGAGCTACGGGTGCCCCAAAAAGCGCCATGATTCCATCACCGGTAAATTGGTTGATGGTACCTTCAAATCTATGAATTTCATCCAAGAGTATTCTAAAGGTACCGTCCATGATCTGGTGAACTTCCTCAGGGTCTAACTTTTCAGCAGCGTAAGTGTAGTTGGCCACATCAGCGAAAAGTACCGTCACGAGTTTTCGCTCTCCTTCAATGGAGCTTCGAGTGGTAAGAATCTTGTCTGCCAGGAACTTGGGAGTGTAGGACTGAGGTCGGGTGTAATCGAGCACTGGTGCTTTGTATGGCTCTATCAATCTATGACCGCACTCCATGCAGAATTTAGCACCGCCAGGTGTTATTACTCCACATTTGGAGCACTGAAAACCCAAGGTCTTACCACAGTCAATGCAATACTTGGCCTTTTCTGGATTCTCAAACTGGCATTCTGGACATTTCATCTGGCCTTCTCCGTGGGTTTTACGCCACTTCCTGAAGTCGATTCCCTCGAATGGGCTGATCCTGGTGAAAACAAAACCACTTGCAGTTACCGATTCAGAGCTTCTAGAGGAAAGACTTTGGTGCTTAGAATAATTCCAGCTTAGAAAATTGGCTCTGGTCTTGTCAATAATGAAGAAAACTGAAGGGTTATTAGCGGGAGATTGTTCTCCTTTACCTCGAATGGGTTGAAAAAAAGAGGACCAGACTCTCCACCAGATTCGCCATGAATTGGAAGTCCAATGTATCTATGGTATCTGAAGGCAGATGATAGTGTGGATTGCGATAGAAGGCCGAATCAGTAATCATCACTGCTTTGTACCCCTGGTCCCAGAAAGGGGAATGGTCACTCAATCGCACCGAAGGGAGCAACCAGCCACCAAAAGGAACGGTCAACTTGACCACCGGCAGATCTGGATTTTTCTGAAAAGCCCTGTAGAGAGAGTTGGTGAGGCTTTTGGACCTCAGGTTGCCCACAATGCCGATAAAGTTTCCCTCCTTGGGATAGTCCATGAACATCAAGGGAAATGGGTAGTCCTGGCAGCCTGCCTGGTGACAGGTATAGCCTACCATCTCCAGGCAGAGCATGCCGTCTATCTGCTCATTTTCTCTTTTGGCCTTCTTGGCATACATCTTACTGGCCATGTAGCGAGTACCATAAGCCGGAGGCTCTTCCAAGGGAAAGGAGACGAACGTCACCGCGATCCCTAAATCCTTTCCTCCAAGCAAAGACTTCAGCTCCCTTGCGGTCTCCAACTGGACGGCAATGGCGCTGGCATTGTCGTCTGCACCCACTGTGCCCCAAACCGAGTCGTAATGAGCCCCTACGAGGTAGTGCTTGGCAGGATTCATGCCGAGGTCGATCTTGGCCACGATGCTGGCCACGATAAAAGAATCATACGTATATGACTCTCTTTGGGGTGTAATTTCAAGATCCCGATAGAACGACTCTATGTAGGTGGCAGTTTTTTCTAAATTTTCCGGCATACCCACGGACCGCTCGCCAATAGTTATCGTAAGATGGTGTACATGTTCTCGGAGTCGCTCTACGGTTTTCGCAACATCACGTATTTCCATCGCTTTTCTCCCACTTTTGGACTGTTCCTGGTTACAAGAAACGCCAAAGCAGCCAACGAGCAAGGCCAAACTCAGGAGAGCAAAACGACTACTCACGATCCTATCCGCCTCATAACCCAGCAGTTCCTGCTAATATAACAGCTATGGCATAAAAAATCATTTGACAACCATGATTCTCCATGAGGTAGATTACTGTGGAACTGACTGACTCTCTGTGCCATTTCCTCTTTGTTGAACTGGAGAACCAGAATGAAAGCAGCCTTTCTCGTAATGCTTGCCCTGTCTCTCATCTTGGGGACCATAGCCTATCACAAAAGCCCTCAGCTCCCTGTGCAGGCTGTTAAATCAGGTGGCGATCTGCTATTGAGGCTCTTGCCCGTGCTAATCTTGGCTTTTTTCGTGGCCGGGCTGATGGAGGTTCTCCTGCCTGGAGAGCTTCTCACCCAATGGGTGGGAGCAGAGAGCGGCTTCAAGGGGATGCTCATTGGGACCTGTTTGGGAGCTGTGGCTCCTGGTGGTCCTTTCATCCAGTTTCCTATTGTGGCGGCCATGTACAATGCAGGGGTGCACATTGGACCTTTAATCGCCTATCTCTCGGCCTGGGCTCTAATAGGTGTAAACCGGATGATAGCCTTTGAGCTCCCACTGCTAGGGTTTAAGATCACTTGTACTCGACTCATTTGTAGCTTTATTTTTCCTATAATAATCGGGTACTTTGCCAGATTTGTCTATGTACGTCTCTAAGCGCAGAGCGCATAGAGCATAGGGCGTAGAGTAAAAGGCGTAAGGCTCAAGGCATAAGGCGTAAGGGAAAAAGCAAGGAGTCAGGAGTTAGGGGTCAGCAGGCAGCAGGACGACGCGGAGATCAGACGACAGAAGACAGAAAACAGCTGGCAGAAACAAGAATTCAGAATCCAGTAATTTAAAGACAAGACCTAATCGCTTGGTCCTACTGGCTACTGGCTACTGGCTGATGTATTCTAGGAATTCACCATGTGCCTTGTGCCCTGCGCCTTGCGCCCTTTGCCTTGCACGCAGCAGGAGTAGGCCACATGAACGACCAATACCTCCTCATTCAAGCAGAGCACCTCAAGGAAGCATGGTTGCGGGGCAAAGAAGTGCTGGAAAGGGCCTTGCCTGCAAGGCTAGAGGACGATTGCTTTCAGTTCCAGGCCTTTGGAGAAACCTGCAAGCTTTGTCCGGACGGAATAACCCTCGGGGGTAAGCACCCTACTGGGCCGGAGGGTATTCTCATCTCCCTCTACGCCCGTAACGTTCGCGATGAACCAGCCAGAATTCATCCCCTGCAATCTTTTAAGGAGCTGCCCAATAGTGGGCCCTATCAAGGTGCTTTTGTCGCACGTTCCGAGCAGGTTCTGGTGCCCCACGTACTGTCAATTGAGCGTCAAAGGCAGGTCATTGCCCGGTACTTCTCAGGTACAATCAACACCGATGCACCCAGTGGTGATTTCTCTTTCACCCTCTATCCACTACCTCGTATTCCCCTTTACTATATCTTCTATCTTCCCGACGAGGAATTCCCAGCGGCAGTAACCTGTTTGTTTGCTGCTGATGCCACTAGTCATCTTTCGGTGGATGGTCTGGCTGACGTGGCCGAATACACGGGGAAAAAAATCGTTTCTTTTGTTTAAATAGGTTCAAACGTACATTTTTTGGTTGTCAATAGCACCTTGTAACCCTTTGTAAAAACTCTGTTGTCGGTTAAAATTACCGTATGCTCAAAAACAGTATCTTACTTGTAGAAGATGATGACTCCCTGCGGATTACCCAGGCTATGTACCTGGAGCGGGAAGGGTTTGAGGTAACCGCTGTTGGCAGCGGTGATGAGGCACTCCGCCGCATTGTCAATAACCGGTATCATGCTGTGGTCACCGATTTGCGCTTGGACGAAGTTGATGGTTTAGAGGTTTTAGCAGCGGTGAAAGAAAAATCTCCGGAGACAGAGGTAATCCTTATAACCGGCTTTGGTTCGGTGGACACTGCTGTGGAGGCCATGAAAGCAGGTGCATACGACTACCTGACCAAGCCGGTCGATCCCGACGATCTGGTGCTTACTTTGAAAAAGGCCTTTGAAAGGCTCCGGCTGCGCCGGCAAGTTGCCTACCTGCAGAGAGAGGTAGCGCAGCAGGCAGGGGTTGGGCACATTGTGGCAGCAAGCCCCGAGATGAAGCGGATTATGGGATTAATTCAACAGGTGGCACAAAACGACGCCACCGTGCTCATCGAGGGCGAGAGTGGCACGGGTAAGGAACTCATGGCGAGGTACATCCATCACTCAGGACTCAGGGCTAACGGCCCATTTGTGGCAATTAACTGTGGTGCCCTCCCTGAAAATCTTCTTGAGAGCGAGCTCTTTGGTCATGTCAAAGGTGCTTTCACCGGCGCCATCAAGGACAAGAAAGGTTTGTTCGAGGTGGCAGATGAGGGCACCCTCTTTCTGGACGAAATCGGCGAAACCAGTCCCAGCTTTCAGGTCAAACTGTTACGTGTGCTCGAGGACGGGACCTTTCGCCGGGTTGGCGGTACGGCAGAGCATAGGGTGAACGTGAGAATTATTGCCGCCAGTAACAAGGATCTGGCCAGCCTGGTTCCACAGGGTAAATTTCGGCGTGATCTGTACTATCGTCTCAAAGTAATACCCATCTATCTGCCGCCACTCAGGAAAAGAGTGGCAGACATCAAATCTCTGGCAGAGCACTTCGTGTCCCACTATGGAAATCGCATGGGGAGGAAACATAGTTCGCTCTCAGCGGCAGCCATTAACAGGCTCAAGGAACATGCCTGGCCCGGCAACGTCAGGGAACTGGAGAATGCCATCGAAAGAGCGCTTATTTTTTGCCAAGCTGAAGAGATACAACCTTCTGATCTGCCATTAGAAGCTTGCATGCCCCCGGTTGGGGGTTTCGAATCAGCGGAGAGCTCTGGTGATATGCGTATGGAAACTATGGAGCAGAGCCACATCCGCAAGGTACTCGAAGACTGCCAGTGGAATAGAAGCCGGGCCGCACGAGAACTCGGAATCGGCTATAACACCCTGTGGAGGAAGATGAAGCGATATGGCATCAGACAGCCTGAGTGATCTACCCTGAGTAGGGACCGCTGTGACTATATCTTCAAATCCGAATAGCGAATAGCGAAATCCGAAACAACTTCGAATTTTCTAAATCCTAATGACCAAAATAAAAGTCCATTTCATTAATCAGAACAGTTTTAAATATTGGGGAATTCGGATTTCGAATGTGTTTTGAATTTCGTGCTTAGGATTTCGGATCTGAAAAACAGTGGATTGAAAGACTAACGAGTAAACCCATGAAAAAGGCCTCCAAGGAGAGCAACGATCGGATCAGAGACGAAAGGGATCGACTTCGCCTCATCTTTGAAAACCTCATGGATGGTGTATTCATAACCAATCGCAAACACCAGATCGAGTTCATGAACCAGGATTTGATCTATCAGTTCGGTGACGGCCTGGGTCAGAGCTGTCACGAATTCTTCGGTCTTTGCCCAACCAACTGTCGACAGTGCCATGAGGGCATGAGTGTTTTTGGTCCTCCCCAGAGACTGGAATGGACGTCCCTGGTGACCCGCTGTACCTATGACATGTTGGTATCGCCCCTGTACAATCCGGACGGCAGCCACTCAAGGCTGCACATTTTGCGTGACGTTACAGAACAAAAGAAACTAGAGGCTCAACTGCTGGAGTATTCTCACAACCTCGAGGCAAAGGTGGCCAAGCAGGCGAACCGACTGAGACGGCAGGAGCGACTGGCCCTTCTGGGCGAGATCTCTTCGGGCCTAGCGCATGAGATACGGACACCTC
>Ga0209536_100006906_pt1 | contig 17276 bp, 9 predicted proteins | sample DeeMarSeWOR28_12_FD_187461 | JGI IMG/M metagenome (GOLD analysis project Ga0209536, IMG submission 187461) | Marine sediment microbial communities from White Oak River estuary, North Carolina - WOR-2-8_12 (SPAdes) (version 2) | ecosystem: Environmental > Aquatic > Marine > Intertidal zone >... | reverse complement strand
ATTTTTAAGTTGAAATGTTTTTGCAAATTAGAAATAGTGCCATTTATAATAGATTTTCAAAAACCTAAAATCATATGATGACAAATATTAAATCATTAGTACTTGTTCTATTCATAAGTTTCATTTCGGAAGTTTACTCTCAGGAACTTAAGGTCGCTACATATAATCTGCGGTATAATATTGAAGAAAATCATAAGTTCGATTCTACAAGAGGGGAAGATTGGGCCCGCAGGGGACCTGCAATTGCTGCTTTGATCCGCTTTCATGAATTTGAAATTTTTGGGACGCAAGAAGGGCTATTACATCAGTTGGAAGATTTGTCAGGATGGCTTCCAGGATTTGCATATGTAGGAGCAGGCAGGGATGATGGTAAAAAAGGAGGAGAGCATACCGCAGTTTTTTATAAAAATGACCGTTTTAGAGTGCTTGATCACGGGGATTTTTGGTTATCCGAAACGCCGGATCAACCATCCATGGGATGGGATGCCACCTGCTGTAATCGATTGTGTACCTGGATTTATTTTGAGGAACTGGAGTCCAAAAAACGATTCTATTTTTTTAATACACATTTTGATCACCAGGGAATTATCGCTCGAAAAGAGAGCAGCAAATTAGTCCTCAGAAAGATCAGGGAAATTGCAGGAGTTAATCCGGTGATATTCATGGGTGATTTGAATGGAGGTCATGATAGTGACTGGTATAAAATTTTGTCTAACTCAGACATGCTGTTGGACACCTATCAACAGCTCAAATTCCCTTATGCTAATAATGGATCATTTAATGGATTTGGCAGACGGAATTCCAGCAATCAAATCATTGATCACATATTTACTTCGGATCATTTTGAAATAATAAAATGGGGAATTCTAACGGACTCCTATTATGGTAAATTTCCGTCAGATCATTTCCCGGTAATGGTGGAGCTAAGGTTAGTTGAAAATTAGTTATCTTGAATCTGAGCTGATGAACAAAGAATGTTTGGGGGCTCAATTCCGAGAACGTGCTTATGATTAAGCAGAAAATGATTGTGACAATGAATGGGAAAATGAAGTATTATTTATTGTGCGGCTTATTAATTGCTCAGGTCTTTGGTTGTGATTCCGAAAAGGGAAATTCGCGTCCAGCAAAGCAAGTATTAGAACGTGTTCTAGGGGCTGAAAATGCCGGGCGGTTTGTCTTCGAAATTGAGGGGGATCATGTGAATGATGACAACTACTTTAAAGTACAAGTAGAAGATAATCTTATTTATATACACGCCAATTCTCAGGTAGCGCTTTGCCGCGGAGCCTACGAATACCTTCGCAATGAATGTGGTTCCATAGTAAGCTGGTCAGGAGATCGAATTAATATACCTGAAAATCTGGAACCTTTTCACAAAACCGTCTCTTCGCCATTCAAATATCATTACTACATGAATACAGTTACGCATGGATATACAACGCCATATTGGGATTGGAACAGGTGGGAACGCGAGTTGGATTGGATGGCATTGCATGGATTAGATATGCTTATCCTAGGAGGGGCACACGAGGCCATTTTATACCGGACGTTTAAAAGGATTGGTTTTACAGATGAAGAAATTAAAAGCTATTTTACAGGACCTGCGCATTTCCCCTGGAACCGTATGGGGGAAATACGGGGATGGGACGGCCCTCTGCCTAACACATTTTATCAAAAGCAGCTGGATTTAACGCATCTGATATTGAGCAGAATGCGGGAACTGCAAATGGAGCCGATCGTTCATGCTTTTGCGGGTTTTGTTCCTCAGGCCATTGTACAGCGTTTCCCGGAAGAAGAAGTTCGTGAGCTTGGGTGGGGAGGCTTCGAGGAAAAAGTCTATATTTTAGCTCCTCAAAGTAAGCTATTTTCGCAGATTGGCTCAATGTATATTCAGGAGTGGGAGCAGGAGTTTGGGAAGGGTAAATTTTATCTTGCTGATAGTTTTAATGAGATGGATGTGCCATTATCTGATGATCCAGGGGTTGCGGCGGAAGAACTGGCCGGATATGGGGAAGTAGTGTACAAACCAATTAGCGAAGCCAATCCCGATGCAGTTTGGGTGATGCAAGGCTGGACATTCCCCTATCACCGTGTCAATGGAAAGTTGTTCTGGACACCAGATCGTCTCAAGGGGTTAATGTCCAGGATCCCGGATGATAAATTAATGATTTTAGATATGGCGAATGAATACAATGCGTTATTCTGGAAAATTGACTACTCCTGGAAAATGTATGAGGGATTTTTCGGGAAACAGTGGATTTATTCCTTTATCCCAAACATGGGGGGTAAGGTGCCATTAAATGGCGTGCTTGATTTCTACGCCAACGCGCCTGAAAAAGCGCTTAATTATGCACACAAAAAGAACCTTGTCGGATTCGGTTTTGCACCGGAGGGTATTGAAAACAATGAGGTCATTTACGAACTCTTATCAGATTGGGGGTGGAGAAATGAAGCAATTGATTTGGATAGCTACCTGGAGATGTATTGCCAAGCCCGGTATGGATCATACCCGGCAACGATGAAAGAATCCTGGGACCTTCTCAGAAAATCAGCACTCGGGACATTCACGGATCACCCGCGATTCAGGTATCAATTCAGGCCGGAAGGCAATTACAAGGCAACCGTGCACAAATCGCATGAATTTGAATTGGCAGTGCATGCGTTTTTGTCATGTGCTGAAGAATTAAAAGGAAACAAATTGTATGAATATGATGCTATTGAATTGTCAAGTCAGCTTTTGGGCTTGAAGGTGGATGAGTTGCTGTTGGAAGGTAAAATTGAAGGAGATGATGAATATATAGAAAAAGCCATTGGTTTGATGATCAGCATAGATCGTTTGCTGGCATCCCACCCAAACCATAGGTTGTCAAAGTGGGTAAGGTACGCCAGAGATTTTGGGGATACTGAGGAAGAAAAGAACTATTATGAAAGCAATGCAAAGAGATTGATTACGACATGGGGTGGCTGGGTAAATGAATATGCGGCTCGCACCTGGAGCGGGTTGATAGGTGATTACTATGCCATGCGATGGAAGAAGTGGCTGGAAGCAAAGAAGGGAGATGGGGAATTTGATGTATTGGATTGGGAAGAAGAATGGATCAATTCAGAGTATACATATGCGGAACAACCATTCAGTGATCCGATTGCTGTTGCCAAATCCTTGATTGACGAATATAAATTGTCATTTATTGATGAAAACACAAGCAAATAGAATTTAGCAGAAATCCTAAGTTTAAACATGGGCAATAAATTTTTTACTAATGTTTTATTAACCGGTCTGGTTTTTATAAGCTGTTTTTCTGAGGTCAATTCTCAGGGTGTGATGCATTACGAAGTGGCGGAGATAGCATGGGATGCAAGTCTTGGCAATCACCGTGCTGTACTCCAGATTGATCAATCTGAAGATGTCGTCCGCCTCCATCTCGTTTGGCGTAGGCATGATAAAAATCCTGATGACAAAAAATTTATCATTATTCATGAGGCCTCCGGAGATACCATTAGAAATATACATAGAATACAGGTAAATAATGAGGTATGTGAACTTGCATTTGGACCAGTACAGCAAACCGGGATATATCATTTTTATTATTTGCCATTTGAATTTCAACCAGGTCATGGATTTTATGCTAAAAATTATCTAAAAAAAGAATCACTGCCCGATCCTGACTGGGTAAACAGAAATAAGCTGTATAAAGCCAGCAAGTTAAAAGCACTCATAGAAGTTCAGGTTGTTAGGCTTGAATCCAGAACAGCTTTTGATTCCTTTTATCCCATGGAAGTGATCGCCCTGGAAAAGGAAAAGGAGGAATACAACAGGAAATACAAATACGACTTTCAACTTTTTGCTGAGGATAGAACCTACCCGATACGCATGCTGGATAATATACCACAGCGGTGGCTCAGTTTTCAACAACCAGCTATCTTTTCCGGCAGTGCTGCCAAAAATGAATACTACGTTTTCCAACTGGGTCTTTGGGCTGTTGAAAAAGACATTGAAAATGTGGTTCTGGAATTTACCGGATTAACAAATGGGCAGTTTAAAATTGCTCCTGATGCATTTACTTGCTTTAATACAGAAGGGATTGATCCATATGGCGAAAAATTTGTTAAGCGAATGGATGTCAAACAAGGAAGAATCCAGCCTTTCTGGATTGGGGTGGATATACCGAAAGAAATTTATCCCGGCAAATACAAAGGAAAAATTTTGATTCGACCTGAAAATTCAGAGGAACAGGAAATTGACATTGAACTGATAATATTAAATGAACTACTGAATGATCGCGGAGACAGTGAGCTGTGGCGCCATTCCAGGTTGCGATGGCTGAACTCTACCGCAGGTATTGACGATACAAATGTGGCGCCTTTTAAGCCTATCCGGTTTATTGGTGGTCGTACCTATGATCTCTCAGGAAAAGAATTAACACTTGGAAATAAAGGATTACCATCCAGTCTGAAAGTATATGGTAACGAAATTTTATCATCTCCGATTGTAATTGCAGTTGAATCGAAGTCCGGACAGGAGGAATTTAGCACAACTGAAAATGAGCAGGTATTGAAATTTGAATCCGGTATTGCGATAGGTGCCTGGGATCAGCATTCTTCAAATTTTGACCTGCATGGCACAGGCACAGTGGAATCGGATGGATGGATCAACTACAAAATTAAATTGACAGCCAAGCATGATGTGGAAGTTGATGATATTCGACTTGAAGTTCCATTCAGAAATGAGGTTGCATCATATATGATGGGCATGGGATTACCAGGTCAAAAAATTCCACAGGCCCATGAAGCGAAATGGGATGGTCCTCAGGATTCTTTCTGGATCGGAAATACCAAAGGTGGGTTGCATTGTGAATTGCGGGGGGCATCATATACAGGGCCTTTGCTCAATTTATATAAACCAGCTCCGCCTGAAAGTTGGTATAATCATGGGAAAGGAGGATATCGAGTTGAGACACTTGGAAATAGCGTTACGGCTATTGCTTTCAGTGGGAAAAGGAGCTTTAAACAAGGGGAGCATATTGAATTTGAATTTTCCCTGATTATAACTCCGGTTAAAAAGCTGAATAGTAAATCTCAATTCACGAACAGATATTATCACAATGGTCAGGATCCGTGGCCTAAACAGGGGGAATTGGATGCTAATGTAAAAATTATCAATGTGCATCATGCCAACAAGTATAATCCGCATATTAATTATCCATTTATAGCAGTGGATGAAATGCGGGCGTTTGTGGGCCATTGGCACAAAGAAGGGATGAAGGTAAAAATATATTACACGATTCGCGAGTTGACAAATTACGTCGCAGAGATTTGGGCATTAAGGAGTTTAGGAAATGAGATATTGGCAGATGGTATTGGCGGCGGGTACCCCTGGTTGCGGGAACATTTTGTGGATCACTATAGGCCTCAATGGTATGATGTTGTGGATTCCGTGACCATTGACGCCTCTGTTCTGACCAGCCCGGGTGAATCGCGCTGGTTCAATTACTACATTGAGGGCTTAAAGTGGTTAGTTCAAAATGTGGATATCGACGGTTTATATCTCGATGATGTTTCATTCGACCGCAACATGCTAAAACGTATGCGAAAAGTGATGGAAGAGGTAAAACCAGGGTGCATCCTTGATCTGCATTCCAATACGGGTTTTTCCAAGGGACCTGCCATTCAGTATACTGAATTCTTCCCGTATGTGGATAAGTTATGGTTCGGAGAAAGCTTTCTGTACGATGAAATGTCCCCGGAGAATTGGCTTGTTGAAGTCTCAGGCATACCATTTGGCCTTATGGGTGATATGCTACATGGAGGGGGAAATCCATGGCGTGGGATGGTGTATGGTATGACGGTACGCCATCCCTGGACCACCGAGGGTGTTACATGTGATCCAAGAGCTATTTGGAAGATATGGGATGACTTTGGTATTGTAGACTCAAAAATGATAGGATATTGGGAAGATAGGCCGGTTGTGAAAACAAATCATGAAGATGTAAAAGCAACAGCATATGTGAAAAATGACAGCTTGCTGATTTCAATTGCCAGTTGGGCGGACGAGCCAGTGGACGTTTTGATGGACATCAATTGGGAATTAACCGGATTAGATGGATCTGATGTAATACTATTCGCTCCGGGTATAGAAAATTTTCAGCCGCGGCAAATCTTTAAAATTGATAAGAAAATTCCGATTAATCCGAAGAGGGGATGGTTGTTTATCGTCAGATAATTGGTGCTCAATTTCATAATGAAGTAAAAAGTAAACATCAGATCATATACATGTAAATTGATCACGACCTGACAGACAACTATTCCAGCGCTGAATGCATAAGAAAAAGAAATGATACATAAAATCACATATATATTTGGGATAGGGCTAATCATAATACAGAGTGTGTTGGCTCAGGAATCCATGGATATTTCCGGCAAGTGGTACGTTCAATTGGACACGACTAATGAAATGCTGATAGAATGCCAACAGGAGAAAATAACAAATGGGATCATTGACCTGCCGGCATCCTTAGCGGAAGGCGGCTATGGCTGTAAAACTGCAGGATCGTATGTTGGAATGCTAACACCAGCGTATGAGTATGTGGGGAAAGCCTGGTATAGCCGTGAAATCGAGATACCGAAAAATTGGGAAGGTAAAAACATCGAACTTTTCCTGGAACGTGTGTTGTGGGAATCGACGGTTTTCATTGATGGGAAGGAAATGAGTAGAAAAGATGCATTGGGGACACCGCATATTCATCCGATTGGTAAGCTCCCTCCCGGAAGGCACCAGATGGAGATCCAAGTGGACAATGAAATGATCCATAATATTGGAGACAAAGGACATGCGTATGGCAACTATACCCAAAGTATTTGGAATGGAATTGTTGGTAAAATGGAGATGGTTGCCCATGATCCGGTGAGAATTTCTTCTTTAAAGGTCTTTCCTGATATCTCGGAAGTTATGGTTAACCTGCGTCTAACCATCAATTCTGAGGCATATACAAAAGCCAATATTCAACTGGAAATTTCTACATTAACCTCCGGTGAGGTATTGATATCGAAAAAGGATAGACTTACCATTGGCGAAGGTAATTATGAGAAGTCCTATGACCTTCCCGCTCTTGGCAAATTGAAAAAATGGAGTGAATTTGAACCGGAAGTTTATGTCTTAAAAGCAAGTATCCGGACAGCATCGTATCAAGATGAAATGAAGGTGGAGTTTGGATTTCTGGAAGTACATCATGATGGGACAAAACTTCTCCTCAATGGAAAACCGGTCTTTTTAAGGGGGAATTTAGATTGTGTACACTTTCCGCTAACAGGTTATCCGTCTTGTGACATTGAAGACTGGGAGCGTATCTTCCGAATCTATAAGGAATATGGATTGAATCACGTCCGCTTCCATTCATGGTGCCCGCCTGATGCTGCGTTTCAGGCTGCCAGTCGATTGGGAATATATATACAGGCAGAAGCATCCATTTGGATTGACTGGTGGATGTCTGAAGATATGCGGGAACGAGGCAGGCCCGAAATGGATACAAAGGGTCACCCCAAAGGATTGGGTTATGATCAAAATCGGGATCAATTTGTGGTGGATGAAATGGGCCGCATGGTAGATTATTATGGAAACTACCCATCTTTTACCATGTTTTGCATAGGTAATGAACTTGGAAATTCTGATTTTGATGTGATGAAAAAGTGGGTAGCGGAATTAAAAGAGAAAGACCCAAGACGCTTATATGCCATTTCAACAGCAAGAAAAATTACCGGGGTAGATGACTATAATGCCACCCACTATATCCAGAATATAGGTCGCACACGTGGATTAGACGGGGCGAGTACAGATTGGGATTTTGAGAAGGTGTATTCGAAGATGAATATTCCCATCGTAGCGCATGAAATAGGTCAATGGCCGGTATATCCAAGGTGGTCTGAGATAGAAAAATATTCTGGTGTTTTGAAAGCCAGGAACCTACTGGCATTGAAAGAAATAGCTCAAAAAAATGGAATCGATAACCAGGACAGTGATTTCGCCGGGGCATCAGGTGCCCTGAATCAAATCATGTACAAGTATGAAATTGAATCTTTTTTACGTACTCAAAGTTGCGCAGGTGTGCAATTATTAAGCATGCAGGACTACCAGGGACAGGGTGAAGCACTGATTGGGTGGCTGGATGCACACTGGGAAGACAAAGGGATTGCTACTCCGGAAAAATTCAGGCAGCATTATAATACCACAGTTCCATTGCTTAGGATGAATAAGTTTGTCTGGTCCTCGGAGGAGACTTTTACAGCCTTAGCACAGCTTTCTCATCATGGGCAGGAATCATTGGAGATCCCATCTAAATGGAAAATTGTTAATGAAGAAGGGCAGGCTGTTGCTTCAGGAAGATTTGATTTTAAAAATGTAGAACCGGGATCACTCACTGATCTGGGCAACATACATTTTGACTTAGAAGAGATCTATATAGCTCAGAAATTAACCGTTTGGATTGAAATTGAAAATACCATGTTTCGTAATCACTGGGATTTCTGGGTGTTCCCAACACCTTCTGAAAAACTCAATTATCTGGATGTATTTATAACTGATCACTTAAATTTCCAGGTCCGGGATGTGTTGGCGAAAGGTGGGAAAGTCCTTTTAATCGCCAATCTGCTGGGTACGGAAGAGAACAGCGTGAAGGCACTCTTTTATCCACTTTACTGGTCGCTTACCTTTTTTCCCGGACAGGGAAAAACTTGCCTTGGTTTATTGGTACAGGATAAACATCCGGCTTTTAGAAAATTTCCAACATCATATCATTCTGACTGGCAATGGGAAACCATAAGTCAGGATGCCAGGGGTTTTATTCTTAATGATCTCCCAAGATCATTCAAACCAATTGCGCAGCCAGTGGATGATTTTCACAGAAACAATAAGGTGGGCTCCATTTTTGAATTTAAGGTTGGCAAAGGCTCCCTTCTGGTGTGTGGATACAATTTAAATTCCGGTTTGCCCGTAGCAACGCAATTAAAAATAAGTTTGCTGGATTATATGTCTTCTCCGTTGTTCGAACCAGCATATAGAGTGGATTATGCCTGGTTGGAACAAACCATGCCGGCTTTGCCAGTTGCTGAAAAAGCCGATGTGCAGGACGCATTTGAAGGGGCAATTCTTTATGTAATTGCTGGAGAGAACCTTAGAGGAAAGGAGCAACAGTCACCCTGGCGAAAAGAATTGGACCAGGTAACAATATCTCATGATGCTTCTTATGAGTTGAAGACTGGAGGGATCGTAGCAGAAGGTTCAAAATCAGCATGGCATGGAAAAGACATGGAGGTGGAAATAACTTGTCCCAGTGGAATAGAGGGTACGTTATATGTTCATCTGGACGATTGGGATAATATGGGAAGTTCCGGTACCATTGATTTTGAGGGCCGGAAGGTACGGATTGAAAAAACTGTCATGGGGGGTCAATGGCTGCAATTTCACGTCATGCGGGAAGACAGTAATGATGGTAAGCTGAACTTAAAATCCCATGTCGTTACAGGTCAGGATTTGATGATTAATAAACTGGTTCTGGTGAGCGAATAGCAACTTACAATTTATATTTGATTATACATGAAATGACAACTTTTTGAAAGTTATTCGGTGTAATCTTTTTATTTTCAAAAGTAAAATTAAAGGCAACCTGTACCAGTAAAGGTTTCGCTAATATCCATACAGCGTACACCATATGATGCTTGGTTTCTTAGGAGAAATCCAACGATAAAGATTAGGAAACATGGATGTGATTCAATATTTAGTGTTTTTTGGTGATTAAATTTTAAGGTCATGGGACTGGACCGAAAATATTTGCTAGTACTTATTTGTTTAGTGTTTGCGATAAAAGCTGTTGCACAGGATATTGAGCGAGCCCGTCCTGAGGAGTGGAATGAACTGGTGCAAGGCGGGAGGTTTATGGACCGTTTTCTTCCTATTCCGACTATTGGTGAATTAACGTCAAAAACATGGGGCTGTGAGGCGGTACTGCCACGATATACTGATAATGGAATAGAAGATAATTCGTGGTCATATTGGGGAGGCAATATTATGAAACTCAATGATGGGAAGTATCATATGATTGTATGTCGATGGCCGGAAGCAGCAGAGAAGGGACACATGGAATGGCCTAATTCGGAAATCGCACATGCCGTTTCAAATCAATCGCTTGGGCCATATAAAGTTAAAGGAGAAACCATCGGTAAAGGACACAATCCTGAATTTTTTGCTTTAAAAGATGGTAGATATGTAATTTATGTAGTTGATGCGTATTATATCGCAGAAAAGATCGATGGTCAATGGCAGAAAAGTGCGTTTGATTTTGATTCGCGAGATCGTAAAATAATTGATGGGCTTTCGAATGTTAGTTTTACACAACGTGAAGACGGTTCTTATCTGGCTGTTTGCCGGGGTGGAGGAATCTGGGTTAGCGAAACCGGTATTTCCCCTTACTGCCAGGTGACCAATACAACCGTCTACCCGCCATTTGATGGGAGATACGAGGATCCGGTTATTTGGAAAACGAATATTCAGTACCATATGATCGTAAATGATTGGTATGGCCGCATCGCTTATTATCTGCGTTCCAAAGATGGGATAAACTGGAAAGTAGAGCCTGGCGAAGCTTATATGCCAGGGATTGCCAGGTATGAGGATGGAACGGTTGAGGACTGGTATAAATTCGAACGAATAAAAGTGTTGCAGGATGAATATGGAAGAGCTTATCAGGCCAACTTTGCAGTAATTGATTCATCCAAATGGCATGACAAGGGCAATGACCACCACAGCTCCAAAAATATTAGTATACCGCTTATCAAGGGCCGTTTATTAACGATTTTAAACAAAAAGCAAATAACACCCAAAACCAGTGAGATCCAGGTATTAATCGAAGCTGAGCAAGGATTTAATCCACATGAGGACATCGATATTGAATCTCTGCGTTTCGGGGCATCCGAAGAAGTAAATTTTGGCAGGGGAGGCAAATCTTTAAAGACCGAAAAAAAGGGAAATGACATGGTCGTATATTTTCAAGGGCAAGGTAATGGATTATCAGAAAAGAATTTTGTGGCAAAATTGATAGGTAAGACAACAACCGGTAAGTTGTTGTTCGGATATGCCCGGCTACCTGGTTTACAATATAGCGATCCAATTCTTTCTGCCAGAAAACCAATAATTACGAGAGAGGAATATAAGACAAATATTGAATTTGAGGTGCAAAATTTTGGGGGAGTTGATTCAGATAATACCTCGGTTATTTTGGTATTTACGACAGGGGAAAAGACAGTCAAGGTCTTTGGCAAAGTGCCTGCCCTAAAGCCATATCAGAAAACCAATGTGAGTATTCGTGAAAAATTAGCTTTGGACTCGGCCCCGGAGCATGTTGAAATCCTGGTTGAGAAAGGCCAAAAAATGCCATTATTTGTACAGGACTGATTTTTTGAATAAACTATAACTATAAATTATTATGAGAACACTACTTAGCTTCTCTGCATTACTATTGGTTTTGTTCCTCCTTTCCTGTCAGAAAAAGGAACAACCACATGTACGACTTTGGTATGATCAGCCCGCAAATGCCACAATAACTGACAGTCCCATGGGATGGAACAATGATCCTGAATGGCTAAAAGCCCTCCCCGTCGGGAATGGCTTTCTGGGTGCTATGGTGTTTGGCGATGTCAACCGCGAAAGAATCCAGTTAAATGAAAAAACGCTTTGGTCGGGCAGCCCCGATGATAATAATAACCCCGAAGCTTCGAAATATCTGGGAGAAATCCGGCAACTGCTGTTTGAAGGTAAATACAAGGAAGCCAACGAACTGACCAACCGGACGCAGGTGTGCAAGGGAGCTGGTTCAGGAGAGGGAAACGGCGCCAATGTTCCTTTTGGCTGCTTCCAGACTTTGGGTGATTTATGGCTTGATTTTGGAAAAACAGTGAACTACTCCAATTATCAGAAGGAACTTAACCTGAATCAAGGTATGGTTAAGGTTTCATATCATCAGGAGGGCGTTATTTATCACCGCGAAATTTTTGCCAGTTACCCCGACCGGGCTTTGATTATGCGCTTTACAGCCAGTAAAAAAGGTTCGTTAAGTTTTAAATCTGCACTCAACCGACCCGAACGTTTTGCAACCCGTTCTGAAGGTGACAACCTGATGATGTTTGGCGCTCTGCCCAACGGCAAAGGTAGTGATGGAATGCAATATGCTGCCCGCTTAAAAGCCATTGCTACCGGTGGAAATGTAACTTACACAGATAGCTTGCTTGAAGTTCAAAACGCCGACGAGGTTATTCTAATCCTCACGGCATCAACCAATTATAAACAGGAATATCCTACCTACCTTGGGACAGATCCAAACATAACCTCGCTCGAACAACTCAAAAAAGCAGCTTCAAAATCTTATTCAGAACTTTTAGAAAATCATACCGACGACTATGCTGCACTTTTCGGAAAGGTCAGTTTAAATCTTACGGGCAACACTCCGGATATCATTCCAACAGATGTCAGGTTGAAGAATCAGGCAAAAAATCCCGACGACCTTCATTTGCAGGAACTTTATTTTCAATTTGGCCGCTACCTGCTGATTTCCTCTTCGCGCGAAGGTTCGCTTCCTGCAAACCTGCAGGGCATCTGGGCCAATAAAATACAAACTCCATGGAACTGCGATTACCACACCGACATCAATATCCAGATGAATTATTGGCCTGCCGATGTGACAAACCTCTCGGAATGCCATGGGCCGCTGACCGACTTGATTGAGTCGCTGGTGAAGCCCGGAGAAATAACAGCAGCCGTTCAATACAAAGCCAATGGGTGGTGTGTTCATCCGATTACCAACGTATGGGGATATACTTCTCCGGGAGAGCATCCCGGCTGGGGAATGCACGTGGCTGCCGGTGGTTGGCTGTGTCAGCATCTCTGGGATCATTACATTTTTACACTCGACCAGAAATATCTCGAACGAGTTTATCCCATCATGCTGAAAGCTGCACAGTTTTATCTCGACTGGCTGGTTGAGGATCCGGCTACTGGAAAATTGGTTTCCGGTCCGGCTACTTCTCCTGAAAATTCATTTTATGCTCCCGATGGCACCGTTTGCTATATGAGCATGGGACCATCGCATGATCAGCAAATTTTGTACGAACTTTTCTCGAATGTCATCAAAGCTTCCCAGGTATTAAACAATTCGGATCCCGCACTGGAGCAGATAAATGTTGCATTGCAAAAACTGGCTCAGCCAAAGATCGGTTCTGATGGCCGCCTGATGGAATGGGATCAGGAATTTAAGGAAACCGAACCCACGCATCGTCATACTTCCCATTTGTATATGCTGCATCCGGGAAATCAGATTGATCCCCAAACAATGCCGGAACTGGCAGCGGCGGTGCGAAAAAGCCTGGAAACCAGAACAGATATCGGGACCGGTTGGTCTCTGGCATGGAAAGTGAATTTCTGGGCACGGCTAAAAGATGGCGATCGTGCCAATCAATTGCTAAAGAACCTGCTTCGTCCAACTGAAAATTATGCAATCAACATGTCAAACGCCGGAGGAACTTATCCGAACCTGTTCTGCGGCCATCCGCCTTTTCAAATCGACGGAAACTTTGGCGGCACTGCCGGCATCGCTGAAATGTTATTACAAAGCCACAATGGTTATATCGACCTGTTGCCAGCACTTCCTTCAGCCTGGAAAGCAGGGGAAGTGAAAGGTTTGGTTGCCCGCGGCGGATTGGTGGTGGATATCAAATGGAAAGATCATAAACCTGAACAAGTAATCGTCAGGCCAACCGTGAATGGCAATTGTCTTATTCATTCCGTAAATAAGTTGAATGTTAAGGGTTTATCAGCGAAGTCAGTGAAAAAGGATGGCTACTATGAATTGGAGTTTGTAGCAGAACGAGGCAAAGTATATCATTTATCACCGATTTAATTTTTCCTGAATGAAACTCAATCTTTTAATATTGGTATGCTCTCTTGTGCTGACCTTATCGCAGGGCCAGGCTCAAAATACGAAAGATAATGTCGGTGATGCTTATCCTGTAAAAGCAATGGAAAGCAAATATCTCAAAGTGACGGTCTTTCTTCCCGATACTGAAAAAGGATATTACAGGGGAACACGGTTCGATTGGTCGGGTATAATCGGGCAGGTAGAATACGGTGGACACACCTTTTTTAAGGATTGGAAAATCACTGAAGGAGAAAAAATAGCATTCGTGCACGACCCGTTCAATCCCGACGCAGGGACAAGTACCGTTGAAGAGTTTCGAGACCCGCTAGGGTACGAAGATGGAAAAGCAGGAACTCCCTTTTTGATAATTGGTGTCGGGATATTGGAACGAATGGACGACAAACCTTACCATTGGTCAACCCACTACAAAGTAATTGAACCAGGGAAATGGATCGTGCAGGCGAAAGCGGACAGAATTACTTTTTTGCAGTCGATATCAACCGGCTTTGGTTACGCGTATGAATATGAAAAACAATACGTTTGAGTGTGGACAGCCCTGAACTGACTATCGTTCATAAGCTGAAAAATACCGGAAAAAGGAGTATCCAGGGCAATCCATACTGCCACAACTTTTTCACATTCGATCAGCAATATGTAGGAGCCGATTATGTCCTGGAGTTTCCAAACCCGGTTTCCTCGATAGATGATTTTGGCAAAGCGATAAACTGGGGAGAAAAACAATTGTCGCTAACCCGTGAGTTAAACGATAGTGAATGGATGGGAGGCCATTTGGATCCTTCGGCATCGCGCAGTTATAGTCTATCGAATACCAAATCAAAAACCTCGGTTGAGGTCATTTCTGATGTTGATCCCGGGCCTTTTTTCATCATCCTTTTCAGGCATTCATTCAGTGTTGAGCCCATGGTGTTGTTCGAAATCAAGCCTGGAGAATCTTTTATCTGGAATCGAATTTATAAATTTAACATACCATAATTTCATTATGAAATACACATTTAAGAAAAGGTAGTTACACAAAATTAACAACAACATTACTTCATGAAGTACATAACGATTATTCTAAGTTTTATGGTGGTTCTTTCAGTTTCAGGACAGAACAACACCAAACTTTTCCCTGGTTTTCCCGACCGCTCTTCCGACCTGGATGTCTTACCCGGTTTTAAAAATCCACCCAAAGGATACGGGGAAGTTTCGTTTTACTGGTGGGTTGGCGATACCCTTACCAGGGAGCGCATAACATCCCAACTTGATCAGTTAAAGGGGAAAAGTATAACCGGTTTACAAATCAACTATTGTCATACCGACTCGGGTGGAGCCAGTTATGGCCTAACCTATCCAAGCCAGCCGATCCTTTTTAGTGAGGAATGGTGGAACTTGTTCCAGTGGTTTGTGAAAGAAGCCCAAAAAAGAGATATGGCGGTCAGCTTGAGCGATTACACCCTTGGCGCCGCCGGGCAAGGCTGGTTTGTGGATGAAATACTGGCTGAAAATCCGCAGCTTCATGGGGATAAACTCGAATCGAACCTATACGAAGTAAAAGGAATCCAGAATTTTAAAACTGATATGCCTTCAGATATACTCTCCGCGAAAGCCTTCAAAAATGTTAACGGGACTTTTTCTTCAGCTGATCCAATTGACCTTAAACCTTTTATTAACAATCATGAGCTAAAATGGGAAGTTCCTTCCGGTGACTGGAAAATTATCGTTGTAAATAAAGCAACAGTTAAAACATCTTTTAACCCGATGAATCCGATAAGCGGGAAAAAGTTGATTGAAAAGTTTTACCAAAGGTTTGAAGATCATTGTCCGGGCGAAGCCGGCAAGGGCCTGAATTTCTTTTTCTCTGATGAGCTAAACTTCGGTATAAGAGGTTTTTTGTGGAACGAAGCCTTTGTCGATGAATTTAAAAAGCGGAAAGGATACGATATTCTTCCTGAACTCTCCGGATTATTTGCTGAATTGGGACCGCGATCCTACAAAATAAGGATGGATTACAATGATGTGATGGGAGCCTTGACAGAAGAAGGGTTTTTTAAGCCCATTTATGATTGGCACACCAGCAGGGGTATGTTGTTTGGTTGTGATCATGGAGGGAGAGGTAAAGATGTTACAGAATTTGGAGATTATTTCCGTACCCAGCGATGGATGTCGGGCCCTGGTTGTGATCAGCCGGGATTAGCCAAAGATATTGTGAAGAATAAAGTAGCGAGCTCAATCGCACATCTGTATGAGCGACCAAGAACCTGGCTCGAAGGATTTTATGGCAGCGGTTGGGGAACCAGCAGCGAAGAAGTTGCCGATGCCACCTTCGCCAATTTTGCCATGGGACAAAATTTACTGAGCCTTCATGGCCTATACTATTCGACACACGGAAGCATGTGGGAATGGGCTCCACCAGATAATCACTGGCGCCAGCCTTACTGGGCCAATATGGGCGATTTTTTGAAATGTTCTGAAAGGTTGAGCTATGTTTTGTCCCAGGGGCATCATCGTTGCGATGTAGCTATTATTTATCCAGTGGCGCCAACGGAAGCCAGCCTCAAAGGTGAGAAGTCCACAAAAACCGCATTCACATTAGCTGAAGATCTCTATCCGACAGGAATAGATTATGATTTTATGGACTTTGAATCATTGACTCGCTGCCAGATAGAGAACAAAGAACTGAATGTCAGTGGCGAAAAATATAAAGTTTTAGTTCTTCCTGCCTTATCTGCCGTGCGATATTCAACCATTGAAAAGGCCCTCGATTTTTATCGCTCAGGCGGAATTGTACTTGCTGTTAGTGCGCTTCCCGAGGCCAGTGAAAGGATTGGAGGAAACGATGACCAATTACAATCGATGATCAGGGAAATGTTTGGTACAACCTTTTCTGAAAAGCATGATACAACAGTTGTTTATTCTCAAAAAAGTAAATCCGGCGGAACAGGGTTGTTTATCAGCAACCCACTCGAGGCTAAAAAGATCATCAGTAATCTGATTCAACCCGATTTTAAAGTTCTGTCAGGAGAGCCTGTTCCAGGAATTCTTCACCGTAAAATTGGCAACCGGGATTTGTATTTCGTGTATGGTTTGCCCAAAGGAACATCGTGCTTTTTCAGGGCAAGTGGAAAAGCGGAACTCTGGAATCCGTGGGATGGATCAATCAAACCTTTAAAAGTAAAATCAGTCTCTGATCAGGGAACAACAATTGCACTGCCAATGGAAAAAAGCGAACCTCAGCTCATTGTTTTCAGCCCCGGAAAACCTGAAATGGAGAAACCGGCTTCCGCAGCTTCCAAAAAAATAAGCATCTTGACGATTGAT
>Ga0209536_100006905_pt1 | contig 17279 bp, 12 predicted proteins | sample DeeMarSeWOR28_12_FD_187461 | JGI IMG/M metagenome (GOLD analysis project Ga0209536, IMG submission 187461) | Marine sediment microbial communities from White Oak River estuary, North Carolina - WOR-2-8_12 (SPAdes) (version 2) | ecosystem: Environmental > Aquatic > Marine > Intertidal zone >... | reverse complement strand
TCCGATTATGATGAGTACAGAATGCAGAGTGCAGATTTCAGATTGGTTTTGAAGTCTGCACGCTTTGCCATTCTGCAATCTGCGTGCTGCAACCTGCAATCGCCCAGGGTGGCTGAGGGGTCTCGAACCCCCAACCTCCGGAGCCACAGTCCGGCGCTCTAACCGATTGAGCTACAGCCACCACGGCGCCGCGGATCGACGCGAACCAACGGGCCGGATTCAAGCGGAAAACTACAGGGTTTCAAGCTATCGGCCGCCTATTGCAGGGTCAACCGCCCAAGTGCCGAGGGAGTCGGGCGGCGCAGCTGCGGTGCAGCGAGTGAAGTCGGGGTGGTGGTGAGGCAAGGACCCGCGACTCAGATGGTGTAACATCTCGTGCTTCACCGCGGTCTCAGAAGTAACGTAGAATCGCTCCATGATAATCATGTCCGGCGCCACCCAAACACCGTATGCCGGCTTATCCTCTACCACGATCGATTCACCAGCGTACCAACGGATCCGACCGAATTCTCGCTCGAGCCCGACGCACACCTCTAGCTCGACCCACCAGCGGTGGTAGCTGGTTGGAGGGTCAAATCGCTCGGGAGCTTCAACCTCAAACGGCGCTTCGCAGCCACCCAGTACTGCGCCCAGCACCAGGATTGCGCCGCCGGTTCGAAGAGCCCGGACGCCGCCTGCTCCGGTTTCCGGTCTGGTCAAAAACACGGCGGCATCCATTGGAGCAAGCTCCAAGCCAGGAATGTGATCTGGATCACATTCAGCCGATTGGCATTAAGATCTTTCTTTTCAATGACTTAGCGCCAAGAGCTCCGAACGGAGCATATCACTCCGCTCAGGACGGCAGCAGCAGTGTAGCCGAAAGAGGACTATTTGCCGCGGCCGTGCCGCTACTTGGCCTTGCCCTGAGCGGCGACCGCAGCCTGCGCCGCCTCAACTGCCGCCTGATCTCCCAGATAGTAGCTCTTGATCGGGCTCAAATCATCATCATTCAGCTCGTAGACCAACGGGATTCCCGTAGGAATGTTGAGCCCGACGATGTCTTGGTCCGAAATCCCGTCGAGGTATTTGACCAACGCACGTAGGCTGTTCCCGTGAGCGGAGATCAGGACCCGCTTGCCGGCAGCCACCTCCGGCGCGATCGTGTCCTTCCAGTGCGGCAAGAACCGCTCAACCGTGTCCTTGAGGCATTCGGTCAACGGCAGCTCGCTGGGCGCTAGATCAGCATAGCGGGGATCCTTGCCCGGGTACCTTGGATCATCCGGTTCGAGCGCCGGCGGACGGATATCATAGCTGCGGCGCCACAGCTTCACTTGCTGCTCCCCATGCTTAGCGGCGGTCTCAGCCTTGTTCAGCCCCTGCAGCGCGCCGTAGTGCCGTTCATTCAAGCGCCAGCTGCGGTACACCGGGATCCACATCAAGTCCATCTCTTCCAAGGCGATCCACAGAGTCTGGATCGCCCGCTTCAATACGGACGTATGGGCCAAGTCGAACGTATAACCCTCTTTCAGCAGCGTTCGTCCCGCCTCGTGCGCCTCCTGATAACCCCGCTCCGTCAGTCCCACGTCGGTCCAGCCCGTGAACCGATTCTCCTTGTTCCAGACACTCTCGCCGTGCCGCAGTAACACTATTCTCTTCATGTCGTAAATCCCGTTCATGCGATGGTATCGGTGTCCCCGCATCCCGGCGAATGCACTCTGCACTCTGCACTCAATAGCATACGGACCCCCACCCCCGACTGCAACCCAACTCGTTGCAACGTTTCCGACAGAGTCACCATCTAACGGGTTGTCATGAACCAATTGGTTCATGTCGAAACCACGCCAGACGACGGCGCGTAGTAAACGAGAAGCAGTCATCGCCCAGCAAGGTCGGGAGGGACCATTGCAAAGCACCGTGACTCGAGCGGGAAGGGATCTTTGTCGCCCCATCGCAGCCAGGGTCGCCGTTGGCCTCGGTGTGGCGCTTGTCGTTGCTCCTGCCTCAGCTCAACAGAAATCGACCACCAGCGCAACGAGCAGCGCTGAAACCGCCCGTCCCGCTTTCGCACTGGCGGTGCGGGCGGAGCCTGCGCCGCCCACCATCGACGGTGACCTGAGCGACGCGGTCTGGCAGCAGGCGCCGCCGATCATCGACTTCATCCAGCGCGATCCCGACGAGGGCGAGCCGGCCAGCGAGCCCACCGAGGCACGAGTGGTATACACGGACAAGGCCATTTTCATCGCCGTTCGGGCCTGGGACTCCCAACCCGAAGCGATTTCGGCCCAGCTGACGCGGCGCGACGAGTATTCACCGTCCGACTGGATCGGCGTGGGGATCGATTCCTACCACGACCGGCGCACGGCCTTCTACTTCCTGGTCAACCCGGTCGGCGTGAAGCAGGATGTGTACCTGTTCGACGACACAAACGAAGACGATTCCTGGGACGCCGTGTGGGATGTAGCGACACGCCGTGACAGTGCGGGCTGGACCGCCGAGTTTCGCATCCCGTTCAGTCAGCTGAAGTTCTCCCAGACCGACCGCCACACGTTTGGATTCAACGTCTATCGTCGCATCAACCGGCTCAACGAAGAGCAGTACTGGCGGCTGCCACCCAAATCGGAGTCGGGTGTCGTATCGAAGTTCGGCGAACTGGAAGGCATCGAGGGCATCGATCCACCACGCCGGCTGGAGTTCACGCCGTACACGGCGGCGACGGCGGACTTTGCGCCGCGGGAAGCCGGTAACCCGTTCCGTGATGGCCGCAACGGTCACGTTTCCCTGGGAGGGGACGTCTACTACGGACTAACGTCGAACCTGACGCTCTCGGCGACCGTGAATCCCGACTTCGGTCAGGTGGAGGCCGATCCGGCCGTAGTCAACCTCTCAGCTTTCGAGACGTTCTTCCCTGAGAAGCGGCCGTTCTTCAACGAAGGGCTCGACGTTTTCCGGTTCGGCATCGGCCTGGGAGACGGCGACGGTTCCTCCGAGTCGCTGTTCTATACCCGGCGGATCGGTCGGGCACCACAGGGTTTTGCCGACGACCGAGGCGGCTACGTAGAGCCGGTTCAGCAGACAACCATTTACACCGCCGCCAAGATCTCGGGCAAGACACCCAGCGGATGGACGACCGGGTTCACCGGCGCATTGACCGCTCGGGAAGAGGCTCTCGTGATCGACTCCACCGGTGGCCGCCACTCGGATGTAATCGAGCCAGCGACCGCCTATATAGTCGGGACTGTGGCGCGCGATTTCCGTGAAGGCAAGACCAAGGTCGGGCTGTTCGGCACCGCCACCATCAGGTCGCTGCCGGACAATCTCGACTGGCTGCGCAATCAAGCCTATGCGTTAGCCTCCAATTGGAGCCATCGCTTCGGCAACGACACGTACTTCTTGAGCGGCTGGGTAAGCGGCAGTCACGTGACGGGCACACCCGACGCAATCGCTATCACGCAGGAATCCTCCGCCCGTTACTACCAACGGCCCGACAATGATTACGTCACCTACGACCCGACCCGGACATCACTCACCGGGTTCGCCGGTCAGCTGTCGGTCGGTAAACACGCGGGCAGTTGGCGATACGAAGCCGGCGTCGACACACGCTCCCCCGGCTACGAGGTGAACGACCTCGGATTCATGCGGGACGCCGATCGCACGATCCAGTGGACCTGGCTCAGCCGCCGCTGGCTGCAGCCCGGCAAGGTGTTCCGTCGCTTCCAGGCAAACCTCAACCAGTGGTCGGAGTTCAACTACGGCTGGGACAAGACCGGCTTAGGCGGGAACGTCAACGCCAACTTCACGCTCAACAACTACTGGGGCGGGTTCTTCGGCGCCAACCGGCAATGGAGTGCCCTTTCAACCGGGGCCCTGCGCGGCGGCCCCGCTCTGGTGCGGCCGGCGGCGTTCAACACCTTCGCCGGTTTCTTCTCAGACGAGCGCAAACCGATCCGGCTGTTTGCCAACGGCTGGGTCTGGACCGAGGACGAAAGTGACGGCTGGGCCTACGGGATCTCCACGACCGTCTCCTGGCGCGCCGCCAGCAACCTGTTCCTGAGCGTGTCTCCCCGCATGAATCAGCAAAAGGATGCCTGGCAATACCTTCGCACCGCCGAGGCCCTCGGCGAGACACAGTACATGTTCGGACAGCTGGAACAGACCACTGTCGCATCCACTTTTCGCGGCAATTTCACGTTTACTCCCACGCTGTCATTCCAGCTCTACCTGGAGCCGTTCGTCTCGGCCGGCAACTACCAGACGTACGAGCGCGTGTTGAATGCCAGGGGCGAACATTTCTATGACCGGTTCGAAGTGTTCACTGACGATCAGGTGATCGTGAATGACGGCGAGGTTTCGATCGACATTGACCGGAACGGCACTGCGGACGTCGACCTCGGCAACCCCAACTTCACCTACCTATCGTTCCGGTCGAACGCCGTGTTGCGATGGGAGTACCGACCAGGCTCAACGCTGTTCCTGGTATGGCAGCACGGACGCAGCGACTTCAGCAATACCGGCGAGTTCAACCTCGGTCAAAGCATGAGAGACTTGGCGCGCTCCGAGGCAGCGAACACGTTCGTGGTGAAGTTCACATACTGGCTGGGTAGGTAGGGCAGTTACCCCGACGGACCCGTCATCCAGGCGGGCCCGTCGGTCTTTATCCCGGCGGTCAAGAGCACCCGCGGCCCCTCGGTCAGATCCCGCTCCGTGCTCCCTGCTCCCCGTACTCTGTACCCTGTGCTCCCCAACGTCTATCCGTCTCTCTCTACCTCCACCCACGCATCGTTGTAACACGCCCCGCCACCGACCTCATTGACGTGCGCCGGGCACAGCGCCGTGGCCGTCATGCCGTTGAGTGACGCTTTGCGCCACGATCCCTTCGGCAGCACCACGACCCCGGGTTTCACGTGATCACTCAGCTCCGCATGGCAGATCACTTCCCCGAGATCATTAAAGACCCGTACACGGTCTGCGCCGGCTATACCCCGCACCTCTGCTTCATGAGGATGCAGCGATACTCGCAGCTCTTCCATATTGAACTCACCCAAAGTGCTAGAGATGAGCCGCGACGTCGCAGGGCTGATCAGCTGCAACGGGTATCCGTTGGAAGCCGCTCCGCGGTACGAGAACGGGTGCTCGCCCAGTTGCGGCGGGCAGAGATCGATCTTGCCGTCTGCTGTGAGGGGAAAAGTGCTTCGCAGCTGGACCGGGGTCGGCTCCGGAAACCGATAGGCCTGGGATCGCCCGGCGACCAGGGTCGTGTGATCGGCGGGAACGGAATGGAGCGTGACCGCCTCCGTCAATCGGCGGAACGCAGTAGCCTGATCCCATTCGAACGCCTCGTCGTCGAATTCCATGGCCCGCCCCAGTCGTGCGAAGACTTCGTGATTCGACAGCGACTCTCCGCGGGGAGCGACTACCGGCCGCACACCGCCGACCGCATAGCTACCGTACGACACTCTTACATCCCAGTGCTCCAGGAAGGTCGTTGCAGGTAACAGCATATCGGCGTATTTAGCAGTGTCCGTCATGACCTGTTCGTGAACCACGGTGAACAGGTCCTCTCGCTTCAGGCCTCCCAGGACCGCACCCTGGTCGGGCACGGTCGCGACAGGATTGCAGTTGTAAACGAACAGGCCTTTGATCGGCGGGTCTACCGCTCCGCCCAGCACAGCACCGAGCTGCGTCATGTTGATGCAGCGCGTGTTCCACCCCATAGTGTCCAACAACTCGCTGGAACGGACGGCAGCGGCACCGCTGTTGCTCAGCGTGTAGCCTCCGCCCCGAACTCCGAACTTCCCCAGCAGGGCTGGCAATGCCAGAATCGCAGCAATCGCCTGGCCGCCGTTCCGATTGCGCTCCACACCCCAGCCACACCGGATCGCCGCCGGTGAGCTCGCGGCGAAGACGCGAGCCAGCAGGCGTACATCTGCCTCTGGCACAGCTGCCTCGTCGGCAGCCCGATCCACGGGCCATTTGGCTGCAGCCTCAAGTACGGGACCGACGTTCTTGGCGTGGCGTTCGAGGAACGTCTCGTCCAGCTCGCCCGCCTCACTCAGCATTCCGACCATGGCTAGCGCTACTGCCACGTCAGTACCGGGACGCAGGGACAAGTGCAGGTCCACTTCGTTTGCCGAGAGATTGCGCACCGGGTCGACGACCGCCACGAACGCCCCGCGTTCCTTGGCGCGCCGCAAGTACGGCACCAGATGGATGTTCGAGGCCTTGGGGTTGGCGCCCCAAACGATGATGCACTTGGCGCGCTCGTAGTCCTCGAAGGCCACGCCCGGCATCTTGCCGTACATGCCGACTGCCACTGCCGTAGCCGGCGCGGCACACAGGGTCTTCGCCAAGCGGGACGCCCCGAGCCTGGCGAAGTAGAGATCGTCCAGAAACCCGTCCGTCAGGAGCCCGTTCGACCCACCGTAGTGATACGGTAGAATCGCCTCCGCACCCCATTCCGCTCCGATGCGTCTGAATCGCGCCGTGATCTCATCGATGGCGTCGTCCCATGCGATGCGGCGAAACTGCCCCGCGCCTTTCGGGCCCACCCGTCGCATCGGATAGAGCAGACGATCGGTGTGCGTCAGACGTCGTCCGAATCGGCGTACCTTGCTGCAGATGAAGCCTGCCGTGACCGGATGGTCGTGACTCCCGTCGATGCGCTCGACGTGGTCTCCCTCTACTGCAACTTCCAGCGCACAACTGTCGGGGCAGTCGAGCGGACACGTGGTGGTGAGGACTCGATCGGTCATCCGGGGAATCTAAAGAGAATGCTACAACGACAGGAGCCCAATCCGATCATGCCGGACTGGGCCCGCACTAGATTCGCTCGATTGGCCGGGTTACCGCGTCCTGATTCTCACACTCTTGCGGACCTCGGTTCGTATCTCGTCACCCAGCCTGCGCATCTCTACCCGATAATCCCGCGCGTTGTCGCAGGCTTTGCTATGACTCATGTGCTTGCACGGCAGATCGTGCTGGTCCAAAAGTAGGGTGAGCTCACGGCCTGTGTCCTCGAACAGCACCGTTCCAAATGGAACGAGACCCTCAGTGTCGGTCACGCAGTGCATGATGTGTTTCCAGCCCTCGGTAGGGAACGTATCTTCGAGAGCTTCCGGATCCAGCTGCAGCTGGCACTCGCTCATGTGCTCGAGATGCTGTCCCTCTGCCGCATTCACCACGATCCTCAGACTATCGACATCACCCGCTGCTTGCCGCAGCACCACGATGCGGTCGAGCTTTCCCACTCGGTCGCCATCCACATACATGGTCGAAATTATCGGGAAGCCGGACAACTGCAGCACCACCGGTTCCGAGCTATGTTCCAACTCGTTGCTCCAAGTTTCGATCTGGCGTACCAGGTTGGACCCTTGACGGTAGGCCCAAACCGCACCCAATCCCACCAATAGGATCAGCGGTGCACCAATAGACACGAACAACCTGCGCACGGGCTTCATGATCTGTATCCCCTTGAGTGTCTTGGCCTTGCAACAAGCATTACGGGTTCAGGATGAGCGGGGTTTCACTTTGAGAGTTCCTTGACACCGCGAGCTACATGCGCTTACGCTAGCTTGTTGAAGTCATGGTGGCCATGGAGGAGCGGATGGCGGCGAGATTGGTGTTCATTTCCGGTAGCCGGGCAGGTACGGCGATCGACCTAGAGGAGGCAGACGTATCCATCGGTCGCAAGTCGGACCGCACGATCACGTTCGGTTCGGAGGACTTGCTGGTGTCCGGTACCCACGCGACCCTGCTATACCACGACGGCCACTACGTCTTGCGCGATGACGGCAGCCGCAACGGGACGTTCGTCAACGCCGAGCGGATCCAGGATCGGGAGCTCCAGGACGGCGATCTGATTCAGTTTGGCGCCGGCGGTCCCGGTGCCCGATTCCTGCTGGGCCCTGCCGTCGATGGCCCCCCCACGCTGGATCCCAGCGACATGGCCGCTGCTGCCGAGATGCTGCGGCGCACCCAGGAAGACCGAGCCACCGGGTCCTTGGCGACAGCAACCCGGGCCCTCACGACGACGAGGGAGATGGTGGTGATGGCTGTGCGGCGGAGCAAACGCACCCGTCGTTGGCTCATAGCCGTCGCCGCGATCACCGTGGTAGCGATCGGCCTGGTGGTTACGCAGCAGCAACTCGCCAAGGCGAACCTCGAGCGAACACTGGCAGGACTATCCGTTTCGCTGCTGGCAGAGCGCGCGTCGCGCTCCGCTCTGGAGCAGGACCTGGCGCAAGTGCAGACTCAGGCGGACTCACTGCGTTCCTTGATCGAGAGCGAACAACGCAGCATCTCCGCGGAGCGGCGCGTCGATCCGGATGTGATTCAACAGTACAGTCGCGGCGTTGCTCTGATCGTGTTCACGTACGGGTACGTGGAAGAGAACGGCAGCAGGCTGTTGCGCTATGCAGTTGACGCCGAGGGCGGCGTCGAGGTGTCGCCTGGGGCCATGGGGCAGCCGGTTCCGAACATCACCTTCGGCGGGAACGGTCCTCCAATCCAGCAACAGGGCACGGCAACCGGGTTCCTCATCGACACGGCCGGTTTCCTCCTCACCAACAAGCACGTTGCGGTTCCGTGGGAAGACGACGAACAGCTCGATGCTATGAGGTCCAACGGTGTGCGCGTGACCGGACAGTTCATCGACATCAGGGCGTTCTTCCCGCCCGGCGGCACCGCCCAGCCTCTGGTGGTAGAGCGGATTTCGACCGAGGCTGACGTGGCGCTGGTGCGGCTGCTGGGCCCCAGGGTCGATGCACCCGTTCTGCCCCTGGCCGCGCCGGGCGAGGACGTGAGACCGCGGGATGACCTGGTGCTGATCGGGTATCCGACCGGTGTGCATTACCTACTGTTCCGAGTCAACCGTGAAGCCCGGGGCGAGATCCTCGAGCAAACAGGCGGTGACGCTCGCAGGCTCGCCGAGGAGCTGGCGCGGCGCCAACTGATCCAGCCGCTGGTGCTGAACGGGAGCATCAGCGATACCACAGCGACCGAGGTCATCCACACCGCCAATACGACGGTCGGCGGCAGTGGCGGCCCGCTGATAGACGTGCGGGGACGGGTAGTGGGTGTCCACTACGCCAGCGTGCGTTCCCCAGTTCCCGGAGACGCATTCCAGACTCAACGCGGTGTCCCGATCAGATTCGCCTGGCCGATCCTGCCGCCGCGAGTGAGGCGGGAGCTGCAAGACACCACAAGCAGCAACTGACAGGGCGCTGGCCCCGCTGGTCACGGCCACACACACCATGATGGATCGACGCATCCTGCTCGCTGACGCCGACGCGTTCTACGTCGCAGTGGCACGGCTGATCGACCCGGACGGGGCCGGCAAGGAGCCGCTCCTCGTGGTCGGAGGGTCGGCCGAAGGCCGCGGCGTCGTCACATCGGCGTCCTACGAGACCCGCGTCTTCGGAGTCCGGTCCGGCATGCCGATGGCACGAGCTCTGCGGCTGTGCCCGCAACTGGTGCGTGCTCCCGTCACCCGCAGCGCCTGCAGCGAGAAGAGTCGCCAGATCCGCATGGTGCTAGAGCGATTCACTCCGCTGGTGGAGCCTGCCAGCATCGATGAGTTCTATCTCGACATGACCGGTACCGACGAGTTGTACGGCGGGGAATCGTTGGCCGCGACCGCGGGTCGGATCAGAAGCGCTGTGATCGACGAAACCGGCGTTGCCGTCTCCATTGGCGGTGGCACCTCCAAGTTCATTGCCAAGCTCGCTGCCAAGCAGGCAAAGCCGCATCGCGGGTGTGAGACCGGGGTCGTGGTAGTTCCGCCAGGCACCGAAGCTGCCTTTCTGGCCCAGCGCGAACTCGCCGAGATCCCCGGGATCGGCCCGCGGTTGCAGGAGCGTCTGGCCCACCATGGCCTGCGACATGTGAACGATGCTCTCGCGCTGGAGGAGGACGTGCTGGTCTCCTGGCTCGGCAACAGTACCGGCAGGTGGCTGCACCGTCGCATCAGAGGTATCGACACGTCACCCGTAGTGCGTCACAGCGCCGCCAAGTCAATGAGCCACGAGGAGACCTTCGCGGCCGACCTCCACGAGGATGGTGATCTCGAACGGGAGTTGACCCGGCTGGCCTCCCGGCTAGCCGCCGATTTGCGATCCAAGAACCTCCGCGGCAGGACCGTCACCGTCAAGCTGCGGGACGCGGATTTCACCACGCGGCAGGCGAGCTATACACTCGAGCTACCGGTTGATTCCGACCGTCCGATCAATACCATCGCTCGGCAGCTGCTGCGCAAACTACGCGAGCAGCGTCGCAGCGGGGCCCGGTTGGTCGGCGTCGCCGTCTCGAATCTCTGTGATCAGGACCCATCTGACGGTCAGCTGTCTCTGTTTTCAGCCCCCGACGGACGTGATGCCCAACTGCAGCGGGACCGTCAACTGGCGCGCGCTGTCGACCAGATCAACGCTCGCTTCGGCCGCGAGCGCATTGTGCGGGCCAGTACCGTGAATCCAGCAGAATAGCCCCACTGCCGCCTTCTAGCGTCACTCCGTCTCAATATGGGGACGGATTCAGCCCCGGCTGATATCTGTAAGTTATTGTTTACAAACATTTTACGTCTTGGCACACATCTCGCTACTGTAATCGCCTGGTGGAGTGCTGGTCACTCCCGCGAGCAGCCGGTTGCGCGTCGAGGGGCTGCAACCCAACTTGCTTATGTGCCCTGCTAGGATTGCCTCTCTTCGGTCTCCTCAGGCTGCACGTGTTCCGCCGTCAGCACCTTGGAGGTTTTATGCTGAGCGTAGCACTCATCTCGCTCCTGGTCCCCGCCGCGGGCGTCTCGGACGCAGCAGTGACCCCAGTTCTGACGCAACAGTCCAATCTCCCCGTCAGGGTGTGGCTGAACAAGCGCGATGCGCAATTGGGAGACCGTGTCAGGGCTTACGCATCGGCTCAATCCGACGGTTACCTGTTGGTGCTGCACGCCGAGCCGGACGGCCGCATTCGGGTACTGTTCCCGGTTGACCCCGTCGAGGACAACTTCGTGCGCGGCGGCGACGAGATCGAGATTCGAGGCCGCGGGAATCGTGAGGCATTTCGGGTCTACGCGTCCAGTGGTGTTGGCACCGTCTACGCGGCGTTCTCCCGAGATCCGTTCGTCTTCGACGAGTTCGTGCGAGCCGATCACTGGGACTACGGCCTGCCTGACACCTGGTACGTGCGTGATGACGCTGAAGCCGATCTAACCGCTATCGCGGTCGCGATGGCATCGGGGGCCTATTTCGACTACGACATTGCGCAGTATGGTGTGGGCGGGACGGTCGCTCAGGCACAGGGTGGCGTGTCGCTCTCCTTCTACGGCGGAACCTATGCTGGTGTGGGTCTAGGGGGGTACTACTACCCCAGCTACTACCATTGGCGCCGCTGGGCGATTCTGAGTTACCCGTACTATTATCCGTATCCCTACTACAGTTGGGCCTGGCATCCGTACTCCTGGGGCTTCGGAGTGGGCTTCGGTTTCGGTGGCTTCTGGGGCTGGGGTGGCTATTACGGCTATCCCTACTATTACGGCTATCCCTATTACTATGGGTACCCCTACTACTACGGATCCTGCTGCTACTACGGCGGATACTACCCGACACCGTACTACGCCACACCGTACCGCGGGTACGGCTACTCCCAACCGAGGCTGCGGTATACGTCGCAGGTGTCTCCGTCTAACGCGCAGGGACGCTCCAGGCGCGTCTATGCCGCCAGCCAACCGACCGGCAGTGCACGGCGCCTGGGTAGCTCCGGGAGCCTGACGCCTGCGACGCGAGGAGCCGTATCGAGCGCCCGACGCCTGAATCCGACGGGCGTGACCACGACGTCCGCCGACAGGCGCACCAGTCCGGTCACGCGGAACACCGCCACCACGAGCCGCCGCAGTTTCCCGCAGCAGCCGGTACGCACCACGCCTGCGCGACGGGTTGTGACGGACGCACCCGATAGAACGAGTGCGGGCGCGGCACGACCGACCACCGGCGGTGCCGAGCAGGCGACCGCCCGGCGGGTGACACCGACTCGCACACCGAGCACGGCCACGACGCCGCGCGTGAGTCCGACACGGCCGACGACAGCCGGCACGGCCCAGGCGCGACCCGTGCGGCCGACCAGCTCCCGCAGCCCGGCGACTTCGACAAGGCGCACGCCTCAGACGACCCAAACCCGCACCACGACACCGCGCGCCACGGCCAGCCCGACCAGGCCGACGTCATCCACGGCCAGGCCGACCAGGCCGACATCATCCACAGTCAGGCCGACCAGGCCGACATCATCCACAGTCAGGCCGATCAGGCCGACATCGTCGACTGTCAGGCCTACTACGCTGCAGCGGCGCACGGTCACGCCGATACCGAGCAGTCGCACGACGCAGCCGAGCCGGCCGTCGCTGTCGCTACCCAGCCGCGCACCGACGCGCGTCACGGCACCGAAACTGGTGCGGCCGTCGCCGGCAACGGGCTTCCGGACGGCGGTGCGTACGACTACTCAAACGGCAGTGAGGACCACTCGCCGGAGACCGTAGGTAGGCAGCTGAAGAGGTGGAGGTTACCAGCGGGCTGGAGCACGACACGCTCCAGCCCGCTTTGCGTCATTCGATTACCAGCGTGATGGTACGCGCGTTTCCCAAGGTCACACCGTGATCCACCCTCTGCAGCGTCTCAATCAGCTTTGCAGCACCGTCTTGATGTAGGCCACAAACCTTGGCGGGTCTATTGGCTTGCTGATTACATCGGTGCATTGGTCCAAGAGTTCTGTACCCAGCTCGCCGCCATTCGCACCGCTGAGTATGACAACGGGCAGTCCGGCGGTGGCAGTGTTGGCTCTCAGGCGGCGCAGCACCTCGTCCCCGTTGAGCCCGGGCATGTTGATGTCCAACAGCACGAGGTCGCATAGCTGACCAGCTTCCAGATACTCCAGCGCACCCGCGCCATCCGCTGCCTCCGACACCGTGAATCCGGTACTCTCCAGCAGAGTTCGCGCAAGCTTGCGAATCACTCGGTCGTCATCGACCACCAACACGTGGGGCCTGTCATCTCCGGGCGGCACTACCGGCTGATCGGTCTCTTTGCCCATATCAAGATGACCTCACGGTCTCGGACAGCGGCGCGCAGGGGGGTGGTCATGACCGTACCGGTCGTCACGACTAGGCACTCTCGACATCCACTGCCGCTGTCAGATAATCCATAACCGCCTGATACTCCTGCAACACCTGCTCGAACAGACCTACCGCCGTAGCCGTATCGCCAGACCGTCCGACCGCCTCGATCTGCTTCAACAAATCGGCTAGTCGGCAAGCTCGAATGGTGCCCGAAGCCGATTTTAGCGCGTGTGCCGCTCCAGAGATGCGTTCTGCGTCCCGTGCAATCACTGCGGTTTCCAGCTGCTCCATGCGTCCGGGCGCGTCCTGCAGAAATGCCTGCAACATAACTGCCACAGCATCCTCGACACCTGCCTCGCTCATGGTATCGCGGAATCCCTGTAAATCCACCGGCGCTCCGTCACCCTCGCCCCGCACCGGTTGTGATCCCGCCGTCAAACTCCACCCTTCCACCGCCGCGAACAGCTCGTGTGGCCGAAACGGTTTGGCGATGTAGCCTGTCATCCCCGCCTCGATACAGCGTTCGCGGTCGCCCGACAGGGCGTGCGCAGTCATGGCGATTATCGGCAGCTCGTTGCCGCACCTTCTGATTTCCCTGGTCGCCGCAATTCCGTCCAGCTCGGGCATCTGGACATCCATCAACACGACGTCGTATCGCTTTGCGACTACGGCCTGCACCGCCGCACGGCCGTCGGGTACTATATCCACATGATGGCCCCGCTTGCGCAGCATCGTAGCCGCCACCTGCTGATTCACGGGATTGTCCTCGGCCAGGAGGACCTGCATGCGCCGGCGCGTCTCTTCGATGGTGTGCCTAGTGACCAGTCCTCCAGGATGCTCCCTCGGATCGGACTCGGCCAACACGGCCGCCACCTCCACCAGATCGAACCGCGACACCGGTTTGGGAAGGTATGCGGAGATTCCCAACTCGCGGCAGCGACGCGCATCCCCCCGCATCCCCGCCGACGTCAGCATCATCAATCGGGTATCGGCGAGTTGCGGGTCGTTCTGGACTGCTCGCGCAACTTCGAACCCATCGAGGCCACGCATGTGAGCCTCTACCACGGCCAACCGCTTGGGTGACCCTGATTCGACCGCACTGCGGAGCAGCTCCAGTCCGGCCCGGCCGGAATCCGCTTCCTCCACCTCTATCCCGGCCAGCTCCAACATCTCCTTAACCATACGCCGATTGATGTCCTTGTCGGCTATGACCAACGCCTTCATTCCATCGAGCGACGCACCGTAGGCCTGAGCCGGAATCACCTCATGAGCAGTCTCTTCCACGAGCTTCACCACGAAGCTGAACTCGCTGCCGACTCCCAACTCGCTCGACACCTCAATGTCACCACCCATCAGCTGTACGATCTTGCGCGCGATCGCGAGACCCAATCCCGTACCGCCGTACTTGCGCGTAGTGGAGACATCAGCCTGGCTGAATTCGGCGAAGATGGTCTCGATTTGATCGGGCGAGATCCCTATCCCCGTATCGCGCACCCTGAAGCAGATGTCCGCTCCCGCCAGGCTCTTACCTGCGAGCGAGACGTTGACAACGACCTCACCCTCATGAGTGAACTTGACAGCGTTGCCTACGAGGTTGTTCAACACCTGGCGCAGCCGACCGGGATCGCCGCGGATCATCCGAGGTACATCCGGCTTCACCTCGTAGGCCAACTCGACCCCACGTTCCGCAGCCCGGATTGCTAACGGCCGCACCGTGGAGTCGAGTAACCCCGGAAGGTCGAACGGTATCTCTTCCAGCTCGAACCGCCCGCCCTCGATCTTGGAAAAATCAAGCGTGTCGTCGATGATTCGGAGCAGAGCCTCGGCCGAGTTGTGAACCAACTCCGCTGCACGACGCTGCTCTGCCGTCAGATCGGTATCCAGCAACACTTCGGTCATGCCGAGTACACCGTTCATCGGCGTACGGATCTCGTGACTCATGTTCGCGAGAAACGCGCTCTTGGTTCGTGCCGCCCTCTCGGCCGCCTCTCGAGCCCGCTCGAGCGCTTCCGCTGCAGCGGCCCGCACGGTTACATCGCGTGCGGTTCCACGCGCGCCCACTATTTCCCCGGCCTGATCACGAACGGGCCGAGCCGAAAAACTGAGGTGCTTCAGCTCACCGGCCACGTTCTGGTGGATCGTCTCGTAGTCGGTCAGTTCCGAGCCGCCCAACACCTCGCGGAACGCAGCTATGTCGCGGCCCGCGTGCTGGCCGATGGCGTGACTTGCCAGCGGACGGCCGGTCAACTGGCCGGCCGTTATCCCGTAGATCCTCTCGCACGCTGCGTTCATGAACGACCAGTTGCCCTCTGTGTCGATCTGCCACACGAGGTCTGCGGCTGACTCCACCAGTTCGCGGTACTGTTCCTCGGCGCGGCGCAGCGCCTGCTCGGCGCGCTTAACCGCGGTAACGTCGTCGTACATGACGAACCTGACGCCATCGGCGACACCGGTTACGGCCGCAGCCGACATGCGCACCGTGATCCAGGTACCATCCTTGCGCTGCCGCTGCAGCTCATCCACCACCATCCCGGCGTCAGTCACCATCGTTTCGATTGCAGGCGCCACCTTGCCAGATGCGTCTACGCCGAAGATGTAGTTTATCTCACCTCCGACGACCTCTTCGGGCCGATAGTAGAACATCTGCTCGAAAGCGGGATTGACTCCGAGGATGCGTCCATTCTTGTCGATCGTCACGATCGCGTTCGGTGCGCTCGTCAGCAGCGCATCCAGGAAACTCCGTTCCCTCAAGGCCTCGCCCTGGCTCAACTCCAGCCGCTTCATCGTTCGGAAGTGCCGCGTCAGCTCCCCGTAGGAGCGACGAAACATCCGAGCCATCACCACCGAGAACAGCGTGATGAGCAACGCCGATATGAGGTGCGAGCGATCTTGTCCGTTGATCACTACCGCAACCACCAAGGACCCCGCTAGGGCTCCCAGAAACGCATAGAAGCTCACAGGGTCGGCCGCGAGAAACGCCATGGCACCAGCCACGAGCCCGGCGAAGATGACCATCACGATCGCCAAATCCTGAAACGGCAGGTGGGTGGAGAACAGTACGGCTCCTGCAGCCCAAACGAGGCCCGACAGCACGGCACTGCGCCGCACGTTCGAAAACACACTATCCGGATCACGAGCACTCCGTGCCAGGCGGATCCGGCTCCAGGAGCGCAGCGCGGTGACTGCCAACACCGCACCCGCCCAACCAAGCAGCACCTCGAGTGGTACCGCGGGCCAGGCCAGCAAAACAACCACGGCGGCGAGCACGATATGCGCCACTTCGGCGGTGGCAGCCTGCGGCAGGAGCCAGGCCGCCAGCAGCGTTTTGATCTCGGATTCGATCCGATCGTACGCTGCGCCGTCGCGAACCACGCTGGCGGGCATCCGGCCGATCAAGGATGGGCGGTCCCGGCCGGCGCCTAGTTCACTGGCTTTGGTCTCTTCCAGCACAGCACTCATATTGGCTTTCATTGAATGGGGCTGCGATGCAACCTTCAAATATAGGTCGTTCCCGCCCGCAGTGCTCGGTCGCAGCCAGCCGGGCGCAACCACCTAAGTAATTCGTAAACATCAAGTTACACATGTGGGGCGGCGTCTGGCGCTGCGGATGCAGTGGTCCTCCGCCAGGTCCCCCACTAGTTTTATCCGGCTACGGATTGCGAACAACGGCGTTACCACAGAGAACTGGAGACAACTCGATGGCCAAGACGACGCTTGCACTCAAGTTGGCGGTGATGGCCGCCATCACAACATTGGCTGCCGCGGTGCTGGTTGCAGTGGCACCGCGAGCCAATGCGGAATCACCGCAGGTCCTGCTCTACACCACCCCTACGTGAGGTTGCTGCGGCGCATGGGCCGAGCACTTGCGTGACAAGGGCTTCGTAGTGCACACCGAGTACGTGACAGATCTGATTCCGGTCAAAGTACGCCATCAGGTGAGACCGGAGTTGTCGGCCTGTCACACAGCGGTAGTGGAAGGTTATGTGATAGAGGGACACGTGCCTGCCGAGGTAATCCACCGACTGCTGGACGAGAGACCGGACGTGGTGGGTGTCGCGGTTCCGGGGATGCCGGTAGGATCACCCGGAATGGAAGGCACACCGGTAGAGCGCTACGACGTGGTCACGTTCGACCGCAACGGCAACACGGAGGTGTACGCCAGCTACTAAAGGAGGGAGCGGGAAGCCGAAAGCGGAACCGGACGGTG
>Ga0209536_100006904_pt1 | contig 17279 bp, 12 predicted proteins | sample DeeMarSeWOR28_12_FD_187461 | JGI IMG/M metagenome (GOLD analysis project Ga0209536, IMG submission 187461) | Marine sediment microbial communities from White Oak River estuary, North Carolina - WOR-2-8_12 (SPAdes) (version 2) | ecosystem: Environmental > Aquatic > Marine > Intertidal zone >... | reverse complement strand
CTCGACCTGCTCGCTGGAGTCGCCGCCGACCGGGAGCAGTACGCTTATGCCCCAGGCAAGTGGAGCGTCAGAGAGGTCATCGGTCACCTCATTGACGCCGAGCGGGTATTCGCTTACCGGGCACTGAGCTTCGCCCGGCGCGACCCCGCCCAGCTCCCTTCGATGGAAGAGAACGAATGGGCGGAAATCTCGAACGCGGGCCAGCGCCCGCTGGCTGAGCTGGCTGACGAGTTCGAGGCCGTCCGGCGCTCCACCATCCTTCTCTTCGCCGGCTTCGATGATGAGACGACTGTCCTGCGAGGAAACGCGAGCGGTTATGAGTTCAGCGTGCGGAGCATTCTCTACATCATCGCGGGCCACGAGATGCATCACCGCGGCGTTCTCGAGGAGCGCTATCTCTGATACGAGAGAAGCTCATCCTTGAGCTGCTGGGCGCCTGCCAGAGATACCGCCGCCGGTGCTGGAACTCGCCTAGCCGTTCCTCAAGTTCCGCCATCATCTTCGGTCTTCGCCGACAGCTTCTCTCCGCCGTGCTGCTTTATCCACTCCTCGATTTCCTCCGGGATGAGCAGCCGATCGGCGATGGCCGCAATCTGCTCCGCCTCGCGCCAGGCTTCCTCCAGCTCTCTCAGCTCACCCTCGAAGGCGCGTCGCTCTGCCTCCTCGTGTGCCGCCATCTCGAGCGCCAAACGGATCTCCAGCGGCATGGTTTTGAGCACACTGACGTCTCGATCGAAGAGATATGGGCCGGTGTCATATCCCGGCCTACGTGAGGCGGCCTTGAAGACACCTTCCAGCGTTCGCTGCTCTTCGATGACCTCGACCGCGCCTTTCACCTGGCGGTCGTTACCTCCGAAGGGATTGACCTTGGGCAGGATCTTGCCCGCGGCTCGGAAGGCGGCCGAGCCGCTGAGCTCCGTTGTTTCGAACGATGCCCCGGGCACGAACTCTCGCCACCACTCGCGCTGAGCCAGACCCGCGCGGTGAGGCACGCTGAGCTTCCAGCCGTCCACTCCCTCTCCTGTCAGCAACCGTACCTCCTTCAGGTCCTGGCGCGTCAACAAGAGGTGCGACCCATCTTCCGCGTGCACACGCGTAATCACCCGCTGTTCACCTCCGGTGACGAACGCGACCCACGCGTCGTAGACCGCCACGAACGCTTCATAGACGATGGACGCTTCGATGGCGACGCGACGCTTCAGGAACTCGCGGCCGTAACGCCAGGCGGCGTACTCGGGTCGCAGCGGCCTCCCTATACGCACCAGGTCGAGCCCTTCTCGAAGGCGCGCCAGCCCGATGTTGTCGGTGGAGTACCGGGTCCTCGTGTCGCGGTACTGACGCTCGCATTCCTCTATGGCTTCCCACCGCTCCTCGAGTGGGCTGAGATTCCAGCGCCGGCACTCGCTGCACACCACCCACAGCCGGCCCTTCTCGGCATCGAAGGCGATGCGACGGCCCACCGGGAAGTTCTCGACGGAATCGTTGATGCCGAGTTTGCGATTGCAGTAGATACAGGTCTTGTACATGCTTTTTCGAGATGTAAGAAACTGGCCTCAAGTTAGAGTTCCTGACGAAATCAAGCTAGGCTGCCGATGTGATCAGTGATCAGTAATCAGTGGGATTCTTGGCCGATTCGAGGTAAGTTGCTCCAAGTTGCTCCAAGTCGCTCCAGATAGCATCTTTCTCGCTTAGCTTAGCCCGGTTTGCCATCGAACCCTGAACCTCGTGCCAAGGGCGGCTCATGTCGCGTCTCAAGAACCTCATTCACGAAGTCCACCGGAGATCGCTGTGGCAGGTGCTCGCCATCTACATCGCGGTCGCCTGGGTGGTTCTGCAGGCGGTGGAAGTACTGACCAGCAGCTACGGCCTGCCTCAGTGGTTCCCCGCGCTGGCCGCGGCGTTGCTGCTCATGGGGCTGCCGTTCGTGCTGGCCACGGCGTTCGTGCAGGAAGGCGTGCCCATCGGAAACCGCACCGACCCGACCCTGATTCCCGAGGCCAGCGACCCGACGCTCTTTCCCGATTCCGGCCGCCCGGCCGCGGGGGTGGGCTCTAAGCCGGAGCCTCCCAAGGCCGAGGGCATGCACCGGCTGTTCAACTGGCGGAATGCCGTCGCCATCGGCGCCGCTCTGTTCGCCATCTGGGGCGTAGTCTCGCTGGGCTGGCTGTTCACCGGGTTCAGGGGCCTGGTGGTCAAGGCCGAGGCGGCGGACTTCTTCACTGAAGCGGACCGAGTGCTGGTTGTCGAGTTCGACAACAAGACCGAGCAATCGGCGTTGGGGCTAGCCGTGAAGGAAGCGGTGGTTACCGACCTCGACCAGTCGGAGTACGTCTACGTCGTCAGTGGTGACGAGTTGGAGAAGGTGCTCGAACGGATGCGGTTGCCGGATACGACTGCCATCGATGAAGACATCGGGCTAGAGATCGCACGACGCGAGGGCTTCCCGGCGCTCGTTGCCGGCGAAGTGACTCCGCTTGGTGCTGGCTACCAAATCACCGCCCGCATCATCGAGACGAGTACCGGGGAAGCGGCGGTCCGGGTGCGAGAGACGGCGGCATCCGACGAAGAAGTGGTGGCAACGGTGGAGCAGCTGTCGCGGTTGCTTCGACGTCACCTGGGCGAGTCGCTCACGAGCCTGCAGCGGAGTTTGCCGCTGCCACAGGTCACGACGGCTTCCCTCGAAGCCCTGGAGCTATACGCCCAGGGGCGCGCGATCCTGCGGAGAGGCGATGCTGCTTCGGCCATACCCCTGATGGAGCAGGCCGTGGCCATTGACACGGCGTTTGCATCGGCCTACCGCGGGCTCGCCGTGGCCTACGGAAACATCGGTAACACTTCGGCTGGGCAGATCAACGCGGACAACGCATTTCATCATTCTGAACGTCTGGTCGACGAAGAGAAGTACATGAGCGGGGCGATGTACCACGCCTATCGGAGACATTTGGACTCGACGGCCTACTATTACGAGCTAGTCATCAGCCTGAACCCCGAGAATTTTGCTGCTGTGAACAACCTGGGCGATCTCTACGAGCGAATGGGTCGCTATGAGGATGCCCTGGATTACTACAGGCTCAGTGTCGAGCTCGACCCGACAGGCTCAAGCGGCCATCTGAATGTCTCCAGCGCTGCCGGTACGCTCGGACTGCTCGACGAGGCCGATTCCGCCGTGGCCGAGATGCACAGGCGATTCCCGAACAGCTACAATACAGAGTTCATGGATTACGCCACGGCTCTGAGGGCGGGCGACCTGGATAGAGCGGCGGCCTCGATCGAAGCGGTCACCGAAATGAGCTCGGCGAGCTACACCACCTGGGGCCACTGGGCACTCTCCGGGCTAACGGCGATCCGAGGTCACATCGGCGAGACGAAGGCTCACATCGACTCGTCCCTGGAGCAGGCCATCGAGGCCAGCTCGGCGATAACGACGTACTTGTGCCTGCAGAACGCCTTGCACACAGCGCTGGCTGCAGGAATGCCCGAACTCATTCGCCCCTACCTCGGCGTCGTCATGGAGCAGGCATCGGCCGATCCGTCGCCGTTGTTCGGACACTTCGGAATGGCCATCGTGGCCGAAGGATACGCCGCACTCGGCGAGTTGGATGAGGCACGCAGCATCCTCGGGCGCTTGGACTCAATCGTAGATTCCGGCGATTTCCGACCCTACGGTCTAGCGAGTCGAGCCCGCGCGCTCATAGCACTGCAAGAGAATCGCCCCGAAGAAAGTCTCGAGTACCTGAAACGGTCGAGCGCCGAGAACTTCGGCGTGAACTTCCGTGGGAACCGATTGCTGCTGGCCGATACCTACGCAGCCGTGGGGCGGCTTGATGAGGCGGCGGCCCAGTACGATTCCCTGTCGATGAGCGCCCTGATAGACTTTAGGGATATCGCCTCCTACGGCATTCTGAGACCGCTGGGGCACGAACGGGCGGCTACTATCTACCTGGCCCTGGGCGACACGGCGTCGGCCATCAAACACCTCGCTGCGTTCACCGAGTTGTGGCGGGATGCCGACCCCGAGCTGCAGCCGCGCGTCGAATCCGCGCAGCGCACGCTGGCGCAATTGGCCGGCGAGGGCCGTTAGATCATCTTGGGAAAGAACATGGGAACGCGCTCGGAGTAGCTCACGTACTCCGAGCCGAACCTGTCACGCAGTTCCTTCTCCTCGAGAAGCACCACCCAATAGAGCGTCGGGATGACCAGCACTGCGAGCACGTACATCGCCAGGTAGTTGGTGAAGAGCGCAAAGGCGAACATCCCGAGCGTGACCGCCACATAGCGCGGATGCCGTACCCGCGAATAGATGCCTTCGGTCAACAGCCCCGGGCCTGGCCTCTCCGGAGACAACTCTGGTAAGCCGACCAGCGTGCGGAACTTGAGGTACTTTCGGGCCCGGATCTCCACGTAGAGGGAAGCGGCATAAAGAAGCGCGCCGATCGCAATGAGCGCATGGTTCGTTCCGAACTCCACGGAGAGAATCGGGCCGCGCAACGCGAACAGCACCGCCATTGAGGCGAAAGACATTACCGTCATGATGATATATGTGAGGCCAGGGCCCAACCGCCGCCAGAACTCGATGGTTGGATGGATGATTACCCACCACAACACCGCCGCCGGTACCGAGACCACGGTCAGCAGCGCAAAAAAGTAGCGGACCCTGTCCATGCCGCTCTGGCGCCTATAGCGTCAAGAGGCACCACTCCTTGTCGCACGGCGCAGTACCCATCTGCAGTCCCCTGTCCTTCGCCACAAGCACGTTATTGCCGTGGTTGTAGCCGAAGCCGTTCTCGGGATCGTAGAGCCCGGGCTCGTTGGAGAAGTGCATCCCCGCCTGCATCACCGTGTGGTCGCCCAGCGCCTGGTAGGGCGGCTGATGACCCTCCATACCTTCGCCGTGTCCCGGACGATGGTAGATGAGATGCGCGCAGTCGTTGTTCACTTGATGATCGTGGACGGCCTTCGCCACGTCAGCGCCGGTGTTTCCTTCCCGTGATTCTTCCGCCTGGATGTAGTACGACCTGGTGTGGACGTCCCAAACGTGCTCCTGCCAGTCCGTCCAAGGCGCGAAGAGGAAAGAGCGATACTGTTCGCCGCCGTAACCACCGATTCGCACGATGCCCGAGAACTGCAACGCATGGCCGGGCTCGATGCGGGCCCAGGAAACTTGGTTGGGGTGTGGGTAGGCCGTCTTGAGGCCGGTGCGGCACCCCACTCCCACGCTGATCCCTACGGCATTGTGCAGCTCGCCGGCCTGCGGGATGTCCTGCATGAGGCGATGCATCCCCCATAGCTGAGCGGCATTCTCGACCTCCCAATCGAGTGTGCCGTGCCCACGCTCGATGAGATAGTCGCGCACGAAGGCATGGAGCTCGGAAAAGTAGTCCATGGCCCGCTGGGTAAGCTGGTTCTCCATCTCGTCCTTGACCATCCGGTGCCTGACCAGGATGTCATAGACGTCGACGAACTGGGCCTGCGGCATGGCGCCGGCCATGATCCCGAATTTGCCGCCCTGCGGGCGATGCGCTTGCGGAATGTCGATTTCCCCGAACATGTCCAGGTGGTCCGATGTCGCCTGGCCCGGCATGATGCCGATCTCCGCCAGGGATCCGCTGTCGATCCCGACGGTCTTGTCGCCGTAGCCCAACCGGCTCAGCGTCTCTCCCCACCAGCGGTAGATGCTTACGGTGGGCCCCACGGTTACCTCTCCGTCCTGCGGATTTCCTCCGGCCCCGTACTGGTAATCGAAATACGAGTAGGCGTCCGTCGACCACCAACTCTTGACCAACTGCTCATCCAGATAGGGATGAAGCCAGATGCACGCTTCATCGTCATCCATGGGAAGGAAGCAGGCGAAGGGACGCTCGGTGGTCGAATGCAGGAGGCCCGTCGCGAAGATGATGTTCCAGCGCGTCGTGAGAAGGATGCCACCGTCAACGCCGCGACGCCGAGCTTCGGCTTTGAGTGCTTTCGCCTTCGCTTTGTACCAGCTCAGCGGCAATCGATGGAAGTCCGCCGCCGCCGGCAGCGTCTGGCGCCGCTTCTGCTGCTCCTTACGCAACAGAGTGAAGCTGCCACCGCCTTCCGCACGCGCCATCGCGCGCTCGTCGGGCCAGGCGGCCCGCGGTCCGGTCACCATCGCCGCGCCCATGCCCAGGCCGGCCACCTTTACGAAGTCGCGTCGCTTGAACGTCATGGCTCACTCCCGCGAATCAGTGTCAGAAGATCATGAGAACAGGCTGTCAGAGGATGTGCCTGACACATTACTGCTTCCCGGCGGGCCCCGCCAGCGACCGTCCGATCAAGGTGCCGACAGGAACATTGTTCGTGGCGGTCAGAGTCCCCATCTTAGTCATGGCACCCCGTACCGAGGGATCACACCATGCTGTGGTTGCTTCTGATTCCTGTTGCCCTACTCGCCGGAGTTCTTACGCTCTGGATCATCGGCGAGCGGGGTCACCTGCTGCTCCCTTCCACCCGCGCCGCCATGCGGGGGAGACCCAGCGGGAGCGGCGGGCGCAAGGGCAGCCGTCGCGGCGGACGCCTCAACCAGCTGCACGGCTACGTCTACGGGCGTTGGCCCTACCAGTACATCGACTTCTGTATCAACAAGCTGCTTCCACACATGTCGCCGGGAATGAAGCGGTGGTGGGCTGATCACTACCACGGGAAGGTGCTGACGACGGAGCTGGCGCGCCGCGTCATCACACTGGACCACGAGATCAAGCGAACCGACCTCGAGAAGATCATCCCTTACCCCACCGCCCGTGACATCGTGCTCAAGGGACCGCCCAGCGTCGTATTGCTGGATTGCCCCTGTCGCGACATGCGGGAGAATCCCTGCACGCCTACCGACGTGTGTATGCTGGTGGGCGGTGGGTCTTTCACTCTCGAGCACCAACCGAACCGGACTCGGCGCATCAGCCAGGAAGAGGCCCTCGACATCCTGCAGGCCGAGCACGAGCGCGGGCACGTGCACACCGCCTACTTCAAGGACGCGTGCGACAACCGCTTCTACGCGATCTGCAACTGCTGCTCGTGTTGTTGCGGTGGACTGGAGGCGATGGTTAAGCACGGCGTGCCCATGGTCGCCTCTTCAGGTTACGTGGCGGAAGTCGACGAAGCAGCCTGTATCGGCTGCGGAGACTGCGAGGCCGCCTGCCCCTTCGAGGCGATCACTCTGGAACACACGTCGGTGGTCAACTGGGAGAAGTGCATGGGGTGCGGCGTGTGCGAGGGTCAATGCGAGACCGGCGCAATGACGCTCGTGCTGGATGAGGCGAAGGGGATCCCGCTCGACGTGCAGGCGATCGGCGTAGAGAGCGCTGTAGTCTAGTCTCAGGACATAAGGGTCCTCAACTCGGTGACCGCGCGATCGATGTCCTCACACGTCGTGAAGAAGTGGGGGGCGATCCTGATCACATCGCCGCGCGCTGACGCCACTATTCCTCTTTCCTTGAGTTCTCTCTCGATCGCGTGTGGGTCGAGAACCCTGATCGCGGTGGTCGCACCCTTCTTCGTAGACACGTCGCGTGGACCGACGTACTCCAGGCCCAGGCGATCGGCGCATTCGATGGCACACGCTGAGAGTTCCTCGATTCGCACCCCGATACGGCGCGTGTCGACGTCTTCGATCAACTCCATGCCGGCACGGGCCGCAACGGCCGCGAATACGGGCGGCGTTCCCGTGTCCAGACGGCGCGCTTCAGCCGCGTAGTCCAACCCACGCGCGTCGAACGCGAAAGGATTCACTCGTCCGAACCATCCGGTGAGTGCGGGCTCGAAGCGCTCGATCAGCTCTTCCTTCACATAGAGGAAGGCGATGCCCGGAAGACCCAGCAAGTACTTCAGGTTCCCGCTGACCAGGATATCGATATCCCACTCCCGCACGTCCACCCGACACGTGCCCAGCGACTGATAGGCGTCCACAAGCAGCAGGGACCCGGCAGCGTGCGCGATGTCCGCTATGCGCTGAACGTCCTGCTTGAATCCGTTCTGGTAGTAAACGTGAGTCGCCGAGGTGAGAGCGGTGTGCTCATCGACCAGCACCTCGTAGTCCGCGAGTTCGATGGCGCCCGCTCGCACCGGGACGAAATCGACTTGGATCCCATACTTCGCATGCGCCAGCCAGACGTGACCCACGGTGGGAAACTCGGCTTCGGTCGTGACAACGCGGGACCGGGGGGGCGAAGGGTCCAGGCAGCTGGCGATGGACGCCACCGCCGCCGAAGCCGACGTGGAGATCGCGACTTCGTTGGGTCGTGCCCCGATCAAGCGTGCGAAGCTCTCCCTAGCACGCTCGACTTCCGCCATCCAGGCATCCCAATCCATGCCCTGCTCCAGCCAACTGGCCAAGTAGTCATCGATGGCCTCGCGCACGCGTCGTGACTGAGGGCCGTGCGAGCAGTTGGCAACATGGATCGTTCCCCTGAGGCCCGGAAACTCGCTCTGCCATTCCCGCGCCTCGGCGTCCGATATCGGCGGTCGGGATTGAACTTCAGTCATTGTACGAACGCCCTGAACATATCTCGCAAGCCCGCCAGCAGGATCACTCCTATACCGGCGGGAACCGCATACTTGATCCAATAGAACCATAGCTTGCCGACCGGAGCATCATCGTTGCCCATGTTGGCTTCATCCAGGGCCCGGCCCAAGCCAACGACCCAGGCAAGAGAGAACAACGCCAGGGCGCTGCCAAGCGGTTGCATGGTGGACCCCCAGAAGAGATCGCTCTTCAGGATATAGTCGATGCTCCTCATCGGCACGACGGCCAAAAGAAGAGCGGCTCCACAGAGCAGGATCACCGCCGCTTTGCGCTTCCAGTGATACTCGTCGACCAGTCCGGCTACCAGCACTTCGAACGCGGCCACGTCGGACAGGAAGGCTGCGAAGAACAGCAAGCCGAAGAAGAGCGTGGCGAAAAGCGCGCCCGCGGGAATCTGGGCGAAGATGCTCGGTGCCGTCACGAAAGTGAACGGCGGTCCGCTGTTCAATTGGACCCCCAAGGCCACGGCCGCAGGAACGATCACGAAACCCGCCAATATCGCCGCGAGCGTCTCGCCCAGCCCGACGGTCACGGCGCTCTTCCTCAGATTGACATCTTCGGGAAGATAACTGGCGTATGTCACTAAGAACGTTCCGCCCAAGCTTAGAGAAAAGAACACTTGACCGAGTGCCGCCGTCACCACGCTAGCATCGATCTTCGAGAAGTCCGGTATCAGGTAGAAGCGAAGGCCCTCCCCTGCCCCAGGCAACGTGAGGGAGCGAGCTATGAGCACAAGAAGGAGCAGAAACAGGAGTGGCATGCCGATGACGCTGACTCTCTCCACACCACTCTTGATCCCGAGGAGCAAGACAGTGGCCACCAAGACCAGAACGACGGTTGTCATCAAGAATTGCCCCCAGAAACCGCCGAGCACCGCATCGAAGAACACGGACGGCTCGATGGTCCTGATGGCACCGGTAATTGAGACGATTGCGTAGCGCAGGACCCAGCCGACCACGACGGTATAGTAGGTCAATGCCATCAGAACCGTGACGAAGAGCGCCCAACCGATCGCCCTACCGCCCGGCATTCCGATGCGCGTGAACGCCCCCATCGGTCCACGGCGCGTGAGTCGACCCAGCGAGAACTCCGCCATCAGCGCCGGTATGCCGAAGGCACCCAAGATGACCAGATAGATGAGCAGGAAGGCGCCGCCGCCGAAGGCACCCACCATATAGGGGAAGCGCCAGACGTTTCCCAAACCGACCGCGACGCCGATGAACGTCATCAGCACGGCAAAAAGCGAGGTGAATCGCGGTCGGGCGGGTTCGGACGGCTCGCTAGCTGTCAAAGCAGTTCTTCTCGGCGGAGAGCCCCGACGCGTCGTCAGACGCGCCGGGGCTGGATCGCCTCAAGCGAGGGTGGCTTCAAGAACGAATTCGACGTTACCCTTGAGCGCGCCGGAGACCGGACATCCTTCTTTCGCAGCGTTGGCTGCCTGCTCGAACGCCGCCTGGTCGATGCCGGGCACGACACCTTCCGTGACCAGACGCATAGTCGCGATCTTCGGGCCCGAGTCCAGCATCTCGAGCGTGCAGTGCGCCGTCGTGCTTATGCGCTCCGACGGCGTACCGGCCTTCTCCAACCCGGCGGACAATGCCATGCTGAAGCACGCCGCGTGCGCCGCGGCGATCAGTTCCTCGGGATTGGTGCCCGCGGCACCCTCGAAACGCGTCGGGAAACTGTACTGGCCTTTGAAGGTCCCTGATCCGGCTTCGTACTCACCGCGTCCGCTGCGCAGGACGCCTTCCCATGTCGCCATCGCCTTGCTGGTCGGCATCTTGAATGCTCCTCCCTCGTGATCAATCGTACAGATCGTGGATCAATCGCTTTCGGCTGGGGCCGGGGCGTATTATCGAGCTTCACGCTCCGCAGCGCCAGAGCTTGAGGCCGCCCGGCCCCATCGCTCCTGCTGTCCCGGAGCGACATGTCCGAAAGGCCTTTATTTAAGCCAAATCTGACCGGCGCTTCGGTCAAAACGACCGGGCGCGGACCGATACCTGAGCTGGAGGTTTTGGAGGCCGATCCTCGGTAATTCCCTTTATTGCCTACACTTAGTGACCTCGATATCTTCCCGGCTTCTTATTTGCAATCTGTACTGCAGCGAGCCGCCAACCCCGCTTGACCGGCGAAAGTTACTGGAAGAAGAGGAGTGAGGATGCATAGGGTGGAATTGGCCTCCAAGTCCATCGGCGACTACGTGGGCCTGATCGGAGGGGATGCAGTCAGCAGGATCGAGGCGCTGGCGGCACCGCTTCGCGGTGCCCGCGTTCTTCATCTCAACGCCACCGCCCACGGCGGCGGGGTGGCGGAACTGCTTCCCACGCTGGTGGCCCTCAAGCGCGGCCTCGGCATCGAGGCCGAATGGTATGCTCTCTCTGGCAACGACGCCTTCTTCGACTTGACGAAGAAGCTGCACAACGGCCTTCAGGGGATGGACATCGAGCTTTCGGCAGGCCTACGTGGTCTGTACCTCTCGACGCTCGAGGCGAATCGGGAGGCCTTCGAGAGAGATTGGGACTTCGTGGTTGTGCACGACCCACAGCCCGCCGGGCTGGTCGGTGTACTGGACGGGCGGCGCACGGGTCGCTGGATGTGGCGTTGCCACATCGATACTTCGACGCCCGGCGCGGCGGCGGTTGATTTCCTCGCTCCTTATATGGGTGCGTTCGAGCTCGCCATCTTCACGCTGCCAGACTACGTAACGCCACAGCTGAGCCCTAAGCGGACAGAGTACGTGTATCCTTCGATCGACCCGCTGGCCCCGAAGAACCAAGCGCTGTCAGCCGGCTTGGCTCGGCAGCTGCTGGCCAAGCGATTCGGCATCGACTCCGAGCGTCCCCTGATGACCCAGGTCTCGCGCTACGATCCCTGGAAGGATCCGCTGGGTGTAATCGATACGTACCGTGCCGTGAAGGAGCGCGTGAAGACCGTGCAGCTCGCCCTCGTCGGGAACCTGGCGGATGATGACCCCGAAGGTATCGAGTATCACGCCCGCGCAGTAGAGCACGCCGGTGATGATCCCGACATCCACGTTCTCAGCACGCTCGATCGGTTGAGCCAGGACGACCTCACGCACGCCCTCGAGGTGAACGCGTTCCAATCCGGAAGCGATGTGGTGGTGCAGAAGTCGACGCGTGAAGGTTTCGGGCTGGTCGTGACCGAGGCGATGTGGAAGTGCTCGCCGGTCGTAGGAGGTCGCGTGGGAGGCATCGTCCACCAGATCGAAGACGGCGAGAACGGCTACCTGGTATCCGGCGTCGAGGAATGCGCCGAGCGCGTGATCGGTCTGCTCGAAGACCCGGACCAACGCCGTGAGATGGGAGAAAGGGCGCGCGAATCGGTGCGGCGCAAGTATCTGACGCCGCGCCACCTGGCCGACTACCTGAAGATCTTCGCATCGCTGAAGTAAGAGCACGGCCCTTGGGCGCGGCGCAACTCCTCCAGCGCCGGCGCCCCAGCGCCGACCCTCTCCAAGGCTCAGCACACAAGCCCCACACCTCGATTGCACCCGGCATCTTAGGCGTTATTATGTAGGCCCGGCGCACCTCAAAGTCAGGCCTGAGTGCCAATATGCCTTCGCAAAAGTGGCCGCTTCTCATCGTAGCCAACCGGCTTCCCGTCACTCGTATACGGGTCAAAGGAAGGACGCAGTATAGGAGGAGCCCGGGCGGGCTCGTCTCGGCGTTGACGCCGATCGTGCAGCGATTGGGCGGCGGAGGCTGGGTCGGGTGGACCGGTTCGGCCGGCCCCGCACCCAAACCATTCAGCCACGAGGGCATCGTCCACGTCCCGGTGGGCATTAGCCGAAGCGACCTGCAACGCTTTTACCGAGGATTCTGCAACGGGACGATCTGGCCCCTCTACCACGGCGCCGTGCGCGAGCCGGAGTATCACAGGACGTGGTGGCGGTCCTACGTAGCCGTTAATAAGCGGTTCGCCGACGTTGTCGCCGGAGCGGCCGCAGCGGAGGGTACGGTGTGGGTGCACGACTATCACCTGCAACTGGTCCCGGCTCTGTTGCGCGAACGTCGGCCGGACCTCCGCATCGGTTTCTTCCTCCATATCCCGTTTCCGCCAGAGGAATTGTTCGGCCGCCTGCCCTGGCGCCGGCAGATCCTGGAAGGCCTGCTCGGCGCTGACGTCATCGGTTTTCAGACCCAAGACGGAGCGCAGAACTTCGTGCGGCTGGCAAAACGGCATGCCGACGCAAGAATGGAAGGCGGCCGCGTGCTGACCCACGGGCACCTGTCTACGGTCAACGCATTCCCGATCTCTACCGACTTCGAGCGCTACGATTCGGGAGCGCGCGAGGAGTCTGTCTCCAAACGCGTGGCGGAGATACGTCAACAGCTGGGCCGCGGGCGTAAGATCATCCTGGGCGTCGATCGTCTAGACTACACCAAAGGGATAGACGTGCGACTGCGCGCGTTTTGGGAGCTTCTCTCGCGTCGACGTCACTACATCCGCGGTTGCGTGATGATCCAGCTGGCGGTGCCGAGCCGCCAGCACGTTCCCGAGTATAAGGAACTACGGAGCCGGGTGGAGGAGCTCGTCGGTCAGATCAACGGCGAGTTCGGCGAAGTCGGGACTACACCGGTTCACTATCTTCACCGCGAACAGCCTTTTCACGAACTGCTCGCCTTATACCGGGCTGCCGACGTCATGTTGGTGACGCCGTTCGCCGACGGCATGAACCTGGTCGCGAAAGAGTACGTCGCCGCTCGTCACGACAACACGGGCGTACTGATCCTCAGCGAGTTCGCTGGCGCGGCCCGGGAGCTGCGCACGGCCTTGCAGGTGAACCCGCACGACGTTGACGGCCTCGTCGAGACACTCAACCTGGCTCTCTCATTACCTCGCAAGGAAGTGATGCGGCGCATGCGGCGCATGCGGGAGGTGCTGAGGCGCAATACTGTCTACGACTGGGCCGACTCGTTCATGGAAGCTCTCTCGAGCTAGGACCGGGCTCCTTCTGATCTTCGCAGATCGAACGACTTCGATTCGCCGCGCTTGAAGGTCTCTATTCTCCCGTCGATGCCGATCTGAGCATAAGGCGCCCAGGTTCCCTCAAACGAAACAGTCAGCGTCTCTTGGGTAATGTGGATCCGGAACCAGTGACCGCGATACTGGATCCGCGATCGAATGGACTTGAGCTCTTCCGGCAAACTGGGGTTAAGCCACAACACATCCTCTCGCAAGGCGATCCCGCTGTAACAGCGTTGTACGAGATCGACGGTCCCGGCCATGGCACCGAGGTGGATCCCTTCCGGCGTCGTGCCCCCCTGCACGTCCTTGATGTCCGCCTGCACGGCTGCCTCGAACCAACGCCAGGAGCGTGCCCGGTCCGAACGCGCCTGTACCCAGGAGTTGATGATAGCGCTCAGCGTGGACCCGTGAGAAGTGCGCCGCAAGTAGTAGTCGATATTCTTCGGGATCCAGGCGGGATCGAAAGGATAACCCATCCACTCGAAGAGTTGCGCGAGCCGCTCCGCCGAGAACAGATAGAACAGCATGAGGACATCCGCCTGCTTGCTGACCTTGTAACGGTTCGCGCTGTCCCCCTCCGCCTCGAGGATACGATCGAGCCGGTGGATATCGCCGTACTTGGCCCGGTAGCCCTCCCAATCGAATTCCTCGAGGTTCTCGTAACCCTCGAACTGGCTAATGATGCCTCCGTCCTGAAATGGAATGAACATCTTCCGGCCCGTCTCTTCCCAGGCAGCTACGTCTTCCTCGCCGATCTCGAGGTCCTCGAAGATCTCCGCCCTGCAATCGTCATCCAGCAAATCGACTATTCGCCCGCCACACTGGAGCACCCACGCCGCCATCACGTTGGTGTACGCATTGTTATCGAGCCCCGGCTCTTCCGCCCCGGGATACGCGGTGTGGTATTCGTCAGGACCCACCACACCACGAATCTCGTAGCGATCACGCTCCGAGTTGTAGACGGCTATGCTGGCCCAGAACTTGGCAATCTCGAGGATTATCCGTGAGCCATATGTGCAAATGAAATCTCGACGCCCCGTCGCCTGGTAGTGTCGCCAGACGTTGAGCGCTATGGCGGCGTTGACGTGGCGCTGCAGGTGGGTATCGTCGGGTATCCAACGCCCCGACTTCGGGTTGAGATGCATCACCTGAGTCTCTTCTCGACCGTCGCTGCCGCTCTGCCACGGGAACAGCGCGCCCTTGAACCCCGCCGCGCGCGCCAGGCGTCGCGCTTGCGGGAGACGACGGTAGCGGTACATCAGCAAGGCGCGCGCGATTTCCGGTACGCGCAGTTGAAGGTAGGGGAAGATGTAGAGCTCGTCCCAGAAGATGTGCCCGCGATACGCCTCACCGTGCAAACCACGCGCCGGCACACCGACATCGAGCTCGACGGTGTTCGGCGACACCGTCTGCAGCAGGTGAAATATGTGTAGGCGCAAGGCCAGCTGTGCTTCGGGTTGGCCCTCGAGCTCGATATCGCAACGATGCCAGAGACGCTCCCAGGCCAACCGATGCGTGCGCAGCACATCCTGGAAAGAGGCGGCACGTTGGACATCGCGACCCGCTTCGTGGGCCGGCTCGCTGATCGCCCAGTCCCGCGAAGTGTAGAGGGCGACAATCTTCTCAATGCGGGTCGGCATTCCCTGTCGGCACTCGAATTCGAGGATCTGATCGATATATCCCGGCTCGCTGTTCGTCTTCCGCTGGGCGCGAATCTCATCTTCACCCTGAAACACCCGCGTCCGAGCGGCCTGGGCCATCATGATGCGTGATTGGACGGTGCGAACCAGCAGGCTGATCCCCTGCTCTCCGACGGCCCCTGTCGCGATGGGCTCCAGGTGCTGGCTGTTGAGGTTTCTGTAGCGCGCCACGCCGGCGTTCCTGACTCGGCCCTCGAGGGCCGAGCGCACCTCCATACGACCGGACCAGTTCTCCGCTGTGAGGATCAACTCGACGGCCGCCCGATGCATGTCTGCCATGTCCACAAGGCGCCGGCTACGAAGACTGGTCTGCCGTCCCTCCTCGTCGCGGAATCGAACAAGGCGCTCCAGCACGCCGATGCTCATGTCCAGTTCCTGGCCGTACTCGAGCATCTCCACCGACTCCGGACTGAACCACACACCACCCTCCAACCGAAACGTCAGGCTCAGCCAGTTCGGCCAGTTGACCAGGTCTTCGTTGACCACGTCTCGGCCTGCGATCTCGGTCGTCAGGCGATTGTAGCCGCCGGCCAGGTAGGTCCCCGGGTAGTGGACGCCCTCAGCTTGAACCTGCTCCATGGCGCCCCGCGTCGCGAAGTAGCCGTTCCCCAGCGTGCACAGCGCCTCGCGCAGCGGTTCCTCGTCCGGCCGCCAGCCTTCGTAGACAAGCTTCCACGCCGACATGGTCATCCGTCCTTCAACAGGTGAGCCAACCCCTGCAGAAACCGACCGACCTCTGCGGTGTCCTTCAATCCGTAGCTGGCCTGCGTCCGGTACGGCGGGTTCCCGACGAGTATACCGACGCCTCGTTCGCCGAGCGCTGCGAACGCATCTTCATCGGTGACATCGTCACCGATATAGAAGGGTAACACCGCCACATCGTCGAGTTTCAGCGCGTCCAGCAGCCAGAGCACCGCTCGCCCTTTATCCCAGTCGATGTCGGGTCGCAATTCGAAGACTTTCTTTCCGCCTGACATGCGCAGCTGAGGGTGCAGGCTCAGCACTTCCCGCACCGCATCCTCGACGATGGGGACGTCTTTGTCGGCCACGTTGCGGTAGTGGTTGGCGATGGCGAACCGCTTGCGCTCGACCCGAGCGCCCGGCACGATGTCGAGGCGCTCATGCAGCTCGCGCTCAGCCGCCTCGAGCTCCGGTAGGCAGTGCGTTCCGCCCTCGTGCTCCATCCGCAAGCCCGGGCCCGCGATGTCGAACCCGTGGCTGCCGGCGAAGACCAGCCCATCCAGACCGACAAGCGGTTGCACGTCCAAGCGGTCGCGGCCGCTAACGACGGCAACCGTGCAGAGCCCCGACAACTCCTCCAATACATCTCTCATGTCCTCCGACAGCAAAGCGTCTTCGGGCTGCGAGACGATCGGCGTCAACGTTCCATCGTAGTCGAGAAACATCGCCGGAATGTTGTTCATCAGCCGCCCGGCGATCTCGTCCCAAGATTCTAGAGCCGAAGGCAGGTCTCCGGCCGAGCTTTTTCCCATCGCGTTCCGTTGAGCCACTCTGTCAACTCTCCGTTCGCACCTCTCTCAGGTCGGCGACGACGGTATCTGCGCCGTGCTCCAAGAGCGCCGCCTCCCGGGCCCCGACGCGGTCGACTCCGATCACCCAGCCGAAGCCGCCTGCCCTGCCCGCCTGCACTCCCGAGACGGCGTCCTCGAAGACGACGGCACGCTCGGGATCAACGCCCAACCTATCGGCTGCCTCGAGAAACATGTCCGGAGCCGGCTTGCCCTCTAGCCCTAGGCGCGCGGTCTCCACGCCGTCCACCCGCACTTCAAAGAGTTCTCTGAGCCCTGACGCTTGAAGCACGGGCCCGCAGTTCTTGCTCGAGGATACGATGGCGGTCTTGAGTCCAAGGTCGCGCCAACGGCGCAGCTGTGCCACGGCGTCATCGAAGACCTCGACGCCGCCCTGGTCCAGCATGACGTTGTAGAGCTCGTTCTTGCGGTTCCCCAGCCCGCAGACCGTTTCGACCTGCGGCCTGTCGCCGGGATCTCCCTCGGGCAGCTGGATGGACCGCGAAGTCAGAAAACTGCGCA
>Ga0209536_100006903_pt1 | contig 17279 bp, 11 predicted proteins | sample DeeMarSeWOR28_12_FD_187461 | JGI IMG/M metagenome (GOLD analysis project Ga0209536, IMG submission 187461) | Marine sediment microbial communities from White Oak River estuary, North Carolina - WOR-2-8_12 (SPAdes) (version 2) | ecosystem: Environmental > Aquatic > Marine > Intertidal zone >... | reverse complement strand
GTCGACTCGACCGGCTATCGCGGCATTAGCACGTGGGGAGTCCGCGGTAGCGGTATCCGGCCGCTGGCGATCCCGGGTACATACACCGTGGCTCTGGCAACCTTGGTTGACGGAGTCATCACGCCTGTCGGCGAGCCGCAGAGTTTCGAAGTCTATCCGCTCGACGATGTTGCGACTCCGCGTTCCGCCGAGGTGCTCGCGTTCCAGCAGCAAACGGCGAGACTGCAGCGCGCGATGCTGGGCGCCAACGCAGCCATGGGTGAGGCGATGACGCGTATCGAGCTACTCAGACGCGCGCTCGGCGAGACCCCTGACGCCGACCCACAGCTGACCGAGGACCTGCGTACGCTGGAGAACGGCATTAGGGAAATCCAATGGGAGCTCACGGGCGATCCGACCGTGGGGCGCCGGCGCGAGGCGACACCCACATCACTGATGCAGCGTCTCAACCGAGCTACTAGTGGATGGACAGGATTGCTGCACGAGGTCACCGGACTGCAGAGAGAACAATACGATATCGTGGCCGCTGAGTTCGGCGATATTCTCGCGCGGCTTCGGCCGTTGATCGAAGTGGAACTGAAGCGTATCGAAGACGCCGCCGAGGAGGTGGGTGCTCCCTGGACCAGCGGACGCATCCCAACATGGCGGCCGTAGATAGTCCGCAGACAAGGTAAACACAAAGCGTGGAGCCTGGGCTCAATGCAGCTCGTGGAGTCGAGGCTCTCCGCTCGCACCGCCATTTCTGGAGGGCGACTTGGGCCGAAGAGTTGACCAGGAAGTCATAGACTTATACGACCGCTTCACGCATGGACACTTGAGTAGGCGAGGTTTCCTCGACCGTCTAGCAGGTCTGGTAGGTGGCTCCGGTGCGGCTTTGGCACTGCTACCCCTGCTACGGAACGACTACCGCAGACACATCGTCTCCGAACAGGACGACCGGCTCGACATCTCGCGTGCTGAATGGGAAGTGGGCGGTACCGTCATGTTCGGCTACATGGCCCGGCTACGAGGTAGCGAGAAATTGCCGGCCGTCATCGTGATCCATGAGAATCGCGGACTCAACCCGCATATCCAGGACGTCACCCGACGCATGGCGCTCGAGGGTTTCTTGTCGCTGGCACCCGACGCTCTCGCGCCGTTCGGCGGCACGCCGGACGATGAAGACAGGGCCCGCGAGGCGATGGGCGAGCTGGACCCTCGAGACACACTCGAGCGGCTCACCGCTGCCGTCACATTTCTGGCGGGTCATCAGGAGTCGACGGGCAAGGTCGGTGTCGTGGGTTTTTGCTGGGGCGGAGGCTACGCAAATCAACTGGCCGCTGCGACCAGTTCACTCCAAGCAGCTGTGCCCTACTACGGCCGGCAGTTGCCGCCTGACGAGGTACCGAACATCACTGCGCCCCTGTGTCTGCATTACGCCGGACTGGACGAGCGTATCAATGCCGGTATTCCGGACTATGAGGCGGCGCTCAAGGCGAATAACAAGGCATACGAGATATACGTATACGAAGGCGTGAATCACGCATTCAACAACGACACCAACGAAGCACGCTACGACCCGGGAGCCGCTGACCTGGCCTGGACCCGGACGGTTGCGTTCTTGAGGAAGCATCTAGCCCCGTGAGACTTCGGTGCTCGAGGCCACTGGATTCGGAACGGCATCTTTCGATGCGAACTTGCAAAGGACGGTAATCATGGATCGCAGGACCTTTCTGGAACACACTGGCATCGTGTTGACAGCGGTCGGTTCGGCGGGGGCTCTGACGGCGCATTCTATGGCAGCTCAGCCGCTCGCAGGTGCTGCAGGAATAGGAATTTGTGACTGGAACCTCGGCCCGATGTGCGATCCCGAGCAGATCCCTAGGGCGGCTGAAGCCAATCTCGCAGGAATCCAGGTGAGCCTCGGACGGACGCCGGAAGAGATCATCCTGACCCATCACGCCGTGCGCCAGCGCTACTTGGAGCTCGGTCGACAGCACGGGATCTCATTTCACTCGGTAGCGCTCGGCCTCCTCAATACGTATCCGCTCGCAACCGACCCGAGAACCGCTGTGTGGGTGATCGACGCGATCGAAACCGCGGCCGTGCTTGGGGCAGGCAACGTGCTGATGGCGTTCTTCGGAAACGGTGACCTGCGTGAGAAGGACGAACGGGGTGAGTTCATCAACGAAGCCGAAGCACCATTCGCCTCTTATCGCCTCAACGAAGAACATGTCACCAGCGTAGTGGAGACTCTGAAACAGATCATGCCGCGAGCACGTGACGCCGGTGTGGTCTTGGGATTGGAGAATACCATCACTGCGACGCAGAACCTGAAGGTCATCGATCGGGTGGGATCCGAGTGGCTGCAGATCTACTACGATCTGGGGAACTCAACCGGTAACGGATATGACGTGCCCGGTGAGCTCAGGATGATCGGCAACGACAGGCTGTGCGAAGTACATCTCAAGGACTGGGAGACGCCACTCATCGGCAGTGCGGAGGCTTCGGTGGACATGCCTGCTGCCGCGGCAGCACTGCGCGAGATCGGCTACGACAAGTGGCTGGTGTTGGAGACGAGCGGTCGTCGAGACCACTTCATGGAAGACACACGGGCCAACGTGGCTTGGGCCAAGCAGACCTTCGAGATGTCCTGAGTCTATCCGATTCACTGCCTTGCGTCGATTGGTGAGGGTCCGCAAGTCGATTGGCGCAGCAGCGGCGTGGCTGAGCCGTCTGCTGCGGCGCCCTTTCGTTTGGGGAATCATCGTCGGTGTGGTTGGCCTGACGCTGATTCGAACCGGCAATACCGTCACTTCGACGGACAGCTTCTGTGAGTCGTGCCACGTTCACCCGCAGGCGACGACCTCCTGGAAACAATCGACTCACTACACGACCAAGAGTGGCACGGTCATACATTGCGTTGAGTGCCACTTGCCGCCCCGCGGCCTCGACTACGCGATTCAGAAGGCCCGGCTCGGAGTACGGGATGCCGTCGGAACGGTCTTAAAGGACCATGAGTCTTTCGACTGGGAAGCGCGGTCCGAACTCGAGCATGCCCGGAATTACGTCTTCCGCGAATCGTGTCTGGACTGCCATCCAAACCTGTACCCCCTGGAACTGACAGACGAGGGGGAGGAAGCACATCTGCATTATGAGCAGCACGCCGACGAGCTGCGCTGTCTCAACTGTCATCTACATGTAGGCCATTACGATCCGGATGCCCTGAAGGCAGTCGACTTCAGTATCGCAGCGGCGGAAGACGTCGAGATCTACAAGAGCCCTGCAGTTGTGGATACTTTCGCTGACTTCACCGAGTTCATCCCTGGTACCTCGGTCAGCTTCGAGATGGTAGCTATTCCGGGTGGCACTTTCGCGATGGGGAGTCCGGAATCAGAGGCGTATCGCCGCGCCGACGAGGGACCCGTGCATTCGGTCAGCGTCAGTCCGTTCTGGATCGGGCGAGTCGAGGTCACGTGGGACGAGTTCGAGACTTGGTACCGGGCTACCAAGTCGGAAGGGCGCACCGACACGCAGCTCATGGACCGGCAGCTGGAGGAGGAATCCGAAGTCGACGCCATCACCGGTGCTACCCCACCCTATGTGCCGCCCGATCAGGGATGGGGCAGGGGTGACCGGCCGGCAATAACCATGACGCACCATGCGGCAGTGCAATACACCCGCTGGCTGTCTCTGGTGACCGGTAAGCGCTACCGCCTGCCGACCGAAGCCGAGTGGGAATACGCAGCCCGAGCTGGTACGGGCAGCGCCTACTTCTTCGAGGGTGACCCAACGAAATACAGCGAGCGTCGGTTCTGGAACCGGCTCTTCGGCCGCAACACGGCGGTGCTCGATAGCTTCGCCATCCACGCTGGAAACAGCGGAGGGATGACACAGCCACCGACGGCGGTGTCAGCCAACCAGTTTGGGCTGCTCAACATGGTGGGGAACGTCAAAGAGTTCTGTCTCGACTGGTACGCGCCCGACATCTTCGGACGGCGCAGTGGCACCGGCGTGATCGTCGATCCACGAGGGCCCGATGCGGGAACCGAACACGTTATTAGGGGCGGCTCATTCCGCAGCGATCCGTCAGAGCTGCGATCCGCCGCGCGAGACCGTACACGCACTGACGCCTGCTTGCTGACCGACCCGCAGGCGCCCAAGAGTATCTGGTGGTTTTCAGATTGTACAGACGTCGGATTCCGTGTAGTATGCGAAGTCGAGAATGGAGTTCCGGCACAAACAGGCCGTAACTGAGAAAAGGAGCCAAACGATGAGCGGTAATGTGGAGGGACCGAGCCGGCGCGAGTTCATCGAGGCGGTGGGCGCGATAGGGGCGGTGGGCGCACTGGGTGCCATCGTAGCTGGCTGCAACAGCGGTATGGGGGATCAGTACGCCAACTATCCTTGGCCACCGCTGCTGGAACAGGCACCTGATGGCTCCGTATTGAGGGCGGGGCTCATCGGATGTGGGGGCCGCGGCACAGGTGCCGCCATAGACTTCTTGAATTCCGGTCCCAGCCTGGAGGTGGTCGCTTTGGCCGATTTCTTCCGCGACCGGCTGGACAGCTGCCGCACCAGGCTGCAGGAAGAAAAAGGTGTGGTGGTGCCGGAGGAGAATTGCTTCTCGGGGTTCGAAGCGTACCTGCAGTTGCTAGATACCGACGTAGACGTGGTGCTGATGGCAACGCCTCCCTATTTCCGGCCCGAACACTTCGATGCCTCGGTCGAGGCACGCAAGCACATATTCATGGAAAAACCGGTGGCGGTCGATCCGGTCGGGGCCCGGGCTGTCATGGCGTCAGCTCGCAAGGCCGACGGGCTCGGCCTCTGCGTGGTTACCGGCACCCAGCGACGCCATCAGGCCGACTACCTGGCCACATTTCGCGAGATCACGCGTGGCGCTATCGGCGACCTAGTGAGCGCAAACTGTTACTGGAACGGCACGGTCCCGTGGTGGCGCGACCGGCAGCCGGGCTGGACCGATATGGAGTACATGGTCCGGGATTGGGTGAACTGGACGTGGCTCTCGGGCGATCACATAGTCGAGCAGCACGTGCACAACCTCGACGTGATCAACTGGTACCTGGGTGATGCTCATCCTGAAAAGGCAGTAGGGTTTGGTGGTCGCTGGCGTCGACCCAGTGGCGACCAGTACGATTTCTTCAGCATCGATTTCACGTACCCCAACGACGTGCACGTCCACAGCATGTGCCGGCAGATCTCAGGTTGTGCCAACAACGTTTCGGAGTTCGTGCGCGGCACGAGGGGCTACTCCAACTGCGAGAATGAGATCCGGCGCCCCGACGGCACGGTGGCCTGGGAATACCAGTACGAGCAGGACGAAGAAGGCAACCGCATCGGACTGCAACCATATGTACAAGAACACGTTGACTTCGTGACGGCGATCCGCAACAACGAACCGGTGAACGAGGCGGAACGCACCGCCGTTGCAACGCTCACGGCAATCATGGGTCGCATATCCTGCTACACCGGCCAAGAGGTCACGTGGGACCAGATGATGGAGTCGGATCTGAAACTGGGGCCCGACCGAGTGGAACTGGGACCGTCCGACCTACTGCCACCGGTGATTCCGGTGCCCGGAACGGAGTAGTAGCGCGCTAGTCAGACACCGAGCCGGCGGCGGATCGACGGATCTCAACGTCGCACTACGGGCAGCCGGATCTGCGACGGATACTCTCCTGAGTGGTGCACCTGGTTGTGGGCCACTGACCATTCAGTTTCGTCGTAGTTGCGGCCGCCCGTATTAAGGTTGCGGGTGAATCGTGGGAAGTTACTGCTCGACACCTCGATCCGGATGCGGTGACCAGCGGCGAAGTAGTTGCTCGTCGACAATGGGCTCACCGCGAGTTCGTAGACGACGCCGGCTTCCATGAAGACCTGCTTGTCGTAGCCCTCACGGTAGCGCACCCGCTGGATCGTCTCGTCCAGGTTGTATGCCCTGCCGTCGGGATACACGTCCAGCAGCTTCACGGTGAAGTCGGTGTCCCTCACATCGGAGGAGACGTAAAGCGTGATCTCGATCGTACCACTCACTTCGATTCCCTGTTCCAAGGGCTCGGTGGTGTACACCAGGATATCGGGACGCTGTTCCATCTCCCGTTGATCGAACGCGCCGGCATCGATAGCGCCGCCGATGCAACATACGTTTCCGCCGTACGAGGTGACCGGATCGGCAGGATCGTAGATGAAGGAGTCCGGATTGTCGCCTGACCCCGGCCGGCGCGTCGTCAGCTCACCGTCACCGAACAGCGTGTTAGCGTTGCCACCACTATTGAGGTAGTACGTCACCACTTCTGCCTCCGCCGGCGGCCACGTGTCGGCCGTCTGCCACCGGTTCAGGCCCATGGTATAGTAGCGAACCTTAGGCAGCGTGTCGGTGATCCCGTTGTTCTCGCCCTTGAGCCAATGATCCCACCACGCGTAGATCAGCGCGTCGTAGTCGAGCCGAGCGTCACCCAAGTTGCGCTCCCCGACTATCGTCTCCTCGGTCGCACGAGTGTAGGCACAGTGGGTCACCGGTGCGATGACGGCGTATTGATTTTGCGCCACCTCCGGATCTTCCGCGTTGTTCCGTACATGGCTGAACAGCGCCAGGTTGGGACTGATAGATACGTCATACCACGACATGAACCACATGCTGGGCACGCCAAATGGCTCGTCGTCATGGTACAGACCGCCCCTATACCAGGCCGGGTCGTTGGGAGTTCTCTGGATCATGCGACCGCCGGTCGCGACTGGCGCCGAGTCCGCAAAGATCCCCTTCGGACCATGCACGTGCCGCATGATGTCTTCCACTGGCAGGTGCCATAGTGCTTCCTTCCAATCGACTCGCGGCATCTCCGGAGCCAGATCGAAGTAGCGGGACAGCCGGATCAAGTCTTCACGGGAGATATCTGCCGGAAACATCGGTCGCTGTGTGTTCTGCACGCCGTACAGCCAGGCGAAGAACAGCATCTGCTCGGCACCGCCGCGATACCAATTACCCTGCTCGTAGAACCCGCCCACGCGGCCGACACCCGCTCCGAATCCCTGAGGCACCATGGCAGCATGAGCGGGATGATCGAGCGCAGCCAATCCCATCTGCCACTCTGCAGTAGAAGAACAGCCGAGCGTACCCACCTTGCCGTTCGACCAGGGTTGCGCCGCAATCCAGCTCAGGGCGTCATATCCGTCGGTCTTGGGCGGACCTAGGATGTCCCACTCGCCTTCCGAGAAGTACCTGCCACGCTCATTCTGAGTGACGTAGGCGTAGCCCCGGTTCACCGCTTCGATGATGGACCCGAACCGACCAGTCTGCAGTTCGCCGTCACGCCAAGGATTGAAGTTGTACGGTGTTCGCACGAAGATCGTGGGTACCTGTCTCTCCGTTCTGGGACGATAGATGTCCGTTGCCAGTCGCACGCCATCACGCATCGGCATCATGACCTTCTGGTCAATTATGGCTATAGCTTCCAGCTGCTCCAGCTCTTGCTGTCCATACAACGAGGCGGCCGCCGCGGCGATCGCGGCACAGGTGATCGTCAGATAACGGGCAACGGCTGACATCAGCGTTCTCCTCCACACCTTCGATTCACTGCCATATGTTACAATCTCAGTCTCACCCGAGAATATGCATCCACCGACCTCAAGCCTCAAACGCACGGTGCCCCTCGAGGCTCATTCAAACGTGGATGCCGTGAACCAGAGTCCTACCCCTGTCCACCGCGGTCAATGCCGCTCTGTGGCACATGCATGTCCACCCTCGGTATATTGAAATGAGAGCAAGATCCTGCGCAAAACTCTAGATGGTTGGTCGCAGAGAGGAGCCCGCCTTCTCAGGGTGCCCTACCGCGAGTCGTCGCCTCGATCGATAAGGAGTGCAAGTCATGAATCCCATCGAGGAACTCGACCACATCGCCATCAATGTAAGGTCGCATCGCCTCGTCAAGATGCTGCTCAAGGAAAACCCCAAGCTCGAGCGGATCCTACGCAATTCGAAGAATGAGATAGAGGCGCGCGTTGGGGTTCGCGAGTGGGTGTTGGAGGAGCTGCAGCAGCGTCCCCAGGCTCTGGCATACTACGAGGGACGCAGCTCAGACCGTGACGGCTTCGAGGCCCTTTCCTGGAGCGACTACGCCGCAATTCGCTTGCTCGACTACATCGATCACGCCGGACGCCAGTTTGAGGACCTCAACCTTCGCGGTGCCGTCGCTGTCAGCACACCGATCCGACAGCTGTGGCTTGCGGCGAATCATGGTACCGGTGGTGCCAAACCGGACTTCTTCGAAGACGCAGTGTATCTATTCCGCCAGTTCTCAGGGCGGAGTGAGCGTCGCAAGCCCACACGCGAGGAAGTCGAGAGCTGGATGGATCGCTATCCATCCGGGCTCGACCCGCGCATCGTTGCCCTTAGGGAGGAGAACCGGGAACGAATTCTCAACATCATCATCGACCGAACAGACAAGGGTGAAATACACAGCCAGAAGTTCCGGTTCGAAACCGGGATGTCCCGCTCAGAGAAGCTCGAGCAGGCCCTCGAGTGGTGGAACGATACGCAGTTCCATCTCCACTTCGCTGTGCGCTCCCCCGAGATGCTCAACCAGATGCTGGGCAACTCACTAGATCCCGACACTATGAGGGTTCTGTATCGTGCGCGTGATGTGGGAATCCCGTTCTTCGTCAATCCGTATTACTTGTCGCTGCTCCACGTACGCGTTCCCTACTTCGCAATCGGCGCAGATCTGGCGATCCGGCATTACGTGGTCTACACCCAGCAACTTGTAGAAGAGTTCGGCCACATTCGGGCTTGGGAGAAGGAAGACGAAGTCATACCCGGCAGACCGAACGCGGCAGGATGGCACTTGCCTCCCTACGACAACGTGCATCGGCGCTACCCTGATGTGGCCATCCTGATCCCGGACACCACCGGGCGCGCCTGCGGCGGACTGTGTGCATCTTGCCAGCGCATGTACGACTTCCAACGAGGCGGGTTGAACTTCGATCTGGAGGAACTGGAGCCCAAACGGAGTTGGCCACAAAAGCTGGCTGAGTTGATGAAGTACTTCGAGGAGGATTCGCAACTACGCGATATTCTGATCACGGGCGGTGACGCCCTGATGAGCACGGACAAGGCACTGCAGCGAATCCTCGAGGCGGTGTATCGAATGGCCAAGGCGAAGCGCGATGCCAACGCCACCCGCCACCGCAAATATGCAGAGATCCAGCGGATCCGGTTGGGAACACGGCTGCCGGTCTACCTGCCGCAGCGGATCACGCCGGAACTGACGCAGATCCTGGCCCGATTCAAGGAACAGGCCTCGGAAGCTGGCATCAAGCAGTTTGTGATCCAAACCCACATCGAGTCGCCCATGGAGGTGACACCTGAGGCGCGCGATGCGGTACAGCGGCTGTTGTCCGCCGGTTGGATAGTCACCAACCAGCTGGTCTCCACGGCGGCGGCATCTCGCAGAGGGCACACGGCCAAACTGCGCCAAGTGCTCAACGAAATCGGTGTGCTTCCCTACTACACGTTCGTGCTCAAGGGATATCGAGAGAATAGCTTCAATTACGCACCGGTAGCGCGGCTGGCGCAGGAGGAGATGGAGGAGAAAGTCATCGGTCGCGTGCCAGAACGCTACTACGAACCGATCCGACGGCTGTCGGAGCAAGCCGAGTCGGTGGTGCGCGAGGTGAGCACACTCAGGGGCAAGGCATGCATCCCCTTCCTGGCAACCGATCGCAGCGTGCTCAATTTGCCGGCGGTCGGCAAGAGCCTAACCTTCCGCGTGGTCGGGATTACCCGCTATGGCCGCCGCATTCTCGAGTTCGATCACGATCGCACTCGCGCGAACAGCCCCATAATCGAAAGAATGGGCAAGGTGATCGTGATCGAATCGAAGTCGATTCGTGAATACCTGCGGCAGCTCGAGGAACTCGGCGAAGACATCTCGGAATATGCGAGTTGCTATGGATACTCGATGGGACAGACAGAACCGCGGATGCCGCTGTACGAGTACCCGGAGTATGACTACGAGCTGACAGAAGAGATCACCAATTTCGAGCTTCCGGACGCAGGGCAGCCGGTCTCAGGCGCCGAGCCGGCATCTCTGCTCGCGGAATAGGCATCCGAGCCGCGGCTCCTGGAAGTAGCAACAGGTGCCGCTAGTGCCTGTGCCTGTCCATCCGTGGATTGACGACATTCGCGAACTTCGAGCCGAACCGGTAGCTGAAACCGATACCGATATCGAAGCGGTAATCGGTCTCCCGTTGCCGCCTTCGCAGGAGAATCTCTTCCGGCGTCAGGTTTTCAGCCGGTAAGTAGAACTGGTCCTTGATGCGGGAGAAGGAGCCGGAAACTTCCAGATTGAATCCACGGAACAAGCGGTACTCGATGTCCAAGGAGGTGTTGATCCTGTGCGTTGCCGGGTCGTGCAGATACTGGATTCCCTCTACTGACCCGAAGATTTCGCCCCACGGCTGCTGCACGGCCGCTGCAATCAGTAGACTATGTCGCGGTAGAACCTCCTCGGTCTTGCCTTCGACGGTCTCCAATTCGTAATTGAAGGCTGCGAGCTCGATCGAATAGAGGAAGGTAATCGCCCGTCTGGTGGACTCATTGTAAGGGAAGATATCGTACTCCAGCGCGGGACCGGCGAACACGGCGAGGTCTCGATTGAGAAATGTCGACCGGTTCACGTGGCTTCTGCCCCCTATAGACCAATGATCGCCCAGGCTCCAAACCATTAGCAGATCAGCGGCATAATCCTCGGCAGTATTCACGAAAGTGACCCCCTCCTCCAGTTCATCGAACTCTTCGTGATCATATTCACCCGAGAGGCTGAAGTTGATCTTTAAGTCTTCCGACACGCGATCGACGCTCGCGTATCCCTCGATCGAGTAGCCCCGTTCCTGTGACTCACCATCGATGTTTCCCTCGCCGCCGACCCGGAATACCCACAGATTCCACGGATCATTTTCCTCGCGGCCAACTGCGACCAATTCGGGTGCTTCGTACACCACCCGCAGACGCGGTGCCACCGGTGTCGCCTCTACGAACTGCACCAGTCCGAGGGCGATACTCTGCGTAAGTCCCTCACGAACCTCCGCATCCGTGTCGTCGGGATGGGACGTGAACAGCGTCGACTTGCCCACGCCCTCGAAGGATCTGCGACCGAGGAAGTCGAGCGTGTACTGCCACCCCCCACCGCCGGTCTGCTGTGCAGTTATCAACAAGTGCACATCCGCGTCCTGTCGGTCTCGCATCCAGTTGACCCAGGTGATTTCGCGGCGGAAGTGGTCGAAATCACAGTTGCGAGCGTTGCAGTCGAGGAACACAAACAGAGCCTGCGCCGTAGTATCGGCAGCAGGCTCCTGGCAGGAAACAGGTTCGGCGATGAGACTAGCCAACAGGCAGGCTGATGGGAGCAGTAGCCGTTCCAACATGTCTCTTCCTTGGTTCGTGGACCGAAATCTCGGTTGCTTGTGCGGCAACCAGACCTGGTCGGTCCGGTCGTTGTAATGGGAGGCAACTTGGAGTCAGCCGGATCATACGAGAGACCCGAGCCAGAGGCAACCCGGCTCTCGCTTGCCGCGCGTGCTACGGACCGCATATTACGTTAATCGCCTCATTACGAGACTGCTGGGCGCGTCGTGAGATCACCTGCCGATCCTCCGGTTGGGACACGAGCGATCCCGGCCCGGCAATCGACTGGGCGTACCGCCACACGCGGGTGAACGGAGCCCCACAATGTCTATAGTAACGATATCCAGAGGAACGTACGCTGGTGTGATAGCGTTGGCAGAAACTCTCAGCAGGAAACTGGGGTATCGGCTCTACACGCGAGAGGAGCTGCTGATCGAGGCCGCGAAACACTACAACGCATCGCAGAGTCTCGTCGAATCCGCGCTCGAGAACAGACCCGGATTCTTGGAGGGTCGCGGCCTGAGGAAACTACACTACGTCTATTGCGTGCAAGCATCCCTGGCGCGGGCGGTTCAAGGCGATAACGTGGTCTACCACGGTCAGGCTGGCCACCTACTGCTGCGGAGCATTCCACACCACCTCAGGGTCAGAGCGGTGGCCGCTATGGAATTTCGCGTGAGCGCCGCAATGGTGCGATGCAACCTCACGCGGGAAAAGGCGATTGAGTACATCAAGGAGTCGGACCACGCAAGGAACAGTTGGATCAAATGGGTGCACGGGGTGGAGGCCGACGACATTCGCACCTACGACCTCGTAATCAATCTCGAACGCGTCCCCATCGAGACCGCCGCCGCCATCATTGCTGACACTGCCCAGCGTGACTTCCAGACGACCCCAGAGTCCCAACAAATGCTGGACGATCTCGTTCTGGCGAGTGAGATCCAGGCCAGGATCGGCCTGGACCGGAGCATAGCTGATGACAAAATCAGGATCGACGCCGATCACGCAGTCGTCACTATCTCCGCAAATGTTAGGTCTCTCGCCGACGTGCAGAAAGTAAAAGAACTGGCCTTGCAGGTTCCGGGCGTCAAGAAGGTCGAGACCGAGATCGAGGCGCAATGATCGGGGTACCTTTTGCAGTACGGCGTGTGCGCACAGCGGTCGTGTTTAGGGCAACATCCGAGCGATCATGAGTGTGACCGGACGGTATTTTGTTTTCACAAGCAGTGCCATCGCTGCAGCGTTTGGCTCGGCGCTCTGCTGCGCCGGCCCCGCCGTGGCCGCTGCCATGGGAGTCTCGGCGGCAGGGCTCGCTAGCTTCCTGCCGCTGCGCCCGTATTTGGTGTTCATCGCCGTGGGCTCGCTCTATTGCGGATTTCACCTGTTGGACAAGGAAGATCGAAGAGCATGTGAACCCGAGGCCCCGTGCGCCAGTGACAAGGTACGGCACCGCATGAGAATCGCGTTATGGGCCGCGACCGGCTCAGTCGTCCTGTTCGGGACGTCACCGATCTGGGTCCGCTGGGTGGTTTGATGATTCCATACGGCCATTTGAAATACTGGACCAGCATCCTGTCTTTCGGAATTCTATTGTTGTGTGGTTGTAGCCGGCAACCTGGGGAACTGGAGCCTAACGAAGTTGTCCCCTCCCACCGCCAGGTAGAATATCAACAGATGGAGTTCATCGGTTTCGTACACTTCACGGTCAACACTTTTACTGACAGAGAATGGGGTTTCGGCGACGAATCACCGCAGATCTTCAATCCGTCGCAGTTCGATGCTGACCAATGGGCCCGGGTCGCGGCCGAAGTTGGCATGAAGGAGTTGATTCTGACGGTCAAGCACCACGATGGGTTCACCCTGTGGCCGTCCCGGTTCACCGAGCATTCCGTAAAGAACAGCACCTGGAGGAACGGGGCAGGAGACATCGTGGCGGAGTTCGCAGCAGCGTGCCGGCGCCATGGCATCAAGGTTGGCATCTATGTCTCGCCCTGGGATCGCAACCACGCGGACTACGGTCGTCCGGACTACGTCACCTACTATCACAACCAGCTACGCGAGCTCCTCACGGACTACGGAGAGATAACCGAGTTGTGGTTCGACGGCGCGAATGGTGGCAGCGGATACTACGGTGGGGCCAACGAGGAAAGGAGAATCGACCGAGCGACCTATTACGACTGGGAAACCACTTGGGCGTTGGTGAAGTCTCTGCAGCCGGGCACGTTGATTTTTTCGGACGCGGGACCGGATATCCGTTGGATCGGAAACGAAGGTGGATTAGCCGGCGAAACCAACTGGTCCACCATCGACACGGCAGGGATCATCGTGGGGGATGCGGACGCCGCGTACCTGAACACAGGTGACCCGAACGGTGCGCAGTGGGTGGTGCCGCTGTGCAACACCTCGATTCGCCCTGGATGGTTCTACCATCCTGACGAGGATAGCGAAGTGAAGACTCCGCAGGAGCTAGTACAAGTCTACTACGGCTCGGTGGGGCGGAACTGCGTGTTGCTGCTGAACATCCCTCCAGATCGACGCGGCCTGTTCCACGAAAACGACATCGCGACCTTGAGAAGGTTTCGGCAGATATTGGCTGAGACCTTCGCGGTGAACTTGGCCGAGGGGAAGAGTGTGACAGCCGACAGCCATCGCAAGCGGCATCCCAGATTCGATCCAGCCAACCTAGTGGACCCCGATCCGAATTCTTACTGGGCCGCCGATGACGGCGTGCGGCAGGCTGTCCTTGAGATCGACCTGGCGCAAGAGGTCCGCTTCGATCGCATCATGCTTCAGGAACCAATCCGCCTGGGTCAGAGGATAGCAGAGTTCATCATCGCCGCCCGGATCGGAGGCGAATGGGAGTCAATTGCCCGTGGGACTACCATCGGTTACAAGCGACTGCTGCGGGTTCCCGTGGTCTCGGCAGATCGAGTGCGGATCGTCATACAACGGGCCAACAATGTGCCGGCTCTATCGAACTTCGGGCTCTTCAAAGCGTCAGTCTCAGAGTCGCCGGACTAAGCCTTACCAGCGCGGCGTTCAATCACCGAACACCGTGGGCTTCTCGCGCCAGTTCTCCGTTCCGCTCGGACCATCCCGTTCCAAATCGAACAACTGAAACGCGCCTGCCTGTCCGACCGTAGTGGCATGGTCCACCCCAACTCACAGAGGTTTCGGCATGGGCGCGTTTCTCAAGGACTTCAAGCTCGGCATAAGGGCATTAGTCAAGAAGCCCGCATCCTCTGCGACCGCGGTTCTCGCTTTCGGACTGGGCATCGGTTTGTGCGCCACCATGTTCAGCATCATCTACGGCGTGTATTTTCGCGGCATCGGGGTACCGGAAGCCGACAGACTGACGCTAATCTTCCGTAACAACGCCGCAGAGAACATCAACCGAATGGGAGTTCCCCAGCACGATTTCTACGACTGGCGCGAGCAGCAGCAGTCGTTCATCGGACTGGCCGGTTTCTCGACCGGTACCATCAACGTTAGCGGATCGAGTGGTGAACCGGAACGGTTCGATGGTGCGTTTGTCTCCGCCAACCTGTTCGACGTGTTGCGGGTGCCTCCGTTCTTGGGGTCTGGCTTCAGGAAGGGCGATGACGCACCCGGCGCACCGCTCACAGTGCTCATCGGCTACGGTGTCTGGGTCGATCGCTACGGTGCCGATCCGGACGTCCTGGGCCAGTTGGTGAAGGTCAACGGAGAGCAGGCCACGATCCTCGGAGTCATGCCCGACGGTTTCAGATTCCCCGAGGACGAGGAGATCTGGATACCACGCCGCGACGAGCGGTCCGAGAACCCGACACGCGGTGACGGAGCTTGGTTCCAAGTAGTCGGCCGACTCATAGACGGAGTGACTTTCGACCAGGCTGCACTCGACATGTCGTTGGTGGCCGAGCGTTTGGCACAAGATTACCCAGAGTCAAACGCAGGAGTGGGCGTGGTCTTTGCCTCGTTCGTCGAGCAAGCGATCGGTGATGAGGCGGTCCCTATATTCCTGGCGATGCAGATCGCCACGATCTTCGTTCTGCTGATTGCGTGTGCCAACGTAGCCAACTTGCTCCTGGCCCGCGCGGCCCTGCGCACCAAGGAGGCAGCGGTCCGCACGGCGCTGGGCGCCAAGCGATGGCGGGTCGCGCTGCCTCTCTTCTCTGAGGCTGTGGTGCTCTCTTTGGGCGGGGCGATTTTCGGCATCGGCATCTCCCTCATCGGGATCGGTCTGTTCGACCGCGCCACCACCGGGCTGGGCAAGCCGTACTACATGGAGTTCACGCTGGATCTGCCGATTCTGAGCTTCGTGGTTGCCGTGACCGCGCTCACGGCGCTGGTCTCGGGCCTGGTGCCGGCGGTGCAGACCGCGCGGACCGATGTCAACTCGGTACTGAAAGACGAGAGTCGCGGATCCTCGAGTTTCCGAGCCGCTAAGCTGAGCAAGGTCCTAGTCATCGGTGAGGTAGCACTATCCTGCGCCCTACTGGTGGGCGCTGGTCTGATGACCAAGAGCATCACAAAGCTGAACAACTTCCAGTTCAACTTCGACACCGAACGCATCTTCACCGCTCGGGTCGGCATCTTCGAAGCCGACTACCCCACACCGGTACTGCGCACCCGGTTCTTCCGCGACCTCAAGGAGCGTCTGCAAGCACTGCCGGCCGCACGATCGGTCGCCCTGACGGATATGCTTCCCGCAGCATGCTGCAACCGGAGCCGGCTTGGCATCGAAGGTGAAGCCTACGAGACGGACCAGGATTACCCGCTAGCCAACGTGGCGGCGATTTCCACCGACTTCTTCGACACCTTTGGTGTGAGCGTGTTGCGCGGTCGCGACTTCAATCTCATGGATGACGCGGACGGCGCCCCAGTAGCGCTCGTCAATCAGCGCTTTGCCGAAAGGCTGTTCCCGGGCGAAGATCCCGTCGGTCGCCGCATTCGCGAGGGAACCTCGGAGAGCGAGCAGGATTGGCGGACCATCATCGGAGTCGTGCCCAACATGCAAATGGAAGGGTTCGACCAAGACGGGGACCCGGCAGGTTACTACGTCCCGCTGGCGCAGCGCGACCGCAGTTTCGTCAGCATCGCGATCCAGGTGGCGGGCGGCGCTCCGCTCGCCATCACCCCGGACGTCCGTTCCGCTGTGCGCGCAGTCGACTCGGACCTTCCCATCTACTGGGTGCGAGACATGCCGGAGGTGATCCATCAGGAGACTTGGGTCTACAACGTGTTCGGTTCGCTGTTCATAGTCTTTGGGGCAGCAGCCCTGTTCCTGGCATCAGTAGGACTCTACGGAGTCCTCGCATTCTCGGTCAGCAGACGGGTCCAGGAGATGGGCTTGCGCATGGCGCTGGGGGCAGAGGCCAAGGACGTGATACGCCTGATCGTTCGGGAGGGCGCAGTACAGCTGGGGATTGGGCTGGTAATCGGGCTTGCCCTGGCGTTTGCCGTTTCGAGATCAGTGGCGCTGGTCATGTTCGGCGTGGAGCCGCGGGACCCCACAGTGTTCGGCGCCATCGTGCTGACAATTGTGTTGGTAGGAACGATGGCCAGCTTGATCCCGGCGCTCCGTGCGACAAGGGTCGATCCAATGGTGGCCTTGCGATACGAGTGATTCTGGAGCGGCAGCATCCAGATCTTTGAGGAGCCGGGAGGCAGCAGGCCTTCCGGCTTCGTGCGTGACGGACCAGACTCGCGTTGGCGACTACCACAACTCAAACATGAGCGGCCTGCCCGGGATCGACACTAGCCTCTCCTCCCACTTTCCCTTCAATACTGCGATACTCTTACTGAGTGGCCTGCAAGTTGCTATGCCGGGCGAGAGGCAGGTGGGCGGCGTCCGTGCAGCGGTTCCCGGACCCAGCATTAGACGTTTGCGGGC
>Ga0209536_100006902_pt1 | contig 17280 bp, 10 predicted proteins | sample DeeMarSeWOR28_12_FD_187461 | JGI IMG/M metagenome (GOLD analysis project Ga0209536, IMG submission 187461) | Marine sediment microbial communities from White Oak River estuary, North Carolina - WOR-2-8_12 (SPAdes) (version 2) | ecosystem: Environmental > Aquatic > Marine > Intertidal zone >... | reverse complement strand
CCGACCAGCGGGGATCCTTCGGTAATCGTAACTTCGGCGTAAGCGACCTTGGCGGCAACCATCGACTTCAGCACCGGTGCTTCGCGCTCGATGACGAGGTCGCTCAGCCGATGCAGTTCGCGAAACTGGTCGACGCGGCCCTGCACGAGGATGCCGTCGCCGCCGCGCAGCACGGTCTGCCGGCTTGGCAGGGTGTCGCTGCGGCCGTCGCGGATCAGCGCCAGTATGATCAGGCCGGTCGAGGTGCCGATACGACTGTCGGACAGCGTCTTGCCGACCAGGATGGAATCACGCGGAACCCGCAACAGGAACGTGCGTTCGTGCAGCTTGTAGCGGGTGCGCAGGCTGCGCTGGCTGACGTGCTTGTCGCGCGCCCCTCTCTTCTTGGGCAGCAGCAGGCGGCCGAACAGGGCCACGAACAGCACGCCGCTGATCATGATGGCACTGCCGAGCGGGGTGAAATCGAACAGTTTGAACGGCTCGTATCCGCCGAGCACCAGCGACTCGCTGATGAGCAGGTTGGGAGGGGTGCCAATCAGCGTCATCAGGCCGCCGAGCAGCGTGGAATAGGCAAGCGGCATGAGCAGTCTCGACGCCGGTATGCGCGTTCTGCGCGCGACGTCGACCACGACGGGCAACATCAGGGCAGCCACGCCGATGTTGTTCATGAACGCCGAGAGCACGGCGCCGGTGATCATGATGACGAAGATCATCGCGATCTCGCGGCGGCCGGCCACCTTCATCACCTGCCTGCCGATGATGTCGGCGATACCGGTTCGCGTCAGGCCCTCGCTGAGAATGAACATCGCCCACACGGTGATCACCGCGCTGTTGCTGAAGCCGGCAAAAGTGGCTTCTGCGTCGACCAGGCCGGTAATTGCCAGCGTGCAGAGGACCAGCAGGGCAACGAGATCCATGCGAATGACTTCGCTGACAAATAAAACCAGCGATACGCCGAGAATGACCAGAACTATGAAGATCTCGACCGTCATCCGAATTGTTCGACAGGTAGTCCGTTGCCCTAGGTGGCCAGATAATGCCACGATGCATTAGTAATGTCTGATATTTCAACATACTCGGTGCGTTTTCCCGCCCGCGGTAACGCGCATCGGCTGCGCGATGTCGATTACTACATCAACGAGTGGGGCGATCCGGACGCTCCGTTGATCGTGTTCCTGCATGGCTGGGGTGATTCGGGGGCGACGTTCCAGTTCGTCGTCGATGCACTGGAAGGGCGCTGGCACGTGATCGCACCCGACTGGCGTGGTTTCGGCAAGACAATTCATCGCGCTCGGGGCTACTGGTTCCCGGATTACCTGGCAGACCTCGACCGCTTGCTCGAAATATACAGCCCGTCGGCGCCGGTGCGGCTCGTCGGTCACAGCATGGGTGGCAACATCGGCGGGCTGTACGCGGGCGCGATGCCCGAGCGGGTGAGCGCATTCGTCAACATCGAGGGTTTCGGCCTCCCCGATACGGGCGCCGATGAGGCGCCGGCGCGTTACCGTGAATGGCTGCAGCGATTACGCGCAGTCCCTGGGTTCAAGCACTTCGGAAGCATCGACGCGCTGGCCCGGCATGTTGCCGGCCGCAGTCCGCGGATGTCGCCAGCGCAAGCGCGATTCGTCGCAGAGGCGTGGGCTGTCGAAGGGCCGGATGGCCTGACATTGCGTGCCGACCCCGCTCACAAACTGCCCAATGCCGTGCTTTATCGACGCGCCGAAGCGGAGGCATGCTGGCGCAAGGTTACGGCGCCGGTGCTCCTGGTGGCTGGCGCAAACAGCCCTGTATTCAAAGCCGTTGGCATCAGTCTGGCCGATGGCGGCCTGCCGCTCCCGTTTCCGAATTGCCGCACGCAGATTATCGAGGAGTGCGGACACATGGTGCATTTCGAGGCACCGGGTCCGCTTGCCGGGGCAATCGAGGGGTTCCTGCGCGCCAACTCCTGACCCGATGTTGTAAATATAACCAGTACTGTATAAAAATACAGACTTTTGGGGAGGGTCCCGGTGGAAACGAGCAGCAGCCGGCGCGAATACCTCGGTACGCTCAACCCTGCGCAGCATGAGGCCGCGACCTTCGGGGAGCGTCCCCGTGGCGAGGCGGTACTCCGCGCGGGGCCTTTGCTGGTGGTTGCAGGGGCGGGTACCGGCAAGACCATGACACTGGCACATCGCGTCGCTCACCTCGTGGTCGAAGGTGTAGACACGAGGCGCATCCTGTTGCTGACGTTCACTCGACGCGCCGCAATGGAGATGACGCGACGCGTCGAATCGATCCTGCGACAGGCCCTTGCCGACCGGATGAATGGCGCACTGCCGGCCGGCGTCCTGCCCTGGTCCGGAACGTTTCACTCGGTCGGCAATCGCCTGCTGCGCCGGTTTGCCCACAATCTCGGCCTCGATCCCGGATTCTCGGTTCTGGATCGCGGCGATGCGGCCGACCTCATGGACGTGGTGCGTCACGACCTCGGGATGTCGAAGAAGTCGCGCCGCTTCCCGAAGAAGGACACCTGCCTCGCGATCTATTCGCGTTGCGTCAATGCACAGGAGCAACTCGAGCATACCCTGGAGCACGCGTACCCATGGTGCGCCGAGTGGGAGGAGGAATTGCGCTCGCTTTTCCGGCACTACGTCGTGCGCAAGCAGGAGGCCCAGGCCCTCGATTACGACGACCTGCTGCTGTACTGGAGCCACCTGGTGGGCGAGGACGACTTTGCGCGCGAAATCGGTTCGTGGTTCGATCACATCCTCGTCGACGAATACCAGGACACCAACCTCCTGCAGGCGAAGATCCTGGCTGCGCTGAAACCGGATGGCGGGGGACTGACCGTCGTCGGCGACGACGCGCAATCCATCTATTCGTTCCGGGCAGCAGAAGTCGAAAACATCCTCGGCTTCCCGTCGCAGTACTCGCCGCCCGCCCGCGTCATCACATTGGAGCAGAACTACCGGTCGACGCAGGCGATCCTGGACAGTGCCAACTGTCTGATTGCGGATGGTGAACGGCAGTACCGCAAGAGCCTGCAGTCGCAGACCGCGCAAGGCGGTAAACCGCGCTACGTTACGGTTGAGGACGGGGACGCCGAGGCCGAGTACGTCGTAGAGTCTGTTCTCGCTGCTCGCGAAGAGGGGATGGAACTCAAACGCCAGGCGGTACTGTTCCGCGGTTCGCATCACAGCGACCGACTCGAGATCGAACTCGTCCGCCGCAACATCCCCTATATAAAGTATGGCGGGCTGAAGTTTCTCGAAGCCGCACACGTCAAGGATGTGCTTGCCATTTTGAAGTGGGCCGAAAACCCGAAGAACGAGGTGGCTGCCTTCCGGGTGCTGAAACTCCTGCCGGGCATGGGGCCGCGCAACGCCCAGCGATGCTTCCTGCAGCTGGCGAGTGCCGATTTTAGCATCGGCTCACTGCGATCGTTCCAGGCGCCGGCGGCAACGCGGCCGGAGTGGGGCGCATTCTGTGACCTGATCGAGACCCTGGGAGCTGCCGAACTCGATGACCCCGGCTGGCACGGGCAGCTAATGGCCGTAAGGCGCTGGTACAAGCCGCAGCTCGAACGTATTTACGATGGCGTCGAAACCCGCGAAGCCGACATCGAGCAGCTCGAGCAGATCTCGGGCCGGTACCCGACTCGGGAGCGTTTCCTGACTGAGCTGACGCTTGATCCGCCGAGTGCTGCGGGCGACTTCGCGGGAGACCCGTTGCTGGATGAGGATTACCTGGTGCTCTCGACCGTTCACTCCGCGAAGGGCCAGGAATGGGACGCCGTTTATGTGCTCAACGTAACCGACGGAAATTTCCCGTCGGAATTTGCCACCGGCAAACCGAAATTGATCGAAGAGGAACGGCGGCTTCTGTACGTCGCAATGACGCGGGCGAAGCAGTCGCTGACGCTTGTCGCGCCGCTGCGGTTTCACATCACGCAGCAAGCCCGTGATGGTGACAGGCACGTCTATGGTGCGCGCAGCCGTTTCGTCACCGAGCCACTGCTCGACACATTCAAACAATGCTGGCATGGTCGAGCAGAGGCGGCATCGCCGGATGCGGGCGCCGTTTCCGGTCGGCAGCTCGATGTCGCTACCCGGATGCGGGAGATGTGGGGCCGATAAAAAAAGCGGTGGCAAGAGCCACCGCCAGGCAGTACGAAACAAACAGCATAAGGGATTTTCAGTTTGTTACGTCAACCTCTTTCGTGGCAATAGACACGTTCTTGAACGTCGCATCATCATCCACCGCCGCCTGCAACCGGAGGCGGTGTTGCTCGCCGCAGACCGCGGCGGCCGCCAGCACCAGTGCGAACACGGAAACTATTACTGCTTTGGCTTTCACGGGTCACCCCCAACGTCGGCCTTCCTGTAATTGAGATGCCCCGCAGCGACCAAAGGTTGCAAACTTTTTGGAATAAGGCTGCCTGCCAGGGTCAGGCCGGGCCCGGCGTCGGGATGGATCAGGCGAGAAAGATACGGTAGGCCGGGTTATCGCTTTCCTCCCAGTGCGCATAGCCCAGGTCCGCGAGATGCGCCTCGAGTTCGGCGGTGTCGCGCTCGGGCACGTCGATGCCCGCGAGGATACGACCGTAATCGGAACCATGATTCCGGTAGTGGAACAGGCTGATGTTCCAGTCGGTCCCGATGGCATTCAGGAAATCAAGCAGTGCTCCCGGACGCTCCGGGAATTCGAACCGGTACAGTCGTTCGTTGGCAAGTTTCGGCGAGCGGCCGCCAACCATGTGGCGCACGTGAAGTTTCGCCATCTCGTTATCGCTCAGGTCCCTGACGCGATATCCTTTCGATTGAAGTTGTTCCACGAGTTCCCGTCTTTCGGCCAGGCCCCGGCGCAGTTCGACACCGACGAATATGTGCGCATTCGCCGAGTCGCTGTACCGATAATTGAATTCGGTGACACTGCGCCGGCCAAGCGCTTCGCAGAACCGGCGAAAGCTGCCCGGTTCTTCCGGGATTTCGACGGCGAGCAGCATTTCCTTTTCTTCGCCGATGGCCGCGCGTTCCGCAATATGCCTGAGCCTGTCGAAGTTGACGTTGGCCCCGCAGCAGATCGCGACGAGGTTCTGGCCGGAGACCTCGTTGTCGACGATGTATTTTTTTGCGCCCGCGATTGCGAGGCCACCGGCCGGTTCGACGATCGACCGGGTTTCTTCGAAAATATCCTGTATGGCTGCACAGATGTGATCCGTGTCGACAGTGATAATTTCGTCGACGTACATCTGGCAAAGACGAAAGGTCTCGTCGCCGACACGGCGCACCGCGACACCGTCAGCGAAGATCCCGACATGGTCGAGCCTGACCGGCTTTCCGGCCTCCAGTGACGCCAGCATCGCGGCGGAGTCTTCAGGCTCGACGCCGATTATGCGGACGTCCGGGTAGCGCGACTTGACGTATACGGCGATACCAGCGATGAGACCGCCACCGCCAATAGGCACGAATATCGCATCGGGTTGCTCGCGTGCCTGCCTCATTATCTCGACACCGATCGTAGCCTGGCCGGCAATGACGTCGGGGTCGTCGAAGGGGTGAATAAACGTCAGACCCTGCTCGTCCCTCAGTTCAGACGCGCGAGCGAAAGCATCATCGTAGGTGTCGCCATGCAGCACGACCTCGCCGCCCAGCGAGCGCACTGCGTCCACCTTGATCGATGGCGTCGTGACGGGCATGACGATCACTGCGCGTACGCCACGGCGTTTGGCCGCCAGCGCGACTCCCTGCGCATGGTTGCCGGCCGAGCTGCAGATCACGCCTTTCCGCAGAGCCTCGTCAGGCAGCGAGGCAATCTTGTTGTAGGCACCGCGAAGCTTGAACGAAAAAACCGGCTGCAGGTCCTCGCGCTTCAGCCAGATGCGGTTCTGGAAGCGAGCGGAAAGATTCGCGGCGAGTTCCAGCGGTGTCTCGCGGGCGACGTCGTACACCGAGGCATTGGCTATGCGCTCGAGGTAATCGTCGATGCTTGTGGCGGCTTCGGACATAAGGGCTCCGGTTATCGCATACCCGGGCAGGTGTCGCAAAAATTTCGTGAATTGCGCGGAATCGCGACTCGCCACGCCAACTACAGAATGATTGCATTGAGTGATGTCGGGAAGAACCTTACCGCTGTTCCGCGAACGCGCGCTCGTATCGACCAGGCAACGCTGGTTCGGGCCTGTGACCGTGATTACGCCACCGTCGATGCGATTGACAGCGAGCGTTGCCGGCGTGGTCATAGCGATGCTGGCCGCGGCGGTTGCGTCCATCCAGATTCCGGATCGGGTCAGGACGTACGGCGTGTTGATGCCTGTCGAAGGTCTGCTGAAGGTAAAAGCCGCGCGGTCCGGTCGTGTCGAGCACCTGCCTGTCGCAAATGGCGACACCGTCGAGCCGGGCGAGGTCCTGTTGCGCCTGTCCGGTTCGCAACGCGCACCTGGGAGGGAGCCGGAGCTCGCGGCACGTCTCGAATCCCTGCGACGCGAGCTGGGGCTTCTCGACGACGCCGTAGAGCGGCAGGCCGAGATGGCGGATGCGCGTGAGCGACTGAATCGCCGCCGTCTTGCTCTAACCGGAGAGAGAATCGCCACGGCAAGAGCGGAGGCGAATACCCGTGGGGAACAGGCATCGATCGCCGCGGCACGAGCGGACAGGATTGGCCGGCTTGCCGGCGCACGGGCGATCTCTGATGACGCGGCCGAAGATTCCGTGGTCGCGGTCCTGCTGTCGAGAGCGGTGAAGATGGCGGCAGAGCAAAAGGTGCTGGCGCTGCAGGACGAGCGCCTGCGGATCGAACAACAGCTCGTACAGGAGAGGGACACGATGGCCGGCATCCAGCGCGATGCCGGAGAGCGACGCGAAGCCCTGTTACGGCAGATCGCGGCGAGCGAACTCCAGTCCGCCCTGGAGGTCACGGCCCCGGGTGGCGGCATCGTCTCGGGTCTTACGGTACGGGTAGGCGAACACGTCGCCGCCGGCGACGTGCTCATGACGGTCTATGCACCGGAGAGCAGGCTGGAGGCGCGGCTGTTCCTGAGTCCGGACAACGCCGGCATGATTTCCGTTGGACAGCGCGTCGAGCTGCAGCTGAAGGCCTATCCGCACCAGCTGTTCGGTACACAAAGCGCTGTCGTCACCTCGATCTCGAATGTCGTTCTCGCACCCGATGAAGTCGATGCAAACCTGCTTCTGAAAGGCCCGGTCTTCGTGGTGCGGGCACGTCTGAGGCAGGCCGCAATACAGGTTGGCAGGCGGAGCTGGTCCCTGCCGCCCGGCACGTCGTTCCAGGCTGACCTCGTGCGTAGCCGGTGGCCACTCTATCGATGGTTGCTGCGCTCGGTCTACGGGGACCCGGCGCGCTCCTGATCATGCGGGTACCGCTGATTTTGCAGTCGCGAAGGACGGAATGCGGCCTGGCTGCGCTTACGATGATTGCGAAGCACTTCGGTCACGAACTCGACCTGGCCGCCATGCGGTCCCGTTTCGGTGATGAGCCGCCCGATCTTCGTTCGATGCTGTCCATCGCGAACTCGCTCGGTTTGATAGGCCGACCGCTGCGGCTTGGCGTCGCAGACTTGCAGCGTCTGGCATTGCCCGCGGTGCTGCACTGGGAGTTCGACCACTTCGTCGTCGTGACCAGGGTCGATCGGCGCCGCGTCGTCATTCACGACCCGGCCGCAGGCCGGCGCATACTCGACTGGACACAGTTCGGCTGTTGTTTTACGGGTGTCGCCGTAGAGTTTATGCGCGCCCCTGAGTTCGAAAGGCAGTCGGTCCGGCAGCTGCCGACCTTGCGCGGGCTCCTGAATTCGTTCCGGTCACTGCCGCGCTACCTCTTCGGTATGCTGTTCCTGCTAATCGCGACGCAACTGCTGTCGCTCGCGCCGCCCGTAGCAACCCAGCTGCTGATAGACGAGATCGTGCTCGGCCAGGATCGCGCCTGGCTTCACCGCGTAATCCTCGGCCTCGCGCTTGTCATGCTGGCGGCGGTGTTGATCGACACGCTGCGGCGGCGTATCGCGCTGTTTACCGGTATGCGGCTGGCAACTGATTCGACCACGCTGATCATCCGGCACCTGCTAAGGCTGCCGGCGGCCACGGTCGAACGCCGCTCTGTCGGCGACCTGATGTCAAGAGTGGAGTCCATGCAGCCATTGCGCATTGCATTGACCGACACCAGCCTTCGGCTCGTCGTCCAGGGAACGGTCGCGCTGGCGACCCTGACCCTGATGCTTGTTTATAGCAGGCTGCTCACTGCGATCTCCCTCGCTGCGGTGCTCGCGATCGGCGTCTGGCACGCTGCGTTCCTGCCGCGCTCGCGCGCGCTCAATGCCGAGCAGGTGGTGGCCGCGGCGCGGGCCGGTAATTCCCTGATCGAATCGCTGCGCACTTACCCGGCGGTCAACGCGATGGGCCTCGGAGCGCAACGTCTTGCGCATTGGCAGCATGGCTTCAGCGCTGCGATCAATGCCGAAACACGCAAGCAGCAGCTGGCGGTTGCCGCGGGAGCGGGCCAGGGAGTCATTACGGTGCTCGAATACGCACTGTTTCTCGCTGTTGGGATCGGCGGGGTGCTGGACAGGCAATTTACGCTCGGCGTGTTGTTCGCGTTCCTGAGTCTTCGCGGCACGCTCATGGCCGCAACGGTCGAGTTGCTGGGCGCGGGCCGCCAGCTTTATCTCGCGCGGACCCACGTTGAACGGGTTGCCGAGATCGTCGCCGAGTCACCGGAGCCGGCCGCACCCCGGTGTGCGCTCCGGCAGACGCTGTGTGGCGAAATATCGGGCGAGGGTCTCGCGTTCCAGTATCCGGGGGGGTCGCCGGTACTGAGCGATTTCACCGTTGCCATAGAAGCGGGCGAGTCGATCGTGATCCGCGGGCCGTCGGGCAGTGGGAAAACCACGCTGCTGCGCTTGCTTGCCGGCTCGCTGGAAGCCGATAGCGGCCGACTCCGGTACGACGGTATGGATGCGAGACTTTGGGACCGTGGTGCCTTGCGCCGTCAGTTCGGTATCGTGCTGCAGTCCGACCGGCTGTTCGAAGGATCCGTCGCCGACAATATTTCGGGCTTCGAGGCCGATGCCGATGTCGGGCGTATACGCGAAGCGGCGGAACTCGCCGCCGTGTGGGACGACATCGAGGCCCTGCCCATGGCAGTACATACCCCGCTCGCCGGCGCGGATAGCGGGCTGTCCGGCGGCCAGGCGCAGCGCCTGCTGCTGGCGCGGGCAATCTACCGCCGGCCGCGCATCCTGTTCCTCGACGAGGCAACCAGCCAGCTCGATCATGCGACAGAGCGGCGCGTCATCGCCAACCTGGGCACGCTCGGCGTGACGACGATCAGCGTCGCGCATCGCAGCAACGTGCTGGCGGCCGCCAGTCGCTTCATAGACCTCGAAAACGCCGATGCCGTGGCATTTGCGACCTGAGCATCTCATAATGTGAGGCAGCAATGCGTCTCTGCGGAATCCGGGCGAGTGAACAGACTCCTTATCACCAATGCACGCCTTATTAATGAGGGCGAAACACGCGACGCCGACGTACTGATCGAAGGCGAAAGGATCAGCAAGGTCGGTTCCTCGATTACTGCATCCGACGATGTCGAGGTCATCGATGCCGGGGGTCGCTTGCTGATGCCCGGTATGATCGATGACCAGGTACATTTCCGCGAGCCGGGGCTTACCAACAAGGGTGACCTGGCGACCGAGTCTGCCGCTGCCGCCGCAGGCGGGATTACCAGTTTCATGGACATGCCGAACGTGAACCCGCAGACCACGACGCGGCAGGCCCTCGCCGAGAAGTACGCGATGGCGGAACATCGTTGCACTGCGAACTATGGTTTTTACCTCGGCGCAACGAACCGCAATATCGAGGAGATCAAGGCTCTCGAAGTTGGCGAAGCTTGCGGCATCAAGGCATTCATGGGCGCATCCACCGGCGACATGCTCGTCGACGATCCGGTGGCCCTCGAGCGAATTTTCGAACACGCGCCGACTATGGTCGTCACGCATTGCGAACATTCGCCGACGATCTGGGATAACGAAGCCAAGGCCCGTGCCGAATATGGCGATTCCGTGCCCATGTCGGAGCATCCCGCGATTCGTTCCGCAGATGCGTGTCTCAAGTCGTCCAGCGTGGCGGTGGAACTGGCGCGCCGGTTCGATGCACTCCTGCATGTCCTGCACCTCACTACCGCGGTGGAGATGGCGTTATTCTCGAAAGCGCATCGAGCGGACAAGCGCATTACGGCCGAGGTGTGCGTGCACCACCTCTGGTTCGATGAATCCCGGTACGAGGACCTGGGCACGCGTATCAAGTGCAACCCGGCCATCAAGGCAGCAAGCGACAGGGCAGCACTCGTGAAGGCACTCAACGAGGGACGCATCGACGTGATTGCGACCGATCACGCGCCGCATACGGCAAGTGAGAAAAAGCAGAGTTACTTCAAGGCACCCGCGGGACTGCCGTTGGTGCAGCACGCACTGCAGGTGCTGTTCGATCTGGCGGCTCGTGGCGAGATTTCCAGGGAGCTCATCGTCGATCGCGCGTGTCACGCGCCCGCCGACCTGTTCGGTGTGCATGAACGCGGTTACGTGCGCGAAGGCTGGTATGCGGACCTCGTCATCGTCGACCCGGAACGGCCTTTTCGCGTGGAGAAATCCAACCTGCTCTGCAAGTGTCACTGGTCACCGTTCGAGGGTCACGAGTTCTCGTCGAGCATCGATACGACGATCGTTAACGGCGAGGTCGTCTATCGAAACGGCGAGCTGACGAAGAATATTGCCGGCCAGCGACTCGAGTTCACCCGGGCAAGGTAGATCTGCTGCGCGGGAAACGCCCTGTTTTTACCGACTTCGACCGGTGGAACCAAAACGGTTTACTTTCCGGTCGATCCCGTTATGCTAGCTCCCAACGCGTGATCAGCCCGTTCGCCGGGAAGCGGGCGCGGCAAAAGCATGAAGCCAACGGATACCTCAAACCCCGACTACTTCCACAAGGTGGTCGACTGCCAGTGGGCTTGTCCCGCCCATACCGACGTACCCCTGTATATAAGGCTCATTGCGCAGGGGCGTTTTGGTGACGCCTACATCGAGAACCGCAAGTCGAACGTGTTCCCGGGGATACTCGGCCGTGTTTGCGACAGGCCCTGCGAGCCGGCATGCCGCCGCGGACGCGTCGACGAGAAGCCGGTCGCGATCTGCCGGCTGAAAAGGGTTGCCGCCGATCACCGCGAGGACATCTCGGAGCGCATTCCGAAAGGAGCACCGAACAGCAACGGCAAGAAAGTGGCACTTATCGGCTGCGGCTGTGCGTCGCTGACTGTCGCCAACGATCTTCGGCCGCTGGGCTACGACGTCACGATCTTCGAAGCGCTTGAGACGACCGGCGGTCTGATGCGCACCAACATTCCGCGCTTCCGCCTGCCGCCCGAGGTGCTCGACGAGGAAATCAACTACATCATCGACATGGGCGTCGATCTCAAGCTGAACCATCGTATCGAGAGCATGCAGGAACTGCTCGATAGCGGCGAGTTCGACGCTGTCTTCGTTGGCACCGGGGCGCCGCGCGGCAAGAACCTGGAGATCCCGGGACGCTACGACAGCGACCGCATACACATCGGCATAGACTGGCTGGAATCGGTTGCCTTCGAACATATCGAGGAAATCGGCAAACGGGTATTGATCATCGGCGTCGGCAATACGGCGATGGACTGCTGCCGCACGTCGCTGCGCCTCGGTGCGACCGACGTCAAGGTGATGGCCCGGAAGCCACGTGGATTCTTCAAAGCCTCCGACTGGGAGCTGGAAGATGCCGAGGAAGAGAATGTAGAAATCCTCGTCAATCACTCGCCGAAGGAGTTCGTATACGAGGATGGCAAGCTCGTCGGCATGACCTTCGAGCTGATGGAATATGCGGTTGATGAAGACGGCCGCATCGATCGTGGCACGGTGGTGGGCGAGACGACGATTGCCTGCGACGACGTCATTCTCGCCATCGGCCAGGACAATGCGTTTCCGTGGATCGAGCGTGATATCGGCATCGAATTCAACGAGTGGGACTGCCCCGTCGTGGACGAGACCACCATGATGTGCACCCGGGAAGGCGTATTCTTCGGCGGCGATTCGGCATTCGGTCCCAAGAACATCATATGGGCTGTCGCCCACGGGCACGAAGCCGCAATCTCGATTCACAAGTACTGCCAGGGTGAAGATGTCGCCAAACGGATGCCGCCTGGCATCAACCTGCATTCCCAGAAGATGGGCATGCACGAGTGGAGCTACTCGAACTACTTCGACCCGGCCGAGCGCCGCATCATGCCGCATGTGGATCTGAAGGAACGATTCAGGAAACTCGATATCGAGGTCGAGCTCGGATTCACGGCGGAGCAGACGATACAGGAAGTGGAGCGGTGCCTTAACTGCGACATCCAGACCGTATTCACGGCAAAGCTCTGTATCGAATGTGACGCCTGTATCGATATATGCCCGGTCAATTGCCTGACGATCGCGAAGAACGGCGACGAGGCCGATCTGCGAACCAGGCTGTCCGCACCCGCGGAAAACCCGGAGCAAGCTCTCTACGTGTCCGCCGAACTGCCTCATACGTCACGGGTGATGGTGAAGGATGAGGACATCTGCGTGCACTGTGGCCTTTGTGCCGAGCGCTGTCCGACCGGTGCGTGGGACATGCAGAAATCACAGGTCCTGATACCGTACGCGGAGGATGAGGCATCCGAAGCACAGCCGGGGAAGGCTGGCGTAACCGCTGCATGAGCCAGGGATAATCGAGTGGCCGGAACCAACGACATCGTCATCAAGATCGCCACGGTGAACGGTACCGGTTCGGCGAGCGCGAACGGCCTGTTACGCAAGGCCATCTTCCGCATGGGCGTCCCCGTCGTCGGCAAGAATTACTTTCCGTCCAATATCCAGGGCCTGCCTACCTGGTACGAGATCCGGGTGACGAAGGACGGCTACCAGTCGCGCTCGGATCGCGTCGACATCATGGTAGCGATGAACGTGCAGACGTATTCCCAGGATATGGCTGAAGTTGCGCCGGGCGGATGGCTGATTTACGACTCGACGTGGCCGCGCGGCAGGCAGCTGGACCGGGAAGACATTACGGTCATCGGTGTGCCGCTGTCACGATTGTGCAACGAGCGGTTCGACGGCGTGCGAACGCGCATTCTGATGAAGAACATCGCGTACGTCGGCGTTATTGCCGCTCTCACGAATATCGACCTCGACGTCATCAAGGGCCTGCTCGAGGAGACCTTCGCCGAGAAGCAGCATCTCATCGCTGCGAACATGGAAGCCATACATATCGGGTATGACTATGCGGTGGAAAATTTCACCGGGCCACCGCCGCCCAAGGTAGAAAAGATGGACGCGACCGGTCGGCATATCGTCATCGACGGCAACACGGCCTCGGCACTGGGCTGCGTCTATGCGGGTGCGACCGTCGGCGCCTGGTACCCGATTACACCATCTACGTCGTTGATGGATGCCTTCCGGTCATTCTGTGCGCAGTACCGAGTCGATCCCGCAACTGGCAAACGCACATACGCGATCATCCAGGCGGAAGACGAGCTCGCTGCGATCGGCATGGTACTCGGCGCAAGCTGGATGGGGGCACGTTCTTTTACGCCGACCAGTGGGCCCGGTATCTCGCTGATGAGTGAATTCATCGGCTATGGTTACTACGCCGAAATTCCCGCGGTGATTTTCAATGTGCAGCGTACCGGGCCATCGACGGGCATGCCGACGCGAACCCAGCAGTCCGACATCCTGAGTTGTGCTTACGCGTCGCATGGCGATACGAAGCACGTCCTGCTGTTTCCGGCCGATCCGCACGAATGTTTCACGATGGCGCCGCAGGCATTCGACCTGGCGGACCGCCTGCAGACGCCCATTATGGTCCTGTCCGACCTCGATATAGGCATGAACGACTGGATGGTGCCGGAATTCGAGTGGGACGAGGATTACGTACACGATCGGGGCAAGGTTCTTTCCGCCGAAGACCTCGAGGAAATGGATGCGTTCTATCGTTATCTCGATGTCGATGGCGACGGGATACCGTATCGCACGCTGCCGGGCACGCATCCGAAGGGGTCGTATTTCACCCGCGGCTCGGGGCACACCAAGTACGGCGCCTATACCGAAAGTGCAACGGACTACCAGGAGGTCATCGACCGTCTGGATGTGAAGTGGGAGACTGCCCGCAAGCTCGTGCCGGAGCCTGAGATCACGTACTCCAAGTTCAATAACGCCGCCATTCTCACGGTTGGCAGCGGTAACGGTGCGTGCAGGGAGGCGCTCGACAGGCTTGGCGAGCAGAACGTCGGGCTGAATTATTGCCGCGTAAAGGCCTTCCCGTTCAGTGAATCCGTCAGGGAGTTCATCGACAAGCACGAAGTGGTCTACGTCGTCGAACAGAATCGCGACGCACAATTGCGCGCACTGCTGATTCTCGATTTCAACGTGCAACCCGACAAGCTGGTGTCGCTGTTGCATTACAACGGCATTCCGATGAATGCGGGTTTCGTGGTCGAGAAGGTACTCGAAGAAATGTCCAGAGGTCGTGCCGCATGAGCTATATCGCGAAACCGAAGATTTCCCATCCCAGTGTTCGCAAGAACAAGCTGGGCCTGACATCGCGAGACTACGAAGGCGCCATATCTACCTTGTGCGCAGGGTGCGGTCACGACTCGGTAACGGCCGCGATCATCCAGGCCGTATTCGAGCTGGACATCGAGCCCCACATGCTTGCGAAGATGAGCGGAATCGGCTGTTCTTCGAAGACGCCGGCGTATTTCGTGCAGCAGTCGCACGGCTTCAATTCCGTGCACGGGCGCATGCCGTCGGTAACCACCGGTGCCAATACGGCCAACCGGCACCTGACGTATATCGGGGTTTCAGGGGATGGCGACTCCCTGTCGATCGGGGTAGGCCAGTTCGTCCATGCGATTCGGCGCAACCTGAACATGTGCTACATCATCGAGAATAACGGCGTGTACGGCCTGACCAAGGGGCAGTTCTCGGCGTCTGCGGATATCGGCAGCAAGCCCAAAAAGGGGCTGCCTAACCAGCAGGAGCCGATAGACCCGGTGAGCACCGCGCTCAGTCTCGGCGCCACCTACATCGCGCGGAGCTTCTCGGGTGACAAGGCACAGCTCGTACCGCTCATCAAGGGGGCGCTGCTGCACAAGGGTTTCTCATTGGTCGACATCATCAGCCCGTGCGTCACGTTCAACGATCACGAGGGTTCGACCAAGAGCTACGCCCATACCCGCGAGTTCTACAATCACGTCATCGACGTCGATTACATAGCCCCGTTCGAGGAGATCACGGCAGACTACGAGCAGGGCTCCGCCATGCCGGTCGCCCTGCACGATGGCAGCAAGATCATGCTGCGCAAGATCGACGCCGACTACGATCCAACCAGTCGCGCAAGAGCCTTCAAATACCTGCGCGACCGTTTCAACGCAGGCGAGATTGTAACCGGGCTCCTGTATTTCAATGACGAGCGCAAGGAAATGCACGACCTGATGGGCAACGTCGACACGCCCTTCGCAGAGTTGCCGATGGAGGCGCTGCGGCCACCGAAAGGCGAACTGGCAAAGATCCTCAAACCATACCGCTAGGTCGCCGGGCGCCTGTGCGGCGCCCGTTCCGGCTCATTCAGTCCCAGAGCTTCTTCCACCATGGCGTAGGCTCGTCTTCAGGCCGAGTCCCCCCGGGGAAATCGATCCGCGCGCGGATGTCATCGATGTCCCAGCCCGTAAGACTGGCAAGCTGCTGCGCTTCGCGTTCCTGGCGTTTCCTTACCTCGTCGTAGTAAGCCGTTACATCGCAGTTCGCCTCGCCCCGCCACGGATGACGAATCACATACCGCCCCTGGAAGTTCTGGCGGTCGCCGGTCTCCTGGAATACCAGGTCTTCCGGGAAATGCTCGCGGTCGTAGCGGACGTGAAGACGCGTCACGAAGACATTCTGGGCACCCGGCGGCATCGTCTTCTGCAGGCTGGATGGATCGGCCAGCCAGAATACGCCGAGACTGCGAAGTTCGCGGGTCGACAGCGGATCGGCCGCGCACGGGTCACACCATGACATGTCCCAGGCGTACTCGAGGAATACGCCGCGGTTGTTTTCGACTTGCGTCTGGCGCGCGAACATATCCCGGTAGAAATCGGCGAAGTCAGTCTTCACAAATGCCGGGATTTCCATGTTGCTGGGGAGCTTTACAGTACGGTAGTTGGTGGTCTCCACGCGGCCACTGCGGGTCAGGGCGTAAACGTACAGATCCTGCTGTTGCTTCGCGTTGAGCGTGCCCAGCCGTATCGGCAGCATGAACTTGTTGCTTTCGTAGGCAACCTGCAGTGGCCGAAGATAGCTGTAACCGGACTTCTTTTGCTCTTCGAGGTTCACTTTCGCGACGAAGAAGCGCATGTCCTGTTTGAGATAGCTGCCGACAACCTTGTCGGCCCCGCGCGGGATCCGGTAGCCGTTGTCGTTGAGCCACCGGATCAGTCCATCGCTCTCCTCGGCAGAGAGGATGAGAATGTCGTACTCGCCGACGGTATAGCTGGCTTCGATAGTGACGCCCTGTGAACGAGCTTCCCTTTCCATTGCCGCCTTGGAGGACGGCATCGCCGCCATGTCCTGCGACATTTCCAGCCGGCGATAGACCATGCAGGGATCCGGATCGAAGTACTCGACGAGTCGCGGTGAGGTATACGCATCGAGATGATCGATCACTGCCTTGTCGCCCACGTTTATCTGGCCGCGCTCGATGAACGTAGGTACCGGCACGACCACGGCGAAATCTTCCACATCGCCCTCGAAATCGTTGGCCATCGTGATAACGGTGCGTTTGCCATCGCGCACCAGCACGACCTGGGACGCTCGGTTGAACAGGCTCGTATCGGCCTTGGCAACGTAAAATCCACAGAATGCCTGCGCCGTGGCACTGGTTCCGATCGTCAGGCAGGCGGCAAGGATAGTAACAAGCAATCTCATCGGTAAGCTCCTTCTATTCGGTATGCGGTAAGGTCCGCGGTGCTGTTACTCGCACAGCTGTTCCAGCGATAGACGGTTCCCCGGAACAGGTAATCGATCACGGGCACCAGCGGTGCCGTGGCGATGAGAGCGAGGATCGGGCCGTGGGGTTGATACAGGACGAACTGGATCGCGAATGCTACGCCTGCCACCAGCATCGAATAGAGCAGGCGGCCGATGGCTGTGTCAGGCGTCGTTTTAGGATCCGAAATCATGAAAAAGGCGAAGACCAGCAGCGC
>Ga0209536_100006901_pt1 | contig 17280 bp, 15 predicted proteins | sample DeeMarSeWOR28_12_FD_187461 | JGI IMG/M metagenome (GOLD analysis project Ga0209536, IMG submission 187461) | Marine sediment microbial communities from White Oak River estuary, North Carolina - WOR-2-8_12 (SPAdes) (version 2) | ecosystem: Environmental > Aquatic > Marine > Intertidal zone >... | reverse complement strand
GTGCCCGCCATAATGAATCGAGACTAGGGATTCAATAACCAGTTAACTAAACCAATGTTGCCCAAAGAACTCAAAGACTCTCTTACAGTACTGATCGCCAGCGTCGATCACCCCCGGGAGCTGGTCGTTGATATCATGTTCGCGTTTCAGGAGCACTGCGGCTATCTGAGTGACGAGGCGGTGGAGGAGCTGGCGAGGCTTCTGGGCATGTCTCCCCTTGAGGTGGAACAGCTTGCTACGTTCTACACCTTTATATACCGTGAACCCGTGGGGAAATATGTAATTCACCTATGCGACAGCGTCGTCTGCTGGATGGATGGCTATGAATCAATTAGGGACCATCTCTCCCGGAAGTTAGGGATCGGGATGGGGGAAACCACTCCAGACGGGTTGTTTACCCTTTTGCCGGTTTGCTGCATCGGCTACTGTGACCGGTCACCGGCCGTTCTGATCAACAAGAAGGTTTACGGCCATCTCACGCCCGAGAGAATCGATGAAATACTGGAAAAACTGAAGGCGGAGGCATAATTGCGCAGCGGGATAAAGTGGTAGAGCGAGGATGTGGGTTATAAGATATTGTCGTTTAGAGACCATCTATTTAGCATCGCACATCCCCCATCGTAAAATAGCGATGCGGTTCGCAAACTATAGGTGAGAACGGATGGCCCCGAATTACCCCCAGGTGCTTTTCCAAAATCGCAAGCCCGACCGGATTGCCACAATCGGCGAGTACCAACAGAGCGGTGGCTACCAGGCGTTGGCCGAGGTGATGCAGAAGTATTCCCAAGAGGATGTGCAGAACACTGTGCTGGATGCGGTGCTCCTCGGCCGGGGAGGCGCCGCCTTCCCGGCCGGTAGGAAGTTCATGACGGTGGCGAGGGATGCGGTTTTTCCCAGATATATCGTGTGTAATGCCGATGAGATGGAGCCGGGAACCTTTAAGGATCGGGTGTTGATCCACGCAGATCCCCACATGATCATTGAAGGCATGATCATAGCGGGCTACGCAGTACTGGCGGAAAAAGGCATTATTTTCATACGGCCTGAGTACGAAGGGGCGGCAAGAATTCTAGAGAGAGAGATCGAGATCGCCAAACAAGCCGGCTATTTAGGGAAGAATATACTGGGGAGCGGCTATTCTTTAGATATCGTTGTCCACCGAAGCGCGGGCAGGTATATCTGCGGCGAGGTCACGGCACAAATAAACGCCCTGATGGGCAAGAGGCCTAATCCCCAGCAACCACCGCCTTATCCCACAGAAAAAGGGCTCTGGGGCAAGCCCACCGTGCTCCAGAATGTGGAAACCCTTGCCTGCATACCGCATATCATCAAAAACGGTCCTGAGTGGTTCAAGAACCTAGCGATTACCAAGACCGGTGCGGGCACCAAGATCTTTTGCGTCAGTGGGAAGGTGAACAGGCCGGGCTGTTACGAACTCCCCATGGGGGTTCGGTTGAGCGAGATCATTGAAGTGCACGCGGGGGGCATGCCGGAAGGGTCTGAGTACAAAGCCTGTCTACCCGGTGGCGCCTCCACTCGCTTTTTGCCCAAAGATTTCTATGACATCGAAATGGATTTTGACTCTCTGCGGGAAGTTGGACACAGGCTTGGCACCGGTGCGATCATGGTTTTCGACCAAAAAACCTGTCTGGTCGCGGCGACCTTGAACCTGACCGAGTTTTTCGCCAGAGAGTCCTGCGGTTGGTGTACGCCGTGTCGGGAAGGGTTGCCATATATCCGCGACCTGCTCCGACGTTTGGACGAAGGTGAGGGCAGGGAAGAATTCATTCCCATGCTTCAGCAGATGAGCAAACATCTCTGGTCTTCTTATTGTGCCTTTGCTCCCGGCGCAGTGTCACCGGTTGAAAGTCTTGTGACCTATTTTGAGGATGAGGTCAGGGTCCATATAACTGAGAGAAAGTGTCCTTTCAAGTAGGGTCACAATCGTTAATCGGGTGGATTCTGTCCACCCATTCAAAGGAAAGAATCACAGTGGCCCGGGACGGAGACGGGGAGACGCGGCGCAGTAAGTGGAAAGCACTGCACCGTAAGCGGTGGACGACCAAGGAAAGAGTGAACTGCTTACTGCGCAACGGCTGCTGCTTACCAGTTGCATTTTGGACATTTTGGCTCACTGTAGACGTTTTAGGCATTTAAACCGCCATGCCCAAAATCATAATCGATAACAGAGAAGCTGAAGTCCCAGAAGGGACAAAGGTGATTGAAGCTGCGGAACAATTGGGCATTGTGATTCCGCGCTTTTGCTACCATCCCGCCCTGGGATCTGTGGGGGCGTGCCGGGTTTGCGCGGTGAAATTCTTGGAAGGGCCTTTCAAGGGTGTGCAGATGAGCTGCATGATCGATGCTAAAGATGGAATGGTGGTATCCACCAGCGACCAAGAGGCGGCGGACTTCCGTAAATACGTCATCGAGTGGCTCATGCTGAACCACCCACATGATTGCCCCGTTTGCGATGAGGGGGGTCACTGTCTGCTCCAGGATATGACGGTTTCGGGCGGGCACGGGATCAGAAGATATCTCGGCAACAAGCGGACTTACCGGGACCAGTACCTGGGCCCCTTGGTCCAGCATGAGATGAATCGTTGCATTCACTGCTATCGCTGCTCCAGGTTCTATCAGGAGTTTGCTGGCTATTATGATCTGGGCGCCATGCAGAGCGCCAATCGCACCTATTTTGGGCGTTTCAAGGATGGCAGTTTGGAGAGTTCTTTTGCAGGGAATCTCAGCGATATCTGTCCCACCGGAGTTTATACCGACAAACCATCCCGGTTTTTCGGCAGGCGGTGGGACTATCAAAGAAGCCCTTCTTTGTGTATCAGCTGCTCTCTGGGATGTCACACCACAGTGAGCGCCCGCTACCGCCAGGTGGTTCGGCAGGAGGCGCGATACAGTGAGGCCGTCAATGGCTACTTCATCTGTGACCGGGGTCGTTACGGCTTCTACTATGCGAACCATGAGGAACGGCCGCGGCAGGCAATGGTGGAAGGAGAGGAAGTTCCATTCGGTGAGGCCGCCAGAGTCGCCGGCGAAAAGTTGGCACAGATAGGCAAGAGCGCCGGGCCTGAGGCTGTTGCCTGTGTGGGCTCGGGACGCAGCAGCCTGGAAACCCAGGCCATGCTCAAACGGGTCTGCCAGATGAAAGGCTGGAAGGGTCCCTCATACTTCGCGGATGAATCTCTGGCGCAAAAGGTCAAGACAGCTTCTTCAAGGCTGGAACCAGAACTGACGGTTTCATTGCGTGAGTTGGAGGGGGCGGATTTCATTGTGGTGGTCGGAGCTGATCCTATCAATGAAGCGCCCATGCTGGCCCTGACCATGCGACAAGCCCGAAGGGCCGGCTGTAAAATAGCAGTCATCGACCCTCGCCCCATCTCCTTGCCCTTTGGTTTTCAGCACCTGCCAGCAACGCTGGATGAGGTAAATCTTTGTTTGAGTTTGTTGATAAAGGAGGCCATTGACCAGGAAGCGGCGGAAAAACTTGGGTTGTCCGCTCGTGAATTTTACCAGGCGATTTCGGCACTGGAAAGTGTTGACCCACCAGTTCAGGAGCAAATCTCTACCGTGGCGCAGGATCTCAGAAAGAGTAAACGGCCGATAATCGTGTGCGGCACCGAGGTGGTCCGTCAGTCCACACCTGTTCTGGCTGCCGATCACGCCTTACTGTTGCAATCCATAAACAAGAAAGCTGGCCTGTTTTTCTTGATGCCAGCCGCTAATTCTTTTGGCGCCGCCCTGCTCTCGGGCGAACAGAGTTCCTTCAGAAAGACCCTTGGAGACATAGAGGACGGCAAGATCAAGGGTTTAATTCTGGCTGAAAGCGATGTTTTCTACCACTTCGCTGATCGCCAAAGGCTTGGGGTGGCATTGGATAAGCTGGATTTTCTGGTTGTCTTGGATTTTGTGAATTTCCCCGCGGTACACAAAGCAGATGTCTTCCTGCCCACGCCGGACATATACGAGGCAGGAGGGATCTTTATCAACCAGGAGGGGAGGGTCCAGGCTGCGGTTCAGACATACCGGGGTGGTCTGCCACTCTCACTGATTAGTGGCGGGGACCATCCGCCCAGGGTTTACGGCAGCGACATTCCCGGCGGGGAGTTGCCGACTGCCTGGCAAGCCCTTGCCCAAATTGCAGATGGCGAGTCGCACCCGGATGCGGAAACTACACGAGCGAAGTTGAGATCCTGGCTCGCCGATGTCAATCCCTTGCTTGGGGAAATTCCAAAATTGGGTGAATTCCCGGATGACGGGATCCGGCTCAGCCTAGGGGAGGTTGCCCCCCGTTTCTCGCTGGATTCACTCCCTGAGGTAAGCGCAGGTCGCACCGCTGACCCTGGCTTGGAACTCATCCTGGTTGAATGGACGTTTGGCACCGAAGAACTTTCCACGTATTCGCCACCTTTGGCGGAGGTTGAAAAAAGTCCCTGCCTATTTGTGCATGTTGATGATGCTGCCAGAATGGGTCTGACCGATGGGGACAGAATCACGGTGAAACTGGATGGGGGCACTGTGGAGGTGAGTCTCTTTAGCTCAGAGCATATGGCTCCCGGGGTGATGGTGTTACCGAAACATCGGCTGCTGGAATGGCAGAAAGTCAAGAGGTTGCCAAAGATCGTGCGGTTTGAAGACATTGAGAAGATAGATGTCTAGAGTCTCTATAGTCTCTATTAAAAGTACGGGTCTCGCTAGGGCGGGCCTCGTTGCCCACTATAAAGAGCGGTTGCAATGAACTGGATTGTCGGATTTGCCATATTGATTGTCAAACTGAGTGTGGTCCTGGTTGGCCTTCTCTTATTGGCCGCTTACCTGGTGCTGGTGGAGCGAAAGTTTCTGGGGCGGTTGCAAATCCGATACGGTCCGAACCGCGCCGGCAAGTTTGGCCTGCTCCAACCCCTTGCCGACACGATCAAAATGCTGACAAAAGAGGATATCGTGCCAGAGGCGGCTGACCGGACTCTTTTCCTTTTGGCCCCGGCAGTGGTTGCTGCCGAGGCGCTGCTCATCTTTGCCGTGGTCCCATTCGGCGCTGGCGTGACCCTGTTTGGCAAAATGATCCCTCTGGTCATAACGGACTTGAACATTGGACTCCTTTATGTGTTCGCTCTTGCCTCCCTTGGGGTTTATGGCGTCGCTTTGGGAGGCTGGGCTTCGAACTCAAAATATAGCCTCTTGGGCGGGATTCGTGGGGCGGCGCAGATGATCAGCTACGAGCTTGCTTTGGGGCTGTCCCTGGTTCCGGTAGTGATGTTGGCCGGTTCTTTCAGCCTGGTGGAAATCGTTCGCGCTCAAGCTGACTACCCCTTCATTCTGGTGCAGCCGGTCTCCTTTGTGATCTTTTTTATCAGTGCCATGGCCGAGACCAAGCGCATCCCCTTTGACCTGCCGGAGGCGGAAAATGAACTGGGCGCGGGCTACCATACAGAATACAGCGGCATGCGTTTCGGTCTGTTTTTCCTCGGTGAATACGTCAATTTGCAGGTTTTTGGTGCTCTGGTGGCGGTGTTTTTCCTTGGGGGCTGGCGCGGGCCCATACTGCCGCCGGTGGTGTGGTTCCTGAGCAAAATCCTAGTGGTTGCCGTGCTCATGATTTGGGTGAGAGGCACTCTCCCGCGGCTGCGATATGATCAGCTTATGCACCTAGGGTGGAAAGTGCTGGTGCCGGTGGCTTTGGTAAACATCGTGGTCACAGGAGCAGTGCTGCTTCTATGAATCCCGAGGTGGAATTTAACATTTGAGATTTTGGATTTCGGAATGCGGATATGGGATGCTAGTTCGGAAGGGGTGCTCGACTATATATCTCATATCGCACAATTCAACCTCATTTGATGGTGGTCTGCTGGTAAAGAGGATCGAGGAATTATGAAAACGGCCTGGGAAGCGGTGACGGCCTTGGTCAGTGGGTTCGCGACCACATTCAAGCACCTTTTCCGCAAACCCATCACCGAACAATACCCGGAATACAAGCGGACTTTGCCGGAGAGATCGAGGGCAGTAATCGTTCTCACCCGGGATCCCGATGGGGACGAGCGCTGTGTCGCCTGCTATTTGTGTTCGGCTGCGTGTCCGGTGAGCTGTATCTCGATGCAGTCAGCGGAGCGGGATGATGGCCGCCGCTACGCCAGATGGTTTCGCATCAACTTTGCCCGTTGTATATACTGTGGGCTTTGTGAGGAGGCATGTCCCACGGCAGCGATTCAGCTAACTCCATATTTCGAAACGTGCCAGCGAGATATTCTGAAGCTGGTCTACGAAAAGGAAGATCTTTTGGTTGACCACGGCGGTAAGGATAACGAATACAACTTCTACAAATATGCCGGCGTAGTGACGGGTGTTGGCGACAAGGGAGCACATGTAAAGGAAGACAAGCCCGTCGACATAAAGAGCAATCTACCGTGAACACTCAGGATGGCTCGTGATGGTAGATAGTGTCGTGGGGTGATCGCGTTGCCTGAAATTATCGCCCTGAAATGGCCAGTATCGAGTAGGCATAAGGGAATATAGGGGCATTACGCTCCGCTGCCATTCATAGTCATCAGGTCAGTCTGTTGTCAGCTAATTGCATCGTCGGATCATAGTTTCGATCTGAACGGTGATCATCAACTGAGTCGACCTAATGACAGCTCAGCGCAGTGACGGCGAAGCCATATGACCTCATTGGCTTGAGCCATTCCCTTATGAGGGGCAAATCAAAATCAGGTCCTCGCGCCCTGAATTCTTCACTCCATAGGGATAGCATGACTTTATATGCCGCCATCTTTTACACATCAGCAGCGGTTATTGTGACTGCCACCGGCATGGCTATTACTCGCCGCAATCCGGTCCATTCAGTGATCTATTTGATCATCTCCTTTTTCGGGAGCGCGTTGCTGTATTATCTGTTTGGGGCGCCGCTTCTGGCCGCCCTGGAGGTGATTATCTATGCCGGGGCAATTATGGTGCTGTTTCTTTTTATTGTCATGATGCTCCGAGTGGAACCGTCTGGATTGCGTAGACCTTCACTGTTGCAATGGTTGCCAGCAGGTGTCATAGGCCTTGTTTATCTTGTTGTTGCCGTTCTTGTCGTGAGCACAGACCCCGGCAGCCAGACCACCCTGAAAACGGGCCTGGCGAGGCCGAGTGATTTTGGGCAATTTCTTTTCCAGAGATATTGGCTTTCAGTAGAGATCGTCTCGTTTTTGCTGCTCATCGCCCTGATAGGAGCTTTGTATTTGGGAAGAGCCTTTGTTGAGGACCGCGGCGATCGGAAAGAGGAAGAACCTTGATTGTGCCATACAGCCATGTCTTGTTGCTGGCAGGGATACTCTTTGCGATGGGGGTGGTTTGCGCGGTTGCGCGCCGCAACCTGATCATGATGCTCATTGGCGTGGAAATCATGCTGAACTCGGCCGGACTTGCTTTTGTAGCGGCAGCATTGCGCTGGCAGCAACTGGAGGGACAGGTTTTCGTGCTCTTCATCTTTGCAATCGCGGCAGCTGAGGTCTCGGTGGGGTTGGCTCTTATTGTCTATGGATACAAACGAACCGGTTCACTTGACCCGGAAATCTATAACATCTTGAAGTGGTAGCGGGTGGGTTCACGGTCGGGGAGGATGGTGCAAATGAACTGTGGAGATCCAGTGTGTGCACGGGGGACAACTCACAGTCAAATCCTATATTCTAAATCCGAAGCACGAAACCAGTTCAAATTCCCAATGTTCCAATGGTTCAAACAACCTTGATCTGCGAGATTCAGAGTTTGTTTCATTTGAAACTGGGAATCCGCCCGAGGGGTGGGACTCCGAAGGATAATTTTGAGAATTGGATCATTGTTTGGGATTTGGATATTCGGATTTCGTATTTGATTCCATCACAGCAGGGTGAACACAGCCCTTCGGCAAAGCCGATAACTTTGGGCAATTGACACTGATGAATTGGGGTCTCTTCATACCTGAATTGTATCTATTGGCGACGGTCGCCGTTTTCTTTGGACTCTCCATGGCTAAGCGGCCAAACCCCAAGAGGGCTTACTTTACCGCGCTCCTACTGGCCTCGGTCGGTGTGGCCGTGTGTCTGGTGTCGGTCAGGTTTGAGGGAACCCTCTTTTTTTCGGTCTACAGAGTGGACCTCTTCTCTCAGGTCTTCAAGGTCATTCTGGCCATGGGATTATTTCTGGTTATCTGTGTTTGCTCCGAACTCAACGGTATCGCAGAGAAACACCACCCTGAATTTTACCTGCTATTGACCACCTGCACCCTGGCAATGATGCTGCTGGTGAGCAGCGTCGAGTTGTTGACCATCTATGTAGCCCTGGAGCTTTCCAGTTATTCGCTCTACATTCTGGTTCCCCTAAGGAGGGGTTACGGCGTTCATGTGGAGTCGGCAATCAAATATTTTCTAGTGGGAGCTTTTGCCTCGGCGGTGATGCTCTTTGGGATTGCCTCCCTCTACGGCGTCATCCACACCACCTATGTGGCGGAAATCATCAAGGCACTTCCCGGTGCAATAGGCAGGCCGGCAGCCATTTTAGGTCTGCTCCTCACCTTGTGCGGCTTTTTCTTCAAGCTGGCCGTCTTTCCATTTCACTTTTGGGCCCCTGATGCTTACCAGGGGGCCGCCAATCAGGTGACCGCCTATATAGCTACGGCCTCCAAGGTTGCGGCGGTGGCAATTCTCATAAGGATGGTTGCGCTGAGTAGCGGCAGCAGCACCTATCTCGTCCATGTGTTGGTTGCGCTCTCAATTGCCTCGATGACGCTGGGGAATCTTGTGGCGATTGTGCAGAAGGACATGAAGCGGCTGTTGGCTTATTCCAGTATTTCCCATGCCGGCTACGTGCTGATCGGGATTCTGAGTATGAATCAGAGTGGTTATGCCGGTGCTATCTTTTATGCTGTGGCATACTTGGTCATGCAGTTTACCTGCTTTCTGGTGGTGGTAAAGGTGGCACATGACGGCAGTGATCTGAAGATTGCCCAGCTGGCGGGGTTGCACCACCGTTCTCCCCTGCTTGCCATGGCGCTGATGCTTGGTGTATTTAGCTTGGCCGGTATTCCCCCGACCATCGGCTTCACGGGAAAATTCCTGGTATTTGCCGCCGCCATGAAAAAAGGTTATTTCACCATAGTTCTTGTTGCCATGATCAACGTGGTAATTTCCCTCTACTACTACATCCTGGTCGTAAGAGCCGCCTACCTGTTAGAGTCGGATGAACCTTTGCCTCGCCTTCAGCTGTCAAGTCCCATCAAGATTCTCACTGGAGCACTGCTAACCGGCATGATTGCAGCGGGAGTATTTCCGCACTACCTCTTGGAACTAGCCAGAGCCGCCGCCCGAGTATTGATGTAGAGGTGACGGACTCCGCAGTGCACGTATACACTTTTACTCAGGGACGAATCGTTGGTAGTCCAACTTCTTCAGCGAGGTCTTGTCGATAGTTTTCCTTCCTTGATCATCTGTGGGGTTCGGGTGTTTTTTTTCATAGCAGGAACGCTCTTCCTCGATGAGCGTCGTGTTGGTCAACTTGACCGAGTTGCCCCACTTATACTCTTCATCCCTGCTGTGCTGCAGGATCAGACTGATCTTGTTGTTGTCCCTATCCTTGAAAGACCATTTCCAGGCGATGATGACGTGGAAAGGGTCTCCGCGCCACTCATCCGGTTCGCCGAACCTCTGTTCGAATCGCGCCAGGAGTTCGTTGTAGAATTCTCTGTCAGAAAATTCATATTTCAACTTGATTCGAACGATCCGTCCCGGATTAGCACATTCTCCGAAAGCGATGGTGCCGCTCTTGTAGCCGTCCAGGTCTTTGGTCTCCACGACTCTGAGATATAGCTGGTCGCGAAGGGGCATGGCAGTCTCCATGCGAACAAGAGCAGCGCAAGAACCGATTTGGTCGCCCAGAGCGAACCCGGCGATCTTACCTGGGGCCTTATCCGCAAAACCCTTTGGTGGGAAAAGCACGAGCAAAGCAAAAAGCACGAGAAACAGAGGTCTTTTCATCTTAAATCTCCTTTGAGGCAACCAGCCCGGATGTTTCATGAATCACTTGCTGAGACCGCGGATATGGCCGTCCTTCCTGGCGTCCTCGGGCGTCGGACCCTTCGACGTACCGTTTAGGTACGCCTCGGATCCAACCCCCTGCGGTTTCCCGGTGGCACGCCCATCTGCACGGTCTCGCGACAGCAATTCATGAAACATCCGGGCTAGAGAATAATGCTTCTCTGGTATTGCGCCCTCGGACCGGAACCATCGCCGCTGCGTGGTAATTATCCAGCACGGTAACTCTAAACGCAATGATAATAATAAATATTCTTTTAGACAAGCTTGCGAAAAGGGCTTGCGTTTCAGCGATAGCTCAGATATTTGATGAATTGACAAGGAGAAATACGAGGTCAGGCTTAATTAAATCAGTATTCACTTCTTCGGAAGAACCCTCTTGCAAGTATCCAACCATGTCATCCAAAATACTTATTTACTGAAGCCTGAGCCCATGATTGCTGAGGGCAAATGACTAATTTGGAAGCGAAACTTATCCAAGACATTAGAGCCGAGAAAACGGTTTGTCTGGAGAGAGTTCTACTCACACTCTGTGGGTTGCATACAGAAGGAAAACTCGGAGAATACATCCGGAAACTGGACCAGATTCACAATGGATTTCTTCAGAGACTGAAATCTCAAAGCCCCTTAAGCCTGGAAACATTACGGAAATACATGGCCGGCACCAGGGCCAAGTTGCTCTTTGAATATCTCTGGAATACAAAACCGAAGAGATGCAACAGTAACTTCCTATTAACAGAAGTAATAGATGCCCAGTTGAATGCTGATATCAATCAAAAGGTTGGTTCATGCGTTGGTCTAACCTCACTGTATACCGTTCTGGGTATGAGAGAGGGGTTGGATCTGACAATTCTAGTAGGTGACAGCCATATCTTAAACCGATTGAGGGTAAATGAGAACGTATTTAATATTGACAATACCGATCCACTTGGGTTCGACTGTGAGCTGAGTGGGAAAAGTTTTTTTGAACATCCGCCAATTGTTCTCCTGGCTCATGTGTTGAATAGTCGTGGAATTGCCCAAGAGAAATTGGACAACTTTAAAGGAGCTGAAGAAGATTACCACACAGCAATCCAGATAAACCCAGGGTATGCGAACGCTTATAATAATCTTGGCAATGTGAAATCGAGGAACGGGGATTACTCCGGAGCCATAGAAGACTACAGCAGAGCCATTCAGCTGAATCACGCGTTCGTTGAAGCATTCTGCAATCGGGGAATTGCGAAGGAGTCTATAGAAGATTACTGTGGTGCGATTGAAGATTATGATAAGGCAATTGGGATAGATCCTGATTACATCGATGCCTATTGTCGGCGTGGCATGGTGAAGCAAATTTTAGAAGATTACAGCGGCGCGGTGGCGGACTTTAATAAAGTGATCGAGTTGGATCCGGAGTCCACGCAAAAGATGCTGAGAACTGAAGAGCAGGCCAGACACTTATGGGCTACAAGGGGTAAGCGATTTCTTTGTCCCGAGTAGTTTTCTTCGGCAGTGGTATTGCCGTGAAAGCGTGAATCTAGATTCCGGACGAGCGCTCGAGCTTTCCGGAATGACGGCTGGAAGCAATCTGCCGCTCCAGCGGGACTGCAAAGGAGTTCATCCTGAGGTTCTGCGGTGAAAGCAGCAGATTGAAAACATGTCGATTCAAACGAGAATTTCTAATATAACATGATAGAATTATTAAGAAAATTTTTTGGTAAGGGTACGGGTGAAAGTTTTTCAGCTAGGCAGCAAGACACATCTCATGACCTCCGCATCGCAACTTGCGCTCTCCTGCTCGAGATGGCGAATATTGACGGCAAGTTCAGTGAATCAGAAAGAGAGAGTATCGTCCGTATACTAAGAAAAGATTATCAACTGTCTGTTGAACACGCCACTGCACTCATGGAAGCTGCAGATGAAGAGCTGAAGAGAAGCATAGACTTATGGCAATTTGCCAGACTCATTAATCAGAATTACTCAACAGATGAGAAAATTCAAATTATAGAGATGATATGGAAGATTGTCTATGTAGATGGCAACCTTGACAAACATGAAGACTATCTGGTTCACAAATTGGCCAATCTTCTCCGTCTTACGCACAAACAACTCATTGACGCTAAAGTTAAAGTAATTCACAAACGGCGTCAAGCATAAGTAAATAAGCATTTTAGACCCAACAGATGAGAGCCTGAAAAGCTCTTCCAAAAAAGAAAATACTTGTTTACTTAGGCCTGACACCGTGTTGGAGCCCATGGCATCTGATCTCTTGAGCAAAGCCCTTCGCTATCGCTGGCTCATCTTCTGGATTCTGGCTTTTTCCTATATCTTAGTGTATTTCCACCGTCTCTGCCCGGCCGTGGTAGCGGTGGATATGATGCGTGATCTCCAATCCGGAGGTGCTTTGCTCGGACTGCTGGGCTCGGCCTACTTCTATCCCTATGCCCTCATGCAGCTGCCGGCCGGTCTTCTTTCCGATTCATGGGGCCCCCGGCGAACCATAGCTCTTTTTTTCGTTATTGCTTGCGCCGGTTCCCTTCTTTTAGGTTTGGCTCCCTCCCTTTTTTGGGCCATTGCAGGCCGTACCCTCGTGGGGTTGGGAGTTTCCATGCTATTTGTTCCCACCATGAAGGTGCTGGCCGAGTGGTTTCGTGTCAGGGAATTTGCCACCATGACGGGCATCCTCATGGCCATGGGAGGATTGGGTTCTCTCACCGCCGCCTCTCCTCTGGCCTTGCTCAGCACCTGGGTTGGCTGGCGTTTTTCATTTGTCATCGTGGGAGTCTTTACTTTGGTACTGGCGATCCTTGTCTGGCTCCTGGTTCGAGATCGGCCGGCTGATCTCGGCTGGCCCTCCCCCGCAGAACCTGTAGGAGCCAGCACTCTCCCAATCGGGCTGCTGGAGGGGATGAAAAAGGTACTACGTTATCCGCGATTCTGGCCCATTGCAATTTGGTTCTTTTTCGACTGTGCGATATTTTTCTCCTTCGGCGGGCTCTGGGGAGGCCCCTACCTTATGCAGGTCTATGGACTCACAAAGGGTCAGGCAGGCCAGATCCTTTCTATGATCGCAGTCGGCATGATCGTCGGGAGCCCTCTGGTCAGCTTCCTCTCTAACCGGATCTTTCAGGGGCGAAAAGCGGTGCTGGTGCTCTCCAGTTCTATCGTACTCTGCCTCACAGCTCTTTTGAGTTTCCACACTGAGGGTCTGCCCGTTCCGGTTCTCTATCTCATATGCTTGGGCCTGGGCATCTTTTCCAGCGCCATTGTCGTAATTGGCTTTACCACCACAAAAGAGCTGTTTCCTGTGCAGATAGCTGGAACATCCACAGGACTGGTCAACCTTTTTCCATTTGCGGGGGGCGCTCTTTTTCAACCCTTTCTGGGATATCTGCTCGAGCGCAACGGACGGATAGAGGGAGCTTTCACTTTGGCTGGCTACCAGCAGGCCTTCTTTGCTCTTTTTCTGTGCGGGGTTGCCGCCTTCCTTGCTTGCCTTTTCCTTGAAGAGACATTGGTCAAGGAATAAGAAAGGGCCAGGACATCGTAATCGGTGAAAAGATCCGGACACCGACGTACAATATAGACAATTCTCCCTTGACATTCGCCCCCTGAGTCATAAGTTATGTTCAATGAACCTTTAACCCGACCCTGAAGCTGGAAGGTGAATCGTTTTCCAGCTCACCTGCGGCCTGGATCGGCAGCTGTGGGTTGTCTGACACGGCGCATGGGTAACAACGACCGTGGAAGATTTCAGATGGAGCCATGATGAAAGGTTTGCCCATGAAGACAAATTGGCGGATCACCCAGGAGCTCACTTATGCCACCTTAATCGCCTCATTTACGGTGCTCACGCCCTTGCCTGCCGCTCCTTTGATGGAGACGCCACTGTACGGCCATCACACAGAGCCTTTCTATTCCAGGTTCTCTTCTCCCATAAGGGACATCGGGCACCAATTGGAGGTAAGGCTGTCAAGAGGGAAGTTCCTAGTTGCCAGTCGCCAACTGAAAGACCCGAACTTCACAGAAACCGTCGTCCTCCTTGTCGAATACGACCGGTCCGGTGCAATGGGCTTGGTCCTCAACCGACCCACTGAAATGAGACTCTCCACCGTGTTGCCGGATATGGAGGGATTGCAGGACCTGCCGCACACTGTCTACGTGGGTGGACCGGTGGCCAAGAACCAAATGCTGCTGCTCATACGATCCGGCAGTAAGCCTGACGATGCTCGTCTTATATTCGATGATATATACGTCAGCTCGAGCCGGGCTTTGCTCCGGAAGATGGTTGACCATAGGGACCCGGGCCAGACATTTCGACTCTATGCCGGCCATGCCGGCTGGGCCCCCGGCCAACTAGACCAGGAAGTGGCCCGGGGAGGTTGGCATGTCTTGCAGGCGGATGTGGCAACTGTTTTTGAGAAAGCCCCTGCAGAGATCTGGCCAGAACTCATTCAGCGGAGTTCAGCTCTGTGGGTCAGGGTAAAATTGGGGGCAGGTCAAGAAGCCAACTCCAGATTTCCGGTGAATCACTCCCTTCATTTTCAGCAGCTCTATCAACTGCATTGAAGTGAATTGTCTTCATTAGTCAGTTGCCGACGAAGTGGAGTATTATTGCCCGGATGTTGGCAACGTCAGAATGTCCAACGTGGCCAATCCACCCGACGTCATGGACCTGAAGGAGCATGACACCACAACGGTTACCAAAACAACAACCGGGGTAATTCCCTTGATGGTTTAGGCGGGGCGATTAATTCGGTGGGGCAAATCTCCGGGTGACGCGTGTTCGCTCGCATGGGACAGATCAAAGCCGGGTTTTTTGGGATCTGATTTTCTGCGATTGGTCATTTGACCAGCCTGCTTTCGGCTTTTTCACTAACTCTAATCATTTGGCAAAGCCTACCACCAGAATTTAAATCATATAATTAATTGAAATCAAATACAATTTTTACTCATTATCTTCTGGCATCATACGTGCTAAGGCTATGATGAGCTGGAGACATTGGAGCTGAATATCAGGTATCGCTGAGGGTCTGCAGCGAAAACCTACGAGGGAGCGAACGATGTTAAGCACAGATGCCCAAACGAGACTCCCACTAGTCTTGGTGGTTGACGATGACATGACTATAAGGCAAATAGCCCGCGAAGCCTTGAAGCAGAGTGGTTTCACCGTCGAAGAAGCCGAAGACGGCCTCGAGGCAGTGTCAGCCTTTGAAAAATTGCAGCCCGACATAGTGCTGTTGGATGTAATGATGCCGGGTATGGATGGCTTCGAAACCTGTCAGTCGCTACGTGAGTTGCCCGGTGGAGAAACTACCCCAGTGCTCATGATGACCGGACTGGATGATATTGACTCGATAAATCATGCGTATGAGGTAGGAGCTACAGACTTTATCACGAAGCCCATCAACTGGCTGATCTTGAAGTACCGACTTCGCAACATATTACGCGCAAAGGTGTCGGCTGATAAATTGCGCAGAAGCGAGGCCGAGAATCGAGCCTTGCTGAACGCGATTCCGGATCTCATGCTTAGAATAAGCAAGGATGGCGTCTTGATCGAGTGCAAAGGTGCAAAAGACTTTGATTTTCGTTTGCCTCCAAGGGAGATTGTCGGCAAGAAGGTAAGTGAGGTACTGCCCACCGAGGTATCCAGGCAGGTCATGCACTACTTGGAGCAAGCTCTTCAAACCGATGCGACTCAACTGTTTGAGCATCAAATGGAGATGAACGGTCGCATGCTCAACTGTGAGACTCGTATCGTCGTCAGCGCTGAAGACCGAGAAGAGGCACTGGCCATTGTGCGCGACATCACCGAGCGCCGCTGCCTGGAAGCCCAACTCCAACACGCCCAGAAGATGGAAGCCGTGGGGACTTTGGCCGGCGGTATCGCCCACGACTTCAACAATATGATTCAGACCGTGCAGGGTTACGCTGAGCTGCTGCTCCGGAGAAAAACAGAAGAGGACTTCGGATATCATGAACTGCAGAAGATATTGACTGCTGCCAGAAGGGGTGGGGAGTTAACTGGACAGATGCTCACCTTTAGCCGCAAATTGGAGAGCAACCGGCAGCCGGTTAACCTCAACCATGTAGTCGAGGAGGTTAAGAAGCTCCTGGAGCGAACTATTCCCAAGATGATCGAGCTTGAGCTTCACTTGGCGGATGATCTTAAACCCGTCAATGCTGACTTTGTCCAACTCGAACAGGTGCTGATGAACCTGGCAGTGAACGCGAAGGACGCCATGCCTGAAGGGGGAAAACTGGTCATTGCAACCCAAAAAGCACCCATGGGTACAGGATTTGAGAGCGCACACCTGGGGGCCGTGCCTGCTGAATGTGTGCTCCTAACCGTATCGGACACCGGAGAGGGTATCAACAAAGGAGCCATTGATCATATTTACGAACCTTTCTTCACTACCAAGGGGGTCGGTAAGGGCACCGGTCTGGGGCTGTCCATGGTTTACGGCATCGTCAATAACCATGATGGTTACATCGATTGCTGCAGTGAGCCCGGTGGCGGGACGGTTTTCAAGATCTACTTGCCGACATGTGAACCGGCGGAGAGTTCAGTTGAAGTGGAAACCCCGGAAGCACGCCGCGATCAGATTGCGACCATTCTACTTGTTGACGACGAAGAGTCTATCAGAGATCTTGGCAGCCAGACCCTTGGCGAGTTTGGCTACAAGGTCCTTACGGCTGGTGACGGGGAGGAGGCCTTCGAGGTCTACCGTCACAAAAAAAACCAAATCGACTTGATCATTTTGGATCTGATCATGCCTGGCATGGGTGGTGTCAAGTGTCTGGAGAAACTTCTCGAGTATGACCCTCAAGTTAAGGTTGTGATCTCAAGTGGCTATTCTACCAATGGTCAGAAGAAAGAGCTCATCGAGAGCGGCGCCATAACCTACCTTGGTAAGCCTTACTTAACGAGCGAGCTACTGAGTGTGGTACGTGAAGCCCTTGCTGGGGAGCACCATTTTGGTGCGGTCAATGCCACGGCGGAGCCGCCACCCTCCCTCATCGCCGGCTACGAAACCATATGACGAGTTAAAATCCATCTCGAAAAAATCCATCCACAGAATATTGGCCTGAAAATTCTGAAATCCAGGCTGCCCGTTCAGGAGGTTGACCACCAGCAGGCTGACCAACAGCAGCAGCAGGGTCATCCCACAACCGAAGATGACGGAGGTCAACAACTTGCCGAACAGAATCGCGCGATCCGGCAGGCGGCTGGCGAGTAGCGTTT
>Ga0209536_100006900_pt1 | contig 17282 bp, 14 predicted proteins | sample DeeMarSeWOR28_12_FD_187461 | JGI IMG/M metagenome (GOLD analysis project Ga0209536, IMG submission 187461) | Marine sediment microbial communities from White Oak River estuary, North Carolina - WOR-2-8_12 (SPAdes) (version 2) | ecosystem: Environmental > Aquatic > Marine > Intertidal zone >... | reverse complement strand
CGGCATCCTGGTGGCCAGGGCCGCCGCCGAAACGGTCAAGCGGGTCGCGCAGGAACTGGGCGGCAAATCGGCCAACATCATCCTGGAAAGCGCGCCGCTGGAGGAGGCGGTGGTGTCCGGCGTCCGCAACCTGGTTTCCAACTCCGGCCAGTCCTGCAACGCCCCCACCCGGATGCTGGTGCCGGTCGGCCGCTATGAGGAGGCAGTCAGGATCGCGGCGGCCGCCGCCGACCGGACCGTGGTGGGCGACCCCCTGGCCGCCGGCACCCACATCGGGCCGGTTGTCAGCGCCGCACAGTTCGAAAAGATCCAGGCGCTGATCCGGAAGGGTATCGAGGAAGGCGCGCGCGTCGCGGCGGGCGGTCCCGGCAAACCCGCCGGCCTGGAAACCGGTTACTACGTCAGACCGACCGTTTTCCGCGACGTCGACAACGACATGACCATCGCCCGCGAGGAGATTTTTGGTCCGGTGCTCTGCATGATCCCCTACGCCACCGTCGACGAGGCCGTCAGCGTGGCCAACGACACGATTTACGGCCTTTCCGGATACGTATACGCAGGCTCGACGGAGGAGGCGATGGCTGTCGCGCGGCGGCTGCGCACCGGCATGGTGCATCTGAACGGGGCGCCCAACGACAACCAGGCGCCGTTCGGCGGTTACCGGCAATCCGGGAACGGGCGCGAGTGGGGCGTTTACGGCATCGAGGACTTCCTCGAAATCAAGGCAGTCATGGGGGGCGCTTGAGTACCCTTATCACCATTGACCTCGATGCGCTCACCTCGAACTACCGCGGCTGCCGGGACGCCGTAGCGCCGGCCGAATGCGCCGCCGTGGTCAAGGCGGACGCGTACGGCCTGGGGATCGAGCAGATTTCGAAAACCCTGTTCCACGCGGGCTGCCGGCAGTTCTTCACGGCCACCCATCGCGAGGCCATTGCGCTGCGCCGCCTGCTGCCCGAGCCCGAAATCTATGTCTTCGAAGGCGTAACCCAACACAGCGCGGAAGCATTCCTCGAATACGCCCTGATCCCGGTGCTGATCACTCCGGACCAGGGCGTTTTCTGGGCCGGCCGCGCCCGCGAGGGCGGAGCGGCCCTGCCGGCGGTCATCGACATCGACACCGGGATGACCCGCCTTGGCCTCGGGCGGCAGGAGTTGACGGAGTTGCTGGACCGCTGCCCGGGCCTCGAGGGGCTCGACCTCCGTTACGTGATGACCCACCTCGCCTGCGCCGATGAACGCGGGTCGGCCATGATGCGCGAGCAACTGCGGCGGTTCGACGAACTGCGCGGGCTGCTTCCGCCCGCGCCGACCAGCATCGGCAACTCGGCGGGCTCGCTCCAGGGCCTGGCCTCGTGCGGCGACATGGCCCGCGTGGGCATCGCCCTGTTCGGCGGCAACCCCTTCCTCGACGAGGAGCACCGCGGCCGGCCCGTGCTCAGAATCCAGAGCCGCATCCTCCAGTTGCGCGAGATCAGCGAAGCCACGCCGGTGGGTTACGGCGCCACCTTCAGCGCGCAGCCGGGCACACGGATTGCGACCGTCGGAACGGGCTACGCCGACGGCTATCCGTGGTCGCTGGGCAACCGCGGAGTGGCCGTCGTCGCGGGGCGGCGGGTTCCCGTCGTCGGCCGGGTTTCAATGGACCTGATCACGCTGGACGTGACCGGATTGCCCGACGAAGTCGTCCGCCCCGGCTGCCGGGTCGACCTGATCGGCCCGGACATCAGCCTGGAGGAAGTCGCCCGGCGGGCCGGCACGATCAACTACGAAATACTGACGCGCCTCGGCCAGCGCGCGCAACGCAGGTTCCTCGGCGGCCCGTGCTGCGAGGATCCGGACGGCGGGTAGGCTGCGGCACATGAAGGTTTGTGGCTTCACCATCGTCAAGAACGCGGTCCGGTTCGATTACCCGGTCACCGAGGCCATCGAGTCGATCCTGCCGCTCTGCGACAAGGTCATCGTGGCCGTCGGCGACAGCGATGACGGCACGCGGGAGCTGATCGCCTCGATCGGTGACGACAAGATCGAGATCATCGACACCGTCTGGGACCCGGCCCTCAAGGAAGGCGGCAAGGTTCTCGCCGCGGAGACCAACAAGGCGCTGGATGCGATCCCGCCCGAGTATGACTGGTGTTTCTACATCCAGGCCGACGAGGTGGTGCATGAGCGGTTTCATCCCGCCATCCGGGCATCCATGCAGGAACACCTCGGCAACCCCGCCGTCGACGGCCTGATCTTCCGCTACCGTCACTTTTACGGGACCTACGACTACGTGGCGGATTCCCGCCGGTGGTACCGGTACGAAATCCGCATCGTCCGCAACGACGCGTCCATTCGCTCCTGGAACGATGCACAGGGCTTTCGCCGGCGGGACGGAAGCAAGCTGACCGCGGCGCAAACCGGGGCCGAGATGTACCACTACGGGTGGGTCAGGCCCCCGAAGCTGATGAAGGACAAGGTGGAGGGCGCAAAGGAGTACTGGGCCGCCGACTCCAAGCACATCCGGACGATGGACCGGCCCGAAGAGGAATACCTCTACGAGCAGAACTACGACAGCCTGAAGCGTTTCGAAGGCACCCACCCCGCCGTCATGCGGGAGCGGCTGGAGCGGCTGAACTGGCACCCGGAACTCTCCACTTCCCGCAAGCGGCTCAATCTCCGTTATCGACTACTGTACTGGGTAGAACGAACGACCGGGGTCCGGCTGTTCGAAAACAGGCATTTCGTGGAACACAAGCACTCGCGGCACGATCGCAGAAACGCAGCCGCGGACGAGCAGTGAACCTCCTGCAGGGTTGCCGGATAGCCCTTGGTCTGGTCCGGCGTCGCTGCGGAACAGCAGGCCACCCGCGAACAGCAGATTGCGGCCGCGACGCGCTGCAAGTCGCCGGGCCGATTATGGCAGCGCCGCGATCCGATCCTCAATCAGGGCGAGGTTGCGCTCGACGGACGCGACGTACAGGTTCTCGCCGGTCACGGGGTGGGTCAGGTGCTCCCACACGCGCCCGCATTCGACGTCGAGCTTGTGCCGCACGAATACACGCCAGAAGTCGGGCGTGCTGCGGAGCAGGTCCTCGTAGCTCGCAAACGGCCATTCGTCCCGGGGAATCTGCTGAAACAGGTAACTCTCCTCGAATTCCCCGAAAAGCACTTCCAGGCGGTCCGGGTATTGCGGGTCGCTCATCTGACCGAAGTAATCCGCCGTGCAAGCGGCCTGCCCCAGCAGACGCTCGGTTTCGCTGCGGTAAGCGATAGTCGCCAGGTCGGTACGCGGCCCGGTCGACCCGATCACGTTTTCGATGAAACGGATGTCGTCATCGGGCCGGCCCCGCTGCTCCAGGAAAGCGCGCGCGAACTCGCAGGAGCGCTGCTCGTGCAGGTGGGTGTACTTGGCGCCGCTGCCTTCGTGGTCGTCCGCTTTCTTCAGGTAGCCCAGGTCGTGAAACAGCATCGCGATCAGCGCCCGCTCGAAATCATGCGCGGCAATGCGCGGCGCCGCCCCGAAGAATTCCCGGCGATGGATCAATTCCACCAGGCACAGGGAGGCCTGCAAGGTGTGCCGGATATCGTGGTAAGCGGTGTCCATGGGCTGGAAGCCTGGATAGCCGCCGGAGAACAGGCTCTCGGTTGCGTCCATGTATTCGTCGATGTAGCCGTCGTCCCCCGGGCCGAACAGGCGCCGGTGGCGCTCCCGGACCAGCATGCGAACGTCCGCGGTGCGAGAAAAATCAATCGACGACAGTTCCGGCAGCTCCGGAAAATCGTCCGTATTGCTGTTGCAGTTGTAATTCATTCCCTGCCCTGTTTTGCTCGTGGTGGCTCCTCAGATCCCGATCCGGACCGGAGAGGTGAATCAAATCATACCAGCTGGCCGGCCACAATAATGCCGGGGCTTCTGTCGTGAGGTCGGCCGCGAAATCCGACCAACCGGCCGTGCCGCTCAGCCCGTCGGAACTCGCCGACTGCGCCGGGTCGCTCCTGCCCCTGCGGAATTCCGCGCTGCATCGGCACGTGTTCCATTGCCGGCACTTCAGGTGCGACGGCTTCGCTCGGGGTACAGCGACAGCAGGCCCGCTTCACTGGCCTCGCAGATGCCGCGCTCGGTCACCAGGCCGGTGACCAGCCGCGCCGGCGTTACGTCGAAGGCGAAGTTTCGCGCCATGACCCCTGCCGGCGTGATCCGCACGGCGCCCACGCCACCATCGGCGAGACGGCCCCGCACCTCGATGACTTCGAGCGGGTCCCGTTCTTCGATAGGGATGCCGGCCACCCCGTCACGCGTGTCCCAGTCGATGGTCGGCCCCGGCAGCGCAACGTAGAACGGAACGCCGTTGTCGCGCGCGGCCAGCGCCTTCAGGTAGGTCCCGATCTTGTTGCAGACGTCGCCGTTGCGGGCCGTCCGGTCGGTGCCGGTCAGGCACAGCTGCACCTCGCCCCTCTGCATCAGGTGTCCGCCCGCACTGTCGACGATGACGTCATGGGGTACGCCGTGCGCGGAAAGCTCCCAGGCGGTCAGCGCGGCGCCCTGGTTGCGCGGCCGGGTCTCATCCACCCACACGTGAATGGGGATGCCCGCATCGTGTGCAAGATAAATCGGTGCGAGCGCCGTGCCCCAATCGACCGTGGCCAGCCATCCCGCGTTGCAGTGCGTGAGGATGTGAAAGGCATCGAGGCCGGCCGGCCGCTGATCCCACAGTTGGCGTACAAGGGCCAATCCGTGCTCGCCAATGGCGCGGTTGATCGCGACGTCTTCGTCACAGATCTCCCCGGCCAGGCGATACGCCGCCCCGGCGCGGTCCGCGCGGCCCTCAAGGGCCAGCGCCCCCCTCATCGCCGCCAGCGCCCAGTTGAGATTGACGGCGGTTGGCCGCGTGGCCGCCAGAGTTTGGCAGGCGCGCTCGAGCATGGCGTCGTTCGCCTGCTCCCGCATGGCGAGGGCCACGCCGTAGGCCGCGGTCGCCCCAATCAGCGGCGCACCGCGCACGCGCATGGTGCTGATTGCCTCGGCCGCGTCTTCCAGGCTTTCCAGCCGCCGGATGACAAAGTCGTGCGGCAGCCTGGTCTGATCGATGATGGCGACCGACCAGCCATCGGCGTCGAGCCAGATCGAGCGGAAAGGACTGCCGTTTACGTTCATCGCGGGGCCTGTCTCGTCGGGAGCGAGTCTGCCCGTATTCTAGCCGATGCGGAGAGCCGCCTGCTGCCCGCCCCCCATTGACGCCCCCAGGTGACGAATTTTGTCAGCCAGGCTGCCGCAGGTGGTCACCCGGATGCCGGCCGAGCTTCGTCCGGGCCGGGCACGGGTGTTTGGATATCAACCTAAGTAATTGATCTGGATTACTAAATTCTCCCCTCTCGCGGCACTACCGGGAACTGGCACACTTTATGTATCATCCCTGCTGCGTGAGAATTCTTACGACGCAAGAAAGCAGTATCAAGGGGGAATAATGAACAAGACTCGTCTTCGTCAGACGTATTTTCGCGTCGACCCGATAAGGAATATCGTCGGGGTCGGCGAAAAGATCGCATACCACATCAGCATCACACGGGGGGACACGCTCGGCGTACTCGGGCCGGTGGCGGTTCCGGCTCGCGCGCCTGCGGTCAACGATGCCGTGTTCCTGGACTGTCCGGACATCGCTGCCCCTCGGGGCCGTTTTTCCTGGCTGCGACGCGTGTTCGCCGCCTTCAAGCCCTGAAAAGGCCGGCCCTCACGCCACCACCTGCCTGAAGAACGCCGCCGTGCGGCGGGCCGTCTCCTCCCAGGTGAAGCCCGCGGCACGCTGCAGCCCTGCCTGGATTGCCGCGTTGCGTGCGGCCGAATCCAGCGTCACACGGTCCATGCCCACCGCAAATGCCGCCGGGTCGTCCTGACCGGCAATCGGCCAGATCCCGCCGGATACCTCGGGCAGGCAGGACGAGTCGGACACGACACCCGGCAAGCCCGCCGCCATCGCCTCCAGCAGAGGCAAAGCAAAGCCCTCGTACCGTGACGGCTGCAACAGGGCAGCCCCCGCCGACAGCAGCAAGGGCAATTCACTCCCGGATACGTCCTCGATCCAGCGGAGCGATCCGCTGATTCCCAGTTCGTCCCCGAGCCCCGCGAGGCTGGCGGCATAGTCGGCGCTCGCGCCGCCGCCGACGAAGGCCAGCAGAAAACCCTCGTCACGCGCTCGCGAGCGGGCGAATGCCCGCATCGACAACTCCAGGTTCTTGTGCGGGAACCAGCTGCCGAGCTGGATGAAAAATGGGCGGTCCAGTCCCAGGCGCAGCGCCACCGCCCGGGACTGCTCCGGGTCCCGGGGAAAAAACCGCTCCGGGTCCACGCCGTGCGGCACGACCGCCAGCCGGCGCGGGTCGAAATCCGGATAATGGTGCAACAACCGCGCCCGGCCATGCTCGGTCAGGCACAGGACCCCGTCCGCGCGTTCGATGTTGCGGCGCAGCCGGCTCCGCCGGGCTCCCTTTTCCGGCCCCCGATCCAGCGAGCGGAAATCGTGCACGGTGAACGTCAGCGGCACGCCGGAGCGGTCGGGAAGGTGGTTGCCGAAGCTGTGAAACAATTCGAGCCCGCCGGTGGTCATCCAGAAAGGCAGCGGCAGCCAGGACCGCCGAACCCCCGGCACGAGGTCGGCCACCAGGCTCCGGCGCCACCAGCGGTGGCCGCGGATGCAGCAGGTCGTCTCCAGGCCGAGCCCGGGTTCGACCAGGCGCGGCATCACCTCGCGGATGTAGCGGGCGATGCCCCGGCCCCTGAGCTTCACGGCCTGCGTTATGTCCAGCCCGACCCGCATGGCCCGCTCAGGCACCGGCCCCGGACACCGGTCCGGATGGCTTCAGGAACAGGAAATTATTGACATAGCCGGGGGCGCCGCTGCTCGCCTGGTGAACCTCCGGATCGAACTGGCCCAGGTCCCGGCAGCCGCCGCGGTCGATAAAATAACCCCGGTAGCCCAGGCCCTGCAGGTAGGCGAAGACCTCTTCCACGCTGCCGCTGCGCCGGTGCCGGCGCTCGCATTCGAACAGGATGCAGGGCCCGGCCTCGGTCAGCAGTCGCCGCGCGCCCCTGAACACTTCCAGTTCGTGCCCTTCCGCATCGCACTTGAGAAGGCGGATGCGCCGGGCCTCCTCCCCGGCAAAGTACTCGTCCAGGGTCGTCACGTCGACCTCGAACGACCTGCCGCCTTCCCTGGCGGGTCCGAGCGACGCGCCGGGCGACGACCCACCGCACGGCACGTTCAGCATCATCCTGCCGCTGGCCGACGAGAGACCCAGGTTCTCGACCACCACGTTGGCGTAACCGCTGCCTGCCGCCAGTTCGCGAAGGCCCCTCGCCAGCTCAGGTTGCGGCTCGAAGACATACACCTTGCCGGTCTCGCCAACCGCCCGCCGCATCCACCAGGTATATGCGCCCTTGTGTGCGCCGACGTCGACCGCCGTATCGCCCGCCGCCAGGTGCCGCTGCACCAACCGGATCTCCTGGGGTTCGAGCCGGAAGCGATAGCGCCAGGCGCGGTAGATCCACTTCAATTGCTGAAATTGCACGTCGTCTCCGGGAAATCACTCAGCGGTCAGCAATTCTTGGAAAGCGCGTTCGATGCACTCCCGGAAAAATTCGATGTCCGGCAGCATCCCGCGATCGGAAATGATGTTGAACGACATCTCGCCGTTGTAGCTGGGCGTGGCGATGAACAGGCCCATTCCGTCTGCCAGCGGGGCCATGCCGAAGGTGTGTATCATCCTCGCGCCGTTCATGTAAAGCGTCTGTTGCGGGCCGGGAACGTTGGAAATGAACAGGTTGCAGAGCTTCGAAGTAAAGCGGCCGCTGGCCACCAGCCGCCCCACGCCGGCCAGGGTCGCGGTCGGAACGTGCTTGGTCAGGTCCGTCATCAGGCGGGCGGAGATGCCCGACTTCGCGGCCTTGGTGCGGGCCGTCGTAACCCGGACCATGCGCAGTCGGTCGAGCGGATCGGCCGCATGGGTGGGCAGGGACACGGTCATGGCGCTGATGTTGTTGCCGGGCGAGTCGGCCCGGCTCCCCCGGCTCCGGGCGTTGATGGGCGCCACCGCCACCAGCGGTTCGGGCGGCAATTCGCCGTGATGCTCGAGGTACCTGTTCAGGGCGCCGGCGCAGATCGTCAGCACGACGTCGTTGATGGTGGCGCCCTCGACGCGCGACTTGATCTGTTTGAGTTGATCCAGCCTGAAAATCGTCGCATCGAACACCTTGTGCGGGGAGACCGGGGCGTTGAATCGCGTGGCCGGCACCTTCGACGAGCGCCCGGCATCGGGGCCGAGCGCTTTCTTGACGGTGCTCCAGATGGCAGGCGTGAAGCGCAGCAGGGTGCCCGCCATCTTGACCGGCGACTGGAGGTTACTGACCACCGCCCGGTTCAGCACGGTCACCGTCGAAGGCGCTTCCGCCGCTTCGGCTTTCGCCGGCGTGTGCTCGATGGCCGGTGTGCCTTCGGGGTCACGGTCCGACATTGCGGTGAAGAAATGCATCGCCGAGGCGCCGTCGATGGCCGCGTGGTGGACCCGCGTCGCGATGGCGTAGGATCCTTTCGGAATCCCCTTGATGCGATCCAGCCCCTCGATGACGTACATGTCCCAAAGCGGACGGTTCATGTCCATCGGACGGCTGAAGTGCCGCGACAGGTGGATGCAGAATTGCCGCCAGTCCGCGGGCCTGGGCAAGCGGCCGTGGAACATGTGGTGCTCGATGTCGAAGTACTCGTCGTCCACCCAGTACGGCAGGTCGAAATCATAGGGCAGGCGCATCAGCCGCCGCCGGAACACCGGCGACCAGTCGAGCCGGCTCTCCACGTGGGCGATGATGTCCTTGAACCGGACCTTGCCGCCCGGCGCGGTGGACGGGTCGTAAATATTGACGCCCATGACATGGGTGAGGTTATTGCCCGTCTCGATGTACAGGAACTGCGCGTCCTGCGTGCTAAGCTGTTGCATGGTTGGCTACCCTGTTCGGCCGGCTGCGCCGAACTGCTTCTTCGGAGATGGCCATCAGTCTGACCCGGTCCAGCCGCAGTGACAATTCCTTGAAATCCCTGAGCAGGCGAATCCGGCGCTCGACGACCTCCGGACCGCCCCCCGTGGTCAGCCCCAGGTTGGCGGCCAGCTTGTAACCGTTGCCGAACAGGATTTTACCGATCGAAGCCTCGCTGGTGATGCGCCTCTGCAGGTAGGCCTGTTTGCCCTGCTTCAGCGCCCGGTTGACGCAGTCGCCTTCCTCCAGCGTCTCGCCCGCATCGAGCCGGGCGAGCAGATCGAACACCACGCTGTAGGCCTCGACAAACTGCAGGAGACTGGCGTGCGCCACCAGCGGCCGCATTTCCTTCAACAGGCCGGGAATACCGGCGCTGCCCTGCTCCAGGCGGCCCTTCCAGCCCGGGTCCACCCGCGTCAGTTCCTGTTTCAGTTGCCGGCGGAAGATTCCTTTCTCGGGATAGAAAAACTCGAATTTGAAAAAATCACGCAGCCGCTCCGTTTCCTTCCAGAACGACTCGGCCGCCTGGTCGTCCGGCGCGTCGGCGGCGCCGAGCAGGGCCAGTTCGAGGATCGCCTTGTTGACGAAATGATGAATGATGGTATTGCGGTAGTAGCTGGCCATCGGGTGCTGGGCCGGTTCGATGCCGAACACAACGTCGCTGCCCTCGTCGTAGCGGATCAGGAGCCCCCTGCCGACCATGTCGTCCGTCAGTTCGCGGACGTGGCCCAGCCGCTCGGGGCTGAAGTCGCTGGTCAGGCGGATACCGCGATCCCGCGCCCAGCGCACCAGTTGCAGGATTTCAACCTGCAGCTCCCGCAGGGTCAACGCGCGCGGCGCGGCGCCCAGCAGCACCATGCAGCCGATCGCCGGCAACGTGATGGGCGTGACCTTGTTGGCCTGGACGGCAACTTCGAACGCGACTTTGGACAACGCCAGGCTGTCGTCGGCGTCGGGGGCTCGCGGCAGCACCACGGGCTCGCCAAAATCCAGGTACATTCGGCCCATCGGCTGGCGCAGGCTCGAGAGGTAACCGATGAACCACTTCAATGATTCGGGCTTCTTGACCCTCCCGGCCTGCTCGCTGGCATACTCCTCGACGTCGCGCATGAGGTCGTAACTGACCGTGACCGGGACCACGTGGATGTCGCGGGCATCGGTGACCTGGGCGGCCTCCAGCACGTACTTCAGCAATCCGTAGCGTGGCGGCATCAGTTTGCCCGTCCGGGACCGCGTGCCCTCGAAGGCCCAGGTCGTCGGAAAGCGCTTTTCCATCAGGTAACCGATGTAGTGCCGCAGCACGATCTTGTACAGGGGTTTGTCCTGGAAACTCCGGCGGATGAAGATGCCGCCGGACCGGCGCATCAGCAGGCCCAACCCGGCGAAGCCCATGTTGGCGCCGGCGAAGATATGCAGCAGCGGGAAGTCATTCTCGAACATTTTGGCCGTGAGGGCGACGCTGTCGATGTAGGTCTTGTGCGTGAACAGCAGCGCGGTCGGCCGCGTCTGGACGATCGTGCGCAGGCGCTCGAGGTCCTCCGTTCGGCAAACCACGTCCTTGTCATAGCCAAGGGACAGGATGAAGTTGTCGAACCGCGCCCGCAGGTCGACGAACAGCGCGTTGGGAACCGCGATCAGTTCCTGCATGTACCCTTCGGCTTCCTGCATCAATTCCCCGACAGGCCGGCCGGTCTCGGTTGAAAGCGCACTGACCGCCGCCTGGAATCGCGGGCTGCTGCGCACGCTTTCGGCGATGAAACGCGGCACCTTGTAGCGCCGTCCGATCACCGACCACTCGGCGATCTCCAGGGCCAGCGCGGCCTGCCGGGCGATAAAGGCGGCGAACGCCTCCGGCTGGCCCGCGGGCGACGAACCTTGCTGCTCCTCGAAGCGGGCGCCCAATTCCGCCAGGGTCGCCGGCGAGCCCATAATGCATTGCGCGCGCCCGGGATCCCGGCGCAGAATCTGCCGCCCGCGCAACGGGCCCGGCCGGCGAGGGTCGCCGAAAACCAGGTGGCGCAGCGCAACCGGCTGCCTGTTGTCCGAATCCATGCCGGGCACCGACCAGGCCATGCGAACGGGTACCAGCAAGGCGTCCCCCGGCGCGTCCAGTTTGCCGGCAAGTGCGTCGAGCGGCGGCAGCCTGCGCCCTTCCCCCAGGTCCAGGAAGACGCGATCGGCGGGACCAGCCCGCCCCTGTGGATCAAAATCCCGATCGAGGCACTGTTCCAACAGCTTTCTTTCCAGCCGGTTGGACGCATCGGCGATGAACAGGATCGGGCCCGCGTGCTCCGCGACCGCCAGCCCGCCGGCCGCCGGCGCTTCAACCACGAGCGCCCTCCGCCACGGATGCCTCGGCTCCAGCCTCCCGTTGCGGTGTTTCCTTCGTGCCGATCTTCTTCATGCCGACCTTCTTCTTGCCGACCTTCTTCCTGCCGGCCGTCCTGGTGCCGACTTTCTTCCTGAGCGCCGTCTTCTTGACCGCTTTCTTCTTGACCGCTTTCTTCTTGACCGCCTTCTTCTTCAGCACTTTCTTGCCGGCAGGCGACCTGGCTCCCGCTTCTGGTTCCGGCGCCTCTTGCTGCAGCGGCGCTCTCGTCGCCGGCGCCGGGACCTTGCGGGCCTTCTTCTTGCGCGCGGTCTTCTTCAGGCCTGTTTTCCGCGGACGGTCGTCGTCGCCGTCCGCCACGAACCTTTCCGCCAACCGGGCGGCCGGTTGCGCTCCGGAGTCGAGACCAGCCAACTCCGGTTCCTGACCCAGCGTCACCTTGAACAGGTTGCGGACCTCGGCGACGTGCTCGGCGATGCTCTCCTGCCGCCAGCCGCTGGTATCCACCGGGGGCAATACGTCCACCTCCACGGTTGCCGGGCGGAACACGAAGTCGCCTTTCGGCGCGACGTCGCCCGCGTTGTGGATGACGATCGGCACGATCGGCACGCCCGCCTGCATGGCCAGGTGGAACGCGCCTTTCTTGAAGGGCGCCAGGCGCGGCGAGACCGTTCGTGTCCCCTCGGGCGCAATGACCACGGACTTGCCTTCGTTGCGCAAGGCATTGACCAGCGGCTGCATCGCCTCGATGGCGCTGGTCGCGTTGGCGCGATCGATGAACACGGTGCCGGCCAGCTGCATGGTCTTGCCGATGAACGGGATATTCTTGATCTCCTTCTTGCCCACCCCGGCGATATCCCGCCGCAGCAGGCGGGCGATGATCACGACGTCGGCCTTGCTCTGATGATTGAACACGAACACGGCCGGGCGATGCGCCCAGAGATTTTCCTCGCCGCGAACCACCAGGTTGAGGCCGATCAGGGCGCTGCTGACGTCGGCGAACAGGGAGGTCGAAAAATTGCGGGCTTCTCGCTGCGACCCGGTCAGCGCCCAGATCGGCAGGCCGGCGATGGCGGAGGGCACCAGGGAAACGGTCGCCGCCACCGATCTCAGAAAGTCGAACAGGCCGGGCTGCCCCCGGCTCTTGAACCGGCGGATCGGCCAGCCGTGCTCCTCGGCGATTTCGGTCAGTTTCGAATTGGGGTTGAGGGGCTGCGGGTGCCCGACGCGTTCGAGCAACTGCAGGTCGTCGTCACTGTCGGTGTAGAAAAAACTCTGGTCGAGGTCGATGTCGAACTCGTCAGCCAGGTTTTGGGCGGCCTGGACCTTGCCCTCCCCGAAGCACAGCGGCCTCACAATGCCCCCGGTGAACACGCCATCCTTGACCTCGTATCGGCTGCAGATCACGTGTTCGATGCCGAGGTCACGGGCCACGGGCTCTACCTGGTAGGGCGTTGCCGAAGATATGATGGCCACGGTGTGGCCAAGCGCCATGTGCGCGTTCACCAGCGCCCGGGATTCCGGGTAAACCTTGCGGGCGATCTGCTGCTCGAAAAGTTCCTCGCCAAACGCGGCATAGTCCGCTTCGCGTATGCCCCGCATGAATTGGGCTGCGGTCGTCATCAGCCCCGAGAAGCCGGTTCCGCCGAGCGAGAATTGGGCGACTGCCGACAACATTTCAAGGAACTCCTGCGGAGAAACCTCGCCGCGCCTGATCTGTTCCTTGAGGAAAACCGTGGCCGAGAAGCCAGCGATCAGCGTCCCGTCGAAGTCGAAAAATGCACCGATCTGCGGCCCCCTGGGAGCCTTCTCGATATTGCTGATGATGTCTTTGTGTACCGTCATACGAGCCAACCAGGACATTCCGGCCAATGACTATAGCAGACCTGCCCGCGCGACCCCACGGGCATGCCGCGTTGTGGTCAACCCGGTTCCGATTCGGCCCCGGCGGAGGACTTCAGCAACCCCCGGAACACATGCCGAGGCGACCGCTCACCCTGCAGCACGGAATAGACGTCCCGGGTGATCGGCATCTCGATGCCGTAGCGCTCGCCCAGCGACATTACCGTGGGCGCGCTCTTCACCCCCTCGGCGACCATGACCATCTCGTCGATAATCTCGTCCAGTGAACGCCCTCGCCCAAGTTCGTAGCCGACGTGATGATTACGGCTTTGCGCACTGGTGCAGGTGGCGATCAGGTCGCCCATGCCGGCCAGCCCGGAGAAGGTCTCGCGGCGCCCACCCATGGCCACGCCGAGCCGGGTGATCTCGGACAGGCCCCGCGTGATCAGGGCCGAACGCGTGTTGTCGCCGGCGCCCTGCCCGTCGCCCATGCCCACGGCGATGGCGATGATGTTCTTGAGAACGCCGCCCAGCTCGCACCCGATCAGGTCGGTGTTGGTGTAGACCCTGAACAGACCGCTGTGAAACACCCCTTGCAGGGCGCGCACGATAATTTCGTCCTCCATGGCGATGACGCTCGCCGCGGCCTGGCCGGCGATGATTTCGCGAGCCAGGTTGGGCCCGGTCAGCACCCCCACGGGGTGCCCCGGAAGCACCTCGTTGATGATCTCGGTCATCCGCAGCTGCGTCTCCGCCTCGAGGCCCTTGGTCAGGCTGATGACCGGCACCCAGGGCCGGATGTGTTCGCGGGCCTGTTCCAGCACGGATCGGAAATGCTGGGACGGAACGCCCATGACCAGCACGTCGCAACCGGACACCGCTTCCTCGATGCAGTGGGTGGCAACCAGCCTGCTGTGCAGCGTCGCGCCGGGAAGGTACTTGCTGTTGCTATGGTTTTCGTTGATCTCCCGGACCGTATCCTGGCACCGGGCCCAGATCTTCACCGGAGCATTTCGGGCAATCAGGGATGCCACCGTGGTGCCCCACGATCCGCCGCCGAGCAGTCCTGCTTTCAAGTTCATCGTTCGCTCCTCGCTTGTCAGTTGCCGTCCTGGTCCGGCTCGGGTTTCTTGTCCTTGGCCGCATCGATGAGCTGATCCCTGGACGATTTTTCTTCCTGCCCGTCCCGACCCTGCTGGCCGCTATCCCCGGCATCCGCCTTTGAACCCAGGCCAGGCTTGTCCAACAGCCGGTCCGCGATTTCGCCTTCCGTGAGGTTGAGGCCCAGATCGCCGCGCGGGCTGCCGCCGCGCACCGGCACGCTTTCCGTTCAGCCAGAGCATGAAATAGTACCCTGCGGAAGCCGGCCCTCACAACTAATTCATTTGATGTCATGAATTAAAATATCAGTAATATCAGTGATATAAGTCATTGCACACGAATCGTGGACGGGCGCCAAATGAAATGTCGGTTATTGGATCAGGAGGGGTGCGCCCGACATTTCCTGCACTTCACCGCGAGACAGGGGTGCGCCTCGGTTAGTGGCGACAACAGCGAGGTGAATCATGAAATTCAAAGTCCTTTCGATACTCGCGATCGGTCTGCTTTTCGTTTTTGCCCCGGTTTACGCGGGCAAGGGCGGCCCGATTGCCGAGGGATACTGGCAAGGCGCCGGACAGGCCATTTACCCGGACGGAACGACCGCGGATATCACGCGCGTCGAGGCCTGGTTATTCCAGGATGGGAATTTCATTTACGGCGGCGCCGAGTTCGAAGTCATCATCGGTGACAATGATCCGATGACCCAGGAAGGCCAGATCAGCGCCCATATCCAGGGCAACGTGATCAAGGGCGTCCTGGGCGGCTGCTATGGGCCCGCCCCCGACTGCCTGGGCGGCGGAACCTTCGAGGGAAAACTCAGCGGCAACAAGATGACGGGAACGGTACTGGATCTGAGTGACGGCAGCACGTCGATCATGGTCCTTCACCGGGCTCCGAACTAGGGAACCAACCCTCCTCTCTTTCACGGGCCGCCATTCCCTGGCGGCCTTTCTTTTGCACCCGAAAGCGGTGCTTCAGGGCGAGTCACGGTACCGGTTATCGTCGACATCGAGGCCGATGTGGCGTATGTTCTGGTTCGCAGACGACTCTCCGGTTCGAGAGGCAAAGTGGTTGTGATCACTTTATAGGGCGGTCCTCTGTGAGGGTTGCCCTCGCTACTCGCGAATCGGGGGCGTCTATATTTTCTATGCGCATCATACCGCCGGGGTGGGCATTTCCAGTAAAGGGCCGCGCAGCCACCGGCCACACACATTTTAATGACAGGAGATGAACGTGAAGAATCAAGTGTGGAATTCTCGCTTTTTGATCATATTGGCCCTGGCCATGAGCTTGTTCCTGCTCATTGGCGCGAGTGCATATGCAGATGATGATGCCGGCCTTAACGCCGAGGCCATGGATGAACTCAGAGACGCGGGTGTCGACAAGTATCTCGGTACGTCGGTCTCAACAGAAATCGATTACGGTGTCTGGACCCGGCATGACTTCGATCGCAATCTGACCCCCGATCCGAGTTACCCTTCGGGTTTCCGGCCGGATGGCCCGGTCTGCATTGCAGGCACCGACTACTCGGTTTTCACAAGAGAAGGTGATCCCAAAAAACTGTTGATCTTCCTGCAGGGCGGCGGCGCCTGCTGGCAGAATTTCTACAACTGCAACATTCTGGCCGGTCCTCAATCTCCCCCACCGGCAGGGCCCTTCCCGGGTGTCTTTGACTCCGGTTCGCCCGACAACCCGTTTGCGGACTACTCGGTCGTGTACATGCCGTACTGTGACGGCTCGACTTTTGGCGGCGACAACGACGTGAATGACCCGTCATTTCCATTCGGCCCGACACGTCACCACCGCGGGCTTCGCAATGCGAGCGCCGGTATGGATGTTGCGGGAGAGAAGTTCCCGGACGCCAAGCAAATAACGGTCATGGGCCATAGCGCCGGTGGTGTCGGCGTTGCCGCCTTCGCGCCGTTCCTGGCCCGCTTTGTGTTCGGCAATGACACCAAGCTCACGGTCTACAACGATGCCGGACCGATCGCGGTAAACCTCGGCACACCTCCCGGGCCGGGCGGCCCCGATGTCCCGTGGCTGTCGGTCTGGGCCCGTCAGAATGACTGGCAGTTCGCACAATTTTATCCTCAAAGCTGTATCGATGACGGCCGCTGCAATGCCTTCGGCCAGCAAACCGGCATCATCAATTGGAGGCTCGAAAACGACTCGAGTATCCGCGAAGGCTTCTACGAGACCGACTCAGACCGGACCAACCGATTCTTCGCACAGGGCGACGGAACGTTGATGGATCCGCAGGTTTACCGCAACCTGATACTCACCGAGCATGGTGCGCTGAACGAGGCCTATCCCAGACGCTACAAGCGCTTCATCGTCAGCGCTGATGACACCCATGGCGCCGTCCAGGTCACGGCTGGGACACCGAACTTTCCGTTCCCGCAGCCCTTCAAGTTTTATGATCAGGAAGCGAATGGCACGCATCTGACCGAGTGGGCCACGGAATTTGTCCGTATCGGGGCGCGCCAATCGAAGTTTGGCTGGAAAGACATCGTCGAGGATTACGTGCCGGTTCCGATACCCTGATTTCACCAGCCTCGATATCAATTTTTCGCCCCGCCACCGTGCGGGGCTTTTCTTTACGCGCCTGGTTCCGAAAGGGACCGACCTGGCCCGTTGGCGCCCTTCGACCTCCTTGCGGAGCTCCTCCAGCGCGTTTCTCTGCTCCGCTAGCTGGGCATCCAGGGCGGCACCGTGTCGTCGGCTGCCGCCGTCCTCTTCGGCGCCGACAAGTCCAGTGGAAACGGTTCGCGCGGTTCGCAGGGGCGGGCGCGAGGTCGATTTGCGGAACATGGGCAGCCATGCAACGGATGGCCATGCTGCAGGCATCGACCCCTTTGCGCCCGAGCCTGTTGAGATCGCCTTCTACCGTGTTTGCACAACTCGGCGAATCGGAAGCCCCGGGGCTGCATTTAGTACCAACTCACCGCCATCTACGACCGGCTCTCCCATGACCAGCAATGACTGCACACCAACCGCGGGGTG
>Ga0209536_100006898_pt1 | contig 17283 bp, 20 predicted proteins | sample DeeMarSeWOR28_12_FD_187461 | JGI IMG/M metagenome (GOLD analysis project Ga0209536, IMG submission 187461) | Marine sediment microbial communities from White Oak River estuary, North Carolina - WOR-2-8_12 (SPAdes) (version 2) | ecosystem: Environmental > Aquatic > Marine > Intertidal zone >... | reverse complement strand
GCTGGCCCGTCGTGTGTGTTATATGTGATCTTTCACCCACAAAGATGCGGTTAGGTTTTGTTAATATGTTACACGGTTATGACTACATTCCCCTTTTTTTGTCCTGTTTCGACATACCTGTGTGCTTCAGCAGTTTGTTCTAAAGAATAGGTTCTATCTATAACTGTCTTTATCTTTCCTGTTTCAATAAGTTCTTTGAGGAAGATTAAATCTGGAGTTTTTGGGTCTGTTCCCCCAAATTTTATTTTCTTTCCTCTGGTTATTGAAACCCATCGTCCTCGAACAATCTGTGATAACCTAGGATTAGCTATGAGGTAACATCCTTTTTGATTTAGGGATCTAATACTGCCTGAAAACGAACTTTTGCCTACAACGTCAAAAATAAAATCATATGTCTTACCCATTTTGGTGAAATCTTCTTTGGGTATAATCAATGACCTTGTCTGCACCAATGGAACAGAGCATATCCAATTTTTCCGAACTATCTGCACCAGTTACTTCAGCCCCAAAATACTTTGCAAGCTGTACCGCAAAAGTACCTATCGTTCCACCTGCACCATTAGTCAAAACCTTCTGTCCGCTTTGGATGTTTCCTTTTCTAAGAAAAATTAATGCTTCAAGTCCCCCAACCGGAACCGATGCAGCTTCCTCGTAGGTCATATTTGTTGGTTTCAATGCCAGCGCTCCCTCTTTAGGTACTTCGGACAAACAAATGTACTCAGCACAAGTGCCCATGCCAACAAAACCTGTAGTAGCAAAAACTTGGTCATTTTTCTTAAATTGTTTTACATCTTTGCCTACTGCTTCAATTTCGCCGGCTAACTCCATCCCTAATATTTTTTTTCTTGGTCCTCTGAAACCAAGAGCTATTCATGCCAAGAGCCACATACCACGAGGGACAATGAAACTCCACATTCTAGAATCCCCACGATGGACTGTTGTTGCATAAACTTTTATCAGCAATTCATTGTCCTTGGGAGTAGGTTTTTCTACCTCTTTGAAATGAAGAACCTCTGGAGGTCCATATTTTTCGTACACAATCGCCTTCATTTTCATATGACAAAATTCTCCTATTTTGTTTCTCTGTATACTCTGATGGATAATACGAGTGTAATTACAGAGAATGAAAATCTTAGCAAGGTAATCCACCAATTATCCAGTGGGTCATGCATGCCTGCGTCGGTTATTTGACCTAAAGTCAAGATGAGAAATACAGAATTTAATACAAGGAAAATAGCCTCCAGAGCAATCAAACCTACGAGTCCATATTTTTTACCTAATAAGAAAAGTGTTGCAAAGATGCATAATAAGACATATATTAGTAAGACTGTTACTGCACTGTCAAAATCATTAAAGTGGTATTGATCCATTCCTACTAAGTACCCCCCAAAGAGCAAACGAAATAGTAATGCCACGATTAAGGATTTACCATTCAACGTAAGTTTCACAATATACCTCCATTTTTGTTTAGATGTGTTACATTGCTTTGTTTGCCTGTGATGCGATATAGGTTATGAATCGATTTCAGACGTGTTAAATCCTTTTACTATCAGCAATATTGCTAGAATCATTTCTTGTGCGGCTATTGGAAGGGCCAAAAACTCCATTGGTTCAGGATTAAAACCGAACATGCGTAATGGAGCTGTTGCTAACCATAATGCACCTCCAATTATACCTAGGCTTGCTAACCATCGAGGAGTTAATTTTGTTTTATACAACATATAATTGAATATCACAGCGCTAATTGGAAACGAAAAGTCCACCAGAACACCGATCGTATCTCTTAATGCCAATAACAAATTACCTGATGTTAGAAAATAGGAAAGGTCTGGATTTGCTACGTTAACAAATTCTTGACCTAATGACAATATTGCGAGTAAGACTATTGTGTTAAGGAAAATTGTTAAGCCCTCAAATATTCTGGCTGCAAAATATCCAAGCGCTAAACCTTCGTTATATTTTTTTAAGATTGGATACATTGCAATTGGAATTCCAACAATTGCGGCTGTTGCAATTATCTCAAGAAGAGCTCCTAGTATAACTTGGTTTTCATTTGCAGCAACAGCAGTAAGATAGTTTGATTCGTATATCGAAAGGGAAAAAATACCGCCTATTATGATTATAACTGTTGCAATTAGAAATAATATTCCCACAATTATTGCTGTCTTTCTGTTTGAACCCATTTTTCTGCAATCCTTTAGAAATTGAGTGGGTACCCTTTGATTTTACTTAAAATATAAGTTTAGGGGTTTTCATGGCTAAAAAATTATATAGCCACAAATGAACCATTAATTAACGTATACTCTTGCGCATTGTTATTGGTTAAAATATATTTTGAGTATTAATCTAATACTCCAATAGTAAGTTTTTAGAAAAAATTCAATCCACCCATAATCTTATAAAAAAAATTACTCTAATTAGAGTATTTGAGGTCGGGAGAAATGGATCTTACTGAATTGTTGATACAGATTGTTGTAAGTACAATATTTCTTGCTCCTGTACTTTGGCTGGCTGGAAGAGCACTTGTCGGAAAAGATAAAGCAAAATTTTTTGATGCTGTATGGATAGTTCTTTTGGGCACAGTAATAGGTGCAGTTGTTGGTGCCTATATTGGCGGATTGGTTGCAGCTATAATAATGTTCATAGTTTGGCTTGGGTTGATCAAACATTTCTTTGACTGCGGATGGTTAATGGCTTTCGTAATAGCAATAATTGCAGTGATACTATTTGTTGTAATAGCAGCAATTCTGGCTATAATTGGAATAGGATTACTTGTCCTTATTCTGTAGCCTATTCTAAACATACCCCTCCTTTTTTTTAAAAGTAAATTGTGTTAAAAAATGATTTTTTTGGGTTTTGGATATGAAATTTTAGTTCTTGAATTCAATCATTTTTATTCAGTTACTGTTCTTTTAATCTGGCTTTTTGAATAAAAAATAACTGTAGGGACTCCTCCAGCTAATGTGAATATTATCCTGAAAGTCAGGGTGTTCAAATCAAATAATGGTCCAATAGTACAGGCCAGCAGGTAAAGTCCAATTATTATGATTGAGGGTATTGCAATAAAAGTTACAATTACATCAGTGAATTGAGCTTCACCCAAGGAACCACCAATAATAACAATAGCATGTATTGTTACTTAAGATTTACTACGCAGTTTTGTTTATTATCAAGGTTAAATTTTAATCCCCAAACCCAACGAATAAAAAAGTTATAGACTTTCCAAGTTCTATAGTTAATTTTATAAACAAAATAGAATAGTTTATTTTATAAACTATTCAACTGAGGATAGAAATACAATATCGAGATTTACATCATTCTTCCTCAGATAAACAACAAAATGGGGGTGAAAATACGAATAATAAACTCTTGGTAGTTTCAATTATTTTGGTGGCATTATTTTCTACATCTTTCATTGGGTCAGTTTTAGCTGCACCGCAGATTGAAATATTAAATTCTCACACAAGTTTCCTCGACCCAATAGGTTATTTCAATGTTGTAGGGGAAGTTCAGAATGTTGGTGACCAGGCTGCAAATAATGTATTTGTTACAGCAACTTATTATAATGCAGCAAATGAGGTTGTTGGCACTTGGGTTAATGAGATTGGTTTAAGTGTACTTTTACCGGATAGAAAGTCACCATTCAGAGTTGAATTTGTCGATGTAGGGCAATCAGCATTAGTGGATCATTATTCTCTGGAGATTGAATTTACTCCTACAGATTCAATCCCAAAACAACTACAAATTGCATCACATAATTCATCTGTTGATGTTGGATTTGGATTATTTGAAATTCTCGGAGAAGTTGAAAATACAGGAGATTCAACTGCAACATATGTTACGGTGTTTGCCACATGCTACGATGAAGCTGGAAACGTCATTCAAGTAGGTGGTGATTACACAGAACCAGTTAATGTTGGAGTAGGCCAAAAGGGTTCCTTTACACTTTGGATAGACCATGAAAATCCAGACTTGATCAATTCTTATACATTAACAGCTGAATCTGAAAACTATGCTTTAATACCTGAGTTCAACTCTTTCGTTTTGACTATTCTTGCAGTTACATTAGTGTCGATCTCTTCACTGTTATATAAACGAAAAATTATCAAAAAATGACAAACAAACGCTTTATACTAAGGCTACAAAACTCGCCCTTTTTTTTGGTTTTTTGTTTCCGTATCTATTAACAATAGAGAGTTAATTTTTTAAACTGATTTAAATATAGAACCAATGGGGTTTTTAAAAAAATGGGTATTATAAAAAATTTTATCGATGAACTGGCGAAACACAAGATGCTGGTATATTTCGTGATGCTTTGGGGGGTTTGGTTGTTCTTATGGACAGTTTATGGCTTTATCGAGTGGGGCTTCGATACAGATTTGTTGGGTATTCTTGACCTGTTCTTCCATCTGTCAGAGCTTTTTGCTGGACTACTTTTAGTCATTATCGGAATTAAACTTATGAACACCACTTTTCTTGAAGGAATAAAAAATGAACAACTGCTAATTTACTTCCTATTGTTGTGGGCAGGATCATTCTTTTTCGGTGGATTGTACACCATAATTGATTATGGACCAGTTATGTTCGACTATGGAGAATACTTAATAGCGTTTCTCAGCGGCTTAGCCGGATTATTTGCTGGGGTAACATTAGGTTTATTCAGCTGGAAAATGTTTAACAAACCTGCACAAGAGACTACATAACAGGTAACAACTTTGTTGTTAACCTCCCTCTTTTTTTACAATATAAAACTTAACAACAAATTGGTCTCTGAACTTTTCAATTTAGTTTTGGGTTAAATTTTTCCCCCCAAACCCAAATCGTTTTTTATTTTTGAAATAAATTTAAATAAACAAAAGAAACAACGACATTACAATTGAAAAGAGGTTGATGGAATATTGAAACTATCTGCTGTGTTGTGTGTTATTATTTGTTTGAGTTTTACTTTTTCTCTATTATGTGGTGTAGGAAATGCTCTTGAAGAGAATGAAATTATTGTATCTGTGGTTTTAACAAGTCAAACAGGTTATCCGGGTAGTGGGGCAGTAGCTTCTATATTCTTAGTGAATAATTCAACTGAAATTCTCACAATCCAGTACGTTGGTATTAATTTTGACTGGATGCCATCAGACCAGTTTTTGGGTCATAATCTATCTGAAGATCCGGTTTTTATTTCCAGTTCGACAAACCACATTTTTCAATCAATAAACATAATTGTACCCCCAGATGCGACTTTGGGCGAACATAATTACTCTGTTGGAATCGACGGCCTTAAAGGAACAGAAATTTTTAGTTGGAATTCTCAGAATTATATTTTCGTAGTTCAGGATCCTAAAAAACAGACATATGATGACTTGTTAACTCAGGTATCAAACAAAATTACTGAGTCTAAGAATGTGAATTATGAAAGTTCCAAAGCACGATCATTAGTCGAGCAGGCAGAAGTTGAATATGTGCAAGCGCTTGTTTATGGGAATCAAAACAGTTGGGATGAAGCGGTTTCGAGGTTGAATAGCGCTTCAAGTTATCTTGAGCAGGCAGATGTGGAAGAACAAAAATATCTTGAAGAAAAAAGTTCACAAGAAAATTTACTAATTATAATTGGGCTAGTAGTTGTTATCATTATCGCAATTTTAGCGGTATTCTATCTGTTGCGAAGAAAAAAGGATAAAATTTTAATCCAAACCAAAAAGAATCTTATTAATTGAACACAATTATAATAAAATCAAGAAACAAGGAAATTAGCAAGAATTCTAAAGTCGATGCTTTCATGGACAAGTCAAAAATTCAATTCAAAACTATTGATGATTACATTGCACCTTTTCCAAAGAATGTTAGGAATATTTTGAAAGAACTTAGGCTAGCTATTAAGGAAACTGCACCCAAAGTTGAAGAGACGATAAGTTATGGTATCCCAACATTTGATTTGAATGGTAGGCACTTGGTGCATTTTGCTGCTTACAAAAATCATATTGGCTTTTATCCTACTCAATCAGGAATTCAAACTTTCAAAAACGATTTATCTTCCTTTAAAACAAGCACGGGAACCATTCAATTTCCATTAAACAAACCGATTCCGTTTGACCTAATAAAAAAAATTGTTAAATTTAGAGTGAAAGAAACTGAATCGCGAAAAGAATAATTATTGAGTAGCTAGGGTTTCAAGTAATTAGAAAGTGGAAGATTAAAAAATTTAGTCCACCCTCATGTTCTTCTTGTTCTCTTTCTAATTTGCTCACCTTATTTTTTTTACTTTATTATTCATTATATGCCTTGGGTGAAATATATTATTCCAAAAAATAGAACCATCAATGAAATGAAGATTATTCCAAGAAAAGTTGTAAGTATCTTTGCGTATTTGCCAAACTTTAGAACCAAAATGGAGTTTATTATCGGAAATATTGCAGCAATTCCTGCTATCAAGAATAATTCAGATTTGTGCCCCCACCCATTAGGTATCATATTAATATCAAAATGAACTGGAATAATCTCTGGAAGTGTTGGATAAATCCAAAACAAATATCCAAGACACAAAAGAAAAGCCGTAACTACACTTACAACCTGCAAATATACTAGTCTTTTTGATTGGTAAATACTATTTGCCATCTTGGAAGTGCCAAATTTCTTTCTTTGATTATTTAACGCGCCATAGAGTTTTTTTGTATTTTCAGGAGAGAACGCAATTTTATTGCCGTCTATCAGTTCAATTACAACAAACTCTCCAGTTATCTTAGTTGAATAAACCCAGATTTTTCCGACATCTTTAGCATTAAATAATCCCCAATGTAACCCAGGCCAACTCGCTCCAAAAAGACGCACTAAAAGACCTGTTTCAGAAATAAGCACATCCCTAATTGCATCCTATGGTATTTTACATTTCGAGAGTCCAAAATTAATTGAAAACATGTTCTCCTGAATTAAAAACTCATTTTATTACCCAAAAAGCCAAGGGAAAAAACTAAAAAATTAACGATAAACAAGACAAGTATTAATGTTAAAAACAAAAAAGAGAATTCTTGAAAACTGAAAAATAAAAGTACAAAAAAAGGTACATCAATTATCATTAGTAAAATTATGCTCCACACAAAGTCACTCTTTGTTTGACTCGGTCTAAAGACTTGCTCCAAAATATTAACCAATAACTTATGACAGAAAAAGCCAAATAAAAATTTAGCCAAATGATTTTTTATTAAACAGTATTTGTGAAATTTCTTTGGCCGTTAAAAACTGTAACTCTGATTATTTCATTTCTCAAAGAATTATGATTCACATATTATAGTTTTTTAATTTTCTAAAAATGGAAAATTTTATCCGGCACTGATTGTTCGATACTCTGTAATTTCTCCTGTGTCACCCCAGATTCCAACTACAATAACATCAACATTTCCAGGATAAATCTTGTCAAGAGGAAGATTTACAACCCAAACAGGAATCAGTTCCAGATTATTTCCCCTGAGATGCGGATACATTATTGCTGTTACTTGTTCCTCCAAAATATTGAAATCTGACACGACTACTCCATTTGCAGTCCAGGAGTAATCCTTCACCCTGTTAAGTGCAATGTTTATGGCTTCTTCTTGAAAAATATTAAGCTCAGTGCTCCCCACATTAAAGAGGAACCAACCATCTGTAACCATTTCTAATAATCCATTATCAAAATTAAACGCAACACCCTTAACTTGAAAATCAATACCATTGGCTACGAGCCACCACTGGATTTCAGTATCTTTTCCTTCAGTTGATATTACAAGCTTTATGTCACCTGATATGATTTTTACATTCTCAGCTCCATTAACTGATTTCAACATATTTCTCATTGGTTCTAAATACGATACACCTGAATAGTTTTGGTATCTTTGAAGCAACTGATCTGCTTGGTCAATGATATTGTCTGGTTTTTTTTGAGCAAAAAAAGGTGTACCTTCAATCATATTTAGACGAAAACGGGACAACGTTTGATTTCTAAACCTAAAATCTACATCTAATTCACTTTCATCAGAAATTAGAGTATACTTCAAAAACTCTTCGGTGATACCCCCCAAATCTGAACTATACTCCAACGTATTACTTACTAATCGAGTATAATATTTTGTCATATCCAGTTGAATTACATCTCTTAAAAAAGTAAAAGTCTTATCAGTAGATACACCCCATGCTAACAACTTTTTATGTTCATCAGATACTTGATCAAAATCCGTTATGAGCTGATCATAATCTGAAGATATCTGGTTCAAAGCCATATTTTGTGTATATAAAAATACGGATAGAATTATAAGACTAATCATGAAAACTGCAAAAAGTGCTTTCCAAGCCAGAGGTAACGATAACGGGCTTTTTGACTTAATGATTGGTACTTCTTCAACCTCTCTCATTGCTGTTACTGCCGCTTCACCAAAGGTTGATAGCTTGTAGGTTCCATCTTCGGTTTTGATTACAAGTTCCCCTAAGTTTTCTAGGTGATACGTCAAGTGGGAACTGGAGATTGCAAGTTCTTCCAGTATTTTTGAGAAGGTTTTTGGCTTAACTGAGAGGAGTCTTAGGATCTTTCTTCTTGCAGGATGCTTTAAAGAAGTAAACATAATAGAGTAAGTTTCTTCCTCTGGACCAACCATGTATTGTGTACACCTGAAGTATTATTATCAAATCTCTGTAAAAGTTTTATCAAGACAAGTTGATTCAGAGTTTGTGGTCAATCTACATCATGGGTGCGGACTTAGTAAAGAATAGAAAGCAACCATCATAACACAGATTACTGCGATAACTATAATTAGAAACTGTGTTTGAGGCATTCCGAACATATAGGGCTCAATCTGATAATTCAAAGTCACCAGCTTATTTTCAGTTAAATCGTTGTTAACAAAACACATCTTATACTCGCCTTTCATGTCGGATATGAAATTATAACTGAACAAACCAACATCGCCAAAGTTTACTTCAGTTGAATTTGGGTATACAAGAGAAAAAGAAATGTAACTATTATCTGTCCCTAAGACATTGAATTGTATCTTAACATGATCGTTAACCTTTAAGTCTATTATCTGATCCACCTGTTCACCTGCAGGCATATTAATGCTCAAGGTTGTTGCTGATAAAGGAGCAGCAAAAAACGTAATCAACATAAACCCAATAAGAAAATTAATTGCAAATTTTTTTTTCATCATCAATAAAAATACTACAAACAGAGTGTAATAACTTTATGAATCCAAAATATACAAACTTCGTGCAAGCAAATGGACTTGTCATATTATTTTTCTTTTTGTTGGGGTTTGAAGGTTAAAATTTTAACGAACAAACATATAACTAGTTTTTCTAGCTGGCTAGCTTATCGATCAAAATAGTTTGGTCAAGGTTTCTTGACTAGACATGAGTTAGATTGAAAATATTTTGGTCAAAGTTTCTTGACAAAAAACCTTTTAAAAATGGCTAACCGATGCATTATTTGAAAGATAAAGGAGGTCTTAAACATTAATACAGAAAAAATAAAAAGCATTATTCTTTTCATTGTTATAGTTTCAGTAGTATCTTTTGCGTTGTACTCACTTACTATAACATCATTTGGTTGGAACCAGTGGGTGCTGGTAGCTATTAATGTTATATTCTTCGGTCTTTTTGTATTAACGCTTCAATTCAGAAGGAAAGTGGCCCGCCTTCCCAGTAGTGTTTATTTGGCCTTCACAATTGCGTTTTTTGCTGAAATGTTCGGTTTACCTTTAACTATGTATGTTTTCATGGGAGTTTTCGGATTCACAGAAATTTATTCTATAGAATTCCTCTTAACTCAAGCAATGGGAACCGAAATTTCCTTTTACATTCATCATGTACTTTTTCCCATCTCCAAAATCATTATGGGAATAGGCATACTCTTGGTAATCTATGGCTGGAAACAAATCTTCCAAGGTAAGGGCAATCTTGTAACCACAGGATTGTACAGCTATATTCGACATCCACAATATCTGGGGTTCCTTCTAATCACTCTTGGAATGAACGTTCAGTGGCTTACAATCATTATGCTAGCACTTTGGCCTGTCCTAGTAATTCTCTATAAACGACTTTCAAAAACAGAAGAAAAAGAAGCTGAAGAAAAATATGGAGAAGAATTCCTAAAATACAAACGCGCAGTTCCTGGATTTATACCCCGCATAAAGAGATACAACCCAACATCTTGAAAAATTGTTAACATTCAAGAAGCCCGATGTTAGAATAATAACTTTAAAAACACATTGATTGGCTTCCAGATCTTAAAACAATCACGTTCAATGTTTGAATTTAAGATAAAAGAAAAATGCCGCTCCTAAAACAATGGATAAAATGGTTATCCCGATAGTTAGCTGCATCCAAGACAACTGTTCACTATTAAGTTCTAGGGCAACATTGTATAAACGCATTTCATCAATAAAACTAACTGCATCATGACCAATGTAGAGTTCTGTCTCTCTTTCTATGGGTCCTTTAGGATTTTGGACCCCAGAAATAACATTAACATCCTTTTCTTCACCATTAACATAAATATGCATGCCCGTAGAAAGACTTCGAATAAAAACCACATGCATCCACTGATTCAAGGTAACAACTGATTCTGAAGTTACGATTTCATTTAACCCCTCATTTTCTGTGGAAACAAAAGCTAATAGAGCACCTTGAACTATGCCTGAACCCTCATCTGTTTTTCCGTTAACTGCAAGTCCAAAAGTTCTTTTAGGCAACTGTTCTCTTGTCCTTTCACATTCAACTATGATATTGTTGTACTTAACATTCTTGAATTCCTGAACATTAATCCAAACATCAATTGTCGTTTCTCCTGGAATTTCCAGATGAGGCAAAATTGGTGTGTTAACATAAGCTGCACCATCAAAGGAAAGAGCTTTACCAAACTTACCGTTGATTAGAATCGGTGTAAATGAAACGTTTCCTGAAGATGTTCCAACTACAGCAAAATTAAGTCCCGTTTCATCGGGTGTAACTCCATTTGGTTTCACTTCATCAAAAGCCCAGAAAGCCACAGTCCCATTTGGATCTGCAGTTGGTGGAGAAATAGGAGAAGACAAACTAGCATTTAAGATGTCAAAAGGAGCAAGTAGGGGGTAATTATCAGTGTTATTAGTATCAATTTCATAATTTGTATCACCTATACCAGAATCTTCAATTTCTCTAGCTGCAGGATATTTTGCAAAATAATCGCTCCAATAGTTACCACCAGCAACAACGCCTTCATGCCAAGACTGAACATTATATGACGATATGCCCCCAACATTTGCTTGATTATCTATGAAATTATTATGGTAAAATTTGTTTTGACTCGGGGCTGCAAAATATGGTGAAAAATAGATTCCCCAAGTGCTATCAGAAATATTGTTTGAATAAACAATGTTGTAAGAACCAGCGAAAAAGAAATTAAACTCATCATTGCTGTGTATGTTGTTTCCAAAAACTAGTGAGTAAGAAGAACCTAAACCGATGCCCCTGTTGTTGTTTGTTATATTATTTTTTGAAATTGTGTTTGAATAACCTTCAATAGCTATTCCTCCTTTGGCGTTTTCAGTTATGTTGTTTTCAGAAATATCATTATGAGAACCGCCGCAAAAGCGAATTCCATCCTTTAGATTGGAAATAATCTGATTTTTTGAAATTGTTATGTTAGATTGAACTGAGCAGAAAATTCCGTAAAAAGTATTACAAATTTTATTATCTGTTATGACACAGTTGTCTCCTTCAACACTAATACCTGTGGCATAAAGAGATGAAGTCGAGTAATTTTGACTTTTAATTGTGAACCCAGAAATCTTTACTTGATTTGCGGAAATAGTAATTATCGCTTTTTCTCCACGATCAACATTTCCTTCTCCAATTACAACCGTAGTTTTACGATCCTCACCCACTAACTCTAGAGACTTGTCAAGTACGAGATTTTCATAATAGATCCCACTCTTTACAAATATTGTATCGCCTTGAAAAGCACTTTCAATAGCTTCATTTATAGTAAGGTAATTGTCCGGAACAATAATTGTTTTTGACGCATTACCTACTTGAAAGCTAACCATAAATGAGCCTACGAGAAATGTAACCATTAAAAGCATGATTAATTTCCTAGGCTTTTTTTTGCTCATGTCGTTTACTCCTATGAAAATTGAATGTAGAACCTGATTATTAGCTCTCCCTGAAGAACACAACTGTTCTGAAAGCGGAACAACATTCAAAATTTTTTTAATCAGAATCAGTTGATTTTATTTTTCTAAATGCTCTTAATCCTTCAATCAAAAATAACATCAAAGCTGCAGTAGTAATTGCTATTAATAAAAAGAAAAAAATTTTAAATTGATTAGTTTCCACTGAAACATGAATTGTTAAAACAATCAGCTCTATAATAAGTATGCTCAAAAAAACAATAAAATATAGAAGCGAATTTGGGATAAGCCTTTTTTTCACCCAAACGTGGCCTCGGACAGCGATTTTCTTTGTGGCAATATAATTGCCTTGCACATTTTTTAACAATAAATCCATTTCTTCAAGTTTTTGAAGATGTCTGTAAGCCACGCTTGGGCTGCTCAGATTCAGGCTTCTCATTACATCTCTAGGACCAACAGGTCGATTTTCCTTAACTATATATAAATATACTTTAAGGGTTCGACCTTGTAACCCATCAATTTCTGAATCCGTCATATTGATAATGATGTGCTAGATTCAATATTATACTTGTGATGCCATGTTTTCTCATATTCGGTTTAACTACTACTCGGAAAAAAATATGTTTTTGGAGACTCACTCCTGGTTTCTTTTTCCGAAAAATAGAATATGGTATTGAAAAAGATGACTCGTTCAGCAACGTTTCGAATATATCGAGAATAGTAATATATGTTATTAACTAAAAATCAATAGTTGTATGTAAGAATTAAAATAGGCGAAGAAAATGAAAGAAGGAGAAGAACTAAAGGATTGCGTCAAACTTCTTTCTAAAAATAATTATTCTTCTGAAGTCATTAAAGAGATTTTAAAATGGTACGATTATACGGACAAGAAAGGTATAGCAAGTTTTTAGGGTCTCTAAAAAAACTTGGATAAAAAAATCTCTAACAGACAGCAGGTAGTAGCTTCAATAAAGCTTTCTTCTTTTTGTTCACCTGTGCCTTTAGGTAATTGATATTTGTTATTTACCCAAAGGACGTGCGGTAGCCCTTTTTTCTTGGACTTCTTAGTATTCTGGGGGCATTCCACCTGGACCGCCAGGAGGACCGCTTGTCTTTCCGCCCGATATTACATCGTCAATTCTTAAAATCATAGTGGATGCTTCTGAAGCTGATTTGATTGCTTGTTCTTTAACGTTTAACGGTTCAATAACTCCTTTCTTGAACATGTCAACAATATCGCCAGTGAAAACGTCAACACCCATAGTATAACCTTTGGTTTTCTCATGAACTGATCTTAGATTAACCAAGATATCGATTTGTTCAAAACCTGCATTTTCAGCTAATGTTCTAGGAATTATTTCTAATGCTTTCGCAAATGCTTCAACTGCCAATTGTTCTCTACCGCCGATCTGAACAGCATATTCTCGCAGTTGTTTAGCCATCTCTGTTTCTGTAGCTCCGCCACCAGCAACAACCTTATTTTTCTTATATATATCAGCAACAACCGACAAGACATCATTCATAATACGTTCTGCTTCGTCTACCATTCGCTCTAAACCGGCTCGTATCAAAATCGAAACTGATTTAGGATTCTTGCAGCCTTCTACGAATACCATCTTATCGTCGCCAATCTTTCGTTCTTCCACAAGTTCAGCATATCCCATATCTTCAGGTCTAATGTCATCTAGGTTTGTAACAACTTTTCCAGCTGTTGCTCTTGAAAGCTTTTTCATATCAGACTCTTTTACGCTAATTACAGCCATTATTCCTTCTTTTGCTAGGAAATATTTTGCCATATCATCAATGCTTTTCTGGCTAATCAAAACTGTAGCTTTTGTTTTCTTGATTTTCTCAACCATCTTCTTAAGCATGTTCGTTTCCTTATCTAGAAAACCTGCTATTTGAGAAGGGTCATTAATTCTAATTTGAGCACTGACTTCGGTTTTTTTAACTTCTAAGGCAGTATCTATTAGTGCAATTTTTGCCTGTTTCACGCATTTGGGCATGCTAGATTGAGCAACTTCTTTGTCCAATATTATGCCGCGTACTAGCTCGGTGTCTTGAAGGCTTTTTCCCTCTTTCTTTACAATCTGGACATTGTCGATGTCAACAACCCATTTATCTCCTGCTTTTTCAGCAATTTGGTTAATTGCATTAACTGCGATTTCAGCAAAATGTTCTTTCGCTGCTCCAACTGCTTTACTTCCCATTGCTGTTTTTGCAGCTTTCTTAAGTGTTTCTTTATCGTTCAAGTCAACTGTTTGGCTAATTTTTTCTAATATTTCTAGAGTTTTTTGGGCTGATTTCCTGTAGCCTTCAACAATTACTGTTGGGTGGATATTCTGTTCTAGCATTTCTTCTGCCATTTTTAGTAGTTCTCCTGCTAGAACTACTGCAGTTGTCGTTCCATCTCCAACCATGTCGTCTTGGGTTTTGGCGACTTCAACAATCATTTTAGCTGCTGGATGTTGGACGTCTATCTCATCAAGTATTGCGGCTCCATCATTAGTTATTGTTATGTCTCCTAGGCTGTCTACAATCATTTTGTCCATTCCTCGAGGTCCAAGAGTAGATCGTATTGCTTCGGCAATAATTTTAGCAGCCATAATATTGTTTTTTTGAGCCTCTTTTCCTCTATTTCGAGTTGTTCCTTCTTTTAAAACGAGGACAGGTTGTCCACTTTGAGTTTGAGTTAAATATGCCATTTAAATTCTCCCTGATTCTAATTTTTTCATTCAATCTTTAATAACAAACAAGTTATCTAATTAAATCGTTCTGATAGGACTATTTAAAGTCGTAGTACAAATTTTGCCCCCCACTATTAATGAATGTTGGATGCTGTCTTATTTTTGAAACAATATTAATGATTTTAAACTTCTTTTAGAATGCTAGTATTAACCTGGACTGAAGCTAATCACAAGAAATATTGAGTAAATTGCAATTAATGTTATTCCTTCTTGTATCCTTATTTTTGAATTTTGCATTATATACCCAAATACAATGTTAGAAATCAATGAAAAGAGTATCAAATCTGAAAAAGCTGAAATGTTCACTTCAATAGGTGCAAACATGAAAGTTAATCCCAAAATCAAAGTGATATTAATAAAGCAACTTCCAATAACATTTCCAAGTGCAAGATCAATGAAACCTTTCCTGATAGAATCTACACTTGTCACAAGTTCAGGAAAACTAGTTCCAAAAGCTACCACAGTGGCTCCAACAATAACTGGAGGTACACCTACACTCAAAGCTAAAAAAGACGCTGATTCAATAATAAAAAAGGAAGCTGCAACAACCCCTATAATGCCTAAAAAAGTTTTGATAATATATTTTCCGCGTTCATATTTTTCTGCGGTATCAGAAATTTGTTCAACAGTTTCTCTTTTCTTGGCAAGTTCATACATGTTATAAACAAAAAGTCCAACAAGCAAAAAACCAAGAATTTGACTTGAATAACCAAGATAAAGCAAAAGCAATGGAACTATCGCTGCAACAAAGATACCAAAATTAAGATTTCCAACTTCATCTCTAGCCATTTTAGTGAAAAATTCTGCACTTTCAGGATATTTTATTGCCATAATAAGAAACCCGATTCCCAGTATTAAGCAAATGTTAATTATATTTGACCCCAAAATGTTACCTAATGAAATACCAACTGTTTGCGGATCTAAAATAGCAAAAGTAGCAACAAAAAGTTCTGGCAAAGATGTAGAAAAAGCAACAAGCAGAAACCCAACTTTTGTCTTTCCTAATCCTGTAACACTTGCTAAATTAACTGAGTTCGTAATAGTCAAGCTGCTAGCTCTAATTAGAACAACCAACGATGCAAAAAGAACAACAACATTTCCAATAATTCCAAGCTGCTCTAACAATTCTTTTTGCACTCTTTTAATTTATGACTTTTAATATTGATAACGCCTATTTAATAATCGATCGTATCTAACCAATTTTTATTAATAATAAATGTTTGTAGGTTAACATTGGAGTTTAAAATTTAACCCCAAACAAAGAGTCAAGAGATCTAAATTGCCAAGAGCGTTCTTTTTATCCGAGAACTGGTATAGTTACATTGGGGGAAATTATGAATAATAAAGTTCTTAAAACAATAAGAGAAAGAAGAAGTAATTTTAGATTCAAATCAACTCCAATAAGTGATGAACAATTAAATTTGATTTTAGAAGCTGGAAGATGGGCACCTTCTTGGGCAAACACTCAGCCGTGGAGATTTATTATAATAAAAGATGAAGCAATAAAAGAAAGAATCTGCAGTAAAGTGACTACAATTTCTCGCCTAAATGTAAAAGAAGCCCCGATTTGTATAGCAATTTGCGTCAACTCGAAGACAGACCAATTTCATTTTATTGAAGATGGAGCAGCAGCAACACAAAACATGGCTCTAGCTGCACAAAGTATAGGATTAGGAACCTGCTGGATGGGAGTCTTTTCTTTGCATAATGAAAAAAAATCTGCCGAGAGAAAAATAAAAGAAATCCTAAAAATTCCTGATCAATGGCGATTGATATCGATTTTACCGCTGGGTGTCCCGAAATTCGATGAAAAAAAATCACGAAAGGAACTGTCCGACATAGTGGATTTCAATAGTTTTAGTGTTAAAGAAGAAAAATATTCAAAATTTGAATCTGCTAAAAAAGAATCCACGGAAAAAAAATTTCTTACACCATCATCTGCTCGAGAAATAGAACCAGCATTAGTTTAACCCGTCAACTAGAATTGGGGGCGGATTCAATTTTAATCCCAAACCCACCTACTATTTTTTAAGGAATTGTAAATCACATAAACGATGGAGATATAAACAAATCTTTATCTCATCTTTAATAGTCAATCAATTCGTTTGAGGTGCGTGCATTCCTGATCGATAAATCGGTTAAAAAGATATGTGTACTGAAATTCGAAAATAATTGGAGGCGAATAAACGAAAATGAATTTGAACAATTTTACCATTAAGGCACAGGAAGCAATTCAAAAAGCCATGGAAATCGCCACGGCTAAACAAAACCAATCAATTGAACCCACGCATTTATTGAAAGGGATGTTGCTTGTTGATGAAAATGTAGTTCCCTATTTATTGAGAAAATTAAATGTAAACCAAGATAGATTATCAAACGGGCTTGATAAGCTGATTGATTCCTTTCCTAAGGTT